>Ga0209683_10000835_pt1 | contig 11862 bp, 6 predicted proteins | sample DOMMetBare2Fresh_FD_187474 | JGI IMG/M metagenome (GOLD analysis project Ga0209683, IMG submission 187474) | Wetland sediment microbial communities from St. Louis River estuary, USA, under dissolved organic matter induced mercury methylation -... | ecosystem: Environmental > Aquatic > Freshwater... | reverse complement strand
CTAGTTTTGAATCGACCACGGGGGCCACAACCCTGCGCCGAATCGAATTCATGATCGAATCGACGGTGGTCAGGACAAATCCTTCTTCGTGTTCAGCCATAAGAGAATTTCGAATTGCGAATTTCGAATTGCGAAACTGCGAATCGCGAATTGTTATCTTAGCGAACTCGACCTGCGATAAGGAAAAGCAGGAAGCCGGAACGACAAATCCGCAGTTCGCAATTCGAAATCCGCAATTCCCTACGCCCACTCCAGCGCGCCCTTGCGCCAGGCGTAATAGTAACCAACCACCAAAATGCCGATAAAGACAAACATCTCCAGCAGCGCGAATTTAGTGAAGGAGAAGTCGTCGCCCATGAAGATAATCGCCCAGGGCAGCAGGAAGATCGTCTCGACATCAAAAATCAGGAACAGCATTGCCACAATGTAATAGCGAACCGTGAAGCGATCGTGTGCTTCGGTGGTCGGATCGATACCGCATTCATATGGCCGCATCTTTCCCTTTTCGTATTTCGCGGGACGCAGGAACCGTCCGAGAATGATGGGCAGAATTGGAAAGCCGATGGCAATAACAAAAAAGATCATCACCGGCCAATAAGCCGTGATCGGTGCTCCCACAGTATGCGCAGTTGCGGCTGTTGCCTCGAGCAGCATCGTGATCGAAATTCCTAAGTTTTAGGTTTGAACATTAGCGCGAGCACGAAAATAGTAAGCGCGACGCCGGAAACTTGTCAATGAAATCAAATTCTCGGTAACCGGGCACAAAATGAAGTTGTCAAAATACTCTTACGGCCAACACCTATCAAAGCCTCTGGATTAGTGATATAAGCTCGAAGCGTTCCTATCTCTCGCCAATAAGTAAGTGGAGGACACCATGCCTTTCTGTCCTAAATGCGGAGCTCCTCACGATCCCAATTTACCCTGTTTTGACCGGGTCGCTGAAACGACGCAAGAAATGGGGGTTGAGACTTCCGAGAAATCTAATCAGGATTTCCAGGCACTTCAGAGGATCGCGTCTAGATCTCTCCTCAAGAGTCTTCTCTTGCTGATGCTCGGCCTCGCTCTCCTGGTGATGGCAGTCATTCTGTTCCGGCGATAAACTTGAGGTTTCCGCCTCAGGTGAAGAATCAACACCACACTTTCACCCCAATATCAAGTTTTCCTTAGTCATAGCCCGATAGAAAATAGGCTGAGCTCTCGGGACTCTTCTATTGCGGGTGGGGATCCTGCCCGCCCAGCAGGCGAATGGAGTGATGCAAGACCGGCCTGATTACCGCAAAACTCTCCTGTACCCCGCGAGGCGAACCCGGAAGATTTATGATCAGCGCGGCGGAGCGAATGCCGCAAACACCACGCGAGATCATCGCCATCGGAGTCTGTTTCAGCGTCTCCATCCGCATGGCTTCCGCCAGGCCCGGTGCCTCGCGCTCAATGACCGCACGAGTGGCTTCCGGAGTGTGGTCACGCGGGGAAAAGCCGGTACCGCCGGTGGTGATGACCAGATTCACGTCAGACCGGTCGGCGCTTGCGCGGAGCAGCGCGGCCAGCGGGTCGAGATCATCTGGAACAATCTTTTTAGAAACTATCTCGGCGCCGATATCTTTGAGGAGTGCGACCAGCGTCTCGCCTGACGTATCTTCGCGCTCACCGCGTGAGCAGGCGTCGCTGACGGTGATCACGACTGCGCGCATCGAACTAGCCATCGCACTTCCTCTCCCTTTTGCAAGGTCCGCTGAATTTCAGATCGACTTGGCCACGTCGAGTCTTCCGAGAAAGACGACAAACTGAAGTTTGACGGGCACTATCTTCGCACGTGCTCTTTCAGCCAACAACGATCCATCACCACCAGTAGTCCGGCATCAAGCGCGCGCCCGGCAGCGTCGGGATCGATGACGCCTTCCTGCAGCCAAACAGCCCTGGCGCCGACTGCTATTGCGTCGTCAACCGCTCTTCCGGCTTCCTCTGAGCGACGAAAGATATCTACCAGATCGAACTCTTGCGGCACTTCAGCCAGCGAGGCATATGATTTTTCACCGAGTACTTCGGTTTCGTTTGGATTAACCGGAATCACTCGATAGCCATGTCGCTGCATGTAGGACGCAACGCCGTATGAGGGACGAAGCGGGCTGGAAGAAAGTCCCACGACCGCGATCGTGCGGCACTGGTCCAGTATTGCGTCGATTGTTTCCGCGCTGTTGATTTCCAACTGTTCCCCCGACTGGACTGGTGTTGAGAGTACCGGCTTTAGCCGGGCTCTTCGGCGATGCAGACAACCGGCAGAAGTCGGTGCTCTAGACGCCTGTCCCAACGGCGTGTAATTCCTGAAGCGAACGAACCTGCGGAGCGCCGTTGCTATTGGCGGCGCCGATCGCTTCCACAATGGCCTGGGCGCCGGTCATTGTAGTAACGCAGGGAACGTTGTACTGCAACGCGGCATGACGGATCGCCTGCTCGTCGAAATGTGAAGCACGACCCAGCGGCGTATTTATGATCAGCGCCACATCGCCCCGCTTGATATGGTCTACGATGTTGGGCCGGCCTTCATTGACCTTGAAGACACTTTCAACCTGGAGCCCAACTTCGCGCAGGCGCGCCGCGGTTCCCAGCGTAGCCATCAGCCCAAACCCCAAACGCGCCAGACGTCGCGCCAGCAAAGCTGCTTGTCCCTTGTCCGACTCGTTGACACTGATAAAGGCCGTCCCGCTTTGCGGCAGCTTCAACCCCGCGCCAGTCATGGCTTTCCCATAGGCTTCGCCAAACGTCTCACCAATCCCCATCACTTCCCCAGTTGAGTGCATCTCTGGTCCGAGGATGGGATCCACTCCAGGAAACTTCGCAAAGGGGAACACCGGTGACTTGATAAAAAAGCGCGTCACGGTCAACTCCTCGGGCAGAGCGAAGTCCCGCAAACGCCTCCCGGCCATGACCAGGGCAGCAATGCGTGCGATGGGTACCCCCGTCGCTTTGGAAACAAACGGCACCGTGCGCGAGGCACGCGGATTTACTTCCAGCACGTAAACGCGATCGTCCTTAATCGCGAACTGCACGTTCATCAAGCCGCGCACATTAAGGGCCAGGGCCATCTTGCGTGTGTAGTGACGCATGGTTTCGATATGTTCCGGGTCGATGCGCAACGGCGGCAGCACGCATGATGAATCCCCGGAGTGAATCCCCGCTTCTTCGATGTGTTCCTGAATCCCCGCAATCACGCACGCACTGTCGTCGGCCAGGGCATCGACGTCGAACTCGGCTGCCTGTTCCAGAAACTTATCGATCAGCACCGGGCGGTCCGGGGTGAAACCCACCGCCGTGCGCACGTACTGATCCAAACTCTCTTCGTCATAAACTATGGCCATGGCGCGGCCACCAAGCACATAACTTGGACGAACCAGTACCGGATAACCAATGCGTCCGGCTACCAGTTTTGCTTCTTCCCCTGTCGCCGCCATCCCGTTGGCGGGCTGTGGGATTCCCCAACTCGACAGTAGTGCCCCGAAGCGTTGGCGATCTTCGGCCAGATCGATGGAATCAGGCGCCGTGCCAATGATGGGGACACCCGCCTGGTGCAAACGCATGGCCAGGTTGAGCGGCGTCTGACCGCCAAACTGCACGATCACTCCCTCGGGTTTCTCAACGTCGACAATGTTCATTACGTCTTCGAACGTGAGCGGCTCAAAGTAAAGGCGGTCCGACGTGTCGTAATCGGTCGAGACAGTCTCCGGGTTACAGTTAACCATGATCGTTTCAAAGCCTGCTTCCCGCAGGGCAAAAGCTGCATGGCAACAGCAGTAGTCGAACTCAATTCCCTGCCCGATGCGATTTGGTCCCGATCCGAGAATCACTATTTTGCGCGCGTCAGTCGGCGCTGCTTCGTCCTCTGCTTCGTAGGTGGAATAGAGATAGGGCGTGAAAGATTCAAACTCTGCGCCACAGGTGTCCACCCGTTTATAGACCGGAACGACACCGGCTCGCTGGCGATAGGCGCGCACTTCATCCTCCGTGGTTTCGGTCATATAAGCCAAACGACGATCAGACAACCCCACTTCCTTGAAAGCGCGCAGCTGCTCAGCGGAGATTTCTTCGAGCTGGCGCCCTTCAAGGTTGCGCTGAATCTCCATCACCTCCTGAAGTTGTTCCAGAAACCAGGGATCGATGCGCGACAGGCGATAGATTTCAGCGATGGAGACACCATTTTGCAGGGCATAGGTGACATACGAGAAGCGTTGCGAGTTGGGCCGCGCGAGCTTTCTCTGCAATTCATCAGGCGACACATCTTCCAGGCGCAGAGGCTTTACCGCCTCCAGCGAACGCAACCCTTTAAAGAGTGCTTCCTTGAAAGTGCGTCCAATGGCCATCACTTCGCCGACGGATTTCATCTGCGTTCCCAACACGTCATCGGCGCCGCGAAACTTTTCAAAGTCCCATTTCGGAATCTTCGCCACCACGTAGTCGATGGTCGGCTCGAAGGAAGCGGGGGTCTTTTGCGTGATGTCGTTCGGAATCTCGTTCAGCAAATAACCCACCGCGAGCTTCGCGGCTATTTTCGCAATCGGGAAACCTGTGGCTTTCGACGCCAGGGCCGACGAGCGCGACACGCGCGGATTCATTTCGATGATGCGTATCTCGCCATTTTCGGGGTTTACAGCAAACTGGATATTCGAGCCACCTGTTTCCACGCCGACTTTGCGGATGATAGTTATGGCCATGTCCCGTAATTGCTGGTATTCAACGTCGGTGAGCGTCTGCGCCGGAGCAACCGTAATCGAATCTCCAGTATGTACGCCCATCGGATCAAAATTTTCGATCGAGCATATAATCACGACGTTGTCGGCGAGATCACGCATGACTTCGAGCTCAAACTCTTTCCAGCCGAGGATCGATTCTTCAATCAGCACTTCCTGGATGGGCGAAGCGGCCAACCCCCCACGCACGATTTCTTCAAACTCTTCCGGGTTGTAGGCAATGCCGCCGCCGGTTCCCCCAAGGGTGAAGGACGGACGGATAATGGCCGGGTAGCCGGTTTGGCTGACAAGTTCCTCGGCTTCATCCCATGACTTCGCAAACCCGCCACGCGGCATCAGCAAACCAACTTCGTCCATGGCCCGCTTGAACAGCATGCGATCCTCGGCAACTTTGATCGCTTCGCGCTTGGCGCCAATCATTTCCACGTTGCATTCTTCAAGCACGCCTGAGTCGGCGAGTGCGATGGCCAGATTCAATGCTGTCTGCCCGCCCACCGTGGGCAACAGCGCGTCCGGACGTTCGCGACGGATAATCGCAGAGACAGACGCAACGGTGAGCGGCTCGATATAGGTCACGTCCGCGGTTTCCGGATCCGTCATGATGGTCGCGGGGTTGGAATTCACGAGGACCGTGATGTAGCCTTCCTGGCGCAGCGCTTTGCAGGCCTGCGTTCCGGAGTAATCAAACTCGCATGCCTGGCCAATCACAATAGGGCCCGAGCCGATGATTAGAATTTTATGAAGGTCTGTGCGTTTGGGCATGCGAAGCGACCTGCAACTTATTACCTGCGAATCGAGCGCGCCAATGATGGCTGTCCGACATTTTTAGTAAGACGGCAAAGCGACACCAGCTTTTCGTCTTCGATGGTCAGATCGCATTATCGAGGCCCGAAATCGAAGCCTTAATCAAGGAAACGTCCGCCCGCAGGCGATCAACTCGTCCACCAATATGTCTATCTTCACATTAGCGGAGCAAAAGCAGTGGTGGTCTCGGCTTCCGCGAGAGTGACTTGCTGATCGTATTCCACCTTGCCGGAATCCAGCTTTATCACTCGGTCAGCGATACCGTAATACCTGTCATCGTGCGAAATAACAATGACCGTTTTCCCTTGAGCTTTGAGTTCCGGTACCAATTGATAATAGAAAATGTTTTTGAATTTGGGATCCTGATCCGCGGCCCATTCGTCGAAAATGTAGATCTGCCGATCCTCCAGATAGGCATTTAACAAAGCCAGTCTCTTGCGCTGGCCTTGCGATAAATTGACCGTCGACAATTTGCCCTCTTTAATTTCCAGCTTGTGACTCAGTTGCAGCAAATCCAAATACTTCTGAGCCTTGTCGTCAAGGTCACTTGCCTCCAGCCCAAAGAGTTGCTCGAATAGATAAAAGTCGTAGAAGACAACCGAAAACCTTTGGCGATAGTCGTCGCGGTCCTCATCCGTAATCAGTTTGTCATCAACGCGGATCTCTCCGGATTCGGGCTCATACAGACCCATCAAGAGCTTAACCAGAGTCGTCTTACCGCTACCGTTGCCGCCTATTAGAAAGATCAACTCTCCCGGCTGGAGCCTAAGGTTGATGGGACCCAGTTGAAACTCTTCGCCCCCTCCCTCCTGGTGGTAGAGGTGAGTCACGTCGATCAGATCAAGACGGCGCCACGAGGTCTCCGGCTCTATGACTGGTGTCAAGCTTTCCGCTCCGGCTGCTGCAAGCGAGAGACCTAACTCCTCAATCCTTTCTGCAGCCAGATACGCCCGTTCCAATGCGGGGATCTGGTTCAGGATCATCGTCAAGGGCGTGATCAGGAAAAGGACAGCCAGCGTATACCCCATCAATACCTGCGGCTCGACGACTATAAGGTGAGGCGTGGCGAAAAGCAGTAAGCCGATAAAGATAAAGAACAGGATCTGTCCCCAGTTGGATACGGCCATCGAAATAGCATTGCCTTTCATGCCATATCGCTGGAGGGCAAAGGCCGCAGGCTCAAGCTGCTGAGAAAGGAAAGCGTCCCGGCGCCGACTATTGAGTTTGAGTTCTTTGGTACCTACGATCAAGCCGTGGAACGCGTGGTACATTGCATCCCACTGCTCGCGCACCAATCTGAAATAATAAAACGACTTCAATAGGGGTAACTGGTGGCTGAGCAGTCCCAGAACCATATAGCCCAGGAGAATGAGCAGCAGTTTCCAGGAGAGCCAGCCGAGATAGAACACACAGCCGGCCATCATTGCTAACTGAGTAAGCATCTGCGGCAAGAGGGTCACAAGTTCGATCACGCTTCCGATATCCTCAGCGATCGTGGCAATCAGACGATGCGGGCCGAGTTTCTCCAACTGTTGTAACGGCGCGGCGAGAATTTGACGCGACAATTGAATCCGCAACTGGTATGCGGCCTTTGAAGTTAGATAGAGCAGCATGAGTTGGGAAGCAAATCCGCAGACCGGGATCACGATACATAAGGCAAAGAACGTCAAGATGAGATTGGACTTTGAAAACAGGCGCTCAGACAAGATGTTCTTAGTAAGCCCAATGAGGATCGTGTACCCGACTCCCGCCAGAAAGCTGGCAACGATAGCGCCGACTATCATGCTCTTCGAGCGACGAATCCCCTGCGACCATTTCGCTATGACGTAAATGAGCTGGAGTAAATGTTTCATGGTTTGAACTCGCGGTCCCGCGTTGAAATGCGTCTCAGCCTGTTAGCCTGAGTAGAGCAATCCCAAAACAAATTAGTTGATGATGGTTAATTCAGCGATGGAGGACAGTCTGGATGCAGTTACGCAATTGTTCCGCCAGAATCGTAACGTGCGGCTCCCGAATCATAGAGAAGTGATCACCGGGGACAACATGGGCTTCAACGCCTTCTGTTGCGAGTTGACCCCAGCCCTTGAGCGGATCTTTGACGACGTTTTTGGCTTCCCATTCAACGTGATCCGTATCGCGGCTGAAAACATTTTGCTCCATTTCTTCTGCGGCACTAATGAGAGTGATACGGCCCTCATATTCCCCTGCCTTGTAGCTGTTCATGGTGTTCGCGTTGATTTTGTATATGTCGAATATCTTTCGGAATTCGACGAGTGTCATACCCGCGGGCACGACGCCCGCCAACTTCGCCTCCTTCCACACCTGACGTAGCTGGGCCATCTGAGGCATCGCCGAAATCTCTTCCAGCGGCCTGCTCAGATTCTCGTAAGTCAGTCCCAGGTCAAAGGCGAAAACAGATAACAGCACACCCCAACTGAACTCCGACTGCGCGCCGGCCGGTACATGCGCGTCGATCAAGGCGAGCATGGCTATCTGCTCGCCCTGCGCCTGTAGTTGCCTGGCCATCTCGAATGCGATCACTCCGCCCATTGACCATCCACCCAATAGATACGGTCCGACTGGCTGGACACCCCTGATCGCCTCCACATAGTCGGAAGCCATTGCTTCGATCTGAGTATGAAACACCAGCCCTGTGTCCGGATTGCGAGCCTGCACGCCGTAAAAAGGCTGATCGTCTCCCAGGTATTTCACGAGGTCTTTGTAACACCACACATGCCCTCCGCTCGCGTGCGGGCTGAACATCGCAAGCTTGGTTCCTGCTGTCTGCATCGGCACTACCAGCGACTGGAACAGATTCTCCTTCCCGTGGCCAATTAGCTTCGCTAAGTGCTCGATCGTGGGATCCCCAAACAACTCCGCTATCGAGACTCGCTTGCCTAATCGCTCTTCGACGCGGGCGACAAGCATGATCATCTGTAACGAGTGCCCACCGAGTTCAAAGAAATCGTCGGTCAGGCCAATCGGATGAAGTTTGAATAATTCCTCCCAGATATCGACTAACTGCTGTTGCAGACCGTTTCGCGGAGCGACGTATTCTCTTCCGGACCTGTTAAGAAGAAGTTGAGGTGCTGGGAGCGCCGCTCTGTCCACTTTCCCGTTCTGCGTCAACGGCAGCACCTTGAGCATGACGAATACTGAGGGCACCATGTATTCCGGCACCCGCTCCCGCAGATAACTTCGCAAGTCCTCGTTTGTCGGCGGCGTCTCTCCCCTGGCAACAACGTAAGCGACCAGACGCTTGTCGCCTGGCGAATCTTCCCTGGCGAGCACCAGTGCCGTCGATACCTCCGGATGCTCAGACAGCGCTACTTCGATCTCGCCGGGCTCGATCCTGAAGCCGCTGATCTTGACTTGATTGTCAAGACGGCCAAGGAACTGGATGACTCCGTTATTTAAGTAGCGAGCCGCGTCACCTGTCCGATAGAGCCTCCCACCCGCTCGAGGGCTGAATGGATCAGGCAAGAACCTCTCGGCCGTCAGGTCCGGTCGGTTCAGGTAGCCGCGTCCCAGCCCCGCACCACCGATGAAGAGTTCGCCACGCTCGCCTGTTCCTGCCGGTTGCATCGCGCTCAGGATATAAACCTGAGAGTTCGAGATGGGGCGCCCGATGGGGACCGACGTACCGTGACGATCCGGCCCAACCTGATAGCAGCATGCCATGACCGTTGCTTCGGTCGGACCGTAGCAGTTGACAAACATGCAATTGTCGATTTGTTCAACTGCTTTATTGAGATGCGTTGGGGACAAGGCGTCGCCGCCGGTCAACAATTGTCTCACTGCGCCAATACTGCCGACAGTAGTGTCAACAAACTGGTGGAATAAACCGGTGGTTAGAAATAACGTCGTGACCTGCGTCCGGGCGATGAAGTCTGCCAATTCGCTCAAGGACGGTACGATGGGCGGAAAGACCTCCAACCGCGCACCGTTGAGCAGACTGGCCCAGATTTCAAAAGTGGAAGCGTCAAACGAGATTGGAGCAAACTGTAAGAAGACCTCTTCTGAAGTCAGGTCAGCATAGTTGGCACTCTTCACCAAGCCCAGAATGTTACGATGGGTGATGCAAACTCCCTTTGGCGTTCCCGTAGATCCTGAAGTGTACATCAAGTACGCCAGATTATCGGGACTGACACCGGTAATCGGGTTCCGCAGGAAGGTCTCACCGAGTACGCCGTTTCGATACTCATCCGAATCAACGCATACGACGGTCCGCCCCTCAGCCAGATTCTCCGGGAATTGTCCGCCTGTCAGGAGAACTGTGACGCCGGCATCTTCGAGGATGAACCGAATTCGGAGGGGCGGGTCAGTGCTATTCACCGGCACGTAGACGCCTCCGGCCTTAGCTACCGCCAGCAGGGCCACAATCAACTCCGCCGATCGTTTCAGCATCACCCCTACGTATACTTCCGGCCCCACTCCATGCTCTCGCAGACGATGAGCAAGAAGATTTGCCCGCCGATTTAACTCGTGGTAAGTAATGTTCTCCTGCTCAAACTCTACGGCTATCGCGTCCGGGCGTTGTTCTGCCTCTTGTTCGACCAGCTGATGAATGCAAGCAGCATCGGGAAAAGCAACTGCGGTGTCGTTCCACTCTTTAGTGACCTGCCGGTATTCCTCCTGGTCAAGCAATGACAGCTCCGACAACTCCATGTCTGGCTCAGCCATGACCTTTTCGAACAATCGCTGAAAATGGTCCACCATGCGCGCAATAAAGGTCGGCTCGAACAGCTCCGGGCTGTAAACAAAAGAGCCCATGACACCGCCAGGCGTATCCGCGAGATGGACTTCGAGATCGAATTTGGTGTCAGCACTCACCGGAACCCCGGCCGGCAGACTTACTTTCGCCATCTCCATCAGCGGGGCTTGATTCCGAAATGCCAGAATGGCCTGGAAGATCGGATTACGGCCCGGCGCGCGCATTGGTTGTAGCTCCTCGACCAATTTATCAAAAGGCAATTCCTGGTGAGTGTAGGCCGCAAGTGAAGACTCTCGTACCTGTTTGACCAACTCCCTGAAAGTTGGAGCATCATTGAAACCCGTCCTTATCGGAATCATGTTGACGAAGAATCCGATCATCGGCTCCAGTTCGACGCGGCTGCGTCCAGCTATCGGAGTTCCTACTAAAATGTCGTTCTGGCCCGTGTACCGCCACAACAAAGCATGGAACCCGGCCATCAGGGTCATAAAGAGGGACGCCCCCTCCTGCCGGCTAAACTCTCGCAACGAGCGGGAGACTTCTTCGGAGAAAGCTAACGGGCAATGCGCACCGCGCATTGTGCGCAGCGCCTGGCGCGGGTGATCCGGTTCCAGTTCCAGCAGCGTAGGAGCGCCGTCGAGTTGCCGTTTCCAGAAGTCCACCTCTTCTCTTAAGACTTCGCCATCCAGCCAGCTTCGTTGCCACTGCGCATAGTCAGCGTACTGAATCTCCAGTTCCGCCAGCGGTGAAGGCAACCCATGGGAGAATGACTCGTAGAGGGTTTCCATCTCGCGTAACAACACATCCATCGACCAGCCATCGCTGACGATGTGGTGCATGTTCATCAGGAACAAATACTCTTCTTTGTCCAGGCGTATCAATGCAGCTCGCAGTAACGGTCCTGACTCCAGGTCAAACGGCCTGAGCGCTGCCTCTTGTCTCAAGCGCTCCGATTCCTCGTCTCGCTCTTCCTTTCCCAAGCCACTCAAATCGATTAACGGTATTTGCAATGACCCGGAAGAGTTGATTCGCTGCACCGGCTGGCCGCCGACAACAATGAAAGTGGTGCGCAAGGCAGCGTGCCGGCGCACGACCTCACGTAAGGACTGCTCCAGTGCGCTGGGGTTAAGTCTGGCATCGATATACATCTCCGCTGGGAGGTTATAAGCGTTACTCCCCGGCATCAACTGGTCCAGAAACCAGAGACGCTGCTGTGCGTACGACAGGGGCAGTTCGCCATTATCTGGAAACCGTTGCAGCAGAGGCGCAGCGAGACTGGTGCTGGACCTCATCGTCCCTTCGATACGTTCGGAAAACTCCGCCAACGTTGGGGATTCGAAAACGTTACGCACTGACAGCTCGACATGAAAACCTTCGCGGACGCGGGAGATGATTTGGATGGCCGCAAGGGAGTGGCCGCCAAGCCAAAAGAAGTTGTCAAACCTTCCCACCCGTTCCACTCCCAGCACCGGAACCCAAATCGCAGCCAGCGCTTCCTCTATCAGGGTCCGAGGTGGGACGTAAGTCTGGGGGGAGTCGGCTCCGTCACGGCGTGGGGCCGGCAGCGCCTTACGGTCCAGCTTGCCGTTAGGGGTGAGCGGC
>Ga0209683_10000834_pt1 | contig 11868 bp, 9 predicted proteins | sample DOMMetBare2Fresh_FD_187474 | JGI IMG/M metagenome (GOLD analysis project Ga0209683, IMG submission 187474) | Wetland sediment microbial communities from St. Louis River estuary, USA, under dissolved organic matter induced mercury methylation -... | ecosystem: Environmental > Aquatic > Freshwater... | reverse complement strand
TCTTGGCCAGGGACATAGAGGCGTCTTTGTAGGAGAGCGTCACCGCGTTGTCCTTTTGCAGTTCCACGCACTCGACAATCGCGGAACCGCTGAGCAGTTCCAGCCGGGTGTCCTCCAGGCGGTCTGAGATCATACGCGCGCTGGAGTTCTCGCCAAGCCGGAGAAAGGTTCCCGGACCGAGCAGAAGTTCGGCCCGCCCGTCGGCGGCTTGGATCTCCTGGCCCGCCTTGAGCTGCTGGGGCGCCGTCGCTTTCAGCCGCACTTCCTTGGAGTCGAGCAGGACCTTGCCGTCGATATAGTTTATTGTGCCGGATTTCGCGGAGATGATAGCCTGCGCCGAAACAGATGCAGTGCACCCCGCCAGGATCACGGCGCAGAGGAAAACGTAAGTCGCAGCCTTCATTGTCACGCCTCCCGCAACCGTAAGTGTGTTCCTTCGTGCGACGTGTGTCAACCGGCCGGAGTTTCGGGTTTCTCAATCCGGTTTCGTGCGGCTAGGGTGCGGCGGCGCCAATGGGGAGGGCGACGGCGTTGCTTTCCTTGCCGTTAGAAGAGACCCGGAACTCGAGGGAAGGGGCGAGGACAAAGTCGGGAACGCGGAATCGTACCGCCACGACGCCCACTTGGCCCGTGGCCGCGCCCGCGAACTCAGGGTCCATAACCTGTTCCGTAATCAGGACTTGCACCGGATCTGCCAGCGGCAGGGTCACCGCTTCCGGGATCGCGAAGCCATCGAGCGCCATACCCTGGTAGGGGCCGAAGCCGGTTCCGAACACGGTGACTGTTTCGCCGGGTTGCGCGGGCGCATCTATGGTGACCAGGGCGCCGCTGGCGTGGGTTGCGAGCGCGTAGGGGACGTCGCCGAGCGGTTGGGTGAACAGACCGGGCGCGTTGCGCACCACTTTGAACCCCGTACTGACATCGGGGTGGCCTTCCCATCGCACGATCGCCGTGTAGTCGCCCTCGCTCAGATCCGAGGGGAGCAGCGCATTGACTTGCCCGGGCGAGACGAAGAAGAGCGGCAGCAGGCGATTCGCCAGGCGCACGGTCACCCCGTTCAGAGTCTGCGTGAGCGGGCTGTGCGGGCCGGCCAGGACGCCAGGAGCGAGATCGTCGCCGTAGATGGAGATGATCGAGCCGGCGGCCAAGCCGGATTCGGGCGTCTCTCCGGCGGCATTGCGCGCGGCGGCTGGCGAGAGATACGCAACGCGGTCCAGCAGTGCGCAGACGGCCCGCGGCGCGCTCATCTTTACCACGCCCGAACGCAGTGTGCCGGTCAGATCGCCGTCCCAGCGGCGGAATTGGTAGTTTGGCCGGGGCTGAGCGATCACGGCGACCGAGGTCCCGGAGGCGTAGTAGTTGTCGGGCGACGCCGGTTCGAAACGGAAATTGGCGCCGGCGGCGGGGTTGCTCGAGGCGCTGAGACGATGGGAAAGACGATAGGAAGCGGTCAGTGTCTGCGCGTCGGCGCCGCCAATATCGACGGTGTGCTCGGCCGCGCCGGCATCGGACCAGCCGTCGAAATCGAAGCGGCTGGCGTCGCCAAAAGGCGCGGCGGCCGGAGCCGTGACGCGCACCTGGGACCCGGCGCTGCGGTGGACGGTGCAGGAGTTCGGGCAATCGGCGCCATCGACCGAGAGCGTGACGCCGGTCGCGCTGGAGCGCACCGTGAGGCTGCCCAGACACTCGTAGGCCGCGATCCAGGCTTGGTCCGCGGCGGCGACTTGCACTTCCTGGGTTGCGGCCGCGCCGTTCGACCAGGACCGGAAGACGTAGTGGCGGCCCTGCGCGTCCGCCAGCTCGGCGGGCGCGGAGATGGCGTGGCGCGAGCCGGAGGCCCAGTTGAAGCGGCGGTTCGCGGTGGAGACGCCGTCGACGCTGAGTTTTAGTCCTGCGGGCTCGCTGCCGACGGTGACGGTAAGGCCGGGCGCGAACCGGGCGGTCACGATGGCGCCGACGTTCGCAGGGCCGACGGTGTATGCGTGATGCGCTGCGCCTCCGTCGCTCCAGGAGTCGAACACCCAGACGGCGCCTACCTCATCCCGCTGCGGCTCGACCGGGCCGATGGTGTGCTGGCTGCCCTCGACCCAATCGAGCGTGGCCGGCGTCGAAACCACGGTGCGGTCGGCGTAGAGCTGCAATCCGGGCGGCGTGGTGGCGAGCGTAACTCGCGTGGCCAGCCCAAAGCGGGCCAGCATCGACATGGGCCGCGACAGAGTGAACGAGAGATTGGGGCCGCTGGCGCCATCCATCGAGCCAACCCACCCCAGGAAGACCCAGCCGGCGGGCGGATTCACCTGCACCTGCACCGTCTTGCCCGCTTCGCCCCAGACCAGGGCGCTGGCGGTGTAGCAGGAATCGGACTCGGGCAGGTTGATATAGACCTTGCCCCAGGCCGGACCGGGGTCGCACGCGAAGGGCAATCCGGCATCGGGAAGCCGCAGGTTGATGGAGTAGAAGAGGCGCCAGACGGATTTGTAGAACGGATTCGCGGCGTCGGCGGTAATGGCGATGGAGCTGCCGTCGAGCATTTTCACGCCGGCCGAATTCTGCCATTCCTTGAAATCGTAGCGGGCCAGATCGGAGGTGGACAAAGCGGCGGCGTCCGGAATCGACAGCACGTGCTTGCTGTTTTGCGGCCAGAAGAAAGTGGCCGAGTCGCGGTAGGTCCGGCCGTCGACGATGAATGGCGCGCCGGGCGGCTCGGAAAAGATGCGTGTGCTAACGACTTTGTCCTGGGCCCAAACCGAGCCCGCCACGAATAGACACACCGTGAACCGCCACATATCAATAGGAGGATCGGCCAGGGGCGGCGATGATTTTATGGGGTGAAATGCGTATCAGAGTGGTAAGTACGCGGAGCGTAGCGTCCCGATCCACGAGAAAATCCCGCGCGAAGGTGCTAGAATCAAGAATCAATGTTGCCAGATGTAAAACTGGCTATCAAACTGCAAGAGCTGGATACACGTATTGCCGACCTGCAGGCTGAGATAGCGTCTCTTCCGAAACACATCGCATCCATAGAAAAAGCGCTGGAGGCGCACACCCGCAAGCTGGAGGCGGACCGTGCGGCGCTGGCGGCCAATCAGCGCGAACGCAAGAAGCTAGAGGGAGACATCCAGGTTCAGGAGCAGCGGATTTCGAAACTCCGGGACCAGATGCTCGAGGCAAAGAGCAACGAGCAGTACGCCGCGTTTCGCCACGAGATCGAGTTCTGCGAGGCCGAGGTTCGCAAGTGCGAAGACCGGATCCTGGATCGCATGACGGAATCCGAGTCGCTCGAACAAAACGTGAAGGCGGCCGAGGGAGCGCTCAACAAAGAGAAGGATCAGGTGGAGCGCGAGAAACAGGCGGCGCGGCAGCGCACCGCCGAGGATCGCAAGCAACTCCACGACCGCCAGGCGGAGCGCACCAAGGGGGCCGCCGAGATGGACCGGAAGGTTCTGTCAGCTTACGAGCGGATTCGCAAGGGGCGCAAGGGACTCGCGGTGACGGAAGCGGTCGAGGGACGGTGCTCGGCCTGTCACATGGCGTTGCGTCTTCAATTCTTCCAGGAACTGCGCCGGGGCGACAAGGTCATGTATTGCGAGAGCTGTGGCCGCATCCTGTTCTATCACCCTCCGGTTGACGCCGAGAACCTGGGTTCGGAGACGGAGCAGTCGGTACAGCAGTAGGCGCGTCCAGGCCCTTCAGGCTTCGAAGCGATAGCCGATATCCCGCACGGTTTGGATGTAGGCGGGCCGGTGTGGATCCGTCTCGATCTTGGGGCGCAGCGTCGTGACACAGCGGCGTGTGAGCGCGCCCTCGCCGGGCGGTGAAGTCGGCGAGCAGGAACCTGACATGACCCTACGTTATCTGTGAGCCGTTTCCCGCCTGCCGTGATTGCCTTCAGCCTGGCGATGGCCGACTGTGCTACGATCCTGTTCTTGGAGCGGTTTTTCGCCGTCTCATAGGACCCCCATCGGCCGCAGTTCGCGGGGCAGTCCGCCGTCGGCGGGCCCTGCGCGTTGGGGCCGTTTTTGCGAGTAGGGAGCGCCCACAGTGAAAGTATACGAAGGCAAGGATATTCGGAACGTAGGCTTGATCGGCCACGGCCACAGCGGAAAGACCTCGCTGACCGCCGCCCTTCTGTACACCGCCGGCGGCACGAACCGGCTGACGCGCGTCGACGAAGGCAACACAATCACGGATTTCGACGACGACGAGATTCAGCGCAAGGTGACCATTTCCACCGCGGCCACGTTCGTGGAGTGGAAGCGGGCGAAGATCAACCTGCTCGACACGCCCGGTTTCAACATCTTCATCAACGATACGCGGGCGGCGCTGGCGGCGGCCGATTCCGCGCTGGTGATCGTCGACGGCGTCGCGGGCGTCGAGGTGCAGACCGAGAAGGTGTGGGAATTCGCCGCCAACGACAAGCTCCCCGTCGGGATCGTGATCAACAAGCTCGACCGCGAGCGGGCCGGTTTCGAGCGCGTCCTCGCGAATATCCAGGAGACGCTGGACCGCAAGGCCATCCCGATTCAGTTGCCGATCGGTGCGGAGCGGGATTTCCAGGGCGTGGTCGATCTGATTCAGATGAAGGCCTACACCTACGACTCCGACGGGAACGGCAAGGGAAAGGAGAGCGCGATTCCCGCCAACCTGGCCGATGCCGCCGCCAAGGCTCGGGAAGCCCTGATCGAGATGGTGGCCGAGGGCAACGACGCGCTGATGGAGGAGTTCTTCGACAAGGGCACGCTTGCGCCGGAGAAGATTCTCGAGGGCCTGCGCATCGGCGTGCGCGAGCGGAAGCTGTTTCCGGTGCTCTGCACCGGCGCGCTCCACAACATGGGGTCGGACCTCATCATGGAGTTCGTGATCGAGAACTTCCCCGCTCCGGTGGAGCGCCCGGCGGTGACGGGGAAGGTGGGCGACCAGGAAGTAGCGCGCAAGATCTCCGACTCCGAGCCGGTCTCCGCGTTAGTGTTCAAGACGGTGGCCGACCCGTTTGCCGGCCGCGTGTCGTACTTCAAGGTCATTTCCGGAGTGGTGAAGAACGACGCCAACGTCATCAACGCGCGTACGGGCGGCGGCGAGCGCCTGGCGCACGTGGGCTGCCTGATGGGCAAAACGATCCAGCCGGTCACCGACCTGCACGCGGGCGATATCGGCGCAGTGGCGAAGCTCAAGGAAACGCTCACCGGGGATACGCTCTGCGACAAATCGTCGCAGATACAGTATTCGCCGGTCGCGCTGCCCGAACCGTCGATCGCCTATGCGATCGAAGCCAAGTCGCGGCAGGACGAAGACCGCATGGGGAACGCGATCCAGCGCATTCTGGAAGAAGACCAGTCGCTGCGGTTCTATCGCGACCAGCAAACCAAGGAGTTCCTGCTGGCGGGCAGCGGCCAGCAGCACGTTGAGGTAATCGTCAGCCGCTTGCGGAAACGCTACAACGTCGACGTCGCGCTCAAGGCGCCCAAGATTCCCTACCGCGAAACGATACGCGGCAATGCCGACGTTCAAGGCCGGCACAAGAAGCAGACCGGCGGGCACGGGCAGTTCGGCGATTGCTGGATCCGTATGGAGCCGCTGCCGCGCGGCGCCAAGTTCGAGTTCGTGAACGACGTTTTCGGCGGCTCCATTCCCAAGAACTACATTCCCGCGGTGGAGAAGGGCATTGTCGAGACTGCGGAGAAGGGTTTCCTGGCCGGATACCCGGTGGTGGATTTCCGCGTCACGCTCTACGACGGTTCCTATCACGACGTCGACTCTTCGGAGCTCTCGTTCAAGCTGGCCGCGCGCAAGGCGTTCAAGGCCGCCATGGAGCAGGCCAAGCCGGCGCTGCTCGAGCCGATCATGAACGCCGAGATTCAGGCCCCGGTGGAGTACGCGGGCGACCTGATGGGCGATTTGAACGGCCGGCGCGGCCGCATTTCCGGTATGGATACGCGGGGCGGCACGCAGATCGTGAAGGCGCAGGTCCCAATGGCGGAGATGCTGAACTACCAGAACGATCTGACCTCGATGACCCAGGGCCGCGGATCGTTCACCATGGAGTTCAGCCACTACGATTACGTGCCGCAGATGCAGGCCGAGAAAGTGATCGCGGCGGCGAAGGCCGCTAAAGAGGGCGTGGAAGAGGAAGAAGAGTAGGGTCTCACTCTCGCCGGCGCCCGAACTCACTCGGGCGCCGGCGATTGTTGCTCCGTTACTGCCTGGGACGGGTTCTGGCAGCGCCGCCCGCTTTCAGATCCAGGCCCATATCCATTGCGGTCTTCGCGCCGATCAAATCCAGCAGCGTCATGGCGCCGTTCGAGCCAGTCGCCTGACCCGAACCGCCCATCACGACGTTCGGAACCCAGTTGCCCTGGTATCCCTTGATGGCGTCCGCGTAAACCTTCTGCACTTCCAGGTAGGTCTCGAGCTTGCGGTCCAGCGCGCCATCGGCGTTCATGATGAGCTGCCGCTTGGTGGCTTCGCCCTCGCCTTCGAGGACGTCCTTGCGCTTCTTCTGCTCGGCGGCCTGCGCGTCCAATTGCGCGACTTGCAGCCTCTGCTGCGCGGCGGTGACCTCCTTGGCCTTGATCACCTCCTGCTCCCATTTCGCTATGGCGGCCTGCGCTTGGCCGTTCTTTTCCGCGGTGATGGCCGCCTGTTCGGCCTTCTTCGCTTCGGCGACGGCGGTCTGGACGTCCATGATCGCCTTCTGCTGCGTCTTGATTTGCTCTTCCACCGTGGGATCGTACTTGATCTCGTTGATGGACGGATTGAAGGTCTTGATCCCGAAAGTCTTCAGCGGCGATTCGTCCGAGCGGACGATCAGGCCGTTGACCGTGACCAGCCTCACCACATTCACAGTCTTGAGCTGTCCCGACATTGGATCCGGCTGCTTCTCCTGCTGCGTTTCCGTTCGGTAGACTCCGTTTTGAACCTGGTCCTCAATGTACTGAAGCAAGTCGTTGCGCCGCTCTGCGTAGGACTCCTTGGAGGACATCAGCGGCCCGGTCATATACACGGACTTCTCCACGACCGTGCGGATCAGTTGTTGCTCGACCGCCTCTTCGCTTCCGTAACGAGTATGAACAAGAGTCAGGCGTTGATCGTCCACCGGCATCTCGTACGCGATCGATCCGGAGATCATCGCGTGGCCGCCATCGTTGAATCGCACCTGGATCGATTCGTCGCCTTTCTTGCCCTGGTCGTTCCGGTTGGAGAACCAGAACTGGCGCCGCTTGTGATACTTCGTGACGCGGCCGAAGCCCTGCCACTTGATGCCGGCGTCCTTATACCACGAGAGCGTTCCGCTGATCGGAGACTGGACGACCATAATCTGGTCCGCGTTCATGTGCTCGAATATGTTGCCCGCCGCCCAAATTGCGACGAGGCAGCCGACAATCGCCAGCACTCCGATGAGCGCGCGACTCGGGCTGAACCGAGATGGAAGACTGCCTAAGTTGTCAGTCAATATGGATCTCATAATGATTGGCTCCTGTCGTTCCCTTCAGTCTCCGGCGCCTGCCGCTCCCCCGGCGCGGCGCCTTGACCGGAATCCGCATCGCTGCCCGACCGGTGGATATGATCCGCCCGCCTACGTGTGGCGCCGATCCTCTCTTCCATCTCCGCGTTGCGCACTTCTTCTTCCGCTCTCGTCAGTTCCTCGGCGAGCTTGCGCTCGCGCCGGAACACCGGAAAGAAGGGCGTGCCTCGCAAGAGCGGGACGAGAATCTGAGTCCCCAGCACGAGGAGGATTAAGATTGTTACAGCGATCTCAGCTATTTCGGCAAAGAGCATCCCAACCTCCTCAATAGGGAACGAACGCTTCTGGCGATTTGTTCCCATGGCTCCGCTAACGCCATGAAACGGAGGGAGTTACGACTGGCGGAGGCGTTCATCTTCGCAGACCTCGGAGAGTAGTATACACGCGCCCGGCATTGAAGGATAGCGGGATTCCGTGGTGCGCTTGACCTTCGTGGGGCGCAGCGCGGACAATCGGATCAGAGACGCTCATGATTGAACTTCCTGACCTGCCCTATTCCCAAGATGCGCTGAGTCCGCACATTTCCGCCGAGACGCTCGCCTTCCATTGGGGCAAGCATCACCGCGCGTACGTCAACAACCTGAACCAGCTCATCCCCGGAACCGAGTACGAGAAGATGGACCTGCTCGCGATCGTTCGGTCGTCATCCGGGAAGGTTTTCAACAACGCAGCGCAGGTGTGGAACCACACGTTCTACTGGAACTGCCTCTCGCCCAAGGGGGGCGGAGCGCCCCAGGGCGAACTGGGGCGGAAAATCGCCGCCGCGTTTGGATCGTTCGAGGAATTCCAGAAGCAGTTCAGCGCCGCCGCTGTGGGAACATTCGGCTCCGGCTGGGCCTGGCTGGTCCGAAAGCCCAAAGGCGAATTGGAGATTCGTAGCACCAGCAACGCGGAGCCGCCGTTCTTGAACGGCGATGCGGCGCTGCTTACCTGCGACGTCTGGGAGCACGCCTACTACATCGATTACCGGAACGACCGCGCCGCGTACCTCAAGGCGTTTTGGAACGTAGTGAACTGGGGCTTCGCCGAATCCAATCTCGCGAAATGACCGCGGACTACGTCCACGGCTATTCGCCTCGCGAGAGCGACCGATTGCGCGATCAGGCGGCTACGGTGCGCGATCTGTTGCATCGCGACACGCGGTACCCTGAAAAATCGCGAGTGCTCGAGGCGGGCTGCGGGGTTGGCGCGCAAACGGTCGCACTGGCTGCGAACAGTCCTGGGGCGCGCTTCACTTCGATCGATTTTTCGCGGGCCTCGCTCGAGCAGGCGCAGGCCGCGGCGCGAAGGATGGGGGCTGCGGGCGTCCGATTCGCACAGGCGGACGTCTACCGGCTGCCGTTTCCCGAGGAGAGCTTCGATCACGTTTTCGTCTGCTATCTGCTCGAGCACCTTGCCGATCCGGCGGCGGCGCTCGCGGCGCTGCGGCGGGTTCTCAAGACGGGCGGAACGGTCACAGTGATAGAAGGCGACCACGGGTCGGCCTACTTCCACCCGGAAACGGCGGAGGCGGTGCGCGCCTGGAAGTGCCTGATTGCGGTGCAGGCGGCGCTCGGAGGCGACTCGCTGATTGGCCGGCGGCTCTATCCCTTGCTGGCCGAGGCGGGCTTTCGCGACATCGCTGTTTCGCCCCGCGTCATCTACTGCGATCAAAGCCTACCGGCCTACCGGGACGGTTTCGCCGGCAAGACGATCGCGCCGATGGTGGAGGGGGTGGAGCGGCAAGCGTTCGGGATGGGCCTGATCGACCGCGATTCCTGGCGCAAGGGCCTCGCCGACCTCTATCGCATCGCCGACTGCCCGGAGGGCGTCTTCAACTACACGTTCTTCAAGGCGGTCGCGGTTAAGTAGCCGCGTACTGGCCCTAACAAAAGTCTCGAGGCCTTGTTAGGCCTTGTTAGGCCCATACGCGCCGTTGGCATTGTGCTGACCTGTTCCGGTTTGTCCTATGTGACTCAGAGGAGCCAGTGTCGATGAAGGTCAGGAGTCAGTGCTTGGGCATGATGGCCGTTCTCGCGTTTTTGGCGTCTACTGCGTCAGCCAGCGTCATCGCCGTCCGCCCGGGCGCACTTTCAGAGTTACCGCCGATCACGTTCGATGGGTTGCCGTTGTACATGGATGTGTTCGGCGGCGTCGTGAGGGTACGCGACGCCACGTTTGACCATGACCTCCCAGCACACGCTTATATTTGGGAAGACCGGTTTGGGATCGCCAACAACGTCAACGGTCCAGTCAACCTCGGCTGGGGGCCTGGGACCCTCACGGTGAGGTTTGATTCTCCGTACACGATCTTCGGCTACGGCTTCGCTCTCAACAGCAACAGCCCCATCGACAACGCGACGGCCATCACTCTGTTCAGCGGTCAAACGAACGTCGGCGCGCTGTCCTACGCGGCCTTTCCAGACCCGGCGTACGCCGGTGGGTTCGCGGGCATACAAAGCACGGATCCCTTTGACTCCGTCCAGATCGCCTTCAACCCTGGTTACGATTGGGCGCTCGACAATGTGGTATTCGGAGCGCCCGAACCGTCTACGGTTCTTCTGGCCCTGGCCGGCGGGCTGGGATTGACTGGGCGCTACCGCTTGTACGGTCGCGAATAGGAAGGCCCCAAAAAAATGGCCGGGCGTTGGCGAGACGCCCGGCCGAGGAGCACCCTCGGGCCGCTCGGAGGAAACGGCCCGGGGGTAGTGGAGGAGCTTGTTAAGCCAAGAGGCCTCCGTGACCCAAACACGCCACTTCCCAGCCGGAGACCCGGTAGCGCGCCAGCACGGGCGGCAGGACTAGGTCGACCACATTGGGTTTGGCGGAACGGAAGCATCCTGGCGCCGATACGATCGGCACCTCGTCCTTGTACGCCAGCAGGAGCAGGTTGCCCGGCTCGACCGGCGCGAGAAATCGTTCCATATGCGAGCCGATATGAGCGATGGACCGGCCAATGACGTCTTCGGGTCCGGCTGGGGCGGTGGTGGACGCCACCAGAATCACCGTCGGCTTCGACCGCAGGAGGTGTTGAAGCGCGCGCGCAACGGTGGTCTCCTCTTCCACCGTCGCAAGTACGTAGTTCGCCGTCACGCCGAACCGGTCCAGTCGTTGGCGCATGATGTTTTCGAACAGTTGACGCGCGCGCTCTCCGCTGAGCGGATCCGTATAGAGCACCCCGACCGACGGGGCGCGGACGGGCCGGGCCTGGAGAATGGGCCCGCGTTCCCGCAAGATCATCAACACGGCTTCGAGCTGCGCCTGGGCCACCGCAAAAGGAGCGCTCTTCACGGTCGCAATGCGCTGCCCCGCCCGGGCGAAACCGAAGTTCGGAAGGGTGGCGATGACCACGCTCGCCGTGCAGTTGATCTGCTTGAGCAGTTCGTCGTCGACCAGGACGCAGCAATCTTCCGTGGCCATCAGATTGGCGCGCCCGCCCGCCGCCAGGCGGATTTCGAGAGCGCCACATCCCATTTCAGAGGCCACCGTCATGACGGCCTGGTCCTCGCCGACCTCGCCTTCCTCCAGCTCGGTCACCCAGACCTGGCCCATGCCCTCGGTCTCGAGCAGCCGCACATCCTCCTCGCTCAGTACGTGGCCCTTGGCTAGCAGCTTCTTTCCGCCTGGACGGAAGATGGTGCAGCAGAGAATCCGCCCCGTGGACTCCCGGACGTCGATGGTCTGTGCCCTCATCGCCTCCTCCTGCCGCCGCACTGCGGCGCCTGACTTACAAATTATACAAACGGAGTGTCGAAAATCGGCCTATTTTATGGTAATTTCTGGGCATGTTTTTTGCGGGCATGTTTGAGAGCCTACTGCGGGGGCGCCGGGGACAGGCAAGTCCCAGGAATTCAGTGGGATTTGCGGACGGTAGGCAGGACTACGGCCTCTGAGGGGAGTAGGACGGGCCAAGTGGTCGACCCGCTAACGAGGGTATCCGATACCCCCTCATGGGAGCATCCCAGCCGCTTGATTACCGCGATTTCATCGCAACACTGGAATTTCGGGCACCTCAGACAGTCCTTCCACGCCTTCAGCGGCAACTCTGCCCGGTCGATTTGGTCAAAACCCAGCTTGGCGAAGAAGTCCGGGATGTAGGTGAAAGCAAAAACTGTCTGGAGGCCAAAGGATTGCGCCTCGTCCTCGAGGGCCAGCACCAGCCTCTTGCCAGCGCCTGCGCCCTGAGAAGAGGAGTCAACGGCCAGGGAGCGGACCTCACCCGTGGTTGGGGAGTAGAAATGCAGCGCCGCGCAGCCGACCACCTTGTCGTTGGCCTGTATGACGCTGAAATCCCGCAAGTTCTCGGAGATCTCGAACTCCGTTCGGGGCAGCATCACGCCCTGGCCTGCGTAACGGTTAATCAGGAA
>Ga0209683_10000833_pt1 | contig 11872 bp, 4 predicted proteins | sample DOMMetBare2Fresh_FD_187474 | JGI IMG/M metagenome (GOLD analysis project Ga0209683, IMG submission 187474) | Wetland sediment microbial communities from St. Louis River estuary, USA, under dissolved organic matter induced mercury methylation -... | ecosystem: Environmental > Aquatic > Freshwater... | reverse complement strand
GGACCAAGGCGTCCCTGATCTATCGGAAGACGAAGAATCTACGCGCCGTTCAGCTGCTGCTCGGTCACAGCAAGATCGAGAGCACCGTGCGTTACCTCGGCATTGACGTTGATGACGCGCTGGAACTCGCTGAACAGACGGATGTGTGATCGCGGTGTCGGCTGGCATTCAAGGCGCCCGCGACCTCGCGGGCGCTTCCCGGCCACGAAACGTCATTGGCTTGGCGCTGAAATTGCACTGATGACCGCCCGGTCTGCGCGCAACATGAGATGTTCGATTAGATTGGTGCCACGCGCGCCCTTCTGCCCTTGGTGACATGTAGCCGCGCGAGATCTGCGGCGATGCTGCCCGCGAGGGGGCGCGGCGAGTCTGTCCTCTTCGACTGCGTCGGCACGCGGCTCAACTCCTTAATGCGTCGAGCAAGGCCTTGGCCTCGATCAGATCGGGAGTTGCGAAACCCTCGGTGAATACCGCATAGATCGGCGCGAGGAGGTCGGCGGCCTGCTGCCGTTCACCCCGCTCGGCCAGCAGCGACGCGAGGTCGCGTGCAGCGCGCAGCCGTAACGACGGCGACTCCTGCCCAACAGCGATGTCGAGCGCACGGCGCAGATCCGTTTCGGCGGCCTCCCGCTCGCATGCATCGGCACGGAGCAGCAGCGCCGCCCGTATGCGGTGCAGTTCAGCGGCATGTGACAGGTCACTACCGACGGCCAGGGCTGCGAAAGCCTTGCCAATTCTGACGCGGGCTTCGGCGTGCTGGCCGGCGCGCGAGTAAGCATCGGCGGCGATGCCCAGATGGAAGGGTTCGAGGCGGCCTGCTCCGATCGCTTGCGCCTCGCGCAGGCCTGCGTCGATGCTATCGATCCCGTGTGCCGCATCCTGTTGCGACAGCGCCCAGCCGAGATGGATCAGCGCCCACGCATGCCAGAGGGCGAGTGACATTGCTTCGGAAAGGCGCAATGCTTCGCGCGAAGCGCCTGCAACTCGGTCCGTTCGACGCAACCAGATGTTCGTGATCGTCACGCCGAGGCAAAGGACCGCCCCAGTCGAGTTGGGGTGGTTCAGCTGCCTGACCCAGAGCAGGTTGTCTTCGCTGACCCTGGCTGCCTGGTCCGGGAAGCCGAGGTGCCAGAGGTTCCAGGCCTCGTAGTTGGCGGCTCCGCTGCGCAGATCGTGGCCAAAGCGCTGGGCCAGATCGCGATGCGCGACCGGGTCGTAGGCAGCCAGTGCCTTTCTGATCAGGGCCAGGGACTGCGCGAAACGGCCCTCGTGGAAGCAGCCCAGCGCCAGTACACGAAGCGCAACGATGCGAGGACCGCTCTCGCCCAGCGTATCGGCGAGTTGCACAAGGCGGTCGGTGAGTTCGCCCGTTGGCGGAGCGCCACCGATGTAACGGCCGGCCACTTGCCCGTATACCGCCGGGAGCTGCAAGGCCACATCACCGATCTCGTCGGCCAGCACGCGGGCGCGCTCGAAGGCAAGCACTGTTGTTGGTGCCGAAAAGCCCTGATTGGCGATCAGCGCCTGCCCCAGTTGCGTATACAGCCCCTGCTCACGCCTCTTCCACCGCAGGTCCTGACCAAGCACATGGCACAGCCGGATGGCGTTCTCGAAGCTGGCGATGGCCTCCTTGTACGCGGGTCGCGCCTGCGCCTGTGCGCCGGCCTGCTCCCAGTAGCCGAGGGCGCGCTCGGTCAGGCCCGCCTCCTCGGCGTGCTGCGCCTTGACCTCGGCGGGCGCATCGCCGCGACTCTCGAGGATGTCGACCAGCCGAGCGTGCAGCGTGACGCGCCTTGCCTTGAGCAAACTCTCATACGCCGCATCGCGGACCAGCGCGTGCTTGAACAGATAGGTCGCCTCCGGCGGCGTGCCGCGGCGAAAGATCAGTTCGGCATCGACAAGACGCCGCATCGCGTCGGCAAGCTCAGCTTCCGGCAGGGCGGACAGGGCGGCGATGCCTTGGTAGTCGAAGCTGCGGCCGATGACGGCGGCGGTCTGCGCCACCTCCTTGAGCGGCTGAAGACGATCCAGGCGCGCCATCAGCGAGTCGTGCAGCGTCGTCGGGATCGCTAGCGTGCTCAGCGGTTTGTCGAGGTGGTAAGCGTCGGCATCCTCACGCAAGATGCCTGACTCGATCACCGCCTTGGTCATTTCCTCGACGAACAGCGGCATGCCATCGGTCCGCGTCGCTATCTCGTCGAGCATTGCTGCCGGCAGGCGCTTGCCGCGGGTGATGCGATCGACGATTGCCTGGGTGGCCGCGCGCCCGAGTCGGTTCAGCGTCAGCCGCGTCACGACTGGGTGGCTGGCAAAAGTTGCGACAAAGGTCGGACGCGAGGTGACGAGCGCCAGCACTTTCGCACCCTGCACCCGATCGAGGGTCAACTCAATCAGTTCGAGCGTTGTAGGGTCAATCCAGTGCACGTCTTCGACCACCCATAGCACCGGCTTGCGACTGGCAAGCCCGATGAGCTGATCGACGAGCGCCGCCAGTGTACGGGTGCGTCGCTGCTGGGGCGTCAGCGTCAAAGCACCATAGCGCGCGGTGCCGTCGATACCCATCAGCGCAGCAATCAGCGGTGCCGCAGCCCGAGGATCGGCGCTGCCCTCGGCGAGCAGCGACTCCAGGCGCTCCAGACGGCGTTCATCATCGTCCGCAGTGACGAAGCGGGCCGCATGGGCGAGTTGCTGGATCACTGGGTACAGCGCCGAGTCGGCGTGGTAGGGCGAACATTGGTAGCGCAGCAGGAAGTGCGGTTCGCCTTGCGCGGCGTCGACAACGGCTTCAGTGATTCGCGACTTGCCGATTCCGGCCTCGCCGCTGAGCAGGACGACCTGGCCTTCGCCTGTCTGGGCTTGACGCCAGTGCTCGACGAGCAGGGCCAGTTCCTGGTCGCGGCCGACGATTGGGGCCATGCCGCCGCCATGCCGGGCGGCGTAGCGGCTCGTGAGGTCGCGCTCGCCGAGCACAGCAAAGGCCAGGGTCGGCTCGGGAATGCCCTTGAGGTTCTGCGGCCCGAGTGCGCGCAGTTCGAATAGATTCCCGAGAAGGTGACGGGTCACCTCGCCGATCACCACATTGTCCGGCTCGGCGACAGCCTGCAGACGGGCGGCGAGATTCGGCGTCTCACCGACGACGGCGTGCCGTCGCTCCGATCCCTCGCTGGCGAGATCGCCGACCACCACCAGGCCGGTGGCAATGCCGATGCGGGTCCGCAGATTCTGGCCAGTTGGGGTCTTCAGCCGCGAGGCTGCTGCCGTGATCGCCAGCGCCGCTCGCACGGCGCGCTCGGCTTCGTCTTCATGCGCCCGTGGCCAACCAAAATAGGCGAGCACGCCGTCGCCGAGAAACTGTGCGACGTGGCCTTCGAAGCGCGAGATCTCGCCGGCGGCCGTGTTCTGATAGCTGCGCATCAGCTCGCCCATCTCCTCCGGATCGAATTGGGCGGACAGCGCAGTCGAACCGACCAAGTCGACGAACATGACGGTCAGTTGGCGACGCTCGGCCTCGTGAATGGGGGCAAGCGCAGGGGCGACAGGCGGCTCGGCGCAGAACGAATCGCGTGCGGCGACAAGCGCAGCAATTGCGTCGAGCAGCTTCTTGCGATGACCCAGCGCGGTGACGCCGATCTCTTTGAGATCGTTGTCGGTCAGTCGGGGCAGCAGTTCGCTGTCGATTGCATTGGCGCGGAACTGCTCGGCATACTGGGACAGTCCGATCCCATGCAGCCAATCCTCGATGTGCAACGATCACCTCCTTGGACGCATGCCGTCAAGGGTGCAAAGCATCTTGAACGAAGAAGAGTGCTTTGCGTCACCAGTGTGCGCTGGCGCGTGCAGACTTGTTCCGGTTGGAGACTCTCTAGAAAGGCCGAGCGTCGTCATACAGTTGCAGAAGGTATTGGCCCGCTTTGTGCCCAGAGCGGACCAGCTGGCGCGAAGGGCAGTGGTTTGTAGCCGGCAGGGGAACGGGTATCCACTGAGCGCTCTGAAGTGGCGAAACACCGGCCATTCGCGACGGGCCCATTCACATCCGAATGAAGCAGCCGGGAGATAGGTGGAGGACCATCAGGCTCTGCCGAGCACTGCAAGCATTGCTTTGGCGGCCCGAAGATCGGGCGCGTCGAATCCCTCGGTAAACCAGGCGTATATGGGGCCGAGGAGTTCCGTCGCTTTGACGCTGTCGCCGCGATTGCTCCATTGTCGAGCGAGGCTTAGCGCGGCACGCAGTTCCCACGACTTTGCATTTTGGCGGCGAGCGGTTGCCACGGCCAGCTCGAAACTCGCCTCGGCCGCGCCCTCGTCCTGATTGAGAAGATGCTCGCCGCGCATCCGGTGCAGCTCGGCTTCAAAGAACCCTTCTTTCGTGCTTTTTGCTAGCGCGATGGCCTCATTCAGTAGATCGAGGGCGTGCTCGCGCTCGCCAACGTCGGCGTGCGCCTCCGCGAGAAACCCGAGGTGCATCGGACGGAACAGACCGGCGTGATCGCGTTCCGCTGTGGCCATGGCGGCTCGCATGGAAGCGATTCCGGCTGGTGCATCTCCGTTCCAGAACTGTGCCAAACCTTGGCCGAAACGTCCCCAGCCGCCAAACGTCGCAATGCTGTGCTCGGCGCAATGGGTCGCCTGCGTCCCAGCCCACTCGCGCAGCGCGGCAGGATCGCGACGGAACTCAGTAACCACCGTCACGCCGCTCAGCGTCATGGCGGTCGTGGCCGCATGGTTTATGCGCGCAGACATGGCGACCGCCTCGGTGGCTGCCGCAAGTGCGCGCGTCGGATATCCCAAAGGCCACAGGACCCAGCCCAGGAACGAGAGCGCCCCGGCCTTGTGATCGAACGAGAAACGTAAATCGGTGACGGGCCTCTCGTCGGTACCACAAAAGCCGATCGCGCGCTCCAGAAAGTGACGCGCCTTATCGAACTCGCCCATGGCCCATAGCGTCTCGCCCATCAATCGATTGGCGAGCGCGTTCGGTTCAGCCTCGGCCGTTCCCGTGACCAACTGCAGCGCCTGCTCAGCTACGCCGCGCCCCGCTTCGTGTTCGCCCCTCGCAAAGCGCACACCCCATAGGCCATATAGGACACGTAACTGGTCCGGAAGATTCGCGTCCGGGTCCATCAGTTCTCGCGCCCGCGAGAAAGCTTGTAGGGTTTCCGGCGAGGCATGTCCCTTCACCGCACGGATCGCCGGCCCGAGTCCAAGATACAGGCGAAACTCCTGACGACGTCGGTCGGGCGTGTCCGGCAACGCCTTGATCAACTCAGTTCCTTGACTGAAATGCTGGATCGCTTCGAGGTTGGCCGAGCGCGCGAGCGCCCGCTCGCCCGCGCGCTGCCAATACGCGATGGCGCGCTCAGCGAGAGCGGCTTGTGTGTAGTGTTGGGCGAGCAGTTCCGGCTGCGTCTCGACGATGTCCGGAAACGCTTCCTCCAGGACGCGTGCAATACGCGCGTGCAGTTCCTGGCGGCGGCTGCGCAGCAGGCTCGCGTACGCAGCGTCCTGAACGAGCGCATGCTTGAACATTAGGCTCGCCCGCGGCGGCGCGCCGCGCCGGAACAACAACCCCGCTTCGACGAGCTGCTCGAGTGCGCCTTGCAGGTCCGCCTCGCTGCGTCCCGCGACCGCAGCCAGAAGTTCGTAGGGGAACTCGCGCCCGATCGCCGCCCCGATCTGCGCAACATCCTTGAGCGAGGCCAGCCGATCGAGGCGCGCCAGCAGTGAGGCTTGCAGGCTGTTCGGGATGGCCAGCGGCGGCAGCGGGCCGTTGAGCACGTAGCGGCCTGCTTGCTCCGTGAGCAGATTGCCTTCCAGCACCGTCTTGGTCAGTTCCTCGATGAAGAGCGGCACGCCATCCGTGTGCGCAATGATCTGCTCCGCCACTTCCGCCGGCAGCGCTTTGCCTCCGGTCACCCGGTCGATCAGCGCGATGCTCTCGCGGCGATTCAGCTTGCGGAGCATGTGCATCGACACGTGAGATTGTCCGAGCCAGGGCGGCTGGAACTCCGGCCGGAAGGTCGCCACCAGAAGCACTGGCAATTGCTCCAGGCTGTCGACCGTCCATTCAAGCAGTTCGCGCGAGGTCGGGTCGATCCAGTGCAGGTCCTCGAAGAGCATCAACACGGGCTTCGTCGCCGCCAGTGCCTTCAGCTGGGCGAGCAGCGCCTTCAGCGTCCGCTCCTTCTTCTGTTCCGGGCTGAGCGCAAGGGGTCGGTAGTGTTCCCCGGGTGGAATGGACAGCAGTTCGGCCAGCAGCGCGGCATCCTCTGTCACCTCTGGCGTCGACGGAACGAGTGCCGCCACAAGCTTGGCGAACTTCGCTTGCGGCGGCTCGTCGGAGGAGAAGCCGGCGGCCCGTTCCAACTGGGCCACGAACGGGTGCAACGGGCTGCTGGCGTGGTGCGGCGAGCAGAAGTAGCGCAGCCGCACGTGCACCTCGTCGGCCAGGCGCTCGAGCAGCGTTGCGCTGGTCCGCGACTTCCCGATGCCCGGCTCGCCGGAGAGCAGCACGACCTGGCCCTCGCTCTGCTTGGCCTGCTCCCAGCGCCGCAACAGGAGGCTGATCTCCTCGTCACGTCCGACGAGGGGCGTCTGCTGGGCATGCAGAGCCTCGAAGCGGCTCTCGGTGCCGCTGGCGCGCAGCACTTCGTACGTGGCGACCGGGGCCGCAAATCCCTTGATCGGAGAGGGACCAAGGTCTCGCAACTCGAACAAGGCCCCCAGCAGCCGACGCGTGTGCGGTTCGATCACGACCGTGCCAGGCTGCGCGAGCGATTGCAGCCGCGCGGCCAGGTTCGGCGTCTCGCCGACCACGCTGTGCTCCTGCGCGTCACGTTCGCCGATCAGATCCCCGACGACAACCTCGCCGGTTGCGATGCCGACACGCGCGGCAAGGCGCGCGCCACTACTCGGGACAAGACGGTCGATCGCTGCGATCAGATCAAGCCCTGCGCGCACGGCACACTCTGCGTCATCTTCATGCGCCTTCGGCCAGCCGAAATAGGCGAGCACGCCATCACCCAGAAACTTGGCGACATACCCGTCCCAGCGGTCAACTACTTCTGCACAGCAACTCCGGTAGGCCGCTAGCAATCGGCTCAAATCCTCCGGATCGAGCTGTGTCGACATCTGCGTGGAACCGACGAGATCACAGAACAGAACCGTGAGTTGGCGACGTTCGGCCTGTGTGGGGAGCGCGTTGTCCCGATCGCCTGATCGACTGGCCGCGGTTGCTGCTCGTGGGGTCGCGCCGGCAGCCGCAGATGCTCCGCGCAGCACAGCGATCGCGTCGAGAAGCTTGCGCCGATGACCAACCGAGCTGACACCGAGCTGCTGCAGATCGTCGCCGGTCAGGGTCGGCAGGACACTGGCATCGATGTCGTTGGCGGCGAAGGCCGGGGCGTAACGCTCCAGCCCAAGATTGCGAAGCCATGCTGCGATGTCCATGCCCCCCCTCCTCAAGGGTTCCCGTCGCCGGGACGTGGCATCGTCTTTGATGTGGCTGCAGTCTATCCCTCCACGGGCTCAGTGCGAACTGAGAGACTGGGCATGACAGGAGGCGGACGGCCCCATGCCGAAGAAGAGTCCGCTTGCCGGTGTTCCCTGGCAATCAGCGCCAACGGAACGACAGCTTTGCCCGGCCAAGGTCGTTGAAACCAACAACGCCATGTCGGTGACACGAATTCAATCCAGATTGCGGCGCCACGTCGGTGTGATCCGCGCTCGCCAGATCGCCCTGAGGTATACATGTCAGCAATTGTTGTTGGACGGCGGACGCCGCTCCGCTCGGCGGTACTGCCAAGTCGCCAGCCTCGCGGTTCGTAATCGCGATCGCGGCGCTACTGAGCACAGTGATTGCGCTGATGCCAATGATCGTCTTAGCTTTCATGGCTGACCTCCACGGTTGGCCGAGTTCTTCTCGGTTCGCACACCGTAGTCCCACGGACGTCACCGGAGCGTTGCCGATTCAGAAGATCGGAGCTATCCAGGCAAGCCTTTGAAATATCAAAGATTCGCACTGCGGCGGCCGGGAGGCTCGATGCGTTTCGAATCGCGTTACCGATCCGTGACAGCTGGCCTCCGATGCCGGCGGTGTAGTCAGGCCGAAAGCTTTCTTCGCAGGGCCTCTGTCTGAGGGCTCGGCTTCACGCCGAGTACGACCGAGAGCATCTGACTGCAGCGACGATAGGCAGCCAGAGCCTCTGCGGTCTGCCCAAGGGAGAGATGCACCAGCATCACACGCCGGTAAATCCCTTCTGCCACCGCGTCTTGCTCAAGTGCTCGGCGATAGAGGTCGAGTGCCTTTTCCGGCTCCCCATGCCGCTCCAGCCGCTCGCCCACGCGTGTCACTGCGGTGACGAATCGAGTACGCAGCGTTTCTCTGGGCTCCAGCATCCAAGGCCGCTCCGTCGCTGTTTCCAGGAACGCTCCGCGGTAGAGGTCAAGCAGGCGCTCCGCGTGATCGTCGGCGGGCGCTTCGTCAATCTCGTCGAACAGTCGTTCAGTGGACCACAGGTCGACCCAGCACCGTTTCTCATTGAGCGCGAGCCTGCCCTCTTTGTGGACCAGGATCTCGTCACTACCGAGCAACTTTCTCAACCGCGAGAGGGCCGTGCGGAAAGCGATCTCAGCAGCGTCGCCCTCGGCCTCCGGCCACAGGACAGCGCACAGTTTTTCTGTACTGGCGCCTTGGCCGAGGGCGATGCTGGCCTGCAGAAGCTCAAGCAGTCTTCTCGGTGCTTTGGCGCCGAGCTTCAGCGGCTCGCCGTTCACTTCCACGCCGAAGCCGCCCAAGGTCCTCACCTTCAAGGGCCATGGCCATCGAGGTTCGTCGGGTGACGGAGGGGGGATGCTCATATTGCGGACAATGGTCCGCACGTACTCGGTCTCGATGCCATGGCGCAGCGCTGTTTGACAGGCCCAGCGCAGAATTGGACCTGTCCGAGTGAGCGCCCCGAGTCTCGCCTCGCGCATCGTCGCGAGGACCGCGCGCAAAAGCGCCAGCGAGGTGTCATGTTGTCCTCGCAGATCGTCGATCCGTGCCTGAACAAGCTTCAGACCGCAGACGATGGCGGGCATGGGGTAGTCCCCAATCTGCCGTAGCGAATCCTCGATCAGCTCCTGGGCCCGGTCGAGGTCTCCCAGCGTCACCAGGACCGCTGCGACCAAATAGTTACACGGCCCGCCAGCCAACGCGTAGCCGTGACGGCGCATGTCCAGCAACGCCTCGTCCAGGGCGCTGCGCGCGGCGTCCATTTGCCCCTTAGCGGCAGCAACCCGGGCCTCGATCAGGGCGTCGGAATGTGGCTTGCTCTGCTGCAAGCTGATTCGCCGGCGGCGGCGCTCGTTGATGCTGAGCGCACCGTCCAGATCTCCGCGGTCCACGTAGATTTCAGCGTGCAGCATGAGCGTTCCGACGTATATGAAAAGCCCACGTCCGACGCCCAGCCGCTTCTCGACAAATATCCTTTCGTGCTCCGTGGCGATGCGTTCCTCCTCCTCGTAATCCCCTGCGTTGAGGAGAAATGCTTGATAACCGCTTGACCAGCTAGCCCGGGAAAACTCCGTCACGTCGGGCTTCTTCATTACCGGTTCGAGCAATGCGACGAGCTTGCGCCCCATTTCGATATGACCGTGCAGTCCCAGCGGGCCAAGCAGTCGCGATGCAGACACGATCCTTCGATTGCTGTCGATCGGCTCGTGGAGAAGCTCCAACAGGCGGCGAGTACAGCGCGGGTTGAGCGGATGCAGCGGTGCGGCTACGAAGGTGAACACAAGCAGCGAACTCAACAGGTTTGCTTCGGCCTCGAGTGACGGAAAGAGCGTGCCGTCCTCCAGTAAAGGTTCGAGCACCGATAGCCATTGCAGCCCCGGCCTCATGTCGGTGTAGCCCGCGTAAAGGGCGCTGAGGCAACCGCCTGCAGCGAGGAGTTGCCCGGACCGGTCTCCTGTGCTGACGAAGCCGTGGTAGGCGCGCTCGAGGCGAGCATAGGCGTCGCCTGGATCGATGGTCAGCATCGCCATGCCGAGGAGATAGTTGAGCCCCGGCGTCTTCTCGACCACCTGGGAGGGAAGCACGGCGACCCAGTTCCGGATCGTCTGGCCGCGCCCGGCGGCCGAAAGCTTCGGCGTCAGTCTCAGGATCAGCTCTGCCGCGGCCCGCCAATCGCGCGCCTTAAGGTAGAGTCCCACGGCATCGTCGCCTTGCCCGGCGTCAGCGAGAATCCGCGCCGCCCGTCCGTGCAGCTCGGTTACGCTGCCTTCTGGGTACAGCTCCAGCGCCCTGGCCAGAAGAAAAGTGCGGAACAGCGCGTGATACTGATACGTGACGAGATTGCTGTAGCGCCGATCCACAAACAGATGTTTGCGGTACAGCCAGTCAAACAGTTCTCCGGCTTTCGGATTGCCGCTGATCTCGACCGCCATCGGGTTGGTGAAGCGCGGCAGAAACGCAGTACGGACCAGGGTGTCCTGATTCTCCGGGCTGGCGTCGCGAAACGCCTGGGCCATGAAGTAATCAAATACGTTTTGCATGCTGCTGGCCTGCTCCATGTGACTGACCAGCCCGGTCTGTCGGTATCGACTGCGCAGCAAGGTAAAACCTGCGGCCCAGCCATCGCACTGAGTGTGTAGTTCCTGCAGCGTGTGCTCGTCAAGGTCCGCGCCGATCATGCGAGTCTCTTCGATGCTCAACTTCAAGTCCTGCCACTCGATGCGCGCAATCTGCTCCCTTACGGCGAGGCGCGCGTAATCCGTCGTGGGCTCGGACCAACTCAAGAAGATCAGCTGGCTTCCTTCGGGTATCTCCTCACAGGCCTCGGCCAAGGCGCGGTGCAGAGGAGACTCGATCGGGATCTCCTGATAGTTATCCAGCGTGACCGTGGCCCCGACGGGGAGCAGGGCAAAGAGCTCTCGGAACCAGCGCCGAGCGAATCCGGGTAGATCAGCCGACCCTTCTGGCGAAAGCAGCGGCAGTCCGTCGAGCGTTTTGACTCCCGACGCGATCGCCGCTTCACGCAGGTAGAAGAAGAAAGTCGCGGCATCGCCGTCACCGGCATCGGCCTGATACCACAGCCCGGGGTTCCTTCGTTTCTCCAGCCAAGTGGCCACAAGCGTGGTCTTCCCGGCGCCCGGGGGGCCACTGATCCAAAGCACCGCTTGATTACGGCAAGCGTCGAGCTTCGCGAACAGGCGCTCGCGCGCGAGGGCAGCGTGGAGCTTCGGGCGCGTGAGCTTGGCCAACCGCGGCGAAGTGCGCGCCCTGCTGTCGGCCCGATGTTTCATCTAAGGACGAGCTGCCTTCCCATACGGTCTTGACCCAGCCTCGGATCAGCTATGTCGAGAAGTTCGCGTCTCTTCTTGTGATCGTTGTCGCCCAAAGAATCGAAGCGCGTGCGTAGCCAATGACATGTGCCGCAAAATCGTACTCCAAGGCGATCCTCAAGCCTGAGTTGGAACGGCGATCGTTAATGTCACGGCTTGTGCGGCGTCACCCCGTGCGTCACGTGCCTTGGTTGTAGAGGTCAGCTATCGGGCGCTGTCTGAGGGGCGGCTATGCGCCGATCGCTACTTCCGGCTAGGGTCGGTTGCGCCACTTCGATCCATTGAGCAGCGGCCGCTCAAGCATTTCTTCGTGCCGGCGGCCATCGCCAATCTTCGAACGTCGGCTTCGGAGATTTCGGCGCCGTGCACACGACGTTGAGCTACGTCCACTGCACTTCGTGACCGGTCACACCGAACGTCGGGTTACAAGGGCGTGGGTACCCGCTGTTGGCCGACTGCCGTAGTTCCATACGTTCTCCGAAAGCGAGCTTCGGAAAATCGCGCTGGTTTCGCGAATAACAGCTCACGAGCCTGCTTGCGAACTCACGCA
>Ga0209683_10000830_pt1 | contig 11890 bp, 8 predicted proteins | sample DOMMetBare2Fresh_FD_187474 | JGI IMG/M metagenome (GOLD analysis project Ga0209683, IMG submission 187474) | Wetland sediment microbial communities from St. Louis River estuary, USA, under dissolved organic matter induced mercury methylation -... | ecosystem: Environmental > Aquatic > Freshwater... | reverse complement strand
GGGCTCATGTCTCTCCTGGTGGTAGTGACGCTGAGCACGGCAACGGTCACATTGGTGCAGTCATATCGATTCTATGCGGAGGCGATTGAGGCCAGACTGGCCAGCGGGTACCTGACAAGTCGTCCAGGAATCTACGCCGCTCCACGCACAATCTCCCTCGGGCAGCGGTCCACGCGCGATGACCTGATCAAAGTGCTGCGGCGGGCGGGCTATGGCGAAACTCAGGTCAGTAATGTCTGGAGCGGTAGCTTCAGGGTAGCCGGCAACGTTATTGAAATTCATCCCAACCAGGTGCAGGAACCGGGCCCAGCCCTCGTGCGGTTCGTCATTAATGACGAAGGGCGAGTTTCAGAGATGACCGGCGACGGACACCTGCTCGAGCGCTTTACGCTTGAACCGGAAGCGTTATCCAACGACCCTGCCAGCAAAAGCGGGCAGCGCGCGCAGCTGACTTACAATGATCTGCCTCCGGTGCTGGTGCAGGCCATCTTATCGATCGAAGACCGGCGCTTCTTTTCTCACCAGGGTCTGGACTTGTTTGGGGTCGCCCGCGCCCTGTTGCGAAATATTGGTGACGAGCGGATCGGCCAGGGCGGTTCGACGATCACGCAACAACTCGTCAAGAATACCTACCTATCCCCCGAAAAAACGTATACCAGAAAATTTTCCGAAGCCATGCTCGCCTTTGCACTCGAGCGCCGGCTGGCCAAGGAAGATATCTTTGCGCTCTACTGCAACGAAGTATTTCTGGGTCAGCGCGGCGCCGTAGCGGTTCGTGGCGTCGAGCAGGCGGCACGTCTCTATTTTGACAAGGACGTTCGCAGTTTATCGGTGGCTGAGGCCGCCACGATTGCCGGCATGATTCAGGGCCCTACTCGCTACTCGCCGGATCGGCATCCTGAGGCATCCCGCGCGCGGCGCAATACTGTGCTCGGCACCATGACTCGTGATGGGTGGCTGACAGTCGAACAAGCCGGCGCTGCGGCGGAAGAGCCGGTCACAGTCGCGCCAATCAACAACAATGCGGAAGGCTTGGCGCCTTACTTTACAGACTATGTCAACCGCAGTGCGGACTCTGAAGAGTTCACCGAGTTTCAGCAGGGACGGCGCATCTACACAACTATCGATCTCGATCTGCAGAGCCTGGCGGAGGCGGCCATCAGGAAACAGATGGACCGGCTGGACCAGACTTACAAAAACCGGGCGGCCAGGCCGCAGGCGGCCCTGGTGGCCCTCGACCCGCACACAGGCGCCGTCCTGGCAATGGTTGGAGGACGAGATTATGCCGAGACGCAATTAAACCGGGCTACAGACGCGCGCCGGCAACCAGGATCAACTTTTAAGCCATTTGTTTACGCCGCAGCTCTCGAGAGCGGAATTTCGCCGGTGCAAATGTTCCGTGATGCGCCGCAGGAATTTATCTACGACGGAAAGCGGTCTTACCGCCCGACTAATTTTGGGGGCGGCTTCTCGATGCGCGAGGTGACGATGCGGACCGGCCTCGTGAAATCCCTAAATGTGGTCACGGTTGACGTCGCCATGCAGACAGGATTGGCGCGGATCGCCAATCTTGCGGAACAGTTTGGCCTGCCAAAGCCAGAACGGTTTCCCGCGCTCGCACTGGGAACGACTGAAGTCACGCCGTTACAACTTGCTGCTGCTTATGCCGCGTTCCTGAGAGGCGGCCGGACTGTCTCTCCATACGTCATCAGTAGTATCGGAAGTCCGGCAAGCCACACCCGAGACCTTCCCTCTCGTCAGGTAATCAAACCGACGACCGCGTACATGATCACCAACATGCTCTCAGCAGTTATTGATCATGGCACCGCGCAAGCGGCCCGTGGTGCAGTCAAGTGGAGCGCGGTTGCAGGCAAAACAGGTACGTCTCGCGATGGCTGGTTCGTTGGCTTCACGCCAAATCTGATCTGCGTGGTTTGGATCGGATTTGATGATAATCAGCAACTCGGGTTGACCGGCGCCCAGGCAGCCTTGCCGGCCTGGACTGACTTTGTCAACGGGGCACTGCAGCTGCGCCCCGAGCTTGGTGGAAAAAGCTTTGCCTGTCCGGAAGGAATAAAATTTGTGGAGATCGACACTGAAGATGGCCTTATTTCGACTCTCTCTTGCCCCTCGCGAGAGTTGATTGCCGTCACTGAGTCATTGGCACCTAATGCGGAATGTTTCAAACATTCAAGTGTGCCCCCTGGCGTGGAAAACGAACCGGTGCAAGCCCTGGCGTCCCACAAGTCTCGTCCGGCCGCAGTCTCTCGCCCTGAGATGGAACCGGGATCACTGCTGCGCCAGGCTGCGCCGTGGGGTGCCACGCGTGTCGAGGTGGACCAGCGCGGTCGTCGCACCCTGGTTAACGCCATGCGCTAGCCCTCAATCTCTCAATTTTTTTCCAGCACGACCTGTGCGATTGCGTGCTCGCTGGTATGCGAAAGCGAAAGATGTGCGGTTGCCCCCGATTTTTCAATTAACTCTCTCACTCCACCCGCGAAGACCAGGTAAGGAGCACCGTTCTCGAGTGCGGTGACTTCGACGTCCTGCCAGCCGATGCCCCCACGCCACCCAGTTTGCAGGGCTTTCAGGACCGCTTCTTTTGCCGCAAAGCGAGCGGCATAATGTTGAGCGGCCTGGATTCCACGGCTATCGCAGTAGGTTCTTTCAGCGATGGTGAATACACGTTCGGCAAACCGCGGCGTGCGTGCCAGCACTTCGCGAATGCGCGCGACTTCGATAATGTCTATGCCTATGGAAACGATCACAGAGTCTACAGAATTAACCGGCGCCGACTTCTACTGGCGCGAGCTTGATGGAGTCCGCGTCCTAGTGTGTGCGCCCCTGGAACGCGACGGATTCACGAATGGATTCTCGACCCGCGGTGGGGGTGTCAGTCCGATGCCCCACGCGGCCCTGAACCTGGCCGGATTCAACGAAGACTCGGCGGAAAACATTCTGGAGAATCGCCGCCGCTTTCTCAAGCTTTTTCCGGGTGAATGGGCGCTGGCGGGCTGCTGGCAGGTGCACGGAGCGCAAATTCGCTCGGTCCGCGAAGCCGAACAAGCACAGGCGCGGCCCTATGCGACCGGCGACGAAGATCGCTGCGATGCCCTGGTCAGTGATCTCTCGCAGACGCTGCTGGGCATAAAAACCGCTGACTGTGTGCCGATTCTAATTGGCGACCCGCGCACCGGGGCGTTTGCCGCAGTACACGCCGGCTGGCGTGGCACTGTCGCTGAGATCGCCAGGCACGCGGTGCAACGCCTGATTCGTGAGTATGGCACACAACCAGAAGACCTGCGCGTAGCCATTGGACCGGCAGCCGGCGCATGTTGTTACGAAGTGGGCGCGCAGGTGCTCGATGAATTCAGCGCCCGCCTCCCCGGCAGCGCGGATTTGTTCACACCTACCCGGGCCGGACATGCGCGCATCAATCTCTTCAAGGCAAATCAAAATCAATTGCTGACGATGGGTGTGATAGACGAGCGCATTCATATAAGCTCGCTCTGCACCATGTGCCGCACGGATGAATTCTTCTCCTATCGACAGGAAAAGTCCGTACATGGGAAGGTCGGCCGGCTGATGGCCGTGATTGGAAGGAAGAACCCCTAAGAGTGGAGCAAACGGAGTTTGGCTCCTAATTGCTTTATGATATAGAACTCTGGCTTACCCATCACCGGCGGCCAAAATATTCACTATTGATTCGCCGCGCCGCTTCGTTCGCGCCCACTACCGGAACGTTGAGTTTCACTTCCCGCGTCTGCGGCGGAAAACACAGCGCGTCGCTGCAACTTTGATAGCGCAGCCTGGCCTTCACTTCCAACGAGTCCGCAGTGAAATTCGCCGGTACGGTGAGGCTAAAGCGCAAAACAGCGCGACCCTCGTAAACTGACAACTTCTCTTTCGAGAACTGAAAGCTCTGGAGACGCGGGCGAGGATATGTGACTGCTCCCACGCGTACCCCTTTCGGAGCATCTATCGACAGCTGGGTCGCTATGAGGAATTTTTCCAGAGGCCGATTGGAGTTGACGTGGTAACCGCCAGGGATATCCATCACAATCGCTGCCTGCAGCGCGCGCCCGCGCTGGGCTTTGTCGGCGGCGAGATAGCTATTGACGCCAATGTTGGGCGCTGATTGAGGCGCCGGGGTGGCAAAGAAATTTGTCGGGAGAATCAGGATCGCGGTGACCAGTATCACGCGTAAATATTGGCGGGCCAGCCTCTGTATTGTCATCAGGTATTTCCCCTCGGAATCGTTTTTTGTTTGAGCAAACATTGTAGCCTCTCAGGCCTAAACGCCGAAATATGATCCAGCGCAAAGAGAGGCGAGCTCAAACCTGGGTTGCCGGGCTTTCGTGGCGAGCAGCCAGCTGTCCGCAGGCGGCAAAGATATCGCGGCCGCGCGGTTGGCGCACGAACGCGCGTATTCCTTTTGCCTCAAGAATCGCCTTAAAGACTTCGATTCTTTCTGCCGGCGAAGGTTGATAGGGCAGGGGATCGGCAGGATTATGCGGAATTAGATTTACTTTGGCGCGCAGGCCATGACGATTCAACAGGTTTGCCAGTTGGCGTGCCTGCTCGTCCGCATCGTTGACGCCCTCGATCATGACATACTCAAAAGTAAAACGCTCTCCCGGCCTCAGAGATTTTTCAAACTCCTGGCAGGCGGCCAGCAACTCCGCCAGCGGCCATTTCTTGTTGATTGGCATGAGTTCATCGCGCAGTTCGTCCGTGGGCGCTGCCAGCGAAATAGCGAGATGGGGGCGATTGGGAATCGTCGCTAGTTCACGGATGCGAGGCACGATGCCGGCGGTTGAGATCGTCACACGATTGGGTACGATAAAGAGTCCCCTGGGACTGGCCATGACGCCGAGTGCTTTCAGCAGTTCGTCGAAGTTCAAAAAAGGCTCGCCTGCTCCCATGCCGACAAGGTTGACACCGCGCGGAGTTCTTACGCCAACGCCGTAGGCATCGTTGAGGGCATGGATGATCTGCTCGACAATTTCACCCGCCGTTAAGGAACGTAGTAAGCCTAGCTGCGCAGTCAGACAAAAAGTGCATTGCAGTGGGCAGCCCGATTGCGAGGAAAAGCAGATCGTATCGCGATGTTCCTCGGGAATAAAAACCGTCTCGACCGGCCGATTGTCGCGGGTTTTCATCAGGTAACGGCGTGTGCCATCGGTTGAAATATAGCGCGATTCCAATGTGAGCGTGGCTGCGGTCGCGTGCTGGTTCAGCTGGGCGCGGAGTTCCCTGGGCAAATCCGTCATGGCGTCGAAGCACTGGAGACGGCGAGCGTGCAGGGCGGTGAAAACTTGCCGGCCGCGGTATGCAGCCTCGCCCAAAACCTCCATAAAGGCAACGAGTTCATTCTCAGTCAAGCCGGTCAGATGGGTGGGTTCGATCATCGACGGTATCTTACCATCGTGCTTACTTTGCTCGTACTCAGGGGAAGCTTTACAGGAGAGATCTGCAATAACACTCTCAATACCCTCACGCTACCACTGTGAACCTCGATGTGAGCCCGAATCGTTTCGCAGGCTCGAAAGTGGGAAGACGCAGGCGAATTGAAAAAAAACAGGTTGCCGACTTTGCTTTCGGCAACCTTTCTGGTTATTGCGCGATGGAAAATTTCGCAGTTGGTGAAAGTTGCTGGTTTGTTACGTGATCGCGGATCCGCACCTGAATCTCGTAGTCACCGTTAGTCAAGCCCCGGGTATCGATCAACCGAGCGAGTGTCAACCGTTGACCGGAATTGCCCATGCCGCGCCAATCCTCCGCCTGTTTACCGAGCTCCTTGCCGTTTTTGGTGAGCGCGTACTCGACATCAACCGACGGTCGAAGTGTGGTTTGGTCAATGCCCGCATTGTAAATCTGCAGGTAAACACCCACTGCTTCACCTCGTCGATAAACTCCTGAGACATTCGGAATTACTTTTACCTGGCCGATCACAAACTGGCCCACCGCCGGTTGATCGCCGACGTTTTCGAGTTTTGAAGCCAGCACCAGGGTAGAGGTTGACAGCTTCTGCGGATCGTATTTCGGAACGGTGAACCCCTGATGAATGATGCCAGTAGCTCCCGAAGTCACATCGCGAACTATGACGTCCACTTTGTAGGTTCCCGGCGCGAGCGGCATCGCCTTTTGATAAGCAGACTTGCGGTCTTTGGCGTCCGCCAGTTCCTCGGCCGTAGCGTTGGTAATGACCGGATCTTCAAACACTCCCACGCGTCGTCCGGCGACCGAGGTGATCTTCGCAAAAATGTTCATACGTGCCTGCTGCAAACCGCCACTATCCTGGAAGACCAGATCCTTGTTATCGGTCTGAATGGTGAATGCGGTTATGACTCGATCATCCGACTGCCGGAAAAAATCCACGCGCAGGTCAAATTTGAGCGGATTGTCTTCGATTACGGCCGTGCTGGTCAGTCCGGCCAGGTCGTTGAACTTCACCTGGGGCGGACGATTCAAATCTGCAAGCAGGGCCAGGCGCGAGAATGGGCTGTCCTGCTCCCGAGTGTAATTGGCATTGCCGATGCCCCCAATGTTCGCGACGCGGCTCGACTTGTCCGATAAGCCCAGTTGCTCTGAGAGGGTCAGACCGGCTCCGGGAATATTCAACAACGCATCCTTCTCGTCCGGATTGCGCGCAATCCGGTACTCACCTGACCCGGTCGGATCGACGAATTCAATTTCAATACCTGAGCCAACGCCGGCCAGATAGCGATAAAACCACATCTCAAAAGGATAAGTGCTGGTTGAGCCACCGCCTTCGCTTGAGGGTCGTTCGTAATTGCCTCCCATGGGGTGGGTTTCGCGTTCGTCGGGCTTGCCATACATGATCCAGATGCGACCGCGATCCGTTTTCCAGCCGGGAATTCCTGAGGCAAAGTGTTCGTTGGCGTATGCCACGCGCTCGTAATATTCCTCTTTGAACTCGTTTTCATCGGTATCCGGATCCGGGTCGCGCCGGCGCCAGAATTCCTCGATAAAGCGTTCCCGCTCTTCATCGGTTTGCAGCTTCTTAAAGGCCTTCCGCTCTTCATCCGTGATGATGTAAACCACGTCTTTTTCGAGCCAATCCTTGTAGGCTTTCTTGAGTTCAGGTTTTATGTTGCGCGGTTTATCGGCGGGATCCTGAGATACCTCCCTTGTTTTGGGGTGCGCGGAGACGGCCAACGCAGCCGGGATCAGCGCCAATACAAAGACTCCGAGGTGAAAAGAGAATTTTCGATGAATCATTAAGAACTCCTGTTACAAACGCCAAAAAAGTCGCCACGCGTACCCCAGGTGGCCTGATTGACCGAGGATAACTCCAAAGTGAAAGCCAAAAGCGGACCGACGGGCATTGACCGAGGCATTTAACACCCTAGCACTTAGGCGCCGATTCTAAGGGTTGACCGAGAACACAGTCAAGATGCCACAAAGCCCCGGTTTCGTTGCCTTTTCAGAGCGTTCGCCGGTGGAGGCGCGGGTACCGTCCGGGGCCCAGAAGCAAGGGTCAGCGCTTAGGTTTTGGCCCGCGGTTTTCCGAAGATCCAGGCCACAAAAATCGAAATCACGTAGAGCCCCAGCATAGGCGCGGCGAAAAGCATCATGTTGGGAATGTCATTTGTGGGCGAGACAATGGCCGCCACGATTAGAATCACGATTGCCGAGGTCTTCCAAATGCGCACCATATAGCCCGCGGTGACGATGCCGATTCGCGCCAGAACATAGGTAATAGCAGGCATCTGGAAGATCAGACCCATGCCCAGCATGATTATGATGATGAAGTCAAAGTAGTCGTCCGCCTTCAACAACAGTCGGAATTCGTGTCCCAGGCCCAACAGGTATTTGGCTGCCGGAGGAAAGATGATCTTGTAAGCAAAGGCCCCGCCGATGATGAATGATATGGACGACAGCCCGATGAAGGGAAAGACATAGCTTCGTTCGTGTGGATATAAGCCGGGCGAAACGAAGGCCCAAATCTGCCAGAGCAGAAAGGGGACCGACAAACAAACGGCCGCGTAGAGCGAGACTTTGACGTAAAGCGAAAAAGGTTCGATGGCCGTGTTCACGATTAACCTGTCATTGAACCCAGCCTTCTTTGAACTGTTAAAATCGACCGGAACGCGAATACCCTTGGGTAGAATTTCGTTGGCTACATAAAGAGGCTCCTCGGTAAAGAGTCCCAACTGGCCACTGGCGTCTCGAGCATAGCGAGTCGTAACCGTTGCTCCCGCTGGTATTACCGCGGTGCCAATTTTCGTTTCTTCCGCGAACACGTATCGGCCTACATCGTTTTCGTTCAAATAACTCAGCGGAACGATCGTTTCTTTTCCCGTTTGTCCAACGATCGGGACATCTCTGCGCTGTGCTTCGGCGAGAGCTCGTTCGATGGGAATGGCAAGAAAATTATAAATCCGCCCCGAGGCGAACCAACAGGCCATCGCTGCGACCACCACGAACACGATCGACCACATCAAACGTCGCCGCAGTTCGTCCAGATGCTCCAAAAAAGACATCTGGCCACCCAGGTCTTCAGCCGAGTTTTTTTCCAAGCGAGATCGAAAAAAAGTTGCCATCGTAGGAAAGGGATGGAAGACTATAACCAGTCTCGCTTCGGCGCGGGTTCCACCGTAGCTGGTTCACTCGCAGAACTATTTTCCGCAAATGGAGTCTGCGCGGCGGCTGTTTCAGGAGCACTGACGCTGGTTTCCATATCAGGTTCGGGCAAATGGTTCAGTGCCTGTCCCCGCCCAACGGTTGCGTCAGGGTAGGAATTTGGAGCGAGGATCGAACGGTTCGAATCCTCCGTTTGTGTGCTCTCGACGGCCACCTCGCGTTCCCACGTGTGTTTGAAATCTTCCGAGGCTCTTCTCAGTTCCGCCAGAGTTTTGCCAATCTGACGGCTGATTTGCGGAAGCTTGCGCGGACCAAAAAAGATTAAGGCGACCACCAGTATGAGCAACATTTCGCTCGTACCGAGAGAATCAAGGATAAGCAGTAATGCGGGCACCGGTATTTGTTACCTCTACTGGGTCAATGCGTATGCGATAGCAGGGTCGCACTGGCAATTCGCTGGCGACAGTATATTACTTTCAAACCATTAACAGCTCGAGAAGAAGAATGCATCAGGTTGGAACCACGAAAAATTAAGTCTGAGGTTTCCTCGTTCGGTAGTCAACCTAACAGACGGAATTGGCGTGTTCGTCTTGGAACTCTCTTAAGCCCAGGCTTCACCGTAGGCTTCAGAAAAAACTATCCGGTTCAGGGGAAAGCGCCCCGGGTAGACCTTGTCTGGGGCGGTTGCGCGACCCAGGGCGATCAGCGCGACGACTTCGGCTTCCGCGGGGATATTAAATTCTGTCTTGACGCCCGCCGGATCGAAACCTTCCATAGGCGCCGTGTCAAAGCCGTAGGCCTCAGCAATCAGCATCAAAGAAGTTACCGCTATCATCGTATGTCGTGTCACCCAGACGGACATCTCCTGAGCGCTGGTGATAAAGCCGAGTGCCGCATCGCGAGCCCCCTGCCACCCCTCGACCCGACCAGCGCCCCGCTCGGCGCCTTCCTTAAAAACTTCGTCCGCTCGAGCTTTCCATTCTTCTTTCATGCCGAGACAGATTATAACTACCGGAGCTTCGGCAACCTTGGGCTGATTAAAAGCGACCGCCTGGAGCCTCCTCCTGCTCTCTTCTTCGCGCACTACGATGAAGCGCCAGGGTTGCAGGTTGTAACCTGAAGGGGCCTGGGCTGCCAGGGTTAGAATAGCCTTCAGGTATTCCTCAGGTACCGGCTCTGCCGCAAAGTGATTGGTCGCGCGCCGGTCAAGCATTACGTCAATGATTGATTTAAGGCCATCGCCACTGGGTTGTATCGTTGGAAGATTGGTCGGTTTATCCTGCATGTTTGCCCCCCCGTTTTCGCGCTTCGCAGTAGCGGAGCTATGATTGTAACGCGCTGACAAACAGATACGAAGTCCGGGTTAAGCCGAAATAAGTATGACCAAAGGTTTACCGTTGAAAGCTGAGCAAAGGAATACCCTGCCGCCATTGGCGTCGCTGGCGCGCCTCGCCCACACGGCGGAGGCTGTAGCGGCAACCACCAGGAAGCTCGAAAAGACCGCCTTACTGGGCGAGTATTTCAAGCTCCTGACCGATGCCGATCTGACCAGGGCGGCGCGTTATTTCGCCGGACATCAATTTGCGTTGAACGATTCGCGGACGACGAAAGTGGGCGGTAGCATCATCAGTGAGGCGCTGGCCCAGGCCACAGGTTTTTCGCTTGAAAATCTCTTACCACGATATGTGCGTCTGGGGGATGCCGGCGAAGCCGCATACGAGTTGGTCAAAGACGCAGGGCACCCGTCCCGCGCGGCCACAATTACGCTGGCGGAAACAGAATCTCTGATCGTCAGGCTGAGTGACACGCGCGGTACAAAAAACAAAACGGCGCTGTTGGCTACTTCATTGCGACAGGCGACCGCACTGGAAGCCAAGTACCTTGTGAAACTGCTGGTCAGCGACCTTCGCATCGGGTTGAAAGAGGGGTTGGTGGAAGACGCTATCGCTCGCGCCTTTGGCCAGCCGCCCGCGGCTGTCGCCCACGCAAATATGTTGTTAGGCGACATTGGGGAGACGGCCGTGCGCGCCCGGGACAATGACCTCACCGCACTGCGCATGCGCCTTTTTCATCCTCTGAAGTTCATGCTGGCTACGCCGGCATCTGACCTTGCCGACATCACGCGCACAATGCCCGGCGAGTTTCTGGTTGAAGACAAGTTTGACGGTATCCGCGCCCAGGCGCACGTCGGCAATGACCGGTTAGCCATGTTTTCGCGAACTATGGACGACATTACACATCGCTTTCCGGAGCTGCGTGAGCCTTTAATGAAATTGCCGACCGACGCGATTATCGATGGCGAGATAGTTCCGGCTCGTGGCGACACCATCCTCCCTTTCAGCGAATTGCAGAAGCGACTTGGACGCAAGACTGTCAGCGAGGATCTCTTGAAAGAGGTCCCGGTGATATTTGTGGCCTATGACCTTTTCTATGCCGAGGGTCGCGTCTTGATCGATGAACCCCTCGACGTGCGCCGGCAAGTGATGGAAAGTCTGATTGCGTCCCAGGGAACTCTAAGACTTTCCCATGCCACCCGCTTTCAGGAGGCAGCAGCGCTCGACGACGAATTTACCGCCGCGCGAGCCCGCGGAAACGAAGGCCTGATGATAAAGAACCCCGCCTCGAACTATCGGCCGGGTAGGCGAGGACGAGAGTGGCTGAAAGTCAAGCGGGCCATCGCCACTCTCGACGTAGTAGTGACGGCGGTGGAAGTAGGGCATGGAAAACGCCGTGACCTCCTTTCAGATTACACCTTCGCCGTCCGCCGATCGGAAAACGATGCTGAACTTCTGAATATCGGCAAGGCATATTCCGGTTTGACAGATGCGGAGTTAGCCGAAATGACCAAATGGTTTAAGGCCCACACGATCCAACAGTACGCGCACGGGCGCGTACGAATTGTCGAGCCAACGATGGTCATAGAGGTGACCTGCGACAGAATTCAGCCATCAAAGCGGCATAAGAGCGGGTACGCTATGCGATTTCCACGAATACTGAGGCTTCGCCCCGACAAGACCGTCGCGGAAATCGACACTCTGGCGACGGTGCGAGCCCTGGCCGCCTCAGGCCAGGATGCATAGCTTCGCCTCTCCAGCCGCGGCACACATGCTTGAAACCTTGCTTGGGGCGGAGAATCGCCTTTTTTGTTGCTTTACGCGGGCATAAGAGGATACGATGCACGCCTGTTGAGGCGTTCCTCATTGCTTCTTACGCGTTCATCACTGTACGAGCTCTCACTTATGTAAGAGCTGCACCAAAAGTGAAGCAACGACCGCCGAAA
>Ga0209683_10000829_pt1 | contig 11902 bp, 9 predicted proteins | sample DOMMetBare2Fresh_FD_187474 | JGI IMG/M metagenome (GOLD analysis project Ga0209683, IMG submission 187474) | Wetland sediment microbial communities from St. Louis River estuary, USA, under dissolved organic matter induced mercury methylation -... | ecosystem: Environmental > Aquatic > Freshwater... | reverse complement strand
ATGAGCACGCCGTCTCCGGGCCACGCCCGGCTCCTGCTGGTGGACGACGACGAGGAGGCATGCCGCCTTCTGGCGGAGGTGCTCGAGCGCGAGTCATACGACGTCGTGCCGGCGCTCTCGGCGGACGAGGCGCTCACCAAGGTCGAGGAGGCAGGTCCGTTCGACGCGGTGCTGACCGATCTCCGGATGCCCGAAAGGAGTGGGCTCGACCTCCTGCGCGTGCTGCGCGAGCGCGATCCCGGGGCCCTAGTCCTCGTGCTGACCGCATTCGGCGATGCCGCCGCGGCCGGCGAGGCGATCCGCGCGGGCGCGTACGACTTCATCAGCAAGCCCTACGACATCGCGGCCCTGCGGGAGACCCTGGCACGCTCGCTGGGCCGGCGGCGTCTGGCCGGCGTACGCCGGGACGAGAGCACCACTGAGGGCATGGATCGCGCGGCCGCCGGCGTCGGGCAGGCGCTGGTGGGCCACAGCCCGGCCATCATCGAGGTGATGAAGACGCTCGCGCGCGTCGCACCGTCGCAGGCCACGGTGCTGGTGCTGGGCGAAACCGGGACCGGGAAGGAGCTGGTTGCGAGGACGCTGCACCACTTCTCCGACCGCGCCGACCGCCAGTTCGTCGTGGTGAACTGCTCCGCGCTCGCGGAGGGACTGCTCGAGAGCGAGCTTTTCGGGCATGTGCGCGGAGCCTTCACCGGTGCCGCCACTGCCCGCCCGGGGCTCTTCCGGGAGGCCGACCGGGGCACGCTCTTCCTCGACGAAATCGGCGATATCTCCCCCGCACTCCAGGCGCGGTTGCTCCGCGCCGTCCAGGAGCACGAGATCGTGCCCGTGGGTTCGGAAACGCCCGTGAAGGTGGACGTGCGGCTGGTAGGGGCGACCCACCGGGATCTGCCGGAGCTGGTGCGGCAGGGGCGCTTCCGGGAGGACCTCTACTACCGCCTCAACGTCGTCACGCTGACGCTGCCGCCGCTCCGCGCCCGGCGACAGGACATTCCCCTGCTCATCGACCATTTCCTGCGCGAACTCGCGGCGCGCCACGGGCGCGGCCCGGTCGCGGTCGATCCCGAGGCGCAGCGCCGCCTGCTGGCCCACGACTGGCCCGGCAACATCCGGGAGCTGCAGAACGTACTCGAGCGCGCCATGCTCCTCGCGGAGCAGGACGTGATCGGGCCGGAGCATCTCCCGCCGGAAGTGCGCGCCCCGGTCGGGAAGCCGGCTGCTATGGCCGACGAGGTCGGAGCGGATGGCGCTGCCGGTGCACCGCTCCGCTCGCTCGAGGAGATCGAGCGGGATTACGTGCTGCGCGTGCTCACCGCCACCCGGGGCAACCGGGACGAGACCTCGCGGATTCTCGGCATCAGCCGCCGCACGCTGAGCCGGATGATCCTGCGCTGGAACCTCCCTCGCCGAAGCGAGTGAGGCCACTCTGTCCCTCAGCGGACAGAGTGGCGGGCCAATAACCGCCGCCGACCGGCCACCCGCCCCCAAACCTTTCGCCAGACGGTCCTGCCGAGTGGCATGTGGATTGCCCTTTCCCCAGGCGTACTCGCGGTGATCCACGCGGGACCGCCGCGCACTCTTGAGGAGGACTTCCATGATCCGCTCGCTCGCCCTCGTCTCCGCCCTGGCGGCCGCCTCGCTGTCCGCGAGCGCCCTCTCGGCCCAGAACACCGCCGCGGTGCCGCCGAAGCCGGCCGCGGCCCCCGCGATGAAGCACGTCTCTGCCGTGCAGGACTCCGGCGCCAAGGCCGCCGCCGTCACCGCCCCGAAGCCCGCGGCGGCGAAGCCGGTAGCCGCGAAGCCCCAGGCACCGGCCGCCCGTCACGCCGCATGGACCAAGGACCAGATCAAGGAGGCCCAGGAGGGCCTCGCCAAGATGGGGCTCTACCACGGCAAGGCCACCGGCGTGTTCAGCAAGGCGACCAGCAAGGCCCTGCGGACCTACCAGAAACGGAACCAGTTGCCGGTCACCGGCAAGCTGAGTGATGACGTCCTCGCGAAGCTGAAGTCCGCCTGACCGCTGCCTCCCCCCTCCCACCGGCGATGGAGCGCGGACGGCCCCGCCTCCAGCGTCGCACGCCCCTCCGCAAGGAGGGGCGCCCGCCTTTTCGCCGCCACCCCTGGTGGCAGCGCCTCGAGAGCCACGTTGCGTCGCAGGTCGAGCTCTACCTGTCCGCCATCGCGCTCGGCATCGCCCTGGTGGTCCCGTTCCTGCTCGAGCTCGGGACGGACGTGCAGGAGCTCGCGGGCGCCGCGCTCGTCGCGTGCGTCGTCCAGGGCCTGCTCCACTGGCTGCTCCGGCGCCGGGCGGCGGCGGTGAGGCGCCAGCTGATCGGGGAAATCCGCGGCCTGCTGCGCGACCGGATCAATAACCATCTGCAGGTGGTACTCTTCTCCCTCGCCGGCAGCGGGACGGTGGCGGCAAGCGACGAGGACCGCGAGCGGCTGGCGTTGGCCCTCGCCGCCGTCACCGCCGTCTCGCGCACGCTGGACGAGCTCTCGACCGACGCATTGCGGCGGTGGCAGCACCATTATGGCGCGGCGGTCAGCGGTGCGGCCAGTCCCGGCGGAAGCGCAGCGGATTTTGGAAGAGGTGGGTCGGAAGAAGGAAGATGACGAGGAACATCCCGAACGCGATCAAGAGCCCCACGACCAGCACCTCGAGTCGTCGTGTGGCGAGATAGATCACGCTGGTGATGATCGCGATGGTGAACGCGAACAGCGCCAGCAGCACCCGCCGCATCTGCTGGGCGAGGAACCCCTGGAGTTCCAAGGTATCACGCGGGTGCCAGCGGACCCGGAGCTCGTCGCGCTCCACCCGGCGGACCAAGTCACGCAGAGTCCGCGCCGCGGTCAGAGCCTCCTGGGTCCAGTCGGTCAGACGCGTCCGCGCGTCCACATCCAGCACGCCCCGCACCAACCGCGTCGCGGACCGCGCGAGGATGGGCCGTGCGGTGGCCAGCGCGTTGAAGTTCGGGTCGTAACGCAGGCCGATCCCCTCGACCAGCACCCCGGCCCGCCCGAAGTAGACCAGATTCGACGGCAGCATGAGCGGCCAGTCGTAGAACGTCTGGAGTACCTGCTCCACCAGCCGCTGGATCTGGCGGGGGGAAACGTCATCCCTGAGCGACACCGCCATGAGGCTCTGGGCGGCGTCGCGCACGGTGCCGCGGTCAACGTCCGGATCGATGATGCCGAGCTCGTAGAAGCCGTTGATGACGCCATCTACATCCCGCCGCGCCGCGGCGAGCACCGTCTCCACTAACCGCCGCCGAGTCTCCCGTTCCACCTGCAGCACCATCCCAAAGTCGAGCAGCACGAGCCGGCACTGGGGATCCACCAGCAGGTTGCCAGCATGGGGGTCCGCATGGAAGACGCCGTCCTCGAGCATCATCTTGATGTATGCGTCCACGACGGTCTCGATCAGGCGCTCGAGGTTGACCTCGCCCGAGGCGATCCGCTCCTGGAGCCGATCGATCCGGGTCCCCTCCACATACTGCAAGACCAGCACGCGCCGACTCACCAGCTCGGTGACGACTTCCGGCACAACCACCCGGGGCTCTCCCTGGAAGTTGCGGCGCAGGGTCGCGGCGTTCCGGGCCTCTTCCCGGAAGTCCAGCTCATCACGAATCCGCTTGGCGAACTCGCTGACGATCGTGGTGATCGCGCGCGTGTGGTGGTTGGGGAACAGCAGGTTGAGCACGAAGAGAATACGGAACGAGACGGCGAGGTCCTCGCTTACCACTTCCTCGACACCCGGCCGCAGCACCTTGACCACGACCTCCCTCCCACCGTAAGAGGCGCGGTGCACCTGGCCGAGTGACGCGGCAGCGAGCGGAGCGGCGTCGAACCGCGCGAACAGCTGTCCCACGTCGCGGCCGAGCTCCTCGCGCACCACGCGCTCCGCCACGCCCGGCGGCAGCGGCGGCACTTGGTCGGTGAGCGTGCCGATCGCCGAAAGGTAGGGCTCCGGCAGGATGTCGGCCCGGGCGGAAAACACCTGCGCCAGCTTGATGAAGGTGGGGCCGAGATCGGCGAGCGTGCGGGTAAGACGCTCGGCGCGCCGGCGGTGCCGGTCGGCGTCCCGGCGCCGCGGGCGGCCGAACACGAGAAAGCGGCGCCGCTCCCACAGCAAGGCCAGCACGAAGGGAAAGAGCCGGGCGAACACCACCAGCGCGCGCACTAGCGCGCCGTCAGAGCAAGAGCCATCCGGCGAGGCCGAGCAGCAGCAGGAAGCCGCAGACGTCCGTGAAGGTGGTGACGAAAATCGACGAGGCGATCGCTGGGTCCACGCGGAACCGCTCGAGCACGACCGGGATGAACCCGCCGGCGAACCCCGCCACCAGCAGATTGCCCGTCATCGCCAGGAACACGACGATGCCGAGCCGGCCTCCCTCCCCCACCAGCGAGGCCACGAGGCCGACGACGGTCCCGATAGCGAGCCCGTTGACGACTCCGACGAGTACTTCCTTCACCACGACCCGGGCGAACAGGTGACTGGGGATGAGCCCCAAAGCCAGCCGCCGGACGGTGACCGCCAGCGCCTGGGTGCCGGCGTTACCGCCCATCCCGGCGATGATCGGCATCCACACGGCCAGCGCCACGGTGCGCTGCACCGTACCCTGGAACATGAACACGACCCCGCCCGCGAGGAACGCCGTGAGCAGGTTGACGTACAGCCACGGCAACCGGCTCTGCACCGCCTCGCGCCAGCTGGCCGCCAGCTCCTCGCTCGCCGGCACGCCGCCGAACTTGAGCAGGTCCTCGGTGGTCTCCGCCTCGACCACGTCGATGACGTCGTCGAAGGTGATCCGGCCCAGCAGTCGCCCCGAGGCGTCCACGACAGCGACGCTCGGCAAGTTGTAGCGCGCCAGCAGGCGCGCCACCGCTTCCTGGTCCGTGTCAGGCGACACGACGACATCGGCGGGGGCCATGAAATCCCGTACCTGGCGGTCGGGGCGGCTGATCACGAGGTCCTTGAACGGAAGCACGCCGACCAGTCGCCGGTCCCCGGCCACCACGAAGACCTGGTAGAAGTTCTTGACCTCCTCCGCCTGCCGCCGGATCTCCTCGAGCGCCTCGGTCACGGTGGCCGTGTCGCGCACGGTCACCGTGTGGGTCGTCATGCGGCCGCCGGCGGTCTCCTCGTCGTACCGGAGAAGGCGATCCACGCCGGCGCGGTCCTCGATCTCCGAAAGGATCCGCTCCTGCGCGGCGGGCTCCAGCTCGCCGAGGATGTCGGCGGCGTCGTCGTCCTCCAGCTCCTCGACGATCTCGGCTGCGTGCTCGGGCGGCAGCGCTGCCAGGGTGTCCTCGGCGTGCTCCTCCCCCGGCATCTCGGCCAGGGCCTGGCTCGACAGCTCTGGCGGCAGCGCCTGGACGGCCCGCACGCGGTCCTGCTCGTCGAGCGCGGAGAGCACGTCCGCCAGGTCGGCGGGCTCGAAATCGTGGGCGCGGCGGACGAAGACCGTGATTTGCCCGGTCCGCACCAGGTCGACCATGCGCTCGACCCGGTCGCCGGACTGGCTCACGTGCCGCTCCCGAGAAGCGTGACCGGAGGAGTCGCGCCCGACCGGATCAGGAGGCGCTCGATGCGGGTGGGAGAGGCCTGCAGCACGTCGAACTCGAGCCCACGAATGGTGAACCGCTCACCGGCGTTGGGGATCCGCCCCGCCCATTCGGCCAGGAGTCCGGCCACGGTGGTCGACCGGCCGTCGGGGAGCGCGACGCCGAACCGTTCCTCGATGGCCTCGGGCGACACGTTGCCGTCGGTCTCGAACACTGCGGGGCCGGCCGCGGGCGACGCGCGCACCTCGGAGTCGTGCTCGTCGAAGATCTCCCCGACCAGCTCCTCGAGCAGGTCCTCGAGCGTCGCGATGCCCAGCGTCCCGCCGAACTCATCGAGGACCACGGCCAGGTGGCGCCGCTCGCGCTGCATGTCGAGCAGCAGGTCGCCGCAGCTTCGGCTCGCGGGCGTCACCGCCACGGGCCGCACGGGCAGCGGGTCGCCCGGCCGCAACCGGAACAGGTCGAAGACGTGCAGCATCCCGATTATGTCGTCGAGCGTTTCGCGGAAGACGGGGACCCGGCTATACCCGCACTGGGCGAAGACCTGTCGGATGTCCTCGAGGGCGGCGTTCTCGGCGATCGCAACGATGTCGGTTCGCGGCGTCATGACCTCCCGCACCGGGCGGACGCTGAAGGCCATCACGCCGCCGACGAGGAACAGCTCGTCATCGGCGCGGAGCCCGACCGCCGCGCCCTCGCGCCAGATGGAGCGGAGGTCGGTGGGTCGCGTGACGGTGCGCGCCGGAAGGAACAGCCCGACGACGCGCGACCAGGGCCGCAGCAGCGGAATGACGCGGCCCGCCACCGTCTCGGCACGCGGCTGGGTGAGCCAGCGGGGGACCAGATAGGCCGCGAACAGGACCAGCGGGACGCCGAGCACGGCCAGCGCCACCACCACCCGGTGGGCACCGGAGCCGGCAAGACCAGGCAGCGCCGCGCCGACGATCAACACGCCGAGCGACGTCGTGGCGGAGGCCGCGGTCAGGTAGTAGTCCACCTGGGCCAGCCAGGCGAGGGACGGCACCGCCCCCCGGAGCCGCCGGCTCACCGCCCGGGTCAGCTCGGTGCGGCTCACCGTGATCAGCGCCGCGCCGGCCGTGGCCCCGAACGCCGCGACCATCAGTCCGACCGCCACCGCCAGCCAGATCATGAGAGCGCCCGTTCCGCGCCGCCCAACGGCGCCTCGACGGCCGGGCGGAAGACCGCGACCCGGCGGACCCGCCGCCGGACCAACTGCTCCACCACTAGCCGGTAGCCGTCGAGATCTATGGTCTCGCCCGCGCGGGGTACGCGCCCGAACTCGGCCAGCACCAGTCCGCCGACCGTGCTCACGTCCTCACGGTCAAAGCTGTGACCGAGCACCGCCTCCAGCTCGGAGAGCGCCACACCCCCCTCCACCCGAAGCTGGTCGTCGGCGACGACCTGGATGGGAGCGACCTCGTCGGTGTCTCGTTCGTCCTGGATCTCGCCGACGATCTGTTCGAGGATGTCCTCGAGGGTGACGATCCCCGCGGTGCCGCCGAACTCGTCCACCACGACCGCCAGATGGCTCGGTCCCCGCTGGAAATCCCGCAGCTGCCGGTCCAGCGGCTTCCCCTCCGGCACGAAGGCGGGCGGCCGGATGAGCGTCTGCCAGGGCGTCTCGTCCCCGGCACTCGCTGCCAGGATGTCCTTGGCGTAGATGACCCCGGCGACCGCGTCGGGGTGGCCGTCGTAGACCAGCAGGCAGGCGTGCTCCGAGCTCCGGAGGGTGGCGGTGAGCTCCTCCCGCTCGGCCGACGAGTCCACCGCGACGATGTCGATTCGCGGCGTCATTACCTCAGCCACGGTGGTGTCGGCCAGGGAGAAGACGCCGAGCAGCATGTCGCGCTCGGCCGCCCCGGCGGGATGTGTACGCTCGGCCGCAGGGGCGGCGCGGGCCCGGTTGTCGGCCCACGCGGCAAGGCGGAGAAGCAGCCGGAACGGCGCCAGCGTGGCAGCCGCGGCCCGGCGCGCCGGGCCGGTCAGTTCCGGGGCCACCGCGGCGAGCAGCCGCGGAAGCAAGTCGCCGAGCACCCACACCAGCCCGACGGCCAGGGTGAGCCGGAGGAGCCCCGCGGCAGGGGAGCGCGCCCACCACGCCACCGCCCCGCCGGCCGCCGCACCGGCCAGGACCAGGAGCGCGAGGTGGGCGACGTGGAGGTTGCGGGAGAGGGTGCCGGCGCCGACCTCGTTGGCGAACTCGCCGCCGAGGGCGCGCGGCAGATCGGCGTCCGACTCGGCGGCCAGCGCCAGCCACGCCGACCACAGCGTGAGCACCGCCGCCACCAGCGGGGCGATGAAGAGCTGCAGCATCGCCATCATGCGAGGGCGTCCACGTAGCGCTCCTGCCGGCGCCACATCGGCGACGAGGTGCGGCCCTCGTGTTCGGGATGGTCGCGGCCGAGCGCATGCAGGGTGCCGTGCACCACGAGGCGGATCAGCTCCTCGCGCACCGGAATGCGGCGGGCGCGGGCCTCGCGCTTGGCGACCCACGGGCAGACGTAGACGTCACCCACGGTGCGCCCGCCGGGCTCAGCCATCGCGAAGCTCAGCACGTCGGTGGCACGGTCGAGGCCCCTGTACTCGGCGTTCAAGCGCCGCATGGCGTCGCGGCCCAGAAACGTGATCGAGATGAGCGCGTTGCGGCGCTCCCCGCGCAGCACGCTGCGCACCGCCCGCCGGACGAGGGAGGCGGGTAGTGGCGGTCGGCGGCCGTTCACCGCCACGTCACTTTCGCTCGGCGGTCTGGAATTCCGGCGTGATCCCGCCGCTGGCACGGGGATATCCGATGCGCTTGTGGTAGGTGCCCGACATCACGCGGGCGAATTCGACCTTGACGCGGTCGATGTCGCGCAGGGTGAGCGGCGCGTCGTCGAGCTGGCCGGAGGCAAGCTTCTGCTGGACCAGGACCTCGATCGCGTCCCGCACGTTGTCGGGGGTGGGGTCGGACAACACCCGGACGGCCGCCTCGGCCGAGTCGGCGAGCATCGCGACCGCGGTCTCGGCGCTCCGCGGGCGGGGCCCCGGGTACCGGTAGTCGGCCGGGTTGGGGGCGCCGATCGCGCCGCTGTGGCGGGCGCGCACCAGGAAGTAGGAGATCTCGGAGGTCCCGTGATGCTCGGGGATGAACGCCTTCACCATCGGGGGAAGCCCCGCGACCTCGGCTAGCGCGATTCCGTCGAGCACATGCTGGCGGATGATGCGGGCCGAGTCAGTCGGAGGCAGGTCGTCGTGCGGGTTCGGCCCGCCGCCCTGATTCTCGACGAAGAAGCCGGGCGCGCTGAGCTTCCCGATGTCGTGGTAGTAACAGCCGACCCGGGCCAGCAGCCCGTTTGCACCGATGATGTTGCAGGCCGACTCGCACAGGTTCGCCATCGCAAGGCTGTGCGCCCAGGTGCCCGGCGCCTCGAGCGCGAGTCGGCGCAGCAGCGGGCGTCCGAGATCCGAGAGCTCCAGCAGGGTGAGGTCGGTCGTGATCCGGGTGGCCGACTCGGCGAGCGGCATCACCAGCATGGCCAGCGCCGCGCTCGCGACCGCCATGAGGGAGCCGAGCATCGCGCTTGCCACGATCGTGACCGTGGCCCAGCCCTGCAACAGCCCGAAGGTGATCGAGGCCAGGATGCCCGCCCCCGCCACCACCGCCACCGTGACATAGAGATGGCGCCGCCGCCGGACCGCGCGGATGCCGATCGCCCCGGCGACACCGCCCACCAGGCCGAAGAAGAGGATCCCACCGTCCTGCAGCGCCCACTGGCCGTCCAGCAGTGCCGCGAGGGTGACCACCGCGAAGACCCCGATGTGCCCGTTGTAGAGCAGCGTCACCAGTATGGCCGCGAACGGGATCGGCACCAATTCCGGCCGGATCGGAAGGTACCACCGGGTCGTTCCGGCGGTGATGAACAAGACGAGGCAGAACAGCGCGCCGAAGAACGCCATCTCACGCCACGAGTAGTAGGTCTCCCGGCGGAAGAACGCCATCAACAGCCAGAAGACACTGAGCACGATCGCATTGTAGAGCAGCCCCCCGACGGCGCCGGGCACCCAGAACTCCTCGGACCCCCGCCGCTCGAGCTCCTGATGCAGCCCGACGAGCTTCGCGCGGGCCTCCTCGGTGACGGGCTGCCCGGTGCCGACGATGCGTTCGCCGCCCCGGACGCCGTAGCGCACGGGATCCACGCTCGCCCGAAGCTGCTCGCGCCTGGCGCTGGTGAGCGTCGGGTCGGGCACTATGGTCGGATGGTAGAACGCGCCGACGATGCGCCGGAGGGTGCGTTGTCCGACCGGATCCTCCACGACAATGCCGGCGGCCTCGGCCTGCTCCATGAGGTCGGCGAAGGTGAGAATCGAGTCGCGCGCCACGATGCGCTCGGCGTCGTTCCGCCGCAGGCTGACCTGCTGACTTGGCTCGCCGCGCATGACGCCGGCGTCCGCCACCCCACGCGAGAGCGAGACCCCGAGGAAATGCGTCGCCAGTTCGGCCATGGCACGCCGATGCGCGGAATCGGCGAGGTAGCGACTCTCCTCCGGCCCGAGGTGCGCCTGCCGCGCGGCCACGGCGCCCATCAGGTCGGGTCCCCGCGTGCTTGCCCGCTCGAGATCGGCGAAGAAGTTCCGGGCGGCGGCCAGCGCCGAATCGTACGCCGTGGGGCTGAACCGATAGACCGGTGGCGCGGTCAGGGCGCGCGCCTCGCCCTCACGGGCGATCTCGTCAGTGGACTTCAGGACCTGGTACGCAAAGGGGGCGACGACCGTGCGGTCCGAGACTTGGGCCAGGTCCGGCACTCGCGCGAGGGTGCCGACCGGCGGCGGGTAGAGCACATACGTGACCAGGGCCGTCGCGAGCAGCGGCATCCACCGAATCGCGTGAAACTTCATCCGGTCGGACAAGGACTCCCCAGTGGGGCTGCGAGGCGCCTCTTGCGTAGGCATCAGCCGTTCTGATCCTCCGCGTACGCCTTGATGACCTCGCGCACCAGGCGGTGCCGCACCACGTCGGCCTCGTGCAGATAGCAGAACGCAATCCCCTCGATCCCCGGCAGGATCCGCTCGACCTGCACCAGCCCGGAGTCCTCGCGGCGGGGGAGATCGATCTGCGTCTTGTCGCCGGTGACCACGGTCCGGCTGTTCACGCCCAGCCGCGTGAGGAACATCTTCATCTGCGCGCCGGTGGCGTTCTGGGCCTCGTCCAGGATGATGAACGCGTCAGCAAGGGTGCGGCCGCGCATGTACGCCAGCGGCGCGATCTCGATCGTCCGGGTCTCCAAGGCTCGCTGCACCCGGTCGTGCGGCATCATGTCCTCCAGCGCATCGTACAGCGGCCGGAGGTACGGGTCCACCTTGGCCTGGAGGTCGCCCGGAAGAAACCCGAGCGACTCCCCGGCCTCGACCGCCGGACGCGCGAGGATGATCCGCTTCACTCGCTTCCGCGCCAGCGCCTCCACGGCCTTGGCGACGGCGAGGTAGGTCTTGCCGGTACCCGCCGGCCCGATACTGACCACGATGTCGTGGAGGGTGATGGCCTGGAGGTAGTCCCGCTGCCCCTGCGTCTTGGGGACGATCGCGCGGCGGAGACCCGGCAGGACGATCTTGCCGTCGCTGGGCTGCGCGGGGAGCTCGCTCGCTGGGCCCTCGGAGGCGAGACGGTACACGTCATCGGGCGACACCGGCTCGCCCATACGGGCGAGGTCCAAGAGACCCTGCACGACCGGCACGGCCCGCTCGAGCTGCTCCAAGGTACCCGTCAGATTGACCGCGTCCCCGCGGAAGGAGACGCGGACTCCGAGCGTCCGCTGCAGCTCGAGCAGGTTCGCGTCGTTGACCCCCGCGAACAGCAGTGGGTCGGCCCCCTCGGCGGAGAGGCGATGGTGGCTCTCGTCGGCCATCGTTATCCGTCCAGCGGTCTCAGGTGAAGTGCCCGCAGATCCTCCGGATTCACCCGCGTGGGCGCGCCCTCGAACAGCGCCCGTGCGGCGGTCGTCTTCGGAAAGGCGATCACGTCCCGCAGCGATGCGGCCCCTGAGAGCAGCATCGCGATCCGGTCGAAGCCTAACGCGAACCCGCCATGGGGCGGCGCCCCGGCGGAGAGGCCGTCGAGGAGGAACCCGAACCGCCGCTGGATCTCCGCTTCGGAAATGCCGAGCAGCTCGAAGATCCGGTGCTGCACGGCCGGGTCGGTGATCCGGATGGAGCCGCTGCCCAGCTCATTTCCATTGTACACCGCGTCATAATGCAGGGCGCGGCAGCGCCCGGGATCGCGCACCAGCAGCTCCTGATCCGCCGGGTGCGGCGCCGTGAACGGATGATGCGCTGG
>Ga0209683_10000824_pt1 | contig 11922 bp, 10 predicted proteins | sample DOMMetBare2Fresh_FD_187474 | JGI IMG/M metagenome (GOLD analysis project Ga0209683, IMG submission 187474) | Wetland sediment microbial communities from St. Louis River estuary, USA, under dissolved organic matter induced mercury methylation -... | ecosystem: Environmental > Aquatic >... | reverse complement strand
TGAGGGGCTACACCGCGTGGGGCTGCATCGACCTGGTGTCGGCGTCCACCGCCGAGATGAGGAAGCGCTACGGCTTCATCTACGTCGACCGCGACAACGGCGGCACCGGTACCCTCGGGCGGCACAGGAAGAAATCCTTCCATTGGTACGCCGAGGTCATTCGGACGAACGGCGCCAGCCTCGATGCCCCCCGGCTGGGACACACCGGATCAGCCGGGTGAAGACTGTTCGCCGGTGGCGGCCATGAGCGTGGCCCGGGCGTGGCCCGGCTGGAACCTTGTCGTGGCTCGTCGTGGAGTGTTCTCTTGCACGCCGGCGCAGCGAGAGCAGGGCGATCGCGATCGTTGACGCGGCCACGGAATGGGAGAAGGCTGGACAGCACTGCACGACAAGAGTGGCGAGCGCCCGGTTCTGGTAGGGCTACCAGCTGCATGAGGAGGCACGGTTGTGGCCACACAGTCCGTTTCGTACGCCGCTCGCTTGGACATCGACTACCCCGAACGACTCGACCGGGTCACGTCGGCCTTCCGGCTGATCTGGGCCATCCCGATCCTGATCCTCCTGTCCACGCTGTCGGCAGCCTCGAACGAGACCGTGCGAAGCGTGTCCGGTGACGTGGTCACCACGACCACCAGGAGCGGCGGAGGTGTCGCGGGTGGACTGTTCGGTGCGACCCTGCTGATGATCGTGTTCCGGCAGCGGTACCCGCGCTGGTGGTTCGATTTCGCGCGTGAGTTCGCCCGGTTCGGGGCGCGGGTCGGCGCCTATCTCTTCCTGCTCACCGACGTCTACCCCTCGACGGTCGAGGAGCAGTCGGTCCATCTGGAGGTCGACTACCCCGACGCGAAGGCTGACCTCAACCGCTGGCTGCCGCTGGTGAAGTGGCTGCTGGCGATCCCGCACTACGTCGTTCTCGCATTTCTGGCACTGGGCGGAGTCGTCGTTTGGGTGATCGCCTGGTTCGCAATCCTGTTCACCGGGCGCTATCCACGCTCCCTGTTCGACTACCTCGTCGGCGTCGGCCGGTGGGCCCTTCGGGTGCAGGCCTACGCGTTCCTGCTGGTCACCGACCGATACCCACCGTTCAGCCTCCAGTAAGTCCCGCCCAGGGCCCCTGGACGAGAGGCTCGTCAACGGAGCCGTGCGCGCCTCCCGGCGCGCTCCTGACCATGGCGAGACCGTGATCGGCGCCGATGCCGAGCCCGTGACCTATCGCGTCGATGAGGTGCCTCCGGGCCGGAGGTGAACCGATCCGGCGCATCCAGGTAACGTTGACACAGTGACGACGGTGGTGGTGACCGGAGCGACCCGCGGCATTGGGTTGGCGGCTACGGAAGCATTGGGCCGCAAGGGGTTCGAGCTGGCCTTGGTCGGTCGCGACGCGGCGAGGGTGCGCGGGTCGGCGCAGCGCGCCCAGGCGGCCGGAGCGAGCGCCGTCCACGAGTTGTGCGCCGACCTGTCCCGGATGGACGAGGTGCGGGATGTCGCGCAGAACCTGCGTGAGGCGTTCCCCCACATCGACGTCCTGGCCAACAATGCCGGCGCCATGTTCGGTGAGCAACGCACCACGGTCGACGGTTTCGAGCAGACCTTCGCCCTGAACCACCTCGCACCTTTTCTCCTGACGTCGCTGCTGATCGACCGCCTCGCCGGTGCGCAGGTGGTGACCACGGCCAGCGACGCCCATCGCCGCGGACGGCTCGACCTGGCCGACCTGCAGACGGAACACCGAGCCTTCCGGCCGTTCGCCGTGTACGGGACGAGCAAGCTGTGCAACGTGCTGTTCACGCGGGAGCTGCAACGCCGCCACCCCGAACTCACGGCGATCTGCTTCCACCCCGGAGTGATCCGCAGCGGCTTCGGGAGGAACGACGGCGCGCTGACGCGGCTCGCGATGACCCTGGCCAGCCCCTTCTTCAAGTCGCCGGCTGCGGGCGCGGAGACGCTGGTGCATCTCGCCTCCCAGCCGCCCGACCGGGCTCTCGGCGGCTGCTACCTGGTGAAGGGACGCCCCGTCGATCCCAGCCCTCAGGGTCGGGACGACGCGCTCGCTGCGCAACTCTGGGAGCGATCCGCGGAACTCACGGGGGCGTCGACCGCCAGCTGAGACCACCCACCCGCCGTCAGAGGTGGTCAGGAACGACAACAGTTTCGGCCTGGTGTCGAAGCGACCCCAACGCGTCCGCCTGGACGGGTGCCCCGACCCTGCCTGCCGGGTCCGTGCATCAGGAGCCGGATACCGTGCCCGGATGACTGCGACGACGTCCGAGGTCGCTGATCCGCCGATCCCCGGCCTCTACCTCGACCTGGCCGCCATGGAGACGAACGTGGCCGTGATGCAGCGCTGGTGCGCCGAAGCGCAGGCGCACTTGGCGCCGCACATCAAGACCACGATGACCCGCGAGATCGTCCTGCGACAACTGGCCGCCGGGGCCTGGGGCGTCAGCGTGGCCACCGCGCGTCAGGCCGAGCTCGGCGCGGCGTGGGGCGCCCGCCGAGTCGTCGTCGCCAACGAAGTCGTCCTACCGCGGGACCTGCACCGCCTCGCCGCGCTGGCCTCGGCGACCGACGCTCCCGAGGTGTACCTGTTCGTCGATTCGGTGGACGGCGCCGCGGCAGCCGGAGCCGCCTCCCGGACCTCGCACCCGCTGCGGTTGCTGGTCGACCTGGGAGTCCCCGGCGGTCGCACGGGAGTCCGTTCCGAGGCCGACGCGGTGGCCTTGGCCGAGTACGTGGCCCGCACCCACGGGGTCGTGCTGACCGGTGTCGCCGCCTACGAGGGCATCCTGACCAACGACCGCGACGAGGCGACGCTCGCGGCCATCGATCGCCACTGCCGGGCGAGCCTCGCTCTGCTGGAACGGGTCCGGGCCCTGCTGGAGGTGGCCGACCCGGTGTTCACCATGGGCGGCTCGGCGTTCCCCGACCGGGTGGTCGGCGCGCTCGCCCGGCACCGCACCGAGGACACCGGCCCGATCACCACCGTTCTGCGCTCTGGCTGCTACGTCACGCACGATCACGGCACCTACGCGCAGGTGTCTCCGATCATCGGACTGCAGGCGGCCCTGCGGGTGCGCGCCGCCGTGTGCTCGGTGCCCGAACCCGGCTGCGCCGTCGTCGCCGCGGGACGGCGCGAGCTGCCCTGCGACGCGGGACTGCCGGTGCTGCTGACGGCCTGCTCCCCCGACCGCACACCGCGAACGCCGCTGCGCGGAACGGCCGTGAGGATGTTCGATCATCACCTGGTGCTGACCGAGGTCGAGGGACTGCACGTCGGGGACGTCGTGGAGCTCGGCATCTCCCATCCCTGCTCGGCATTCGATCGCTGGCCCGGACTCACCGTGCTCGGGCCGGACGGCGAACCGATCGCTTCCTGGCGCACCGAGTTCCGGTGACACTCCAGCGATCGTGGGTGGTCGGCAGTGGCCCTGGCGAACCCGGCAGCGTGCGCCACCGTGGCCGGGGGACGGTCCGTCGTCTCGGCACATCGGACCAGTCTTCCCGCACACCCGATGCCGTCCGGCGGGGAGGCGACACCGCAGCTCCCACGCTGGCCCCGCCTAACCCGTGATCATGCAATTCGGTCGGGTGCGTGGCCGTCAGCCTCTCGCCGAGCCGACAGAATTGCATGATCACCACCATTGAGGCGCAACCGCGGCTGGATTGGGGGTGTGATTCCGCAGTTGCGGATAGGATGCGGTGCATGACGAGCTTCCGGATCCGGCAGGCAGCCGAGCTGCTGGGGGTCAGCGACGACACCGTGCGGCGCTGGGCCGACAGTGGGCGGTTGACCACCTCCCTCGACTCCACCAACCGCCGGGTCGTCGACGGCCGGGCCTTGGCCGGGTTCGCCGAGGAGTTGGCATCCCAGCTGCCTCCGCCGACCCGGCGCACCGTCGCCCAGTCCGCCCGCAACCATTTCCGGGGTCTGGTCACCCGGGTGGTCAAGGACACTGTGATGGCCCAGGTGGAGATCCAGGCCGGACCGTTCCGGGTGGTCTCGCTGATGAGCCGGGAGGCCGCCGATGACCTCGGGCTCGAGCCCGGCGTGCTGGCCGTCGCCAGCGTGAAATCGACGAACATCGTCGTCGAGATCCCCGAGAGCTGAGCGGGGCGCAGCGTGAATCGTTCCGCCCTGTCGTCGAGTGCCGCGGCCTGCTCGGTCGTCGCGCTCGCCGTGCTCACCGCCTGCGGTTCGTCGCCCACCGGCTCGAGCGGCTCGAGGTCGTCAGCCGCGGCGGGCTCCGGATCCGCCTCGCTCCGGGGCTCGATCACCGTCTTCGCGGCCGCCTCCCTGACCGGATCGTTCACAGCGCTGGGCCAGCAGTTCCAGGCTGCCCACCCCGGCACCGCCGTGACCTTCAGCTTCGGTGCCAGCTCGGCTCTGGCCACCCAGATCACCCAGGGCGCCCCCGCCGACGTCTTCGCCTCGGCCTCGGCCAGGAACATGGACCAGGTCGTCGCGGCCGAGGCAGCGAACGAGCCGACCACGTTCGCGCAGAACGAGATGGAGATCGCCGTCCCACCGGCCAACCCGGCCGGCATCACCCGGCTGGCCGATCTGGCCGAGCCGGGCGTGAAGGTGGCCCTGTGCCAGTCGGCGGTACCGTGCGGCGCGACGGCGGAGAAGGTGTTCGCCCATGCCGAGCTGACGGTGAAGCCGGTGACCCAGGAGGCGGACGTGAAGTCGACGCTCGCCAAGGTCCGGCTCGGAGAGGTCGACGCCGCGGTGGTCTACGTGACCGACGTCCTGGCCGCCGCAACCGTGGTCAAGGGCATCGGGATCCCGGCGGCCGTGAACGCCTCGACCAGCTATCCGATCGCCACCACGACCTCCTCGAAGAACCCGGCGTTGGCCGCGGCGTTCGTCCAGTACGTGCTCTCCGCCGACGGGGCGGCGGTGCTGAAGGAAGCGGGGTTCACCACTCCGTGACCCGCACGTGACCCTCAGGACGCCGACTGGATCCGCGGTCCGCCCCCGCCGAAGCCCGGTCCGGCGTGGACGCACTCCCTGGCCGCTCGGTGTCCCCGCAGCAGCCGCGGCCGGCTTCCTGCTGCTCCCGCTGATCAGCATGGTGTGGCGAGCACCGTGGCACGACCTACCACGGATCCTGGCGGAGACCCAGGCCGTGGACGCCCTTCGCCTGTCGTTGATCTGCGCTACCGGCGCGACGGTGATCTCCGTGCTGCTCGGGGTCCCGCTGGCCTGGGTGCTCGCCCGCTCCAGCGCACGCGGTATCCCTCTGCTGCGCGCCGTGGTCACCCTGCCGCTCGTTCTGCCGCCGGTGGTGGGCGGGGTGGCGTTGCTGCTCGCCTTCGGCCGACTCGGGATCGTCGGGCGCTGGCTCGAGGCATGGACCGGGGCCACCCTGCCGTTCACCACGCTCGGGGTGGTCGTCGCCGAGACCTTCGTCGCCATGCCCTTCCTGGTGGTCACCGTCGAGGGCGCGCTGCGCTCGGCCGACCAGGGGCTCGAGGAGGCCGCCACCACGCTTGGATCGCGACCGTTCGCCACCTTCGGTCGGGTCACCCTGCCGCTGGTCATGCCCAGCCTGGCGGCCGGCGGCGTGCTCAGCTGGGCCCGGGCACTGGGTGAGTTCGGCGCGACGATCACCTTCGCCGGCAACCTGCCAGGGGTCACCCAGACCATGCCGCTGGCGGTCTACCGGGCATTCGAGACCGACCCCCCGGCGGCGGTGGCACTGAGCCTGGTGCTGCTCGCGGTGTCGGTGACGGTGCTGGTCCTGCTGCGGGACCGCTGGCTGCGCCCGGGGACGACGTGGTGAGCGAACCATCCGAATCCCCGGCGACGGAACCGCTCGCGGACGCCGGACAGCTGACCGCCGACCTGCAGCTCGCCCGAGGGGATTTCGCCCTGGGCCTTGCCCTCCACGTCGCGCCCGGCCAGATCCTCGCCGTCCTGGGTCCCAACGGCGCCGGCAAGACCTCGCTGCTGCGGGCCCTGGCCGGGCTCACCCCCATCACCGCCGGGCGGATCACGGTCGGCGAGAGCACCTGGGACGACGCCGACCGCGGGCTGAGCCTGACCACCGAGGACCGCCGGGTCGGCCTGGTCTTCCAGGACTATCGGTTGTTCCCGCACCTGACCGTGCGGGACAACGTGGCCTTCGCCGCCCGCGCCCGGGGGGCCGGCCGCGACCGCGCCCGTCGAGACGCCACGACCGTGCTCGACCGGCTCGGCATCGTCGAGCTCGCGGATCGGCGTCCGGCGGTCCTCTCCGGAGGGCAGGCGCAACGGGTGGCGCTGGCGCGGGCCCTGGCCTCACGGCCACGCCTGCTGCTGCTCGACGAGCCACTGGCCGCTCTCGACGCCCGCACCCGGCTGGAGATCCGCGGCGAGTTGCGGCGCTATCTGGCCGAGTTCTCCGGCCCGACGATCCTGGTCACCCACGACCCCCTGGAAGCCATGGTGCTCGCCGACCGGATCCTCGTGATCGAGGGCGGCCGAGCGGTCCAGGAGGGGACGCCGGCGATGGTCGCCCGCCGGCCCGCCACCGAGTACGTGGCCCAGTTGGTCGGGTTGAACCTGTACTCCGGCACCCTGGCCGATCGGGCCACCCGGCGGATCGACCTGGACGACGGCAGCAGCCTCTACGCCGCCGGCCACGACCGGGACGAACCGGCCGACGCCGAGGTCCGGGCTGTGCCGATGGTCGGCACCCGGATGCTGGTCGCGCTCTCCCCCACCGCGATCTCGCTGCACACGCACGAGGTGGACCCCGGCTCGGCCCGCAACCGCTGGAGCGGCACGATCGCCGGCCTGGAACTGCTCACCGACCGGGTCAGGGTCGCCGTCGAGGGCCACCCCGAGGCCCTGGTCGACATCACCGCGGCCGCCCTGACCGCGCTGGAACTCCAGCCCGGACAACAGGTCTGGCTCACCGCCAAGGCCACGGAGGTGGTGGCGTACCCGGCACCGTGACCATCGCTACCGGCTCGGCGCGGGCCGGCAGCGGAGCGGAGGACGCGGCCCGCGGAGCAGCACAGCGCGGCCGGGCGTGGCAGTGCGGCGGCCGCGGTGCGCGGCACATCTTGCACTGGCACCAGCAGATCGGCGTGGGCATCAGGACCTCCGAGTGGTTGCGCCGGGATCGCGGCTGATCTCGGCGAGGAAGGTGTCGATCATGGACCGGGCAGCATGAGGCACAGCGACCACGTGCGCACGCCCGCCGGCGCGGGCCAGACTCCAGCGCCGCACCAGCGCCTCCGACGGTTCGTCGAAGGTGACGGTCACGGAGTGCGCTCCCAGCCGGCTGTTCCAGCCCAGCTCGGCCAGCCGCTGGTGCAGGTGATGGGCGTTCGCCAGGCAGGTCGCGACTTCGCGGCGGAACCCGTCGTCCTCTCCTCTGGTGCGGATCGCGTACCAGAGGTACAGGGGCGCCTGCCCGTTGCGGCTGCCGCCGATCGTCGCGTCGACAGCACCGATGTAGGGGATCTCGGTGGTGATCCGGCGGACGTGTTCCCGCCGGGTGATCACCACGCCGCAGGGGAACGGCGCGCCGAGGAACTTGTGCCCGGAGACCGAGACACTGCCGATCGGCTGCCCGAAGTCGATCGCCGGAGCGCCGTCGAGGAAGGGCAGGATCATGCCGGACAGCGCGGCGTCACAGTGGATGTAGGAGTGTCCCACCCCGCAGTGGGTCAGGATCTCGACGATCCGCGACACGTCGTCCACCGCTCCGGTCATCGTCGTCCCGAGATTTGCGTTGATCACCGCCGGTTTCCCGGGGTGCGTCCGCAGCGCAGATTCCAGTGCGGCGTAATCGATCTCACCGTCCTCGTCGGCCGGCACCACCTCCGACGGCAGCCGCAGCAGGCGAGCGGCCTTGGGCACCGAGTAATGGGTGGCGGCCGAGTAGTAGAGGACGGCGTCCGGGCACGCCTCTCGCCCGAGGTAGAGCCCGTAGAGGTTGCCCTCCGAACCGGACGAGGTGACGTAGCCCCACGCCCGGCCGGGGTCGAGCCGGAACAGGTCCGTGAACCAGGAGAGCACCCAGCGTTCGAGAGGGGTCGAGTTCACGGCATAGAGCAGGTCAGAGTAAGGGTCCCCGAGGTTGTCGATGTTGAACCGCATCAGCGGCAGCAAAGGGTCGTAGTCGAACCGCATGCTCTCGGGGTAGCCGAGGAATGTGTCGGCCTTGACGGCCAGGTCGTGCTCGAAGGCCTGCAGCTCGGCGGTCACCTCAGGCAGGCAGGGGTACTCGTAGGGATCGCCGGGGACGACAGTGCGGACAGACATCGGTGACTCCTCGGGTCGGGGGACGAGCAGCTCAGGGGGTCGCGCGGCCCTCACGGATGTTGGCGTTCGGCTCGACGCTGACCCGCCGACCGCTGGTCTGCGCTGCGTCACGGGTGCTGACGACGAACCCGGTCACGCAGGGAGCGGCGATCACGCCGGCTTCAGGGCGGCGACGCCGTCCCGGCGGCGGGCCGGCCGGTGCACGGATGGGGTGCCCGGCGTCGGAACGAGCGGGGCAGGGACGGTGTCGACGCGTTGCGGAGTCCGAGTGGCCATGACGTCCTCCTGTGGTCAGGGCGATCCGAGCGGATCGGCACTGCACGGATGGGGAGGTCCGTCCGGTGATACATCAACCGGCCCCGAGGCAGAGGAAGCCGTGGGCCGCCACCCGAGTCCAGGGGTCGGCATCGGTGAGTTCGCGGCGGGCTGCCGCCAGTGCTGCAGCGGGCCGTAGCCCTGCGCGCAATTCGTTGTGCAGCAACAGCATGAGATCACGGGCGGCCTCGTCCGGCACCGGCACGACGGCGCCGATCAGGGACTGCGACCCCAGCGAGAGCAGGGCAGCCGCCAGGCCCAGCAGCTCGTCACCAGGGTGGACGGCGGACCGCCCCGACTCGCAGGCGGACAGCACGACGAGCCCGGGTGGGCGGCGTAATCGCTCCAGGTCGTACACCGTCAGCCGCCCGTCGGCGAGCTCCAGTGAGGAGAACAGCGGGTTGTCTGCGCGGAAGTGTCCATGGGCGGCGATATGGGCGAGCCCTGCCCCGTCCAGGGACGCCGCCACCACCTCCACGAGCGCCTGGTCGCCCGTGAAGCACCGGGCATCGGGCAGGCCGGCGCAGATTTCCCGGACCTCCGGCTCGGCGTAGGGCAGGCCGGGTCCGGCGGCGGCGACCAGTCGCCCGGCGGACGGTTCGTCGACCGGCGAGGCTCGGTGGACCATCGCCCGCTGCCACAGCGAGGCGGACGGCGCCACGCTCACCGGCCGAGCAGCGCAGAACGGCAGCGCGGCCCAGGGCAGGGCGTGCAACTCGCCCGTGGGCACGACGACCAGGGGGTGCTCGCCGAGGTCCTCGAGCAGCGGGTCGAGCAGCAGCGCCTGCAGCCTGCGCGCCCGCTCGTCCACCAGCGACCGGGCCGCTGCGAACGAGGCCGCCGGCCGGCCGCCGGTGCCGCCTCGGTGGGCCAGCCGCCGCATGCCATGGCGGAGCGCCTCGATGTGGTCCGCGAGGACGGCCGAGGGGCCGAGATGGCTCATCCGCACCTGGCTGCCGGAGACGACGAGCGCGTGGAGCAGGCCGCCGACATCCACGTATTCCACGAGCACTGCCGGGCCGAGATGCTCCTGAACGTCCTCCACCGAGATCGGAGTCGAGCCGCTCGCGCCCGACGGACCAGCGCCGGCGACGCGTCGGGTGCGGTCCCGGACAGCCCGTTCCAGCGTTTCCTGTTGCTCGCGCAGGTGCTCGGTGTCGGAACCCGTCGCCGAGGCCTGGGTCAGGAGGGCAGCGATCTGGCGCAGCTCGGCGAGCTCGGACACCAGGTCGGGGTCCGCGGCTGGGCGGACCGGCGGCAGCATCAGTGCCCCGGCCCGCCAGCGCTGCGACCAGGCGAAGACCGCCCGTGGATCACCGGACTCGGCCGCCAGCCGCAACCCGGCCTGGGCCAGCTCGCCGGCCAGGCCACCGCTGCGGACCCGCAGCTCGATGGCGCCCAGGCCGGCGCGGAACTCCTCGACCAGGCGCAGCCCTTCCAGCAGGGCCGCTTCGGCTCCGGGGCGGTCACCATCGGCAGAGCACAGCAGGCCACGGGCGTGCCAGGCCCGAGCCCGCTGCTCGGCCGGGCCGTCGAAGTCGGACAGTGCATCCTGCAGCTGTCGGCGGGCGGTCCGATGGCGCCCCATCGCGATCGCGGCGCGGGCCACCACGATCCTGGCGTCGAGCGCCTCGACCACCCACCCGTTCCGGTCGAGCGCCACCGCAACCCGACGTCCGGCGCGGATCAGGTTGTCATCGCGCAGGCCGCTCTCCCACCGTGCCCGGAGCGCCAGGTAGCCGCCGAGCGCAACCCAGCCCGGACGTCCCTGGCGCGACGCCGAGCGACCGGCTCGGGTGGCCTGTTCCGAGGCAACCTCCCAGTCACCGCCCAACAGGGCGGCTCGGGCCAGCAGGAGCCGGGCATGGACCAGGTCGATCGCGTTGCGTTCCTGTGCGAACTGCAGCACCGCCTGCTCCGCCACCTCCCGTGCCTCGTCCACGAGCAGCACCGAGAGCAGCGTCTCCGCCCGTTCGAGCGGGAGGGTGCCCAGTCCGCGCCCCGCAGCCCGATACCGTTCGGCCGCCTGGTCGTAGGCGGCCAGCGCGGCCGGCACGTCCCCCCGGACGGCGGCGGCCAGGCCGCGGTTGTGGGCCACCATGGCGGTCTTCCCCAGGTGGCCGGCATCCCGATAGAGCTGCTCGGCGCGGTCGAGGTCGGCGTCCGCGGCCTGCCAATCGCGCAGGTTGACCTGCACGATGCTGCGATTGGTGAGGACGTCGGCTTCCATCACCGGGTTCCCGCCGCTGCTGCGCACGGCGTCCAACGCCTCGTCGAAGCCTCCCAGCGCAGACCGAAAACGGCCCAGCTCGGTGAGAACGAGAGCGCGAGACATGAGCACCCGGGCCCGCGGAAGGCCCGAGAGTTGCGGCAGCGCCTCGGCGGCGGCGGCCAGGGCCTGCGCGGACCGTCCGGTGATCACCAACAGGTAGGCAGTCGAGCCGCGCGCCTCGGCGGCCCGCACCGAGAGCCCGGCGTCCTCGGCCACGTCGATTGCCGACTGCAGGTGGGCCTCGGCCTCGATGAGCCGCTGCAGGGAAACCCCCACCAGACCCAACGCCCGCAGCGCTACCGAACGGGTCTCGGCGTCACCTGCCAGCAGCGCCTGGTCGGCCAATCGGCGGGCCCGCGCGGGCTCGGTGAACGCCAGGTCCACTGCCACCAGCGCCTGTCCGAGGGCTTCTCGTGCGTGCACCACAGGGGCCATCCTGCGCTGTCCTTCCGCGACCTGGGTATCACCGGCAGACTTCCACCATCCGATGTCCACCCGACGTCGGATCCAGGGGAGGGTTCACCATGTCCGGTCGCGTACCAGGCGCTGCCACTGCACCGATCGCTACGTCCGAGCTGTTGCCGCGCCTGCCTGCGGCGCAGGATCCACCCTTCCTGATCGGGGTGATCGACACCGGCATCTCGGTCGTGGCGCAGCGACCGCACCCGTACCTCGAAGGCCACCTGGCGGACGGCTGGGAGGCGCAACCGGACGCGGGCACAGACGACTCGTCCTTCACCGAGGACGGGCACGGCACCTTCGTGTCCGCAGTGATCCTCAGCCATGCTCCGACGGCGACCATCGCCATGCGCAACGGGCTCGACATGACCGACCCTTTGAAGCAGGACGCGCGGGTTGTCCGACACCTGCGCGATCTGCGGGAGGTGCCCGCCCTGAGGCTGGTCAACCTGTCCTTCTTCGGCAAGGACGAGCCGGTGGGTCCGGACAGCATCCGGCAGGCGTTGGCCGATCTGTTCGCCGTCCGGCCCGATCTCGTGGTCGTCGTCGGTGCGGGGAACCGCTGGACCGATGCGCCGACATTCCCCGCCGCGTTCAATCGGGTCTTCCCCGAGCA
>Ga0209683_10000820_pt1 | contig 11942 bp, 9 predicted proteins | sample DOMMetBare2Fresh_FD_187474 | JGI IMG/M metagenome (GOLD analysis project Ga0209683, IMG submission 187474) | Wetland sediment microbial communities from St. Louis River estuary, USA, under dissolved organic matter induced mercury methylation -... | ecosystem: Environmental > Aquatic > Freshwater... | reverse complement strand
AACGACCAGCCGGCGGCATGCTGCAGCGGGGTTGGCCATGTGAATCATCGCCATCTGAATCGTCGCAATCATCGTAGTCTTGCCTGGGCAGTCTTACCTGGGTCAGGCGGTCGGCCGCAACGGGCACCGGCCGCTACCTCGGGGTTCCTGTGACACCCTGACCAAGACCCGAAACGCCCGTACTGACCGAGTTCCCGCCAAGCGTGCGCAGGCTGAGCTGCAGCATGAGCGTCTGATTGTGCTTCTGGGTCGAGTTATAATTGAACTCTGTGATGTAATTCAGGGCTAAGATAAGGCAGTCGTCAATATACCCGAGGCCAATCTGAGTCTCGGTGAGCTGCTCGGCCCGCAAGTCGTAGCGTAGCGCCCCCAGCACCAGCCAGTTCGGGTTAACCTTGAACTTGGCACTCCCGACCACCCCTTCGCGCCGTTCCAGGAAGCCGAGCGCCGGCTGCGCGGCATAGTTGCCGTAGATGAGGGATGTGCTCCAGCGGTCGAAATTGGCCTGCGCCTCGAACTCGGTCCGCTGCAGGGTAAAGTCGTCCTCGTTGAGGCGGAACCGGGAGGTCAGCGTGAAGTTGGAGTTTGGCTGGTAGGCGACGCGGGCGACATAGTCGGACCGGTTGGTGTCGAGGCCGCTCTGGATGCCAGTGTTGGTCGGGCCGCCGACCGCGAACGAGTTCTGCCCGAACAGGTGATAGGACTGCCCGAACATGACGTTGACGAAGCCGCCGCGATTGAACTGGGCGGTGTAATTGATGCCGGCGTTGAGCCGACCGCCGCCTTCCACGCGATCCCAGCCCGAGTATTTGTTGGTGCGGAACAGGTTGCTGGCGTCGAAGATCAGACTTTGTGAGTCTTCGTTGGGCACGAGGCCGATGCCCGTCTCGTCCGGTCGCGCGATGATCTGTGCGATCGGCTCGATGGTCTGGGTGCCCCAGGACTGCACGCTGATGAACGGATAGCGATATTCGAGCCCGACCGTCGGCATGACCCGCGCCACCTCGGTCTGCCCGGTGTTCATGAAGTTCGATACGCCCGGGTCGCCGACAACCTCCACGCTGGCGAAGTCGACCCGCGCCGACGCGAACGGCGTGAACACCTGCCCGAAGCTGTCGACCACGGTGCGCCGCCAGCTCGCCTCCGTCGACAGACGCGTATAGGTGCCGGGCACGCCGCGCAGCAAGCAGTTGTTGATCGTCTTGACGGCCGGATCGGCGCTGGTGATCGCGCACAGGCCATTGGTGGCGGCGTTGGCGTTGATCGGATCGAAGAACGCCGAATCGCGCGACAGGCTCGTCAGGTTGCTGCGCAGGCTGAGCTCGCCGCCCAGGACCGGTCGATTGGCCGTGTAATCGTGATCGATGACCGGATGGACGATCGGGATCTGGCGCTGGCTGTCCTTGCTGGAGAAGCCGTAGAAGTACATGGCGCGCATATCGAAGAAGCTGCGCTCGCCGCGCCCCTGCAGGTAGGCCTGCGACAGCACGTAATCGGGCGTCGTCGCCAGCAGATTGTTGCTCTGGAATTTCCGGTAGAGGCCATAGTCCTGGAAGTAGGCGCGGTCGGTGACCAGCGTCCCGTCCCAGCCGTAGACCCATTTGTCGTTCAGCCTGAACTGGCCCGCTGATTCGATGCTGCCGCGGAAATCGCGGAAGCCGGGCAGGTTGCCTTTGTCCAGGAAGGCCTGCTTGTCGAGCTGGAAGATGCCGCTGGCGCGGATCGTGTAGGCGCCGTTGATCAGCCGCTGCCGCCATTCGGCCTGCACCAGCGGGCCCTGCTTGGTCGTGATCGTCGGCGTGATGGTGGCGTCGTAGTCAGGCGCGAGCGCGAAGTAGTAGGGGGTCGCGACGCTGAAGCCGTAGACCGAGCTCGTGTGGTAAGTCGGGATAAGGAAGCCGCTCTTGCGCTTGGCGGTCGGATCGGGCGCCGAAAAATACGGGATATAGGCGAGCGGTACGCCGAAGAATTCGAATCGGGCGTCCTCGAAATACATCATCTTCTCACCCTGATCATGGATGATCCGGGTGGCTTTGATCTGCCATTTCGGTGGCTTCGACGGGTCCTCTTTGCAGGCCTCGCAGGCCGTATAGACGCCGCTCTGGAAGACGGTGACCTCGCCGCTGGTGCGTTCGGCGCGGCTCGCCGCGAATCGGGTCTGCTCCGGACCGTCGACCCGCAGCGAATCGACGAAGCCGTCGCGGAAGTCGTCGCTGAGATCGAGAATCTCGCCGTAGACGACCTTGCCGTCCGCTTCGGTCAATCGGACGTTGCCCTGCGCGTGCAGCCGCTTGGTCTTCTGGTCGTAGATGACCTTGTCGGCTTCGAGCGTCGCACCCGAGTAATAGATCTGCACATTGCCGACCGCCGAGACGCGCTCGTTGGTGTAGTCGTAGTTCATCTCGGTCGCGCGCACGAGCATCTGATCCTTCGTGCCCTTCGTGCTGGGCAGCAAGCCGCTGCCGGGCTGAGCCGGCTTCGGACGTTGCGGGAAGGAGACGATGCTGCCCCTCTGGGCGAACGCGGACGGCGCGTCGGTGATGCATCCGACGGCGACAATGAGGATGGCGGCCGCCATGGTGGCGAAGCGCCACCAGCCGCAACCCGACAGACTTGGACGAGCGGTGGTCACGACCATCACCCGTCCTCCTGGTGCAGCAGCATCATCAGACCCGTAAGCCCACCTGCAAGTGGCGGCAGACCGGCAGCAATCACCGGCGACAGCAGCCCAGCCTTGCTTAAGTCCCCGATCACCTTCGACATGACGTAGAGCAGAAAGCCCACCAGGACGCCACCCAGAACCATCCGTTGTACCCCCCCGAAACGGAACGATCGGAGACTCACGGATGCCGCCAGAATGACCATCGCGGCCAGATAGAACGGTTGAGCCAGCAGCTGATAATATTGCACGCGATATCCGGCGGCAGCTAGGCCGGCGTTCTCTGCCAAGCGAATGTATGCCAACAGTTGCCAAAACGGCACAGTATCCGGCGTGGCAAAGCTTTCCCGTACTTGAGTAAGGGTAAGATTGGTCCGCAGATCGTAGATGTCATGGTCGGTCGGCGGATCGTCCTTGGCATACAGGCGGGCTCCCTCGAGCCGCCAGAACCCGTCGTTGAGCACGGCGCTCTTGGCCTCGATTCGCTGCTGGAAGCGGTCCGAATCGTCGAACTTGAAGACGGTCACGCCGGCGAGCTGAACACCCTGCTGGCTGGAGGACTTGGCGTTGATGATGGACTGGCCCTCGTCGCTGCGCTGGCGGACCCAGAAGCCGCTGCCGACGTCAGCGAAGCCGCGCGTCCTGCCGAACAGCTGGGCTTCGAGGCGGGCTGATTCCTCGCGCAGCGACGCCGACAGGGGATTGTAGAGCGTGGTCGTGGCCGCGCCGATCAGGAAGGCGATGACGACGGCGGGGCCGACGAACTGCCATGCCGACAGCCCGGCCGAGCGGGCCACCACCAGCTCCAGGCGCCGCGACAGGTTGAGGTAGCAAAACATCGCGGCCGTCATCACCGTGAACGGCAGCACGCGCTCGGTGAGGTGGGGCACCCGGTAGAGCGAGATCTTGGCGACCAGGACGGCGGAGACGTCCTTCATGTCGGAGGTGCGCCGCATCATCTCGATGAAGTCGACCATCGCGACCAGCAGCAGCAGACCCAGGAAAATGGCGATGACGGCGCCAAGGAAGCGCATGCCGAAATAGCGCGTGATGGTCCGGGCGATCATTGCGCCTGCCCCGACACTGCCGTGGTGCGCCGCGACAGGCCGTCGGCCAACGCGGTGATCGTGTTGGTGATGAACGCGGGCGGGTCGAGGACGAGGCCGCGCGCGATCGCCCAGAAGCCGAGCACGAACGTGATGGCCATCGCCACGTAGGGAATGAGCAGTGTGATCGGCCGATGGGCGCCCATGAGCGTGCCGATGAAGCCGATGCCGCGCAGCGCCGAGACCGCAAGCGCCGCGCTCACGAACGACATGGTGCGGCTTTGCCGCGTCGTGCGTGGCGCCCCGAGATACGCAAAGGTGATCACCAGGAAGGCGAGTGGATACAGCGGTGCGGTGATTCGATTGTGAAGCTCCGCGGTGAAGTTGCCCGGCTGTTCCTTGAACAAGGGATCATCCGCCGGCGGATAGGCCAGCTCCCATGGAAACCGTTCCTGCACCGAGTAGCGGATGAAGGAGATCGTGGGCGCGAGCCGGGAGAGGTCAAAAGCGTGCTCGCGGAACGCGATGAAATCCGGGTCGCGCTGGGTCGACACATGCCGTTGCACGGTGCCGTTTTCGAGGATCAGGTAGGTCCCGCGCTCGCTCGACAGGATGCTGCCCTTCTCGGCCAGGATGGTGACGCGCTCCTTGGCGTCGCGGGCGTCGTCGATCAGGACCCCCAGGAGCTGACCGTTCGGCGCCCGGCTGCGGATGTGCATGGTCATGCGGCCGTCGACGACCGCGAAGCGACCGGGTTGCACGTTATTGGTGACGACCTCGGCGCGCACCTCGGTGGCCCAGCGGCGCAGCTCGCGCAGGCTCTTAGGCGACACGTACATGCTGATGGCGGCAACCACGAGCGAGACCACGATGCCGACGGCCAGGAACGGCTGGAAAATCCGCCACGGCGCCATGCCCGCCGCGTTCATGACGATCAGCTCGGAATCAGTGCTGAGCTTGTTGAGCGTGTAGCCGACCGCGATCATGAGCGCGATCGGCGCAATCAACAGAATGAGCAGAGGAATGATCAGTCCGGTGATGCCGACGAAGACCAGGATCGTCTGCCCCTGATTGGTCATCAGGTCGACGTTGCGCAACGCCTGCGTCATCCACATCAGCATTGTGACGCTGGCGAGGACGACCAGGAAGGCACCGAGGGTGGTGCGGAAGATGTACCGGCCGATCGACCCCATTCGCGCGCGCCGCCCCCGTACCCCACCGCTCCCCGGCCGTGCCGGGCACCCCTTTACGCCCGACGCTGCAGGCCTTCCTGCCCGGGCGGCAAGCCCCCGCTCGAGGCCTTAGCCCGTGCCTGCAAGTCGTTCATCCCAGGGCATCGAGTCATCCGACAACATCGTGGCCTCGCCAAGGCAAAGTCAGCAAGGCAAAGTCATTGTATATACACAATAAAACATGGGGGTGGCGGGACACTTCCGTTAACATTTTCCATCCCTGTGGCGGCCCTGCACCAGGGGCTATGCAGCCGTCGCGAGGCGGGCCATATCTGTTCGCCCGTCGTGGGTTTGATCCCGGTACTTATGTCCGGCTGGCCGATCGCGAGGAGTGCGCATGGCTCTGAAGCTCGAATTTGCCCCGCTTTCAACGCCCCCCAAGGGCGTTCTTGTTGTGTTCTGTGACGAGGGGCTCAAGTTTGGCTCCGCGACCCGCCAAGTCCTTGCCGAGACGGGAGATCTCGTGTCCCGAGCGGCGGCGGCCGAGCGCTTCAAGGGTAAGAGTGGCGCGACCCTGGACATCGTGGCTCCCGCCGGCCTGGAAGTCTCGCGCCTGGTGGTGGTCGGGGTCGGCAAGATCCGCGACCTGAAGGCGAGGGATTTCGTGAAGCTCGGCGGTGTTGCGATGGGCAAGATTCCGAGCCAGGCGGAGGCGGCGACGATCGTCGCCGATCTGCCTGGCGGGGCCCCCAAGCCCGATGCGGTGGCCGAGCTGGCGCTCGGAGTGCGGCTGCGCGCCTATCGGTTCGACCGCTACAAGACCAAGCGCAAGGAGGGAGAAGAGAAGCCTTCCGAGGTCGAGGTCGCGATCGCGGTCGGTAACGCCGCGGCGGTGCAGAAGGCCTATGCGGCGCGCGACGCGGTGGCGAACGGCGTGACATTTGCGCGCGACCTCGTCAACGAGCCGGCGAATATCCTCTACCCGGAGGAGTTTGCGCAGCGGGCCCAAAGCCTCAAGAAGCTAGGCGTCGCGGTCGAGGTGCTCGACGTGGCGGCCATGAAGAAGCTCGGCATGAACGCGCTCTTGGGGGTCGGGCAGGGCTCCGAGCACGACAGCTGCAGCGTGATCATGCGGTGGAACGGCGGCAAGAAGGGCACGCCTCCGATCGCCTTCATCGGCAAGGGGGTGTGCTTCGATACCGGCGGCATCTCGATCAAGCCCGCCGGCAGCATGGAGGACATGAAGGGCGACATGGCGGGCGCGGCCTGCGTGGTCGGCCTGATGCAGACGCTGGCCGCGCGCAAGGCCAAGGTCAATGTGGTCGGCGCGATCGGCCTCGTGGAGAACAGCGTCGACGGCAAGTCGCAGCGCCCTGGCGACATCGTCACCTCGATGTCGGGGCAGACGATCGAGGTGATCAACACCGACGCCGAGGGCCGGCTGGTGCTCGCCGACGTGCTGCATTACGTCAACACGCGCTTCAAGCCCAAGTTCATGGTCGACCTCGCGACCCTCACTGGCGCCATCATCATTGCGCTCGGGCACGAGTATGCCGGCCTGTTCTCCAACGACGACCGGCTGGCCGAGCGGCTGCTCAAGGCCGGCCGCGCGACCGGCGAGAAGCTCTGGCGTATGCCGGTCGGATCTGAATTCGACAAGCAGATCGAATCGAAGTTCGCCGACATGAAGAACGTCGGCGGCCGGCCGGCCGGCTCGATCACGGCGGCGCTGATCCTGTCGCGCTTCGTCGACAAGACGCCCTGGGCGCATCTCGATATTGCCGGCACCGGCATGGGCTCGCCGCAGAACGACACTAACAAGAGCTGGGGCTCGGGCTTCGGGGTGCGGCTGCTCGATCGGCTGGTGGCGGACCACTACGAGAAGTAGGATGCTCAGGTTCGGCTAAGCCGAATGTTCGTTTGAGATTGGTTGAGCCGTTCGTCCCCGCGAAAGCGGGGACCCAGAGCAACAGATCGAACGCTTGTACAAGTGGCCCTGGGTTCCCGCTTTCGCGGGAACGAGCGGGTGCTGCGGGAAACCGAATGCCGAAGATCACCGTCTCCTATCGACGCGACGATTCGGAGGCCATCACCGGGCGCATCTTCGACCGGCTGGTCGCGCAATACGGCAAGAGCGCGGTGTTCCGGGACATCGACAACATTCCCGCCGGCGTCGACTTCCGCAAGCATATCGACGAGGCGCTGCAGGAGACCGACATCCTCCTGGTCGTGATCGGGCGCCGCTGGATGGGCTCCGCCAGGCCGGGTAACAGCCGCATCCAAGACGACGCCGATCCGGTCCGCATCGAGGTGGAAACCGCGCTCACGCGCGGCGTCGCCGTGATCCCGGTTCTGGTCGGTGACACCCGCATGCCGACGGCGGCGCAACTGCCGGATTCGCTCAAGGAGCTTTCCTTTCGCAACGCGGTGCGTATCGATTCAGGCCAGGATTTCGACCATCACACTGACCGCCTGCTGCGTGCGATGGATCGCACGCTTGGGCTCGAGCGCAAGGATGGGCTCGAGCGCAAGGACGCGGCCGATACGGCGCCCGCGCTGGCGCGCCCGCTCGCGCCGGCGGTGGACGCTCCGATAGCCACTGGCAGCGAGACGGCCAGGCCCGAATGGGGCGGCTATGCGAAGTCCGCTGTCGTGCACATGATCGGCAGCTATCTGGTGCTGCGATCGGCGTTCAAGACGCCGGGCAACCTCGTCACCTACGCGACCGATATGTTCTGGGACGAGGCGGAAGGCGGCCTGATGTTCCAGGAGCGCGACCGGCTCGACGCGCGACACTCCCATCGCGGCCATGTGCGGCTGCCGAACATGTCGATGTACATGTTCCTGGTGTCGGGAGAGAACGGCTGGCTGCGCTCGGTCACGCTCTCGGTGCTCGATGTCTCGAACGAGTTTCACGGCATATTGACGACGCTGCACAACATCGCCGGCATGATGTTCGTGCCGGTGGCAACGCCGGTCGTCTATCTCAAGCGCGAGAATTTCGATCGCGACCGGTTTGGCGAGATCACCCCGGCCGATCCGAACTACGAGTCCTACCTCGCGACGCTGCAGGAAACGATCGCAAACACCTACGTCAAGATGGTGGTGCCGGGCGTGCCATGACCGAGGTCCTGTTCTATCAGTTGCACCGTCAACCGATCGAGCGCGTGTTGCCGACGCTGCTCGAGAAGTCGCTCGAGCGCGGCTGGCGCGTGGTGGTGCAGGCCGCCTCGGAGGAACGGGTGGAGGCGCTCGATAGCCATTTGTGGACCTACGCTGAAGACAGCTTTCTGCCGCACGGCACCTGGCGTGATCCGGAAGCCGCCGCCCAGCCGATCCTCATCACCCTCAATGCCGACAATCCCAATGACGCGGCGGTGCGCTTCCTCATCGACGGCGCGCCGGTGCCCGAGGACGCCGCCCGCTACGAGCGCATCGTGCTCCTGTTCGACGGCGAGGACCCCGATGCGTTGGAAGTCGCGCGGGTGCGCTGGACGCAAGCCAAGACCGGCGGCTTCGAGGTGACCTATTGGCAGCCGGACGAGCACGGCCGCTGGCAGCGCAAGGCGTAAGATTGTTTCTTGGGTCGCCCTGGGGCTTGCCCGATCGGAGGGTTGATCAGCCTGGCCGACCTGCGGCAAAATCTCGACACGAATCCAGTGAAGACTTCAGTCGCGCTTGTTGCAGGTGGCTTGAGCGATGCTGCGGATCGATCGAAGGTGCATAAGGGTTCTCGTGTTGGCGTGCGCAGTGCCGGCCCTGTCCGCCTGCGCGGGCGACAGCTTGAGCAGCATCAACATCATCCCGAAGGGCGACCTGAAGCCTGACTGGCTCAGCTATTCTGGCCACAAGGAAGAGTTCACGCTGCGGGAGGCCGGCCCCGCGGATCTCGTCGGTCCCGATGGCCAGTGCGCCGCCGGCCGGCAGGAGCAAGCCGAGCCGGCGCTTGGCGTGCCGGCGGGCGGCATATCGCTGCAGATGACGGAGTGCGACGTTGTGAACCGGATCGGCGCGCCCGATCGGGCCGAGTTCGGCTCGACCGAGCGCGGCGAACGCGCGGCCGTCCTCACCTACACGCGCGGCGCGCGGCCGGGCATCTATCGGTTCTCGGGCGGACGTCTGGTCTCGATCGAGCGCAACGGGGAGCCCGCGCCTGCGCGCCAGCAGAAGAGCGCGACGCAGCAGAAAAAGCGGACGTGATCACGCCATCGCGGTTTCAAGCTCGGCACTGACCGTCAGCCAGTCGTCCTCGGCGCGCGCGAGCGCGCTGGCGGCATCCGCGCGCGCTTTCGAGAGCGACGCCGCCTTGTCGGGCTCGCGCGCGAACAGGCCTGGCGCGGCGAGCGCGGTGTCGATGCTGGCGATCTCTGCTGTCAACTTGGCGATCGATTTTTCCGTTTCGGCGAGGCGCTTGCGCAGCGGCGTGAGCTCGACGCGCTTCTCGGCGGCCGCGCGTCGCAGCTCGGCGCGGCTCGCGCGTGGCGCGCCGTCGGTTGTTCGGTCGCGCGCGCTGGTGTCGCCGCCGCGATCGCTCAGCACAAAACGGCGATAGTCGTCGAGATCACCGTCGAACGGCGTGACCGCGCCGTCGGCCACCAGCCAGAGCCGGTCGGCGCAGGCCTCGATCAGGTAGCGGTCGTGCGAGACCAGGATCACCGCGCCCGGATAGCCGTTGATCGCCTCGATCAGGGCGGCGCGGCTGTCGATGTCGAGATGGTTGGTCGGCTCGTCGAGGATCATGAGGTTGGCGCCGTCGAAGGTCGCAAGGCCAAGCAGCAGGCGCGACTTCTCGCCGCCCGAGAGCTTGGCGACCGCGGTGTCGGCCATCTCGCCCGGAAACCCGATGGCGCCGGCGCGCGCGCGCACGCGTGGCTCGGTGGCGTCCGGCATCAGGCGGCGGATATGCAGATAGGCGCTGGCTGACGGATCGAGCTCGTCAAGCTGATGCTGCGCGAAATAGGCGACCTTGAGCCGCTCGGCGCGGGTGAGCGTGCCGCGCATCGGCGCGAGGCGTCCGGCGATCAGCTTCACGAACGTCGACTTGCCGTTGCCGTTGGCGCCGAGCAGCGCGATGCGGTCGTCGGTGTCGATCGAGAGCGAGAGCCGCCGCAGCACCGGGCGGTCCATTTCGTAGCCGACCGAGACATCATCGAGCGCGACGATCGGTGGCGACAGCGCCTTCTCGGGCGCCGCGAAGTCGAACTCGCGCACCTCATCCGCAACACGTGCGGCGATTGGCTCGAGCTTGGCCAGCAGCTTTAGGCGCGACTGCGCCTGGCGCGCCTTGGTGGCCTTGGCGCGGAAGCGATCGACGAAGGCCTGCAACTTCTTGCGCTGCGCGTCCTGCGCCTTGGCGAGCTTGAGGTCGAGCGCCTGGCGCTCGCGCCGCTGCCGCTCAAACGAGGTGTAGTCGCCGCGGTAGAGGACGAGCTTGCCGCCCTCGATGTGCAGGATGGTGTCGATCGCCTTGTCGAGCAGGTCGCGGTCGTGGCTGATCACGATCACGGTGCGCGGATAGCGCGCGATGTGCTCCTCGAGCCAGAGGGTGCCTTCGAGGTCGAGATAGTTGGTCGGCTCGTCGAGCAGCAGGAGATCGGGCTCGGCGAACAGCGTGGCGGCGAGCGCGACCCGCATGCGCCAGCCGCCGGAGAATTCGGAACAGGGCCGTTGTTGATCGGCGTGCGAGAAGCCGAGCCCGGAGAGGATTTCGGCCGCGCGCGCGGGGGCCGCGTGGGCGCCGATGTCGGCGAGCCTGGTTTGGATCTCGGCAATGCGATGCGGGTCGGTCGCGACCTCGGCCTCGGCCAGGAGCGCGTTGCGCTCGGGGTCAGCCTTGAGCACCACCTCGACGAGGCTCTCGGGCCCGTCCGGCGCCTCCTGCGTGAGGCGGCCAATGCGCGCGCGGGCCGGCATGGCGATCTCGCCATGCTCGATCGGCATGTCGCCCGCAATCGCCCGGAACAGCGTGGTCTTGCCGACGCCGTTGCGTCCGACGAGACCGACCCGGGCGCCATCCGGGATGCGCGCGGAGGCGCCTTCCAGCAGAAGCTTGCCGGCCACCCGCAGCGTCACATCGTCGATCACAAGCATGGGCGCTATTTGGCGGACCGGAGCGCGCGGCGCAACCACTTGCTGCAATCACTTGCTATTGCGTGTTGCGTGCGGCCCATACGCAGACCATCATTTGCAGACCAACATTTCACGCCGTGACCGCCGGGGGAGGAGACATCCAATGTGCGTGCCAGGATGCCAGGAGGCGCTGCACCACGAATTGAATGCGGGGCTGTCGCGGCGCCGGTTCTTCAAAGGCGCGGCTGCGGCCTCGTTCGCGGCGGTGGCGGCGTCGGAGCCGGTCGAGGCGGCGCCACGGCGGTTTCGCCGCGTGGTCGACCTCACTCATACCATGTCGGCGGACTTCCCGACCTTCTTCGGCGTGCCCGGGATCGAGTTCGAGAAGAAGTTCGACATCAAGACCGACGGCTTCAATCTCAACTGGTGGCGGATCATCGAGCATGCCGGCACCCACCTCGACGCGCCAATCCATTTTTCGGAGACTGGCATCACCGCCGACAAGATCGCGGCCGAGACGCTGGTGGTGCCGTTGGCGGTCATCAACGTCGAGGCGAAGGCGGCGCGCAATCCTGACTATCAGGTGACGCGCGAGGATCTCGTGGCCTGGGAACGCCGGCACGGGCGCCTGCCAGCGAATTCATGCGTTGCCATGCACTCGGGCTGGGCGCGTCATGTGGGCGACGCTAGCAGGTTTACCGGCAAGGATGCGGCCGGCGTGTTTCATTTTCCGGGGTTTGGCGGGGACGCGACGGAATGGCTGTTGCGACGGCGCAGTGTTGCCGGGCTCGCGGTCGACACGCTGTCGCTCGACCCCGGGCCGTCGAAGGACTTCAAGACCCATCGGCTCTGGCTGCCGTCGGGCCGCTCGGGGCTCGAAAACGTCGCCAATCTCGATCAGGTGCCGGCCGCGGGCGCCACGCTGGTGGTCGGGCTGGCCAAAGTGAAGGACGCGACCGGCGGGCCGGCGCGGCTGATCGCGCTGGTGTGAACGGG
>Ga0209683_10000819_pt1 | contig 11946 bp, 9 predicted proteins | sample DOMMetBare2Fresh_FD_187474 | JGI IMG/M metagenome (GOLD analysis project Ga0209683, IMG submission 187474) | Wetland sediment microbial communities from St. Louis River estuary, USA, under dissolved organic matter induced mercury methylation -... | ecosystem: Environmental > Aquatic > Freshwater... | reverse complement strand
CGCCGGAACTGCAACCGGCAGGCGCGTGGCCGTCCTGGGCGCCGGCCCGGCTGGCATAGCGGCGGCGGCGGCGCTGGCGGACCTCGGGCACGCGCCAGTTATCTTCGAGTGCAGTCCGGTCCCAGGCGGACAGGCCAGCGCCACGATTCCCGCGCAGCGGCTCCCTGACGACGTCCTTCAACGCGAGTTGCACCATGCGCTGTCCACGGCCGGCGCGGCGGTGATGCGCCGGTCCGCGCGCATCGGGTGTGGTTTCACTCTGGACGACATCATGCGCGAGGGCTTTGACGCGGCGCTGATCGCGATGGGACTCAGCAAGTCCATTCCCCTGCCCGGCGCCCGCCGTCCGAAGTCCGGAGTAGTGGGCGCGCTGGAGTTCCTGGCTTCCGTTAAGCGCGGCGGCAAAGTCTCCGGCGCCGTTCTCGTGCTGGGTGGAGGCGACACGGCGATCGACGCGGCGGTTTCTGCGCTACAGGCGGGCGCCTCCGAGGCGGCCATTGTCTACCGGCGTTCCTTCATGGAGATGCCCGCGCGGCCCGAGGAGCGCGACGCCGCTATGCGGGCTGGCGTTCATTTCCTGATCTTGACCGCGCCTTTGGAATATGTCGTGGATCAGGAAGAAAGGCTGGTCGGGATCAGGGTCGTGCGAACGCGCCTCGGCGCCAGGGACACAGACGGACGGCGCCGGCCGGAACCCGTGGCTGGCTCCGAGCACGCAATCCCGGCCGATATGGTCGTTGAGGCCATCGGACAGCAGCTCGATGAGGAGCTGGCCCGCGCCCTGCCCGGAGTCGAGTTGAACAGTCAGGGCTGGCTGTGGACCCGCGAAGGCTCCCTCGAGACGAGCCGCCCGGGAGTGTTTGCCGCCGGTGATATCATAAACGGCGGTGCGACTATCGTACAGGCAGTGGCGGAGGGCGCTCGGGCGGCGCGCGAAATCGATTTCTACCTGCGCTCCCGGCGGGAATCAAGATGAGTGAATTCGTCGATTACTACGAGCTGATGCAGATCAGCGAGAATGCGGAACCGCAAACGATTCAGCGCGTCTACCGGATGCTCGCGGCGCGCTATCATCCGGACAATCCCGAGACGGGCGATACCGATACATTCGTGTTGCTCAAGGAAGCGTACGACATTCTGAGCGATCCGGACCGGCGCGCCACGTACGACCAGCAACGCACCCAAGAGCGCTCCCAGCCGATGCCGGTTTTCGAAATGAAGGAGTTTGTCGTCGGCATCGACGCCGAGGTGAACCGGAGGCTCGGGGTTCTTTGCCTGCTTTACAACCAGCGGCGCGACAGCAGCGAAAATCCCGGAATGTCCCTGTTGGAGATGGAAACGAGAATGGCGCTGCCGCGCGAGCACTTGGAGTTCACGGTCTGGTATCTCAAGGACAAGGGCCTTGTCCGGCGCGACGAGCACTCGAGCGAGATTCTGATCACGTCGGAGGGCGTTGATTTCGTCGAGACCAACCTGCCCTCGAATCGCATCGTCTACCGGCTGCTCAAGTCCGGGGACCGGCCCGGCAAGACGAGCGACGATGAGCGAGCCGAGCCAGTTTAACCTGGCGGTAGTTCGCTAGACCAGTGCGTCCGGGTTCAGCAGGTTCGGCGGCCGGCGGCCCTCCAGCGCGGCCAGAGCGTTCTCCGCAGCCAGCAGCGACATCTTGCGGCGCGTCTCGATGGAGGCGCTGCCAATGTGCGGTGCGAGCGCTACGTTCTCGAGTGTCAGCAGCAGCGGGTGCACTTCGGGCTCGCGCTCGAACACATCCAGGCCCGCGGCGGCGATCACACGCTGGGATAAGGCCTCGGCCAGCGCCGCCTCGTCCACAACCGGCCCGCGTGCGGTGTTCACCAGAATCGCGGACGGCTTCATCATTCGCAGCTCCTTGGCGCCGATCAGCTTCCGGGTCGCTTCGCTCAGCGGGACGTGCAGGCTCACGAAATCGGACTCCCGCAGCAATCGCTCCTTGTCTGTAAATTCCACCCTGAGCTCGCGCTCAACCGCTTCCGGAGCGCGTTGGGCGTCGTGATACAGGATCCGCATGGAGAACCCCGCAGCGCGCCGCGCCATCGCCTGGCCGATTCGTCCCATGCCGAAAATGCCGAGCGTCTTATGGTGGACATCGTGGCCGGCCAGCAGATCGATCGTCCAACGCTGCCATTTTCCGGAGTGCACGAATTGGTGGCCCTCTACGATGCGGCGGGCCGCGGCCAGCAGCAGCGCGAAGGCGAGGTCAGCCGTGGTTTCGGTAAGCACGTCTGGCGTGTTGGTAACCGCAATCCGTTTGCGCGTCGCCGCTCCGAGGTCGATGTTATCGTAGCCGACTGCCACGTTGGCGATCACGCGCACGCCGTCCAGGCGCTCGATTTGCGCGGCGCTGAACTTGTCGGTGAGCTGGCTGACAATCGCCTGCTTGCCGCGAGAGCGTTCGATCAACTCCTCGGCGGACAGGCCGGTGTCGGATTCGGCGTAGTCGACCTCGGCGCTGTGGCGTAGCAGGTCGACCGCTTCCGGGAAAATGCGTTTCGTAACAAGAATGGTAGGCTTCATCTCCAGTGGACATCATACAATGGAGCACTGATGCCAAAACGGGCGGTGGTGGCGATCGACGGCCCCGCGGGCGCCGGCAAGAGCACGTTGGCGCGGCGCGTGGCCCAGCGCCTGGGCTTCGTCTACATCGACACCGGCGCCATGTACAGGGCGGTGGCGCTGAAAGCCATGCGGACGGGCGTCGATCTGGCAGACGAAAGCGGCCTCGCCAAACTGGCGCGCGAAGCGCGGATCGAGTTCGAGCCCGGCAGCTCACGCACGCTACTCGACGGCGAAGACGTGAGCGCCGCCATTCGCGCCCCGGAGATGTCGCCTGCGGCCTCCCAGGCTTCCGTCTTTCCCGGCGTGCGGCGCGCGCTGGTCGAAATGCAGCGAAAAATGGGCGCCGCACAGAGCGTTGTGATGGAAGGCCGCGACATCGGCTCGGTGGTCTTTCCCGACGCCCAGGTCAAAATCTACCTGGACGCCGACCCCGCGGTGCGCGCCGCCCGGCGCGTGCTCGAGATGGAGCAAAAGGGTCAACGGCTCGATCCCCTTCAAGTCGAACAAGAAATCCGCGAGCGCGACGTGCGCGACAGTACACGGGCCGATTCGCCTCTGATCCGTGCGCCCGGGGCGATTTCAATTGACAGCACCGCGCTCGGCCCCGATGCAGTGGAGCAGGTTATCCTAAAAATCGTGCGGGAACGCATATGAACAACGTACTCGTGATGAAGTTTGGCGGAACGAGCGTGGGATCGGCGGACCGTATGCGCGCTGCGGCGGCTCTTTCCTCCGACCAGGCCAAGAAACGGCCGACCGTCATCGTGGTTTCGGCGATGTCGAAGATCACCGACCTGCTGCTCGAAGCGCTGAAACGCGCTGAAACGGGCGACAAGGCGGGACTGGAGTCCGACATCGCAAAGCTGCGGCAGCGCCACGTGGAAACCTGCCAGGAGCTGCTGCCGGAGGACCGCCGCAAATTCGCGCTGGCGCACATTGGCGCGCTGATCGGCGAGTTCGAGCGCATCGCGAGCGGCATCCACCTGCTGGGAGAAGCGCCCCCGCGGTCGAAGGATGAGGCAGTGGCTATCGGCGAACGCCTCTCCGCTATGCTCGTCGCCGCCTTCCTGGAGACTCAGGGCTGCCCCGCGCAAGCCATGAATGCGGCCGAGTTGATCGTCACCGACGCCATGTTCGGCAACGCCACGCCGCTGATGCAGCCGACCCGCGAGAAGACCCGCGCAAAACTTCTCCCGCTTCTCGAGGCGGGAGTCCTTCCGGTGGTGACGGGGTTCAACGGCGCTACGCAGGACGGCCGGCCCACCACTCTCGGGCGGGGAGGATCGGATTTCTCCGCCTCCATCCTGGCCGCCGCGCTCGACGCCACTGAGCTCTGGATCTGGACTGATGTGGACGGCATCATGACCGCCGACCCTCGGCTCGTCCCCGACTGCGCCGTGTTGGACGAAGTGACGTATCGGGAGGCCGCCGAGCTCGCCTACAACGGCGCCAAGGTGCTCCATCCGCGCACGCTGGCGCCGCTGGTAGAAAGACAGATCCCCGTGTGGAGCAAGAACAGCTTCGCGCCCGAGAAGCCGGGCACGAAGATCGTGCCGCAAATCCAGTCCACGCAAGGGGCGCGTGCGGTCACCTCCATGGCCAACGTGGCGCTGGTCTCCATCGAGCCCGCGAGCGCCCTGCTGAACGGCGCTGAAGTGATGGGGCGCGCGCTCGAAGGGCTCGGCAGAGCGAACGTCGAGGTTCTGGCCCTCTCCAGTTCCTCCTACCGCCAGAGCTTCTGCTTCCTGGTGCGCTCGGCGGAGCTCGCCGCCGCGCTGGAGAGCCTGGAGGCCAGCCTGGGCCTCGAACTCGCTCACGGCTACCTGCGGCCCATCGAGGTGGACGACGAGGTCGGTCTGCTGGCCGTCGTCGGCGAGGGCATGCGCGGCACTCCTGGCCTCGCCGGCCGCATCTTCACCGCCATATCTCGCGAGTGCGTGAACATCATCGCCATCGCGCAGGGATCCAGCGAGTTGACAATCTCCATCGTGGTTCGCCGCGATGGCTTGGAGAAAGCGGTTCGCGCCGTTCACGCCGAGTCGCGGATGGGCGACCAGGCAAGCGCAAAGGGCGCATAGCAAAGTGGCTCCTACCGCGCCGCCGTTCTTCCTTTTCTTGGCGGTCCTCTTCTATCTGTACTGGGCGGCCGCCGAGTATCGCACCCTGCGGTTGAGCGTCCTGCTGTTCGCAAACTGCTTCTTCCTCGCCCGCTTTGGTCTCTGGTATCTCGTTCTGATCCCGGCGGCCGGGTCGCTGGATTTCGCGGCCGGGCTCGCGCTCGAGCGCCTCAAGACCCTGCTTCTGAGGCGTGTGATTCTGGCTGGCAGCGTCGCATTGAATCTCGGGCTGCTGCTCACCGCGCGCTACGCCGGCGCGCCGGCGTCCGGCGGGGACCTCAGCGTCTGGCGGCTGGCGCTTCCCCTCGGTCTTTCGTTCTACGCCTTTCAAGCGCTGACCTACACCATAGACGTCTACCGCAGGGAGATCAAGGCCGAGTCCAGCCTCCTGTCCCACCTGGCGGCGGTGTCGCTACTGCCGACTCCGCTGGCCGGTCCGATCTCTCGCGTTGGGGATCTTCTGCCGCAGCTCGCCCGCACCCCGCAGCTTTCTCAGGAGCAGGCGGGCCGGGGTTTCTTCCTGATCTGTCTCGGACTCGTCAAGAAACTGATTGTCGCCGACTATCTGGCCGACAATCTGGTCAACCGCGTCTTCGATCTGCCCGGCCTCTACAGCGGCTTCGAGACCGCCTTCGCCATCGCCGGCTACGCCTTTCAGCTCTACTACGATTTCTCCGGCTACACCGACATCGCGCTCGGCGTCGCGCTGCTTTTCGGACTGAAGCTCCCCATAAATTTCGACCTGCCGTACGCCTCCCTGAATCTTCCCGAGTTTTGGCGGCGCTGGCACATCAGCTTCTCGCAGTGGCTGCGCGACTACCTCTACTTCTCACTGCCCGGGTTGCGTTCCAAGCAGAAGCTCTTCACCTACGCGAATCTGGTGATTACGTTCCTGCTGGGAGGGCTGTGGCACGGCGCCACTTGGAATTTCGCGATCTGGGGCCTGCTGCACGGCATGGGTCTGGCAATTACCCGGGCGTGGCAGACCTGGCGCGGACAGCGTCCGCAGGGCGGCAACGTTTGGCTCAAAGCGGCCTGTGGCATCGCAACGTTCCATTTCGTGTGCCTCACCTGGGTCTTTTTCCGCGCCGCGGATCTGGATGGCGCGAACGCCGTGCTTGGGCGCGTGTTCTCCTTCACATTTGCGGCGGGGAACCTCAACGGCGGCATCCTGCTCGTAATGGCTCTCGCCGTCGCCGGGCACTTCATCCCTTATCGCTGGCTGGAGAGACCGGCCGACGTTTTCGTTCGCGCCCCGTTTTACGCGCAGGCGGCCGCGATGCTGGCTGTGGTGATCGCGCTTCAATTCCTCACCGGAAAGGGCGCCGCACCTTTCGTGTACAGCAGGTTCTAGACGATGCGCTCCTTCCCTCTGCGACCCGCGCTCACGATCGTCTGCTTCGGTCTGCTCATTACACTCGCCCCGAGGGTCCGCAAGGATGTGCGCGGGATCGCACCGGCGATGTTCGGTGCGATTGTCGATTTTCGTCTACCCGCCGGACCGGCGCCGCCGCCCCAGATCCTCATCCGTCCACTCCGGGCCACACAGCCCGCATTCCTGCAGGACAACGGCGCGCTGGATACCTTCTATGAGGCGCTCTGGCGGACCGAGAAGAAGGAGCCGGGAGCCGTCACCCGCATCTTGCACTACGGCGACTCGCCCACCACGGCCGACCTGATCACCGGTGACGTGCGTGAGCTTCTGCAGAAGCGCTTCGGCGATTCCGGTCACGGCTTCACGCTGATCGCCAAACCGTGGGCCTGGTATGGTCACCGCGGCGTCTCTCTCTCGGCTTCGGGTTGGGATATTCACCCCGCCACACATCCCGATCTGCGCGACGGGGCATTCGGTCTGGGAGGCGTCGCGTTTCTCGGCCGGAGCGGCTCATACAGCCGCATCTCGCTGCGCGGCGCGGGCGGCTCGCGTCTGGAGATCTCTTTCCTTCGTCAACCGGGCGGCGGCGAGATCGTGTTGTTCGGTGACAACCGTCAAATCGGGCGCATTGAAACAGACGCCGAAAGGGTGCGCCCGGACTTCGCCGCCTTCGCGCTTCCCCCAGGCGCCGACGAGCTGGAACTGCAAGCGCTCGGTCCCGTGCGGGTGTTCGGAATCGTACTGGAAAAGTCCCGGCCCGGCGTCGTCTACGACAGCCTGGGAATGAACGGCGCTTTCACCACGGTACTGGCGCGGATCTTCGACGAGCGCCAGTGGGCTGCGCAGCTACGCCACCGCAAACCCGACTTGGTGATCCTGAATTACGGAACGAACGAGAGCGGCTTCACCGCCTACGTCACCAGCCAGTATGAGAAGGAGCTGCGCCAGGCGATTCGGCGGTTGCGAGCGGCTCTGCCTGAAACCTCGCTCCTCATCATGAGCCCGATCGACCGCGCAGAGCGCGTCTCCGGCGGCGAGATCCGCACCCTGCCCGGCATCCTGCAACTCGTTCCGATCCAGCAGCGCGTCGCCCGGGAAACCGGATGCGGATTCTTCAACGCGTTCGCGGCGATGGGCGGAGAGGGCCTGATGGCGCGGTGGTATGAATCGCGCCCCCGTCTGGTGGCGGCCGATTTCATTCACGCGACCCCTGCTGGAGCGCGCCAGGTTGGGGAGACGCTGTTCCGTCACTTGTGCCTGGGTCTGAACCAGTACAAGCTCCGCCACAGCCGGCAACCACATGCGATCGCGAGGAGGAACTAGACGTTGCGCCTGCAGCGTTCCATCGCACTCTGCGCTCTGGCGCTGGCGCCCTGTCTTTTGGGCGCCGCCAAGCGGCGCAAGGCGCCAAAGCGCTACCCGGCGCCCAAGGTCAGCGCGGCCGTGCGTGAAGCGGCCGCCAAACGCGTCTCCGACCGGATCTCCGCCGCACCAGAACGCCCCTTCGATCTCGCCGGCGCACTCGCGCCCTTCTTTGAAATGCTGTATCGCCTCAACCGGGGCGACACACGCTCTGTCCACGTCCTGCACTTCGGCGATTCCCACACCGCCGCCGACCTGATGACCGGGCAGTTGCGCACCGACCTCCAACGCCAGTTCGGCAACGGCGGCGCGGGCTTTTCATTCCCGGGCCGCCCCTACCCGGGCTACCGCCGGTTCAACGTCAACGGCGGCGAATCAAAGCGCTGGACGGCCGAAGGGCTCCGCTCCGGCGCGGGCGACGGACTGTTCGGTCTGGGCGGCGTCAGTATCTCGACGGACTACCCCGGCCAGACCGTCTTCATCGAAGCCGAATGCGAGCGGTTGGAACTTTTCTACCTCGAGCAGCCGGGCGGCGGCAGAATCGCGCTCTACGAGGATGGCGTCAAGGTGGGTGAGTTCTCGACAGACGGCGAAATGGGACCGGCGTACCTGCCGCACGATACCGTTCAAGGACTGCACCGGTTCGATATCCGAACCCTGGACCGCGCTCCGGTCCGTCTCTTCGGCTGGGTAACGGAGAACGCCTCCGGCCTGACCTACGAATCCATGGGCATCAACGGCGCGGAGGCCACGCTGATTCTGCACTGGAACGAACCCATGCTCGCCAGCTATGTGGCGCGGCGCGACCCCGCCCTGATCGTGCTCGCTTACGGCGCCAACGAGGCGAGCGATTCCAAGTGGAACTACGAGAACTACCTTGCCGCGTTCCGGGAAACCCTCTCGCGCTTACGCTCCGCGGCGCCCGCCGCGTCCATACTTGTCCTGGGACCGCTCGACCGGATGTCTCGTGTGAAGCGCGCTTGGACGCCGCTTCCCAAACTCGACGATATCGTCGAAGCCCAGCGTGACGCGTGCCGCCAGATCGGCTGCGCATTCTGGGATGCCAGAGAACGCATGGGCGGGAAGGGGTCGATAACGAGCTGGGTCCACGCCGGCCTGGCGCAGCCCGATCACGTTCACCTCGCCGGCGCCGGATATCGGCTGTTGGCCGGAGCGCTGTTCCGCGATATAATCCAGGAGTTCCAGGTATTCAGCCGAATTCGCGCTGAATCCTCCGATCAGGTCAACCATGAGCCGCCAGGCCCGGATCCTCCAGATTATCCGTGATCTTTCTCAGCAGGACGTGACGCCCGGCCCCGATCAGTCGCTCTTCGAATCGGGCATCCTCGACTCCTTCGCGCTGCCCGATATGGTCAGCGCCCTCGAGCGTGAATTTTCGATCTCGATCCCCGATTCGGATCTGCTGCCGCGCAAGTTCGAGACCCTCGCCCGGATCGAGGCGTATCTCGACAGCCGGAACTGATATGGCCTGGATTCGAGCGTTCGGATCGTATCTGCCAGAGCATGTGGCGACGAATGCGGAGTTGGCCAGCTTGACGGGCGCGGACTCCGAATGGATCGTCAAGGTCAGCGGAATCGAGGAGCGCCGCTTCGCGAGGGACGGCGAGCAGGTGGAGGACCTCGCCGCCGCCGCCGCGCGCAATTGTCTGGAAGCGGCCGGCATGGCGGCGTCCGATCTCGGTTTGCTGATCGTCTCCTGCAGTTCGGCGGAACGCCGCTTCCCCGGTCCGGCGTCCGCGGTCGCCCACCGCCTCGGGCTTTCCGTCACACCGGCGATCGACCTCCCCGTCGCCAGCGCCGGCTCGCTGTTTGGGATGGCGCTCGCCAGCCAGCTCACCGCCGCTCACGGCCATGTCCTCGTCGTCGGTGCGGAGATCATGTCCCGCGTCCTCCTGCGCCCGCCAGTGAACCGCGATATCGCCGTGCTGTTCGGCGACGGCGCGGGCGCCTGTCTCATCAGCCCGGATGGCGGCTTCGCCCGAATTCTGGACTCTGTTCTTTACAGCGACGGCAGCCTGTCCGAAATCCTGCACCTCGACCTGCACGACGCCCTGAGGATGGACGGCCGCGCCGTCATCCTGCAGGCGGCGCGGAAGATTCCGCGCGCCATCGATGCTGCGCTTTCGCGCAGCAGTCTCGCTCCCCAGCAAGTCCAGGCTTTCGTGCTGCACCAGGCGAATCTGAATCTGATCCTCAAGGTCGCCCAGACCCTCGGCGTCGGCGAAGAGAAGTTCCCCTCCAGCGTGCGCCGCTACGGCAACACATCCTCCGCCTCGATGTTGATCGCGGCCGCCGAGTGGTGGACGAGCGCTCAAATCGAGCCTGGCGCGCCGGTGGTCTTCAGCGCGTTTGGCGCCGGCGTCCATTGGGGCGCACTGGCCGCGCTGCCCTGCTGACGGGATCCCGTTCTCAGTTCCCGCGGGTCGGTTTGAGACCTATTCGCTTCGGTCTCGATGCCCGCCTGCCCTCTTCTCGACGAGCCGCCCGCGCCGCTGCTCCCGCCGTGGACGCCGTGCACCGCGTGGAAACGTTGGAGTCGAAATCCCGCGGGATCCGTCACACGCGAGCGGAATGGTTGTCGCAACGCTATAATAGAGCTTTCGGATTTCCCGAGGAGACGCCAGAGGTATGTATGTTTGATCTTTTCCGCAGCCGCGCGAAGGCTGTCCGCATTCTATTAGGAGTCTTGCTAGGGCTTGTGGCCCTTTCGATGGTGATCACGCTGATTCCCGGATGGGGTTCGGGAGGAGGCGACCGGTCAGACCAGGTCGTCGCCGAGGTCGGCAACCAGGCGATCACCGTTCGCGAGGTGCAGCAGCGGCTCCAGGCCGTCCTGCGGAATCAGCAGATCCCCCGCGAGATGGCGGAGATCTATGTCCCGCAGTTGGTCGAGATGATGATCAACGAGCGCATGATGGCCTATGAGGCGGAGCGGCTCGGGTTTCGGGTCTCGCAGGACGACTTGGCCAGAGGCTTGCGCACCCTGGTTCCGGTCCTGTTCCAGGGCGGCCAGTTTGTCGGCAAAGAAGCTTATGCCGCCATGCTCGCCCAGCAGAATCTGACGATCGAACAGTTCGAAGAAGCCACCAGGACCCAGTTGCTGGCGTCCAAGCTCGAGGACATCGTTTCCCAGGGAGTCGTGGTTACACCGGATGAAGTCCAGAAGGTGTACCTCCGGCGCAACGAAAAGATCAAGCTCGAATACGTGGGAGTCACCGCCGACAAGGTGCGCTCTCAGCTCGCCATCACGCCCGAGGACATTCGCAAGGAATATGCGGCGCGCAAGGACGCGTTCCGTGTCGCCGAGAAGCGATCGCTCCAGATGCTGGTCGTCGACCAGGCGATTATTGCGCAGCGGATCGCTGCGCCGGACGCCGAGCTCCGCCGGGCATACGACGCCAACAAGGATCAATACCGAACGCCCGACCGTGTGCATGTGCGGCACATCCTGCTGAAAACCACCGACAAGTCGAAAGAAGATGTCGCGAAGCTCCAGCAAAAGGCGGAAGACATCCTCAAGCAGGTCAAAGCCGGCGGCGACTTTGCGGAGCTGGCCAAGAAGTCCTCCGAAGACCCCGGGTCGGCAGTCAAGGGCGGCGACATTGGCTGGATCGTGCGCGGTCAGACCGTCAAGAACTTCGAGAACACCGCGTTCTCCCTCGAACCGAAGCAGATCAGCGGCATCATCTCCACCGAATACGGGTTCCACATTCTTCAGACCCTCGAGAAGGAGTCCGCGCGAGTCAAACCGTTTGAGGAAGTCAAGGAACAACTGGCGCAGGAGTGGAAGAATCAACGGGTGACCGACTCCGTACAGCGGCTCGCCGATCAGGGTCACGATCTGCTGGTCAAGAACCCGAACGGCGCTGACCAGATCGCCCAACAGCTCGGCATCGCCACGGTGAAGGTCGACAAGATCGGACCAGGCGATCCCGCCCCTGAGATCGGAGTGAACCCCGACTTTGAATCCGCCATCGGTGGCCTCTCCAAGGGCGGCGTTACCCCGGTGCTCCAGGCGCAAGGCAACAAGCTGGTGGTGGCGGTTGTGACCGACGTCTTTCCCGCCAGACAGGCCGAGCTCTCGGAGGTGGAGAATCAGATTCGCAGCGCCCTCACTGCGCAGAAACTGGCGGCGCTCGTCGACGATACGGCTCGGCAACTGGCGGAAAAGGCCCGGGCCAATGGCGGCGACCTCCAGAAAGCCGCGCAGTCCATGGGTCTTGAATTGAAGACGACCCAGGAATTCACGCGTGAGGGTGCGGCCGACGGCATCGGACCCGCCAACGCGCTTTTCCAGGCCTTCGAAGCGCCCCTCGGCGGCATTGTCGGCCCCATCCCCGTTCAAGACAGCCGTTTCGTCTGTAAGGTACGGGCCAAGACGCCCGCCGATCTGACCAAGCTCGCCGAACAGCGGACGGCGCTGACGGACGAGATTCGCACACGAAAGGCGCGCCAGGACTCGCTGCGAACCTCTCT
>Ga0209683_10000818_pt1 | contig 11951 bp, 9 predicted proteins | sample DOMMetBare2Fresh_FD_187474 | JGI IMG/M metagenome (GOLD analysis project Ga0209683, IMG submission 187474) | Wetland sediment microbial communities from St. Louis River estuary, USA, under dissolved organic matter induced mercury methylation -... | ecosystem: Environmental > Aquatic > Freshwater... | reverse complement strand
CGTCCTGCGGCGTCTGCGCCCTCGCGCCGTGGTAGTGATGGAAACCGAAATCTGGCCCAACCTCTACCGTGAAACCAAGCGCGCCGGATGCGCGCTGCTGGTCGTCAACGGCCGTATCTCGGATCGCGCCGCGCCCCGCTATCGCCGGTTCGCCTGGTTCTTCCGCCACGTGCTCGTCTGGCCGGACGCGATCCTCGCGCAGAGTGAACCGATCGCACAGCGCTACCTCGACCTGGGCGCCCCTTCGGACCGTGTGCACGCCGCGGGCAACCTCAAGTACGATTTCGAGCCGCGCGCGGCACACATCCCCGGCGCGGTGCGCGACCTTGTGGAACGCGCCACTCCGCGCGAGATTTGGATCGCCGCCAGCACCATGGCGCCGGACCGCGAGGGCGATCCGGACGAGGATGAAGTCGTCGTGGACGCGTTTCTCTCGCTCGCCGCACAGCGCCCGGGGCTGCTGCTCGCGCTCGTCCCGCGCAAGCCCGAGCGATTCGACCGCGCAGCCGGCCTCCTTCGAACGAAGGGAGTGTCCTTCGTCCGGCGCTCGGAACTCCAGCCCGGCACGAATCTCCAGCTCCCCGGCGTGCTCCTCCTGGACTCCATCGGGGAACTGAGTTCGCTGTTCAGCCTTGCGGACGTCGTGTTCATGGGCGGCACCCTGGTCCATCGGGGCGGGCACAACATCCTCGAGCCGGCGTTCTTCCACCGCGCCATCATCGTCGGCCCGCACATGGAGAACTTCGCGGAGATCGCGCGCAAGTTCGAGGACGGCGGCGGCTTCCTCCGGATCGCGAGCGCCGCCGAGCTCAGCGGAGCGGTCGCCCGCCTGCTCGACGACGCCGGCCTGCGAAAGAAGCTCGGGGAACGGGCGGCGCAACTGGCCCAAAGCGAGCGAGGCGCCACCGCCCGCGCGGTTTCGGCGATCGAAAAGTGGTACTGGCGCGCGGTGCCGGCGCCCAGGCCCATCGCCCCGGTCTGGTTCGCGCTCTGGCCGCTCTCCCGCCTCTGGCTTCTCGGCGGCTGGTGGCGGAGAAGGACCGCCCATCGCCAGCGGCTGTCCACCAGGGTCATCAGCGTCGGCGGAGTCACCGCCGGCGGCGCCGGCAAAACTCCGTTCGTGTTGTGGCTGGCTGAGCAACTCCAGGCGCGCGGTCAGCAGCCGGCCATCCTCACCCGCGGATATCGCCGCCGCGCACCCGAAGACTGCACCATCCTCGCTCCCGGCGAGGCCGCCGATGTTGCGCGCACGGGCGACGAAGCCCAGTTGTACCTGCGTGCGAAGGCAGGGCCGCTGGGAATCTGCGCGGATCGCGCCGAGGTCGGCCGCCGGATCGAAGCCCGCTTCCACCCGGACGTATTTCTGCTCGACGACGGCTTCCAGCACTACCGCCTGGAGCGCAACCTCAACATCGTTCTGATCGACGCCCTCAATCCATTCGGCGGAGGGCAGCCGATCCCCTTGGGCCGTCTGCGGGAGAGCCTGAGCGGCTTGGCGCGGGCTGACGTCGTAGTTGTGACCCGGGTTCAGCCCGGCATGCGAATCGACGGCATTGAGGCGGTCATCCGGCGTCACAACCCGCGCGCGCGCATTCTCACCGCGCGAGTCGCGCTCCAGGCTTGGGAGCCCGCGCCGCCCGCGGGTGAGCTGGCCGCCTTCTGCGGCCTCGGCAATCCGGAGGGATTCTGGCGTACGCTCGAGGGTCTCGGTTTGCAGCCCGTCCTCAAGTGCGCCTTTCGCGACCATCACCGCTACTCGCTCCAGGAACTGCGCCGCCTTCGAGACCAATCCGCCGCCCTCGGCGCCGCCACCCTAGTGACCACTCACAAAGATGTCATGAATCTTCCTCCAGATTGGGGGGAAGCCCTCAGACCCCTGGAACTACGCTGGCTCAAGATCCGTCTGGAGGTGGAGGGAGGGGCGAGCTTGCTATAATGAGGGTTCTTCAATGAATCACTCAGCCTCGGGGACGGATTCCGGCAAGAAGGTGATCCTACTGAAACCACGGGGTTTCTGCGCGGGTGTCGTGCGGGCCATCGATGTGGTAAAGATCGCGCTCGATCTGTACGGCTCGCCCATCTACGTTCGGAAGGAAATCGTCCACAACAAGCACGTTGTGGATGAGTTGCGTCGCGCCGGCGCGGTGTTCGTCGAGGAACTGGACGAGGTCCCGGAGGGGGCGCGGGTGATTTTCAGCGCACACGGGGTCTCCCCCGCGGTTCGGACGCAAGCGGTGGAGCGCCGGTTGCGCGTGATCGACGCCACCTGTCCTCTGGTCACCAAGGTGCATCTGGAGGCCGTACGGTTTGCCCGTTCCGGGTACACCATCGTGCTGATTGGCCACCGCGATCACGATGAGGTGATCGGAACCCTCGGCGAAGCGCCCCAGCACACATTTCTGGTTTCCTCGGTCGAGGACGTGGACCGGTTGGCGCCTCCGGATCCCGCCCGCATCGCATATCTCACCCAGACCACGCTGAGCCTGGACGAAACCCGGGAGATTGTCGCGCGGCTCAAGGAGCGGTTCCCCGCTATTCAAGGGCCGCCAGCCCAGGACATCTGCTACGCAACCGAGAACCGGCAACTGGCGGTGAAGGCGGTGGTTCCCATCTGCGATGTCCTGCTGGTGGTCGGTTCGCGGAATAGCTCGAACTCGAAGCGCCTGGTTGAGGTTTCGAAGAACTCGGGCGTGCCTGCTTACTTGGTGGACGACGCGCAGGAAGTGGATTCTGCGTGGCTGGCCGGAGCGCAAACCGTAACGGTCACCGCCGGCGCCTCGGCCCCGGAGCACCTGGTGCAGGATCTGATCGCCGCCCTCAGGCTGCACGGGTTCAATCGGCTGGAAGAGATGGACCTGAAGGAGGAGGATGTGCGATTCACGCTGCCTCCGCAATTGGCCCGCATCTCCCGCCCAGCCAATCCTCAGAGTCTGCAATGACCCCCGGGCTCCACGTCGGCGAGGCGCTATCGGAAGCGGCCGCGCGCGGTTGCCGGCGCGCCGCGGAATACCTGCTGAGCCGCCAGAAGCCCGAAGGCTACTGGTGGTTCGATCTCACCGCCGACACAACCCTGGAATCCGATTTCATCCTGCTTGAGCTCTGGCTCCACCCGCCCGAGAACGGCGTCTGGAATCCGCCGAATCGTGCGCGGATTGACAGAGCCGTCGCATCGATCCTCGCCAGGCAGTTGCCCGGCGGCGGTTTCAACATCTACCCGGACGGTCCGGCGGACGTCACCGCCACGGTCAAAGCGTATTTCTCGCTCAAGCTGGCGGGACTTCCGGTGGACGACCCGCGCATGACGCGCGCCCGCGAATGCGTGCTGGCGCTGGGCGGCATTCAAGGCGCCAACAGCTACACCAAGATCAACCTCAGCCTGTTCGGACTGTACCCGCGCGAACACTGCCCTACGGCGCCGCCGGAGATGATCCTGCTGCCGGGTAAGTTCCTCTACCGGATGTCCTCCTGGACGCGGGCGATCATGGCGCCCCTTTCGGTCGTGCACGCGCACAATCCGGTGCGCCCGGTTCCCGCGGGCTTCACCCTGCAGGAGCTGTTCCGGCGCGACGCGAGTCTCGAGTATCGCCGCAGCGAGCGCCTGTTCAGTTGGCAGAGCTTCTTTTTTGCCGCCGACCGCCTCCTGAAGCTCTACGAGCGCCATCCCATTGGTTGGCTGCGGAAGAAGGCGATTCGCGCCTGCGGGCGCTGGATTCTCGACCGCACCCGGTACACCGGCGGTCTCGGCGCGATCTATCCGCCCATGATGTACGCCATCATGGCGCTCGATTTGCTCGGCTATGCGCCGGAGCATCCCGACCGCGTCGAAGCGCAGAATCAGTTCGAACGCCTGCTGACCGACGACGGCGAGCGGTTCTTCTTCCAGCCGTGCTTCTCCGTGGTGTGGGACACCGCGATCGCAGCCCACGCCCTGGGAGAGAGCGGCCACGCCTCTCCCGCGGCCTTGCGCGCCTCCGCCGATTGGCTGCTCGCCAAGGAAGTGCGCCGCAAGGGCGATTGGTCCGTCTCCCGGCCCAACACGGAACCCTCCGGCTGGTACTTCGAGTTCGCCAACGAATTCTACCCGGACATCGACGACACTGGCATGGTGCTGCTCGCCTTGCGGCGCGCCCGCGCTTCAAACCTGCACGCCCAGGTTGCGGCCCAGCAGCGGGCGCTGAATTGGCTGCTGGCGATGCAATCCAAGGACGGCGGCTGGGCGGCATTCGACGTGGACAACAACTGGCGCCCGCTGAGCGACATGCCCTTCGCGGATCACAACGCGATGCTCGATCCCACCTGCCCGGACATTACCGGGCGGGTGCTGGAGGCAATCTGCTCTATTCCCGGCGTGAGTCCGGACCATCCCGCGGTCCGCCGCGCGGTCGCCTACCTGCTCCGCACGCAGGAGCAGGATGGAAGCTGGCACGGGCGCTGGGGCGTCAACTACATCTACGGAACGTTCTTGGCTCTGCGCGGCCTCCGCGCCGCCGGCTTTAGCGACCGCGAGGCGGAGGTGCTGCGCGCCGGCGAGTGGTTGCGATCGATTCAAAACGCCGATGGCGGTTGGGGCGAAAGCTGCGCCAGCTACGACCACCGCGCGTTCTATCCCGCCGACAGCTCGGCGTCCCAGACCGCCTGGGCCGTGCTGGGTCTCATCGCGGGAGGAGACGCCGACAGCCTGAGCGTTCGCGACGGAATCGACTATTTGCTCCGCAAGCAGGGGCGCGATGGACGCTGGCAGGAAAACGTCGCCACCGGGACTGGGTTTCCGGGGGTGTTCTATCTGACCTACCATCTCTACCGCCAGGCTTTCCCGCTCCTGGCCCTCACGGAGTTTCTCAAGGCGCAGCATCCAGCCGGCACAGACGGGGACTGGGGGGGAGGAAGACCATGAGGTTTCCGCTTTCGATGACCGCTGGGATCGCGGGCTACATCATGAAAAACAAGCTGCGCCCTCGGCCGGAGTGGCAGAAGGACGCGGCGCCGAAAGAGAACGGCTCGAATCCCTTCCGCATCATCCATCACACCCGCCCGGGGAACGGCGTGGCTCATCATCCGATGATCCGCAAACGGTTCCCGCTGGTGCTGATGCTCGAGCCGCTGCACGCGTGCAATCTGACGTGCACGGGCTGTGGGCGCATCCGGGAATACGAAGACACCATTACTCGGAAGCTCTCCCTCGAGCAGTGCCTGGGCGCGGTGGACGAGTGCGGCGCGCCGGTGGTCTCCATCTGCGGCGGCGAGCCGCTGCGCTATCCGGATATCGGCAAGCTCTGCGCCGGAATCCTGGCGCGTGGCCGGCACATCTACCTTTGCACCAACGCGATGCTCGTGCGGAAGCGCCTCCACGAGTTCAAGCCCGATCCGCGCTTCTTCATCAACGTCCATCTCGACGGGCTCGAAGAAAGCCACGACATCGCTGTAGAGCGGAAGGGAGTCTTCCAGGAAGCCATCGAGGCGATCCGGACCGCCAAGGCGGCCGGCTTCAAGGTAACCACCAACACCACCGTCTACAAAGAGACGGACATGAACGAGATCGAGCGGTTGTTTGAATACCTGGAGCAGTTCGATGTGGACGGCCACATGCTCTCGCCCGCCTACGGGTATTCGGCGGTGAACGACCGCGAGATCTTCCTGACTCGGGAGGATGTTCGCGAGAAGTTCCGCCATATCGACCGGTTGGCGCGCCGGTTCCGGCTGGTCACGACTCCGACGTATCTGGATTTCCTCCAAGGAGGCCGGGATCTTCCCTGCACCGCGTGGGGCAACCCGACCTACAACACCATGGGCTGGAAAGGCCCGTGCTACCTGATCACCGACGGCCACTACAAGACCTTCGAGGAATTCATGACGCGCACCCCGTGGGAGAGCTACGGGCGCGGCAACGATCCGCGTTGCGAGCACTGCATGACGCACTGCGGGTATGAGCCCTCGGCAGCCCTCGGAATCAACGGAAAGCCCGGCGACAACTGGAAGCTGTTGAGTTGGGTTCTCCAGCGCTAATCGACGTTGATATTGAAACCGTGAAACCTATCCTCGTGACGGGAGCGACGGGGTTTGTTGGATGGCACGTCGCAAAGACGCTGACGGAGCGCGGCTGGCCCGTGCGCGCGCTGGTGCGGCCGTCCAGCCGGCTGCGGGAAATCGACGCGGAGCCGGTCGCGGGCGATTTGCGCGACCGGGCTTCGCTCGAGCGGGCTGTAGCGGGATGCGAGCTCGTGTTTCACGTGGCGGCGGACTACCGGTTGTGGGCGCCGGATTCGCAGGAAATCTACGACTCGAACGTCGATGGGACGCGGAACGTGCTCGAAGCGGCCCGCGCCGCCGGCGTCGAGCGGGTCGTCTACACGAGCACCGTGGGCTGCATCGGGATCCCCGCGGATGGTCCGGGCGACGAGACCACGCCCGTGCGTCTGGAAGACATGTGTGGGGCGTACAAGCGATCGAAGTTTCTGGCGGAACAAGCGGCGAGCAAACTGGCGGCGGACGGGTTTCCAGTCGTCATTGTGAACCCTACCGCGCCTGTCGGCGATCACGACTTCAAGCCCACCCCCACCGGCAAGATCGTCGTGGATTTCGTCAACGGGGCCATGCCCGCCTACATCGAAACCGGGCTGAATCTCGTGGACGTGCGCGACGTGGCGTTGGGCCACCTGCTCGCCGCCGAGCGCGGCAAGCCGGGCGAGCGGTACATTCTTGGGTGCGAGAATCTGACCCTGGAGGAGATCTTTGTCCGCCTGGAACGGGTCAGTGGGCGGAAAGCGCCATCGCAGAAGATTCCCTACGCGCTGGCGTATGCGGCTGGAGTGGCGAGCACGGGATGGGCCGCGGTGACGGGAAGGGCGCCTCGTGCGCCCTTGGACGCCGTGCGTATGGCGCGGAAGAAAATGTTCGTCTCGCACGCCAAAGCCGCGGACGAATTGGGTTATGCGCCGGGACCGGCCGATGGAGCGCTCAAACGCGCCGTCGAATGGTTCCGGGCCAATGGATACTGTGCGTCGTGAAGACGGTCTTGATGGTGGCGGCGGAAAGCCGTGAGTTACGGGATGTGCTGCGGCGCTGTCATGGGGTCAGGCGACTCGCTTGGCCAGTTCGGTTTGCGCGCTGCGGCGATCTGAATGGCCAGCGGTTGTTGCTGCTCGCCCACGGACCCGGGAAGCTCGCCGCTTTGGCTGCCCAGGTGGGCTTCGCCCGCGAGCGCCCGGACGCCGTGGTCAGCGTCGGTTTTTGCGGCGCCTTGCAGCCGGGCCTCCAGGTGGGCGACGTGGTGGTGGCGTCGCGGGTGGAAAACGGCGCGCGGGGTTTTGTGGCCGCTCAGCCGGCGTGCGGCAGACCGTTTCGCTCCGGAGTCGTGGTCTCGTCGGACAGGGTGATTGGCGCTGTGGAGGAAAAAAGCAGGCTGGGAGCTGGCGGTGCGCTGGCCGTGGAAATGGAAGCCGCGCTGGTGGCCCGCTGCGCGGCGGAGAACGGAACGCCCTTTTTCTGTGTGCGCACCGTCATGGACCGGGCTTCGGAAGGGTTCTCGCTCGATTTTAACCGGCTGCGGAGCTCCGACGGGCGGTTCAGCCGGCCGCGCATCCTCATCGCGGCGCTGGCCCGGCCTTGGATAGCCGTAACTGAATTGCTTCGCCTCGCGCGGCAAGGCGCCGTCGCCGCCCGGGCGCTGGGAGACTTTATTGCCGACTGTCGATTCTGAATTCGCCGCGCCCGCGACAATGCGGGCGGCCGTCTACCGCGGTAGCGGCTCGATCGTGGTGGAGACCACCCCTACGCCCGAGATCGGGCCGGGCGAACTGCTGGTGCGCGTGGAGGCGTGTGGAATCTGCCACACCGATCTCAAAAAAGTGGAGCATAACCTCCTTCCTCCGCCGCGCATCTTCGGCCACGAAACGGCCGGCGTAGTCGTCAAAATCGGCGCGGGGGTGGGGAATCTCAGGCTGGGCGACAAGGTCATCGTGTTCCATCACGTTCCCTGCGGCCAGTGCTTCTACTGCCGGCGGAAGCTCTATGCCCAGTGTCCCACCTACAAGAAGGTCGGGGTCACGGCGGGATTCGAGCCGGCCGGCGGCGGGTTCTCCCAGTATGTTCGCGTGATGGACTGGATCGTCCGTCAAGGCGTGGAGAGGTTCGCCGACGGCGTGCCCTTCGCACGCGCCTGCTTTGTCGAGCCTGTCAATACCTGCCTGAAAGCCGTCGTCCAGCTCGATCCGCAGCCCGAGGAGACCTGCCTGATTCTGGGCCAGGGGCCCATCGGGCTGCTGTTCACCATGCTGGTCCGGCGGACGGGAGCGAAGATCCTGGCCACCGATACGATTGTGCGGCGGCGGGAGCTGGCAATGCGTTTTGGCGCCCGGGAGGCCTGGGATCCCCGGGTTGTCCAGATCGAGACCCAGGTCTCGGCGGCGACCGAGGAGCGCGGCGCCGACCTGGTTATCGTGGCAACCTCGGCCCCCGGACTGGTCCAACAGGCTATGCGCTGCTCCCGCCCCGGCAGCCGAATCCTCTTGTTTGCCCAAACTTCCCGTCAAGAACAGGTAGAATTGTGTGGTGCGGACATTTGTGTCGGAGAAAGGACTCTGCTAGGCTGTTACAGCGCCTCCATTGACTTGCAGAAGGAGTCGGCGCGTTTGGTTTTCAGCGGCGAGTTGCCCGTGGAGGATCTGATTTCGCATCAATTGCCGCTCGATGCGATTGTGTCCGCTATTGAACTGGCGTTACATCCGGACGAGAAATCGTTGAAACTGATCATCGAACCACAGAGGTGGGCACAGTGAATACGCAGATGCTGGCTGCCGTTCTGTACGGTAAGGAACATCTTCAGGTGGAGCCGGTGGCGGTTCCGGAAATTGGCGACGGAGATGTTCTGGTACGGGTGAAAGCCGCGCTGACTTGTGGCACGGACGTCAAGGTGTTTCGGCGCGGTTATCACGCGCGCATGATCATTCCTCCTGCCGTTTTCGGTCACGAGCTGGCTGGCGACGTCGTAAAAGTCGGGTCGAAGGTCGCAAGATTCCGGGTGGGCCAGCGGGTGGTGGCGGCCAACTCGGCGCCGTGTCTGGAATGTTTCTACTGCCGGCGCGGCCTGGAGAACCTCTGCGAAGACCTGCTGTTCAATAACGGCGCCTACGCTGAGTTCATTCGTATTCCCGAGCGCATCGTTCAACGGAACATGTATGAGATTCCCGCCGGGGTGGCTTATCAGGACGCGGCTCTGGTGGAGCCGCTGGCTTGCGTGCTGAAGGGCGTGGAAGAGACCGGCATGCGCGAGGGCGACAACGTCTCCGTCATCGGGCTGGGGCCGATTGGGCTGATGTTCGTGCGGCTGGCGAAATCGATTGGCGCCCGTGTCATCGCGTTGGGACGCCGGAAAACCCAGTTGGACCGCGCTGCGGCGCTCGGCGCGGACGAGTTGGTCCAGACCATGGATTCGCACGACCCTGTGGGCGCGGTACACCGGCTGACCCAGGGGCGCGGCTCCGATGTGGCCATTGAGGCCGTCGGCAAGCCGCACACTTGGGAACTCTGCGTTCAGATGGTCCGCAAGGGCGGTTCGGTGAATTTCTTTGGCGGCTGCCCGAGCGACAGCCACGTCTCGCTGGACACCTCGCGCGTGCACTATTCGGAAATCACCTGCCGGGCGAGTTTCCACCACACCCCGGCTCATATCCGCCGCTCGCTTGAGCTGATTCGGCGCCGCGTTGTCACGGCGCAGGACTTTGTGAACCGGGAAGAGCCGCTGCAAAACCTGCTGGAGGTGATGCGGCATTTGATGAGCCACAACGGGCACCTCAAGACGGCTATCATCCCCTGATTCTGCAGGACTTGTGTTCTTATCGCCCCAGGATTTCGTCAAGTCCCCGGAAGCCCTGGCCCGCAGCTATACCGAGAAAGACTCCCTCGAATACACGCGCTGGCTGGCACGGAATCACTACGAGAATTTTCACGTCGCCACCTTCCTCCTGCCCAGAGGACTGCACCAGGACTTCTTCAACGTCTACGCCTTCTGCCGCTGGGCCGACGATCTGGGCGACGAAATGGGCGATCCGCGGGAGAGCCTGCGGCTCCTGTTGTGGTGGCGTGGCGAATTGGACGCCATGTACGAGGGGCGCGCCACCCATCCGGTCTTCGTTGCGTTGCGGCAGACCGCCGCGCGCCGGGACCTTCCCAAGGATCCCTTCGCCGATCTGATCCGCGCCTTCGTGCAGGATCAAACCGTCACGCGCTACCGCACCTATGAGGAACTGTACGGTTACTGCCGCTATTCGGCCAACCCGGTCGGCAGGCTCGTCCTCTATCTCTGCGGCTACCGCGACGCCGAACGCCAGCGCCTTTCCGACGCCACCTGCACGGCGCTGCAACTGGCGAACTTCTGGCAGGACGTCGCCCGCGACCTTGAGAAAGGCCGTATCTACATACCACTCGAGGCGATGGAGCGGCATGGCTACACCGCCGCTGACCTCGAGCAACGTCGCGAGACCGGCGCGTTTCGCGCCGTGATGCGCGAGGCGGTCGAGGCGGCCCGGCGGCTGTTCCTCGAGGGCTTGCCGCTCACCACGATGGTGAATCGCCGTCTGGCGGTCGATCTGGAGCTGTTCAGCCGTGGGGGTATGCGAATCCTCGAGAAGATCGAGCGCCAAAACTACGGCGTGCTGGCGCGGCGTCCCTATATCTCCAAAACGGAAAGGGCCTGGATGCTGCTGGGCGCTTTGGCGCGGGCGGCGCTGGCGAGAGCAGCATGACCGGGACGCTCGCACGCTCCTACGACTATTGCCGCAAGGTCGCCCGCAGCCGCGCGCGCAATTTCTACTATTCCTTCGTGCTGCTGCCAAAGCAACAGCGCAACGCCATCTGCGCCATCTACGCATTCATGCGTTACTGCGACGACCTCAGCGACGACGCGCCGGCGGGCGACTGCCGCGCGCGCGAGTCGATCGAGCGCTGGAGCCGCGACCTGGATGCGGCGCTCGAAGGGCGATTCAGCAGTCACCCGGTCTGGCCCGCCTTTCACGACACCGTGCAGCGCTACGGCATTCCCCGCGAGTACTTCCACGAGATGATCGCCGGCGTGACCTCGGATCTGGAACCCCGCCGCATCGCGACCTTCGACGAGCTCTACCGTTACTGCTATCAGGTGGCTTCGGTCGTCGGCCTCACCGTCATCCACATCTTCGGATTCCGGTCGCGCGACGCGCTGCCCCTGGCCGAAAAGTGCGGAATAGCTTTCCAGCTCACCAACATTCTGCGGGATGTTCGCGAAGACGCCGAACGCGGCCGCATCTACCTGCCCGCCGAGGACCTCAAACGATTCAACGTCGACGAACGCGACCTGAAGGAAGGCAAGCGCACCGGCGAATTCGTGGCCCTCATGGAATTCGAAGCCAAGCGCGCCCGCGCCTACTACATAGAGTCGGCGCCGCTAGTGGACATGGTGGACCCGCACAGCCGGTCGTCCCTTTGGGCCCTGATCCAGATCTACTCGCAACTGCTCGCGCGCATCGAGCACAGCAACTACGACGTCCTCTCCCACCGCATCCAAGCCCCCGCCCGCGAAAAACTCTGGATCATCACCAAAGCGGCGCTCGGCGCGCGGTAAGGCGCTACGGCCGCGGAGAATCCAGAGTCTGGCGGATTTTGGCGGCTAGCGCGTCCGGGGCGAACGGCTTCGAGATGTAGGCGATCTCGGCGTCCAGCACGCCGTTGCGCGCGATGACGTCCTCGGTGTAGCCCGACATATAGAGGACCTTCATTTCCGGCCGCTGTGGACCTAACTGCTCCACCAGTTCCCGCCCGTTCATTCCCGGCATCACTACATCGGTCAGCAGCAAGTGAATCGGCCCAGAGTGGCGGGCGGCGGCCTCCAGCGCCTCGCCGCCGTTCTCCGCCTCCAGCAGCCGGTAGCCGTAGCCGCGCAGCACCTCGGCCGCCAGCTTGCGCACCTCCTGCTGGTCCTC
>Ga0209683_10000816_pt1 | contig 11956 bp, 11 predicted proteins | sample DOMMetBare2Fresh_FD_187474 | JGI IMG/M metagenome (GOLD analysis project Ga0209683, IMG submission 187474) | Wetland sediment microbial communities from St. Louis River estuary, USA, under dissolved organic matter induced mercury methylation -... | ecosystem: Environmental > Aquatic >... | reverse complement strand
TGACGACATACCCCCGGGCGTGGCTGTGGACTGTGGGACCAAGGGCCTCACCCATGTGCATCGGTGCCCATCGCACTCGCACCGCGACCCAGGCCAGCACCCAGATCACGCCCAGGACCACGCCCAGGACCACGCCCAAGACCATGGTCTGCGTCCGGTCAGGCGCCAGGCTCAGGGGATGGTCTCCCCGCGCACGGTGCGAGCGCGGTCACGTTCCCAGCCCAGGAACGTCTCGGTCTCGTTGATCAGCGACGCGGCGACCCAGCTGATGACCAGGGCGTCGTCGCCCAGGCCGAGGAGGGGCAGGAACATCTCGGGAACCAGGTCGACGGGGGAGATGACGTACACGAGGGCCGCTACGATGCCGATCAGGCGCCCACGGGAGGTCCCGGCATACCTGCCCGTCATCGTCGCCCCGACCAGTCGGGGAAGTGAGGTCAGGCGGGCCCCGACACCTGGGGTGCCGGGACGCGTCGCGGTGCGAAAAGCGGTGGCCAGCGAATGCAGTGCTCCCCAACGAGAAGCTCCAGCGCGCGGTGTCCTCGCGGCAGCCATCAGTACTCCCTTCGGTTGGTGCTTCGGTGCCTCAGGAAACCGGTGCCTGCCTCAGCGGGAACTCAAGCCGCGCCTGGTCGGCTATTCGCCTGAGCAGGTAGATGTCCAGGCCGGCGCCCACGAACCCGCCCGCGACCGGCGCCAGCCGGCCGAAGACGGTTACCGACTTCTTGCCGACCCGGCTGAGCACACGGAACACGAGGCCTTTACGGACCGCCATCAGAGCCGGACCGGGCAACCGCTGGGCTGCCAGGTTGACCAGATGCCCGGTGCCCGCGTCACCTGCCCTCGCGAGCAGGTCGTCGGTCTCCGCCCCGACCAGGGCGAGCAGAATCGCGGAGCGCACCTCGGACTGACCGATGTCGTGGCCACGGGTCGAGGCGATGCCGGCGACCATCCGGGTCGCGACCAGATAGAACCCCAGGACGTTGGCAGGCAAGGCGATCGGGATGGCGACGAAGCCGCCCAGGCTCGTCACGAAGCCATTGGCGGCCGCGAGCCTGAGGTGGGACCGAACCATCGCGTCGATCGCCGGCTCGACGTCGACGTGCTCGGCGACAGCGAGGTCCGCAACCCTGCGGGCCGAGCTGAACGGGCCTCCGCCGTCGATTCCGACGTCCATCAGACGCTCGATCCCCGCGGTGGCCGGGGCCCTCGGGCTGTCGTCGACGACGGCCCACTGCGCGGTGGGTCCCGCTGACCAGTCGTCCCTGCCGAAAGTCTCCACGAACGTCCTCCTGTCGGCCGTCAAACCTGCCTGCCAGTATTGGATCATGCTTCTGGCCGATGTGGCGCAGACCTCGAACCAGGTTTCCCGGACGAGGTCTCGCCTCACCAAGGTCTCGTTGATCGCCGACCTGCTGAGACGGTGCACCCAGCAGGTCGTCGACGCCTCGGCGCCGGCCGACGAGATCGGGCTGGCCACCCGCTACATCTCCGGATCGCTACGTCAGCGTCGCCCCGGGATAGCGCTCTCATCGCTGTACACGATGTCATCGCCGGCCACACCGGCACCGTCGCCCGAGCCGTTATCGTCCGAGCTGCCTGAGGCGGGCGTCGTCACCCTCTCGGAACTCGACGCCGTGATGCAGCAGGCCAGCGAGCTGGCCGGCGCCGGCTCCTCGCGGGTCAGGACCGAGCTGTTCCTGGGGCTGGCCGCCAGGCTCACGGCACCGGAACGGGAGCTCGTCGTGGGTCTGTTGCGCGGCGGGCTGCACCAGGGCGCGCTGGAGTCGGTGGTCCTGACTGCAGTGGCCGAGGCCGGCGGCGTCGCGACCGAGGATGTACGTCGTGCCGTGGCAGCCCACGGGGACCTCCCGGGCGTCGCCCAGGCACTCCTGGTGGACGGGCCGGACGCTCTGGGTCTCTTCCGGCTGACGGTTGGCCACGGTGTCAGCCCGATGCTGGCCGGCTCGGCCAAGAGCGTCGCTGCGGCTCTGGCCAGGACCGGGCCGGCCGGCGTCGAGTGGAAGCTCGACGGGATCCGAGCCCAGATCCACAAGCAGGGCAACGACATTCGTATCCTGACCCGATCCCTGGAGGACATCACCGATCGTGTTCCCGAGGTGGTCGAGCTGATCTCGTCGCTACCGGCCAGGGATGCGATCTTCGACGGCGAGCTGATCGCGCTGCACCCGGACGGTCGGCCAAAACCGTTTCAGGAGACCGGTTCCCGTACCGCCAGCCGCGTTGACCCCACGGTTGCCCGAAGGCGGACCCCGCTCACGGCATACCTCTTCGACGTCCTGCACCTGGACGGGGCCGACCTCATCGACGAGCCCGCACGCGTCCGGAGAGGCCTCCTGGAGACCGTGGTGCCACCGGCCAGCCTGACCCCCCGGCTCGGGGTCGACGACGTTACCCGGCCCGTCCAGGTCGAGGCGGCCACGGCGTTCGCCACCGATGCCGTGGCGCGAGGACATGAAGGCGTCATGGTCAAGGCCGACGACGCGACGTACGAGATGGGACGCCGCGGGGCCGGCTGGATCAAGGTCAAACCCGTTCACACCCTCGATCTGGTCATCCTGGCTGTCGAGCGAGGCAACGGCCGCCGTAGCGGCTGGCTGAGCAACATCCACCTTGGCGCCCGGGACCCCGAGGGGCGATTCGGTCCGGAGGGTGGCTTCGTCATGCTCGGCAAGACGTTCAAAGGACTCTCCGACGAGATGCTGCGCTGGCAGAGCGCCGAGCTGCCGAGGCATTCGGTCGGACCGACCGACGGTTACCTCCTCGAGCTGCGCCCCGAGGTGGTGGCCGAGATCGCCTTCGACGGTGTACAGAGCTCACCCCGGTATCCGGCGGGCCTGGCGTTGCGCTTTGCGCGGGTGATCCGGCACCGGCCGGACAAGACCGCGCAGGAAGCCGACACCATCGAGATGGTGGAGGCACTGCGCCAGTCGTGACACCCGCCTGTGGCACACCTCACAGCCCCGTGGTGACGCATCTCACTGGGCGAGACGTCGGCCTGTTGGCGGCCCCAGCGCATTTCTTGGCGACCCCGAAGCTTTTCGGGGTAGCGCGAAGGGCGTAGATTCTGTGCAAACCCGGTCAACTGCACCAGGAGGACCCATGTCAACCGTCACGTCCCCAGATCAGATGGGGCAGAAGATGACGCCCAGGTCCATGGTTGTCTGGGGGGCGGTAGCCCTCACGGGTGCGGCCTGCTGGGCCGTACTGGCCCTGTCCCGGGGCGAGGACGTCTCCGCCCTGTGGATCCTGTTCGCCGCGCTGTCGTCGTACGCCATCGCCTACCGTTTCTACGCCCGCTTCGTCGCCTACAAGGTGCTCGGGGTCGACAACACCCGTGCCACACCGGCCGAGCGACTCCAGAACGGCGCCGACTTCGACGTGACCGACCGACGGGTGCTGTTCGGGCATCACTTCGCGGCCATCGCCGGCGCCGGCCCGCTCGTCGGTCCCGTGCTCGCCGCGCAGATGGGCTACCTGCCGGGGACGATCTGGATCATCGTCGGCGTCATCTTCGCCGGCGCCGTCCAGGACATGGTGGTGCTCTTCTTCTCCATGCGTCGAAACGGCAAGAGCCTCGGCCAGATGGTCCGCGAAGAGATCGGCACCGTGGGCGGTGTCGCGGCGCTGGTCGCGGTCTTCTCCATCATGATCATCCTGCTCGCCGTGCTCGCCCTGGTCGTGGTCAACGCCCTCGCCGAGTCGCCCTGGGGCGTCTTCTCCATCGGCCTGACCATTCCGATCGCGCTGTTCATGGGGTTCTACCTGCGCTACCTACGGCCCGGGCGCGTCCTGGAGGTCACCGGGATCGGTGTCGCCCTGCTGCTGGCGGCGATCATCGGCGGCAACTGGGTCGGGCAGCTTGGTCTGGCCGACGCCCTGACCCTCTCCCCGAACAACCTGGTCTTTGCTCTGGTCATCTACGGTTTCGTGGCCTCGATCCTGCCGGTGTGGATGCTGCTGGCCCCGCGCGACTACCTGTCCACGTTCATGAAGGTCGGCGTCATCGTGCTTCTCGCGATCGGCCTGGTCATCGCCAGACCCATGCTCCAGAGCGAGGCGATCACGGACTTCGCGCTCAAGGGCACCGGCCCCGTGTTCGCCGGGAAGCTGTTCCCCTTCGTGTTCATCACGATCGCCTGCGGCGCGTTGTCCGGCTTCCACGCGCTGATCGCCTCGGGCACCACCCCCAAGATGATCGGCAAGGAGAGCCAGGTCCGGATGATCGGCTACGGCGGCATGCTGATGGAGTCGTTCGTCGCCATCAGCGCCCTGATCGCCGCCTCCGTCATCGACCAGGGGCTCTACTTCTCGATCAACAGCCCGGCCGGCTCCACCGGGGGCAACCCGGGAGCCGCCGCGGAGTTCGTCCGCACCCTCGGCTTCACGATCAGCCCAGCCGACCTCACCGCCGCGGCGCAGTCCATCCAGGAGACCACCCTGATCTCGCGTACCGGTGGCGCGCCGACCCTCGCCTTCGGGATCTCGCTGATCTTCACGAAGGCGTTCGGCGGAGGCCTCGCCGCGTTCTGGTACCACTTCGCGATCATGTTCGAGGCGCTGTTCATCCTCACCGCCGTCGACGCCGGGACCCGGGTCGGCCGCTTCATGCTCCAGGACACGATCGGCAACTTCTGGCCCAGGTATGGCGACATCTCCTGGAAGCCGGCCTCCTGGTCCGCCAGCGCCGCGGTCGTCGGGCTGTGGGGATACTTCCTGTATGTCGGGGTGAACGACCCGCTCGGCGGCATCTACCAGCTGTTCCCGCTGTTCGGCATCTCCAACCAGTTGCTCGCGGCAATCGCGCTTGCCCTGTGCGTGACGCTGCTGTTCAAGCACGGCAAGGCCAGGTACGTCTGGGTTCCCGGCATCGCCCTCGCCTGGGACCTGATCATCACGATGACCGCCAGCTGGCAGAAGATCTTCTCCGACAACCCGAAGATCGGCTTCTTCCAGCAGCGGACGGTCTACCAGGCGGCGCTTGACAAGGGCGACCTGCTCAAGCCGGCGAAGAACCTGGGCGACATGCAGCAGATCATCACGAACGCAACGGTTGACGGCGTCCTGATCACCCTCTTCGCGTTGCTCACCCTGACCGTGGTCGTCAGCGCGATCCCCGTCTGGATCAAGGCCGCGAAGCTGGGCGGGCTCCCGACCACCGAGGTCCCGCACGAGACCTCGCACCTCGTCGCACCGGCGGAGATCTTCGCCACCGCGTTGGAGAAGCAGGCCATCCGTGACTACGAGGACTACGAGCGCAGGCTGGCTGCCTCGCCCCGGGTCCCCCTCTGAGGAGGTGATCTCGATGACCACCCGGGTGCGAAGGGTCGGGCGCGCGATCCTGTGGTACCTCAAGCAGGCTACCGGCGAGGCCAAGTGGGACGAATACCTCGAGCGCTGCCTGCGCGAGGACGTCGAGCCGATGTCGCGTCGCAGTTTCGAACGACACCGGGCCGAGCACCGGGAGAGCTGCACACAGGCCCGCTGCTGCTGACACTGAGCGCTGCGGGGGCGGGGGGATCAACGCGCCGGTAGGACGTTGGTCCCACGCAGATGGCGGAAGACCAGGCTCGTCTCGGCGTGCTGGATCGCCGGGCTGGCGGCAAAGTACTCGAGGATGAAGTCATGCAGTGCGGTCGTGTCGGTGGTCGCCACATGTAACAGGTAGTCCGTCCCGCCGGCGACGTGGAACACCTCGACCACGCCCGGCAGGTGAGGGGCGACGGTGACGAAAGCCTGGATCTGGTCGCGATGATGGGCCTGCAGCCGGACGGCGATGATGGCCTGTATCGGAAGGCCGACCCGGGTCAGGTCGATGTCGGCGTGGTATCCGCGAATGACGCCACTGTCGCGCAGGGCACGAACCCGCCCGAGGCAGGTCGACGGGGCGATCCCCACTGCTGAGGCGAGTGCCAGGTTGGGCATCCGGCCATCGGCTGCGAGCAGTCTCAGGATGGCATGGTCGATCTCGTCCAGTACGGGGCCTCGAACGTTGTTCACCGGCGTCGCCTCCAGGCCTGTGGTCGCCGAATAGATGACAGCAATGGGTGCTGACAGCGAATCTAGTACGAGATGCTTGCCTGATGGCTCCTGGAGTCTCGAGACTTGAGGCCACCAGTGGACTCTCAGGAGGCATCATGAACGCCCTCGAAACTCGTGCAGTGCATGCCGGCCGACGAGATCTTGCCGGGCTCGGGGTCCATGTGCCCTCGATCGACCTGTCCACCACCAGCCCGCTGGCCGATGTGGAGTCTGGCGGCGACGCCTACGAGGCTCTTGCGACCGGCGGGCGGCCGATCCCCGGCGGCAGCCTGGTCTACGGCCGACTGTGGAATCCGACCGTCGCCCGCTTCGAGGATGCTCTCGCCGAGCTTGAAGGAAGCCAGGAGGCCGTCGCCTTCGCTTCGGGCATGGCTGCGTTCACCGCGTGCCTGCTCGCCATGAGCACGTCAGGCAAGCGACATGTCGTGGCGGTCCGACCGGTCTACGGAGGCACCGACCACCTGCTTGACAATGGCCTGCTCGGCGTGGAGGTCACCTGGGTTGGTCCGAAGGAGATCGAGCATGCCCTGCGCCCCGACACCGGTCTGGTGGTTGTCGAGACGCCTGCCAACCCCACCCTGGCGCTGCTCGACCTCGACGACGTCTGCGCACAGGCCGGCGATGTTCCGGTCCTGGTCGACAACACCTTCGCCACGCCCATCCTTCAGCAGCCGATGCGCCATGGCGCGGCGATCGTCCTGCACAGCGCCACCAAGTTCATCGGCGGCCACGGAGATGTGATGGCCGGCGTCGTCGCCGCAGGTCCCGAGTGGGCAGCAAGCCTGCGAAGGGTGCGAGCGGTCACCGGCGGGGTTCTCCACCCGCTCGCCGGCTACCTGCTGCACCGCGGGCTGCAGACGTTGCCGATTCGGGTGCGCGCTCAGCAGGAGAGCGCCCAGCAGGTCGCTGAGTGGCTGGTGGCTCACCCCGCAGTGGACGCCGTTCACTATCCCGGTCTGCCCGGCGGCGACCCTGACGGCGTTCTGGGCCGCCAGATGGCGGGCCCCGGGTCCGTGATGGCGTTCGAGGTGGTCGGCGGCTACCCGGCTGCGGCTGCGATGGCCAATGCCTGTGAGCTGGTCACCCATGCGGTTTCGCTGGGCGGCACCGAGACCCTGATCGAGCATCCGGCCTCGCTGACCCACCGGCCCGTCGCAGCGGAAGCCCGTCCGAACCCGGGCCTGCTGCGAATCTCGGTGGGCCTCGAGGCGGTCGAGGATCTGTGTGCCGACCTGGACCGGGCGCTCAGGGCCTGACGGCCGGCCGTCGCTGCCTCGCGGCACGCACCAGGAACGGAGCCATCCGCCCGCGAGGTCCGGCAGGCTGCGTCAACGCCAGGAGTGCTGCGGGCTGTAGCCGAGCACGCGGCGCGCCTTGTCGATCGAGAGCAGGGTGTCATGCTCACCGAGGTCGCGGGTCGCTCTCACCCCGGGGAAGACCTCGGCGACCAGCTCCGCGTTGGACCGTGACATGACCGTGTCTGCCGCGGCGATGATGAAGCGGTCGAAACCCGTGGTGTCGAGCTCGAGGGACCTGAGCACGGCCTGGGCGCCGTCCCGGCCGTCGATGTAGCCCCAGAGGTTCCATTTGCGCAGCTTCGGATCGGCGTCGAAGGCCGGAAAGTCCGCGTAGTCCTGCGGGTCCATCACGTTGGAGAAGCGAAGGGCGATGATCTTCAGCATCGGATCCCAGCGCACCAGCTCGATGGCCATCTGCTCCTCGAGGTGCTTGACCAGCGAGTACACGCTCTCCGGACGTGCCGGATAGTCCTCATCGACGGGGACGTACGGCGGTGGCTCGTCGAAGGGCAGCCCCAGAGTGGTCTCGCTGGAGGCATACACGATGTTCCGGATGCCAGCCCGGCGAGCTGCCTGAAACACGTTGAAGGTGCTCAGGATGTTGTTGTGGAACGTCGCGACGTCACTCAGGATGCCCGGAGCCGGGATCGCCGCGAGGTGGACCAGGGCGTCATACGCCGGCTTCGCGGCCTGCCCAGGACCCGCCGAGGGGTCGTTCTCGCCGAAGATCGCGTCGATGGTCTCGCCGTAGTTGGTCAGGTCGACCCGGACGAAGCCCGGACCACGCTGCCCGGCGGAGTCCAGCGAGACCACCTCATGTCCAGCCTGACCCAGCACGGCAACAACCGTGCGCCCGAGCTTGCCGGACCCACCCGTGACCGCGACTCTCAACGGAGTGAACCGCCGGCGACCTCGTAGGACCACAGCTCGCTGCTCATGCCAACCTGCGGCGCAGCGGGCTGGCCGGCTGGCTCCGGCTCCTTGCGGTGCCCGCGCCCAAACGCCGGCGAGCTCACCCAGGCCTGGAACGAGGCGTCGTCAGCCCAGCGGGTGATGACCAACCAGGTGCTGCGATCGTCGGTCGGTCTGAGCAGCTCGAAGCCCTCGAAACCCGGCTGATCGTCGACCGCCCCGGCGCGTGCGGCGAACCGGCGGGCCAGCTCGTCACCGCCGTCGGCAGGCACGGTAATGGCATTGACCTTGATGATGGTCATCGGGCTTCTTCCTCGAAGAGGTACAGAGACGGGTGTCGCGATTCTGCCACTGCCATTGGGGATGACGGCGCATCTCGGGCTCGTGGTCACGACACGGAGGGCCCGGCGGTCAGGCCGTTGCGGCCGACATCACCGGATAGTCCGTGTAGCCCGTCGCCCCACCGCTGTAGAAGGTCGCCATGTCCGGCTCGTTGAGCTCGGCACCGGTGCGCAGGCGCTCGACCAGGTCAGGGTTGGCCAGGAAGCCGCGCCCGATGCAGAACAGGTCGGTGGCACCGGTATCGACGGCAGCCTGCGCGGTGGCAAGGCTCGAGGGCCCGGTGAAACCGGTGTTGAAGATGACCGTGCCAACCCACTGCTTGCGCAGCTGCTCGTGGAAGTCGGTGTCGGGGCTCTCCAGGATGTGAAGGTAGAGCAGGCCCAGCGGGTTCAGCCCGTCGAGCAGCGCGGCGTAGGTCTGCTCGGTCTCGGTCTCGGTGACGTCGTTGAAGGTGCCCCCCGGAGAGATCCGGATCCCCACCCTGTCGGCGCCGATGGCGGCGACGACTGCGGTCGCGACCTCCACCACGAAACGGGCACGGTTCTGGGGGGACCCGCCATACCCGTCGGTGCGGGTGTTGCTGCCGTCCGCGAGGAACTGCTGCAGGAGATAGCCGTTGGCGGCGTGCAGCTCGACCCCGTCGAGACCGGCCTGCACAGCGCGGCGCGCGGCGTCGACATACTCCGCGACAACGCCCGGCAGCTCAGCCGTCTCCAGGGCGCGGGGCGCCTCGAAGGCCAGCATGCCCTGCTCGGTATAGACCTCGCCGGCCGGAGTGAGCGCCGATGGCGCGACCGGGCGCAGACCGGTGATCGCCTGGTGGCTGATCCGACCGGCATGCATCAGCTGGGCGATGATCCGGCCACCCCGGGCATGGACCGCGTCGGCGACGAGGGTCCAGCCGGCGACCTGCTCGTCGGTGTGCAGGCCCGGGGTGTGCGGGTAGCCCTGACCGACGGCGGAGGGCTGCGTCCCCTCACTGACGATGAGCCCTGCGCCGGCCCGTTGGGCGTAGTACTCGGCGGCAAGCTCGGTGGGGGCTTCACCAGCACCGGCACGGTTGCGGGTCAGCGGTGCCATCACCAGGCGGTTGCGCAGCTCAAGGCTGCCGAGCTGGTATGGCGCGAAAAGGTCGGTCAAGATGGCTCCTCTGTTGATCTGGTCCTACCTACAACCAGCTGCGCGCGAGAGGCTTCCTCGAAGGCACTGTGAGAAATGTCGCGTTGGCCCTCAGCCGCGGCCCAGCTTGCCGCGATCAGCACCAACCCGTGGCCGTTCCTGGCCGGGATGGCACCGTCGCTGGTCAGCCTCTTCGACGCCCCTGTTCATGGTGGCCAACGTCGCCTACATCGGATGGTACGTGGGAGTCGGCCGCCGATTCTGGCGGATGACGCGCCGGCTCTGACTCCGCCTCTGCCTCATCCGGCCGCGGCTCGATCGCAGCAGTGGGGCGACTGGTCGCCTTCGCCATCATCGCCCCACCGTTTCCTGCGACCTCAACCGGTCAGCTGACGTCGGCTCACCGCTAGCTCAGCGCCATCCGTGGCTCGCCACCGACCAGTCCGGTGCCCGAGATGGTGCAGGCTCCACCGCGGACTGCACCGCCGTTCCATGCCTGGCGCAGGCAGCTGCGCAGTCCCATCTGCGCCCAGTAGTTCGGGTGCAGCGACTCCTGGATGTAGTACTGGGTGCCGACGGTGGAGACGGTGCGGATCTGGTTGACCCACTCGGTGTTGTCCACGGCTCCGGCCTGCTGCCAGGAGGTCAGCCCCTTCTCCTCGTACAAGCCGACGGTGCTCTCACAGAGCCTTCGCCCGTTGAAGGCCGAGGCCAGGTCGAGGGTCTTGACCCCGACGACGCCCGATGCCGTGATGGCGTTCTTGACCGTGGCGTTGATCGTCGGCAGTGCCGTGCCGTTGGCCCAGTCGGCATCCTTGTTCCAGAAGCCGCAGCCGCCGGTGCTCTGCCTCGTGTATCCGCTCTGGCTGTAACGGAATCCGGTGCTGTTCGGGATGGGCGAGGGATACGTCTGGACGACCGCGGACCAGGCCGAGTCCGCGTATCCGGCGTTTCGCATGGCAGCGCGCACGTTCTGCAGGCTCGTGGAGATCCTGGCCTGCACCGCGCTCACGTTCGCCGAGGTGAAGTTGGCCGTGACCGACGAGTCGTCGTTGCAGTAGTCAGGGAACAGGGACGACGACCCCAGGAAGTCGCTCACGCAGGACTGCACGATCGAGGCGAAGTTGAAGTCGTTGCCGCCGATGCCGACCACGACCATCTTCACGTTGTGCGTCGCGGCGAAGGTCTGGAGCATTGCGGCCTGGCCCTGCTGGCCGGCCCCGTTGTCGGCGAAGTCGAGGCCCGGCTTGAAGTAGCCGTCACTCGAGGTGTAGGTCGAGGCCTTCGCCCCCGAGCAGGCGAGGTTGAGCCCGTTGACTCCCCCGCCGATGTACGACTCCTGGGACGTGCTGCGGTGGCAGCGCGCGATCTGCTCGCCGGTGCTGCCTGCGTTGTCGAAGTAGGCGGTGCTGCCCAGCGCATCGGCATAGGTGCTCGAGGCGTTGGAGCTCCCGGCCCACCTGCCGGCTTCCCCGGACACGTACGAGTCGCCCAGGCTGGCCACCCAGGGCGTGCCCGATCCGGGACCGTCCGCGGCCGCGGGTCCGGCCAGCGCGAGGGCGGTCAGGCCGCTGGTGGTCAGTGCCGCAGCCAGGACGGCCGCGCTGAGACGATGGTGAGCGCTGGAGCGATGGCGAACAGAAGTCATGGAAAGCCTTCCCTGAACAAGATTCGTCGCGGGCCGCGTCGTTGCGACCATGCGCGGCATGGTCCCACCACCCACCGGTGGGCCAATCACCGGTGGGCTGTTCGGCGCCGTGCCACGTGCCCACTTGACCAGAGCACGCTCGGATCCTCACGGCGGTGTGGCCGCACAGGGCCTGCTGGTTGGATGGACACGTGCCCACCCCGCCGCCTCCCGGTGACCTCGTCGCCGTCTGCTTCATGGGCGCGCTGGCCGCGCTGACCGGCGGGGACGTGACTCTGGTGGGAAACCCCGACGAGATCGCCGGTGAGGTGTCGCGGCTGGAGGCCGGGCAACACCCGCGCTGGGTCTTCTGGTCCTGCCAGGCGGACGCGAGCCCATTGGTCCTGCGGGGTATTCACCTGGACAGGTGCTGGGACATCGCAGAAGCGCATCGGATCCTGGTCGGCGGTCGGGCCGCCGACCCAGCGGTGGCGTGGGCAACGGTATGCCGGCTCGTCACCGCTGACCTGCCGAGCGCAGCCGGCGGCGACCTGTTCGACTTCGCCGACGAGGACGACCCCGGCGACCGAGGCGA
>Ga0209683_10000815_pt1 | contig 11960 bp, 11 predicted proteins | sample DOMMetBare2Fresh_FD_187474 | JGI IMG/M metagenome (GOLD analysis project Ga0209683, IMG submission 187474) | Wetland sediment microbial communities from St. Louis River estuary, USA, under dissolved organic matter induced mercury methylation -... | ecosystem: Environmental > Aquatic >... | reverse complement strand
CGCAAAAAAGCATCGGGCAATTGAATCAAAATACCGGCGCCGTCGCCTGCGCACGGATCCGCACCCACCGCCCCGCGATGCGTCAAATTGGTCAGCAGGTCCAGTCCCTGGCGTACGATTGCATGGTTTTTTTGTCCTTTGATGTGAACGATAAAGCCCACTCCACATGCATCATGTTCATTGCGAGGATCGTATAAACCCTGTCTGGTTGGCAGCGTACTTTGACTCATTGTTATCTCCAAAATATACTAATCAAGGGTTATAATCCTTCCCTTACAACCCCAGTCCTATGTCTGCGCCATTTTTCTGGCCCAGAGTGTATAGGGGCAAATCTGCTCAATTATACGGACGACGATTATTTTTGTCACGTCGTCTTTTAATTCCCGAAACTAAAGATTTTAAAAGCGTATTGCAAATTAGGCGTTACTTAGATATTTACCTAAATTAATTTGTAAACTGCTGAATTTGATAATTTTGTTATTACCGTGAGCTATTTTTTTATAGCTATTGCATCTTTTCCTGCTGGCTTAAGGATTTAATCATCTCGATATAGACATCTCAGACCCAATTTTTCTTGGCAGATGCGTTGATAGGTCTTCGATGGTTATAGTGCACTGGGTGTTCCTTTTGATGGTGTTGCTTTATTTTATTTTGGTTAGTTATGAAAGAACAATTTGATGTTTTAATCGTTGGCGGTGGCATGGTTGGAGCCGCGGTGGCATGTTGTCTCGGCGGTAGTCCGCTAAAAGTGGCCGTGATAGAAAATTCACCACCATTACCTTTTTCTCCTGATCAGCCCCACGATTTGAGAGTTTCGGCACTTAGTATTGCATCAAAAAAAATACTGGCAACAATTGGCGCATGGGAGGGTATCAGCACTCGCCGATTTTGTCCGTTTAGAAGAATGCGAGTTTGGGAATCTGCCGGAAGCACTGAATTTTGTAGTAATAATATTAACTATCCTGAATTAGGTTACATTGTTGAGAACAGAATCACTCAGTTAGCTCTATTTGAGCGTCTCCATGACTTTGACAATGTTGAGCTAATCTGCCTCGCCAATGTTAATAAAATTAATTATTCCGCTGGAAAAGCGGCTGAACTGGAGCTTGACAATGGACGGATTTTGTCCGCAAAAGTGTTGGTCGCGGCAGATGGCGGACAATCAAGAGTTAGGCAAACAGTTGGCTTGGGTGTAACAAGTTGGGACTATAAACAACATGCCCTGGTGATTTATATTGAAACCGCTTATGGCCAGCAGGATATCACTTGGCAACGTTTTGTACCTACCGGTCCACAGGCATTTTTACCGTTGACCGGGCATTTTGGCTCTATTGTCTGGTACCACTCGCCAGATGAGATTAACCGGTTAAAATCCTTGCCATACGAAGAGTTAAAGGATGAATTAATGGCGGCATTCCCGGACTGTTTGGGACAGGTAAACAAAGTGTTGGCAACCGCCAGTTTTCCACTGAAAAGACAGCATGCGCAGGATTATGTCAAATCCGGAGTCGCGTTGGTTGGCGATGCTGCACATATGATTAATCCTCTGGCTGGACAGGGCGTCAATATCGGCTTGTTGGATGCTGCAGCATTGGCCGAGATATTATTGGATGCTAATAAACGGGGCCTTGAACTTGGCGATTTAACTGTGTTAAAAAGTTACGAAAAGTTAAGGCGTAATGAAAATCTGAAAATGATGACGGTTATGGATATTTTTTACCGGGTCTTTAGTAATGAGATTGCGCCGGTTAAATTTTTACGTAACTTGGGACTAGGATTGGCCGGACGCATCACTCCTGCTAAAAATTTGGTAATGCGGAGCGCAATGGGTCTGGAAGGTAATTTGCCCAAACTCGCCCGAGGCGAAAAAATCATTTAATCCAGAGTCGAGACAATAAAGCCAAAGAAACTTTAAGCTCAAGACTGATAGATACTCAATAAGCAACGTATTTTGGATTCAGTGACGTCACTTACCAGGGCATTAGCGATTTACATTGGTCATCATTGTCTTTGCATGACCCCAGAAAGCCTGCCTTGTTAGTGGGCGACGTTATCGACTGGACAATGATGAAATAGAACTGGCTTCTGCTTGCAATTAAACTATTACCACGATACAGCGGCGAAAAATAGCCTGACAGGCATTCTGGTTATGCGATAAAACCAGTAAAGCCCACTTATTAATCAATATCGCTCAGATATAAATCTTCGATTAACTTTCTTTCTTCGGTAGTCAGTAAAATTCGCGAATATTTTAATTCGGTACGGTTACGCTCAGAACCATGCTGATCACGGCGATCGGGCGATCTGCGGTCATCAGAACGTCTCTCCATAGCCCGACGATTGGTTTTTGGCCATGCAAGATAGTTTTGTTTAATATGGTCTATCCACTCCGGCGTGCCAAACTCATACGGTACCACTCGTCTGTCAGCTATGCGTCGCGTCACTGTTGATCGCCTTAGGTTTTTCCTTAAATTGATTATGTTCATTTTGCTTACCTTATCTTTCAAATAGGCTGATATTCATTTTTACACAGCAATCTTAATAATAATAGATATTTTAATAAAGTAAAAAATTACGGCAGAGTTTATTTGGGTACGATAGCAGAGTTTGCTCGTACGGCGATAGCAAGGCCTAAATTCTGGATAATGTCGGTATTCAAATTGTGGTTTTTGGATTCTGTTCGCCCGGCGGATAAATATTACGTGCGAAAATCGTTAGGCATGACAAAACCCATCCACTGCTGTTCGAATACTTACGGAGTTTGCCGGATAAGGTGCCTGGACAGCACAACATCGCCGTGAGCGTGCCGAAAAAGTTACTCAGAATTTCCTTTGTAACCAAATACACCTTCCGGAAACTGCATGGTCATACAATGCAAACTGCCGTACTGGTGAACCAGGGGTCGGCAGGGTGTGGCGATAATTCTGTGTCGTGGAAAACAACCGGCCAACCGTTGCAAAGCGATGTCATCCAGGGCGTCATCGTAAACCGGAACCAGGACGGCTGTGTTAATAATCAGAAAGTTGGCATAATTGGCTGGCAACCGCTGGCCGGCTTCGTCATAGATCGGTTGTGGCATTGGTAACGGGATCAATTGGTAAGGCCGATTCGACTGTGAACGAAATGCCTGTAATTGGGCTTCCATATTTTTCAAACCGCTGTAATGCTTGTCGTTGGCATCCTCACAACTGGTATAGGCAATCGTATCGGCCGTACAGAAACGCGCTAGCGTATCGATATGCGCATCGGTGTCGTCACCTGACAAATTTTCCTGATCCAGCCACAACACTCTGTTAACACCAAAGTACTCATGTAAACGCCGTTCGATATGCTGTTGTGACAGTCCTTTATTTCGGTTCGGGTTGAGCAGGCATTGCCGGGTCGTCAGAATGGTATCGACACCATCGCTTTCGACGCTGCCGCCCTCCAAGATGAAATCGACGTCAGAATAAACCGCGCCTTTAAAGGGTTTATAGTTTAAAAGCACTTGATTAATGGCGTTGTCGTCTTGATACGGGTATTTTTCACCCCAGCCGTTGAAGCGAAAATTCAGCAATTGCAGTTGCCCCTGGTTTTCGATGCTCAGAAATACCGTATCTCGGACCCAGATGTCATTGGTTTTAGCTTGGATGAAATCGATATTGCGGATATTGTTTAACAAGCCCTGGATATGCAGTTGATGACTATAATCCCGGCACACAATGATCAGGCGTTGATAATAGCTGATGGTATCAGCAATAAAACAGAAGGTTTTTTCAACAGACTCGAGCCGATTGCGGAAATCGCCGGTTTTATGCGGCCAGGCAATTAAGACGGCGGATTGTTTTTCCCATTCGGCTGGAAAGCGGATCATTGCTTTTGATTTCCTGTTGATAACATTTCTTGAGCATGGGCCAAGGTATTTGTGGTAATGGTAACGCCGCCCAGCATCCTCGCAACTTCTTCGATCCGCTCTTCCCTGTTCAGTAATCGAACAGTGGATGAAGTGACATCACTTTTATTGTTTTTTTCGACATAAAGATGCTGATGCGCCTGGGCTGCGACCTGCGGCAAATGAGTGACGCAGATGACCTGCCGGTTATGGCTTAAAGCTCGCAGTTTTTGCCCGACGATTTCGGCGATGCCGCCGCCGATGCCTGAATCGACCTCATCGAAAATCATCGTCGGCGTGGTTTTGTCATTCGATGTGACGACCTGAATCGCCAGGCTAATGCGCGACAGCTCACCGCCGGAAGCCACTTTGGCTAGCGGTTTGGGCGGTAGCCCAGGATTGGCGCTGACCAGAAAGTTCACTCTGTCCAGACCATAGTGTTGGGGCGTATCCTTATCCGGCTTGGAAATTTCGACCAGAAATGCACCATGCGGCATACCTAGTTCCTTGATCATCGCCGATATCTGTTGTTGCAATTGAGCGGCGCTTTCGTGGCGTTGTTTGGACAGTTGTGCAGCCAGTTGCCGGTATTGTTCGATCAAACGTGCAGTTTTATTTTGCAATTCTTCAATTCTTTCGCTGCTATGGGTTATGCCGTCCAGTTCCTGCGCCAGCTTCACGGCCAGTTCGGGCAATCCGTCGGGGCTGATGTGATGTTTGCGGCTTAGACTCTGAATAATGCTTAGCTGATTTTCCAACCTTTCCATATGGCGGGGATCCGCCTCCTGGAACTCCAGAAATCGACGTAATTGCAGGGCGGCTTCCTCGGTTTGAATTTGGGCATCGGAAAGCAGAGCGCAGATGTCGTTGAGTTCGGGCGCAAATCGAGCAATCTGGGTCAATTCGCCAAGACACCGGTTCAGCATCCGGTTGATAGATTGCTCATCATTTTCATAAAGCCTGTCGAGCTGAGCTTGGCCGACGCTGATAATTTGCTCCAGATTGGCAAGCCGGGTGTGTTCTTCAGTCAATGCGGTATAATTGAAATTGGCCAGATCGAGTTGATTTAATTCTTCAATTTGAAAACTTAGCAATTCTTCCCGCCGACTTTGGTCCGTGCCGGATTTCATCAGTCGGGCGAGCTCCTTGTCGGCTGATTGCCATTGCCGGTAGCAGTCGCTAACACTGTCCAGCAGCAGCTGATGTTTACCGAAAAAATCCAGCGTACGGCGTTGCTCGTCACTATTCAGCAAGTGCAAATGCGCATGCTGACCATGAATTTCGACCAGTTTTTCACTCAGTTCCTGCAAGGATTGCAAGGTCACAGGGCGATTATTGATATAAGCCTTCGAACGTCCGTCAGGGCTCATTACCCGTCTGATAAAACAATGCTTTTCATCATCCAGATCATTTTCTTTCAGCCATTGCAGGGCATCCTGTGCATCGGATAAATCAAATTCCAGATTAATTTCGGCGCGATTGCAATCAGGCCGGATGAAACCTGAATCAGCCCTGTCGCCCAATGCGAGTCCTAATGCGGTTAATAAAATGGATTTACCGGCTCCGGTCTCACCGGTAAGTACTGACATGCCTTTTTCCAGGTCGAGGTCCAAGGATTTGACGACTGCTAGATCGATTATATTAAGATTTAATAGCATAGGCCTGTGCAGGGTATCCGCTACTCCAGTTCAGTTTTTTTCTGAGTATCTGAAAAAAATCATGGTCTTCAGGGTGCAAAATTCTAATCGGTTTTGGGTCCTTTTTAATCAAAATCTTGTCACTGATTAACACTTTAGGAATTTCAATCTGGTCGCAAGTGACCAAGGCATTGATTTGCTTGGTTTGGCAGAAAGTGATTTCAATTTCGGCTGAATCGTGAATTACGATAGGGCGGTTTGACAAAGTATGCGGATTCAGTGGCACCAAAACCAGGGCACTAAGTGATGGGTAGAGAATCGGCCCGCCGCCGGACAAGGAATAAGCTGTTGACCCGGTCGGCGTGGAAACAATCAAACCATCGGAGCGCTGCGAATTTAAAAAGACGTTATCAATTTTGGTGACTATTTCTATCATGCTGGGCGTTACCCAGCGATGAACGGCCACTTCATTGACGGCGGTTTCCTCATGGATAACTTGTTCGTCACGGACAATTTTGGTGCGCAATAAATAACGCTTTTCCTCGATGTAATGTCCCTGCAGTATTGCATGTAACTTGTCAGGCAGTTCATGCGGTGATATGTCGACCAAAAAACCCAGCCGGCCCAGATTGATACCGATTAGAGGTTTATCGTAGACGGCTATGGCACGGGCTGCCGATAAAAAGGTGCCGTCGCCGCCCACGGCAATAATCAGGTCGCAATAATGCCCAAGAGACTCAATCGAACACGACTCGACAGATGCAGCCTCAATAAACCTGGCGCTATCCTGGGCGATAATAACCTTAAAATCGTGCCGTGTTAAATAGCCATAAAGAACGGATAAGGTTTCAGCAATACTGGGGTCACTGGGTTTACCTATGATGCCTATGGTCTTGAAATGGGTCTGCATGGCTGATAACAAGCGGTAAAACGCTTGATTATACAAAAAAACGCCATTTAACCAAGTCTTTTACAAGAGCATCGTGTTGATGGCGGTAACTGAAACTGCTTTTCTGGTGTGCTGTGCAGTGAAGGAAGTTCTGACCAAAGCCCTTGGGCAAATTCATTACGAACGGCATGTTGTTGATTCCGGTCATGATCAGCTGTAAGCATAACGGACAGTCATGGCGCGAATGGAATCAACTGAGTTCAAAGTCACCTTGAATTTAGCCGGATGGATGCAGCTAATTTAATTTCAAGCGTGGTAGGCAGTAGTTTAAAGAGAACTTAAAGGCATTTATCTTGTTAAATGGCTTTTTTAATTCTCTCCAACGCGCCCTGTAGATTTTTCATGCTGGTGGCAATCGAAATCCTGATATGTCCAGGGCAGCCAAACGCCGAGCCAGGTACCAGCGCAACACCTGCCTGTTCGATCAGATACTCGGAGAAATCGAGGTCGTCTTTTATGCCTTTCAGTTTGCCGATAAGCTTTTCCACATTCGGGAAAACATAAAAAGTCCCATCTGTTTCCAGACAGTCTATGCCATCAATGCTGTTGAGTTCGTTCACCACATAATCATGACGTTGTTTAAACTCAGTGCACATTCGTTCGATAAAGCTTTGATCGCCGGTTAAAGCAGCTTCCGCCGCAACCTGGGAAATTGACGTAGGATTCGATGTGCTTTGCGATTGGATTGTGCACATGGCTTCAATCAGATCGGCGGGGCCGGCGGCATAACCGATACGCCAGCCGGTCATCGAGTAGGCTTTCGAGACGCCATTCATGACGATCGTGCGCTCATAGAGCTCGGGATGGGCATTTAAAATATTAACAAACGTACCTCTTTTCCAGAGAATGTGCTCATACATATCATCGGTTGCGATAATCATGTTCGGATAATCCTTAAGCACATCGCCCAAAGCCCGAAGCTCTTCCAGTGTATAGGCGATGCCGGACGGATTGGATGGGCTGTTGATAAAGATCAGCCGGGTTTTTGCGCTTATGGCTTTGCGCAATTGTTCAGGCGAGATTTTAAAATGCTGCGCCTGCGTAGTCTCTATGATGACAGGAATGCCATCGGCCAGCAGCACCATGTCGGGATAGGAAACCCAGAACGGTGCCGGAATGATCACCTCATCGCCCGGATTAAGCAGGGCTTGCGTCAGGTTGAATGAACTCTGCTTGCCACCGCAGGAAACCAGAATCTGATTAAGCTGATAATTCAAGCCGTTATCGTTTTTGAATTTGTCGATAATCGCTTTTTTTAACGAAGGAATACCATCAACCGCGGTGTATTTGGTAAAACCATTATCCAATGCCTTGACCGCCGCCGCTTTGATATGGTCGGGGGTGTCGAAATCCGGCTCACCCGCGCCGAGACCAATGATATCCTTGCCCGCAGCGCGCATTTGCGCTGCCCTGGCAGTGATGGCCAAGGTAGGGGAAGGTTTAACTGCTTTGACTCTGTTTGAAAGTGTGATGCTCATGTTCCGCCGTGTAAAATCAATGACAAATAGAAGCAATTATACGCTATGTAGATGGCATACAAAAATCAAAAAATGTAGCTATTCACGATGATCGGGAAGCAAGGCACAAGGATAAAGGGCAGCCTTAAATTAAAGATTGGCTTTTGTTTTTTGTGCCGAGCACTCAAGCTGAATATAGCTACCAAACATTAAGTTGTGCTATCCATGCACCCTGATTCAAAAAATAGTGATAGTTCAGAGAATATCTGCCAGGTTACCTTTCGTTTCCAGCCATATCTTGCGGTCTTGCGAACGTTTTTTAGCCAGCAATAAATCAAGTTGACCGGTAGTATCGTCATTTTCGGTCACCGTCAACTGAACAAGCCTACGGGTATCGGGATTCATCGTTGTTTCTCGGAGCTGGCCGGGATTCATTTCACCAAGGCCTTTAAAACGCTGAATATTGATTTGGCCCTTGAGCCTTTCTGCTTTGATCCTGTCCAATACGCCTTGACGCTCTGATTCATCCAGGGCATAAAATACCCGTTTGCCGACATCAATTCGGTACAAAGGTGGCATGGCGACAAAAACCCGGCCAGCCACCACCAGCGCATTAAAGTGCTGATAGAACAGAGCGCAAATTAATGTAGCGATATGGTTGCCGTCCGAATCGGCATCGGCCAGAATGCAGACCTTGCCATAGCGTAAATTCTGCAAATCGGCCGAACCCGGTTCAATGCCTAACGCTACGGCAATATCATGCACTTCCTGGGAAGCCATCACCTGATTGGATTCAACCTCCCAGGTGTTCAGGATCTTGCCGCGCAACGGCATGATGGCCTGAAATTCCCGTTCGCGCGCTTGCTTCGCGGAACCTCCCGCCGAATCGCCCTCCACCAGAAATAATTCCGTCCTGGCAATGTCCTGTGCCGAACAGTCAGCCAATTTGCCTGGTAAAGCCGGCCCCGTGGTAATCTTTTTGCGGATAATTTTTTTATTGGAACGCAGGCGTTTCTGAGCACTGGAAATGATGATTTCAGCGATTTTTTCACCTTCGGCAGGATGCTGGTTTAACCACAGACTGAAGCTGTCCTTGGCGACACCGGAAACAAATGTGACGCATTCGCGTGAACTCAGTCGTTCCTTGGTTTGCCCCGAAAATTGCGGATCTTCAAGTTTGACCGACAACACAAAATGGCAATTTTCCCAGACATCTTCCGGCGCGACTTTTACGCCACGTGGCAGAAGATTACGGATGTCGCAAAATTCCCGCATTGCTTCGGTCAAACCGGCGCGTAATCCGTTGACATGGGTTCCACCTTGTGCGGTAGGCACCAGGTTGACATAGCTTTCAGTCAGCATTTCGGAAGGATTTTCCAGCGCCCAAACGATGCCCCATTCCACCGCCTCGTGATTAGCGGCCATATTAACCATAAACGGCTGTTCCGGAAAAAAATCGATATCGCCGACCCGGTCAAGCAGATATTCCTTGAGCCCGTCCTGATAGCACCAGACATAACTCTCATCGGTTTGCTCGGACTTCAACGTGATATTCAAGCCGGGGCACAATACCGCCTTGGCGCGCAGCACCTGCGTCAATTTCGGTACCGATATTTTATTGGAATCGAAATATTTACCGTTAGGCCAGAATCTTACCGCTGTTCCGGTATTGTTACGGCCCACAGTGCCGGTTTCAGTTAATTCGCTTTGTTTTTCGCCATCGGCAAAGTCCATGCGGTACACCTTGCCGTTGCGCTTAACTTCTATTTCCAGCCGGGCCGACAAGGCATTGACCACCGATACGCCGACACCATGCAGACCGCCTGAAAACTGATAATTTTTATTGGAGAACTTGCCGCCGGCATGAAGCTGCGTCAGGATAACCTCGACGCCCGGAATGCCTTGTTCAGGATGCATGTCTACCGGCATGCCCCGGCCATTATCACTAACCAGTACGGAACCATCCTTAAATAAAATCACATCGATACGGTCGGCATGACCGGCTATCGCCTCATCGACACTGTTGTCGACCACTTCCTGCACCAGATGATTGGGTCGGGTGGTGTCCGTGTACATGCCCGGACGTTTTCGAACCGGCTCCAGTCCGCTTAAAACCTCAATTGCTGCCGCATTATAATCACTCATTTTAAGCTAAACACTCCTTCCAAATAAAAATTATGTGTTCGTGTGAAAGGTACAAAGCGCCAAGCAGAATCCTTTGGCCGTATGCCTCCCACAAATTTTTTACATGTCACGCGAAACTCTTGTAATATTGTAGGAGTCTTATTTTTTGTTAACTACCTATTTTTAAGGAAATGTAAAATGAAATCGAATACTGCACTATCACGTCAGGAAGCCGGCATTCTGGCGACCAACAAAGTGTTAAGAAACACTTATCTATTATTGTCAATGACCTTGCTGTTCAGCACCCTCACGGCAGCACTGGCCATGTACCTGAATCTGCCGCATCCCGGCATGATTATCACGATGGTGGGATATTTTGGTTTATTGTTCCTGACTACCAAATTCAGCAACAGCGGATTAGGACTGGTTTTCGTTTTTGCGCTGACCGGTTTCATGGGTCTGACGCTTGGCCCCATTTTAAACATGTATATTCATGCGTTTGGTAACGGCCACGAGTTGATTATAACGGCATTGGGTGGTACAGGCGTTATCTTCCTGGGCCTTTCCGGCTATGCCCTAACAACCCGCAAAGATTTCAGTTTCATGGCCGGTTTCCTGATGGTGGGCATATTGGTGGCGTTTCTTGCGGGTATCGCGGCCATGTTCTTTACTATTCCAGCTCTTTCGCTGGCTGTCTCAGCCATGTTTATCCTGCTGATGTCGGGTATGATCCTGTATCAAACCAGTGCAATAATACACGGAGGTGAAACCAACTACATTTTGGCGACCATTTCGCTATATGTATCGATTTACAACCTGTTCCTGAGTCTGTTGCAATTGCTTGGGGTATTCGGTGGTGAAGAGTAACAGATCTTATTTTTCGCAAAGTCAAAGCCCGGTTTTTTGGGCCGGGCTTATTAGCTTGTTAATGCTGCTTTCCGGCTGCCAACAACCAAAAACACCCGAACAGGTAACGACCGCTTTCTGGGCTGCATTAATAAAAGGCGAAATCGAAATCGCCAAAGGGTTTGTTACGGAAAAGTCCCTGCATCTGATCACAGAAAAAGAAATCCGAAAGGATGCGGATCTACGTATCGGGCAAATTGTAATCAATGGTGACAGTGCGGCCGTGGAAACCATTATGACTGAAGACAGCAGGGTGTCTTCTTTTAATACCGCATTGCTCAAGGAAGGCGGCTTGTGGAAGGTTGATTATCAGCAGACTCTTATCAATATCTCGGCGATGCCTTTCAATGGTATTTTCAAAAGCCTGGATCAGCTGGGCGAAACCTTCAAAAAACAGATGGAGCAGCAAATGCCCCTCTTCGAGAAACAAATCGAGTCTTTTGGCGAAGAATTAAAACAACAAATGGATGAGTTTGGCCGCTACCTGGAAAATCCTAAAAAATGGAAAAAGCAGCACCCTTATCGCGATGATACTATTTAGCTGGTTTTTATTGTTGCTGAATGGGGCGCCATGTCGAAATCGCTTCCTATGGTTTAGTTTTGCGTCAACAAAATAATGAAAAACTGAGGCCAGTAGCATGACAGAATTCCGTTGGAACCCTGAAAAACCCCTGGCTGTCAGCGCTATATGCATCATCGGTATTATCAATGTAATCCAGATGCTTAACTTAATCTTGTCGCCAATGGCCAAGCAGGCAGGGGCGGTTTACCCACTGTATTTTTCGTTGTCTGTTGTCATCAGTCTGGTTTGCATTGGCGGGTTATGGGTTCTGAAACGCTGGGCTGCGCTGGTTTATTCGGCAGTGTTGATCTGCAATCAATTGGTCTTGCTGGTCATGGGGTACTGGGAAATGACAGCCGCGATCGTTCCGGCGGCAATAATACTTTTACTGCTCAAATATCTGGATAAAATGTCCTAGCCGACTGATTTTCCTGCAATACCAAAATTTTACCGT
>Ga0209683_10000812_pt1 | contig 11971 bp, 13 predicted proteins | sample DOMMetBare2Fresh_FD_187474 | JGI IMG/M metagenome (GOLD analysis project Ga0209683, IMG submission 187474) | Wetland sediment microbial communities from St. Louis River estuary, USA, under dissolved organic matter induced mercury methylation -... | ecosystem: Environmental > Aquatic >... | reverse complement strand
CCGCCCACCAAGTATCTGAGTTTTGTTTTGGATAAATCGGGGTCGTAGTTCAGTCGGTTAGAACGCCGGCCTGTCACGCCGGAGGTCGCGAGTTCGAGTCTCGTCGGCCCCGCCATTTTTTGCAAGTTCGCATGAACTTGGAGTTGACTGGAGCGAGTGCCATGAATAGGGAAGAAGCGCTGACTCAACGTCAGTGGTATGTGATCGATGCCCAGGGCAAAGTTCTCGGGCGGATGGCCACCGAGATCGCCAAGGTTTTGCGTGGGAAGCATAAGCCGGTTTACACACCGAACCAGGACGCCGGCGACTTTGTGATCGTGGTCAACGCTCGGGGAATCAAGCTAACTGGCGCCAAGTTAGAGCAAAAGATTTATTACCGGCACACCGATTACCCAGGTGGCATACGCCAGCGGACCGCGGCGGAGATGCTCCAAGAGAAGCCCGAAGATTTGGTTCATTTGGCGGTAAAGGGAATGCTGCCAAAGAATCGCTTGAGCCGGCACTTGGCCACCAAGCTCAAAGTCTATGCAGGGCCGGACCATCCCCATGCAGCGCAAATGCCGCAACCCTTGGCAGTTGAAGCATAGGAGAATCAGTTCGATGGCAGATAAAACAATTGTAGCCACAGGCCGACGCAAAACCTCAGTCGCCCGCGTTTTTCTTAAACCAGGGAAAGGTAGCCTGGTAATTAATAATCGCACTTTGCAAGAATATTTCGGGCGTGAAACCGCGCGGATGATCGTCTTGCAGCCATTTCAAGTCACTCAAACGGCTGGTAATTTCGATATTGCGGTGAATGTTGACGGTGGCGGCAACTCAGGGCAAGCGGGAGCGATCCGCCATGGTATTACTCGTGCTTTGATGGAGTTTAATCCGGACCTTCGCGCTTCGCTTAAGAAAGCTGGATTTGTCACGCGCGATCCCCGCGCAGTCGAACGTAAAAAATACGGCCGCCATAAAGCCCGCAAACGACCGCAGTATTCAAAGCGTTAGCCTTACGAAGCTTTCTTGTTCGTTGGTATTCCAGCGCTTGGCATTGTCAGTCGACAATGCCAAGCGCTTTTTTATTTGAGGCTGCCAACATCGGCTTCAGCTGCTACATTAAAATTGTGGCAATAGTACCAAATGTCAGGTCGAAAGCCGATCATCGCCGCTCGGAAGTGACGCTGCACTCGCAAGGACGAATCCTTTACTCTTCCGCAGTGAACAAATAAAGCCCAATCATTGTAAAAATTAGATTGGGAACCCAAGCCGCCGCAACTGCTGGTAATGCGCCACTGCGGCCCAGGGATATGCAGAACGCGGTCAGCACCCAATACCCGAAGGCGATGACCATGGTGATGCCGAAGCTGAGCGAGATGCTGTTGCTCAATTGCCGTTTGATCGCGAATGGCGTCGCTAGGAGCACCATCAAAATTGAGACTAGAGGTAGTGCTAGTTTGGTTTGTAGATCGACTTCGATCGCCGTGGTATCGATTCCCTTCGTTTTCATATCGCCAATCTGTTTCTGCAGATCGAAATAACTATACTCATCGGCATCGTGCGCCAGTAGCTTCAGATCGTTGGGGGTCTCGGTGATTGGAATGCTGGCAACGCTATCGCTGCGAGAAAGTTTGCCATCCTGCTGCAGTTCCCATTCGACGGCGCCTTCTGATTGCCATTTACCCGCATCCCACCTTGCCGTCGGAATTTCTATCAATGAGCGTAAACTGAAATCCCGATTCAAGCTAAAGACGGTGACTCCCTTGAGGGTATTCTTCCGTGGATCAAAGTTGTCAATGTTGATGAAACTGCCGTCGCCACGTATCCAAATATTACGAGTGCCATAAAGGCTGAGTTGCAATTTTTGCCTGATTTCGGTTCGATAGATTTGCTGTGCGTTTCGGCTAAATATGGGTACCAACGTTTCATTCCAAAAAAAAGTCAGGCCTGAAAGGCACATGGAGATGACGATTAAAGGCAGGGCTATCCGTTGGACGCTGACGCCGCTGGAGCGAATTGCAGTGATTTCTTGGGTGCGCGACAGTAGGCCTAAACAGAATAACGTCGAGAACAAGGTGGCAAACCCAATTACCCGAGAAATCAGTAGAGGCGCTTTGAACATGAAATAGCGCAAGATAGTTGAAACTGGTGCCCCAGATTCCAGCAGGTTGCTGATGCGTTCGAAAAAATCAGCGGTAACATAGAGCCCTGTAATGACCGCCAAGCTGAGCCCGAAAACGCGCAGAAATCCGCCTGAAACATAGCGGTCGAGGATGCCACCGAGGGGCATCATGCGGTGATGAGCTCTTGATGCCATGGCTAATTAGTCCGCTGGCCGCCTTATTAGTTTATTCCATAGGCGTTGGGTTGCGTTCGCGACACCGGATGCGAACACTGGAAGCGCCAAGGGGGTCTCGCGCATCGCCTTGCGAAAAAAAATCAATGCAATACAACTGAGTGATAGGTTGGGTAACCACAACGCGGCAATCGGAGGTAAGGTTCCTTTGTCGCCTAAGGCTTTTCCTACCGAGAGCAGGGCGTAGTAGGCTAGCAGCCAAAACAAGCAAAGCATGAAGCCCCAGGAACGACTCGCGCGGGAGGCGCGCGGCAGCAGCGCCAGCGCGACACCGAGGACGCCAAAAACCAAGGGAACAAAGCCGAAGGCGATGCGATGATGCAACTCCATGCGTTCTGGAGTCGTTTGTACGCCGCGCCGGGCCTTATCCTCGATGGTTTTGATCAGTTCGGACGATGGTAGTTCCTTAGGCCCGATCTCTTTCTTTCGCATGGGGCCGACGAGTTCGTCCAAATCAAACTTGAAATCGTAGATATTGAAGCTGGTTTGACTAAAACCGGGGCGATTCTTTTCCCGTTCGTAAATCGAACCATCGAAAAGCCGCAGCGCCAGTGTGTTGGTTGCGTCATCAGTGGTGATCCTCGCTACCTTGCCGACGATGATGTCCTCGCGGACACGGTCGCGCGTGTCGACAATAAAAATACCTTGGGCGGTGTTGCCCGGAGGGATGATTTCCTCGATGTAAATGAGGATCTTGGGAAAATCATCGTTGAATACTTTTTCTTTAAGTGCGGTGCCGACGCGTGATTTGGCGATGCTATAGAGTTCTTTTTTGAGCGCGGCATTGGCGGTTGGCCGCGCGTAGAGGGTCATCACCAGGGTGAGCACGGATATGATCAACGACAGGCCGGCGATGGGCCACAAGATTTGCAATGGGCTGACGCCAGAAGCTTTCATTGCAAGTAATTCTTGGTCGCTGGCCATGCGCCCGAGACCCAATAGGATTGCCAGCAGAAATGCCATTGGTACCGTCATTTCCAGGAATGTTGGCATGATGAGCGTTAGGAGCTTGCCGACTTGAAGCGCGGGGACGCCACGGCTGATGACCAATTCAATCAGCTTTAAGAGGCGCCCAATCAGTAGAATAAAGGTGAACGCAAGCAGGCCGAGAAAAAAAGGCGGCAAGACTTCGGAAATGAGATAGCTGATTAACGTCTTTCGTTTCACGGTGGCGGCATGTTAACTGTTGTACTCCTGGTTGTAAAATCAACGGCTAATTCTAACTGACCTATGGCAACCGATTATCTGTACGGCATCAACTCGATTCATGAAACGCTGATCGCGGCACCGCAGAGTGTGCGCGAGATTTTCGTCAGTGACAATTCCCGACATGGCCGGTTGCAGGTGCTGGTCGTCGAAGCACGCCGTCATGGACTCAAAGTTAGCTTCCGCACGCCACGAGAACTGGACCGTTTGGCGGAAGGGGAGCGTCATCAAGGTGTCGTCGCAGTGGTTGAAGCTTACGCCTATTCCGATTTCGAAAAATTGCTGCCGCGGGTCGCTGATGCGGCATTTTCGGAATGGATCCTGATCCTGGATAGTATCGTCGATCCGCGTAACTTCGGCGCGCTCTTACGTACCGCCGAAGCGGCTGGGGTGCACCATGTTGTCATCCCAAAAGATCGTAGCGTGGAGGTCACTCCGTCAGTGGTCAAGGCTTCGGCCGGCGCGGCCCACCATTTAAGTATTTACAAAGTAACCAACTTGCGGCGGGCTCTGCAGGAGCTGAAGCAGGGTGGGTATTGGACCGTCGGCTTGGCAGTGGGTGCTAAGGAATCCCTGTACCAACGGGTATTTCCCGAAAAACTCGCCATTGTGCTTGGCAGTGAAGCCACCGGGGTGCGCCCCATCAATCTGCGGGAGTGTGATTTTGTTGTGTCAATTCCAATGCTTGGGAAAGTTGCGTCGCTCAATGTTGGGGTCGCTGGCGCGGTTTTTCTGTTTGAATTGGTGCGTCAGCAGCGCTTGGCTAGACTCTAACCATCGGCGATGGTCGTTTCGTGCCTTTTTAGGGTCGAACCGGCGCAATGGTACGAAACCTTTGAGCGGTGTTGACATGATCTACCGAAGATGGTTTAAATATCCGTTTACAAACGGGGATAACTCCCCGGTGTCGTGGTTTGCCTGTAGGGCAAAAGATCCATACTTACAAACTGAAAAAATTTGTTGAGATAAGTATCTTTACCGCTGCCTAAGAAGGCAATTGGCAAATATTTCGCTGGCACGAAATTCCGCAGGGCAATGGGCTGGCGTAGCTCAACGGTAGAGCAGCTGATTTGTAATCAGCAGGTTGTAGGTTCAAGTCCTATCGCCAGCTCCAGCTAATCCATGGTGGTTACTTGGAGTGGCGGACAAATTTGTTTTTGGGGAGTCGAGGAGAGGTTCCCGAGTGGCCAAAGGGAGCAGACTGTAAATCTGCCGGCGATGCCTTCGAAGGTTCGAATCCTTCCCTCTCCACCAATTTTGCGGGAATAGCTCAGTTGGTAGAGCGCAAGCCTTCCAAGCTTGGGGTCGCGGGTTCGAGTCCCGTTTCCCGCTCCACATTGGTAGAACTAGAGGGTGGTATTTTCCACTGGCCGGTCTCTCGCCCCGTAAGTGGGCACCGCGCGGCCAAGCACCATCCACCGACATGCCCAGGTAGCTCAGTCGGTAGAGCACGTCCTTGGTAAGGACGAGGTCAGCGGTTCAATCCCGCTCCTGGGCTTTGCCTTTTGGTTTGGGGACTCGGGGGGATAGTCGAGTGGCGGTAATTAAGGGTGATGATTCGGAAATCAATTAGGAGGACGCGATGAGCAAAGCTAAATTTGAGCGTAAAAAACCACATTTGAATATTGGTACGATCGGTCACGTCGACCATGGCAAGACTACCTTGACAGCAGCGATCACCAAGGTGCTGGCCAAGTCGGGGAAAGCGACCTTCCTAGCCTACGACCAGATCGACAAAGCGCCTGAGGAAAGAGAGCGTGGCGTTACCATCAACATTGCCCATGTCGAGTATGAAACCGACAAGCGACACTACGCTCACGTCGACTGCCCTGGCCACGCCGACTACGTCAAAAACATGATTACCGGTGCGGCGCAGATGGACGGCGCGATCCTTGTCGTCTCCGCGGCCGATGGGCCTATGCCGCAGACCCGCGAGCATATTCTCCTGGCACGCCAAGTCGGCGTTCCTGGCATCGTGGTTTTTCTTAACAAGGCCGACATGGTCGATGATAAGGAGTTGTTGGAGCTCGTCGAGCTCGAAGTTCGCGAATTGCTCTCCAAGTATAAATTCCCCGGCGATGATACACCCATCGTCATTGGCAGCGCGCTGAAAGCCCTCGAAGGGGATACCTCTGACATGGGCGAAGGCGCGATCTTGAAGTTGATGGAGGCGGTGGACGCGTTCATTAAAGAACCGGAGCGCGAAATCGATAAGCCCTTCATTATGCCGGTGGAAGATGTTTTTACTATCAGCGGCCGCGGCACGGTGGTCACTGGTCGTGTCGAGCGCGGCATCATCAAGGTTGGCGAAGAAATTGAAATCGTCGGCTTCAAGCCAACGGTTAAGACTGTCGCCACCGGCGTTGAAATGTTTCGCAAATTGCTCGACGAAGGCCGAGCTGGTGACAATATCGGCGTACTCTTGCGCGGCACCAAGCGTGAAGAAGTGGAGCGCGGCCAGGTCTTGGCCAAGCCCGGCAGCATTACGCCGCATACTAAGTTTAATGCTGAGGCCTATGTCTTGACCAAGGAAGAGGGTGGCCGTCACACGCCATTTTTCAACGGCTACCGGCCGCAATTTTACTTCCGCACCACTGACGTCACTGGCGTCGTCAAGTTGCCGGAAGGCACGGAAATGGTCATGCCCGGCGATAACATCAACGTCGAAATCGAGTTGATTACCCCGGTCGCCATGGACCAGGGCTTGAAGTTCGCTATTCGTGAAGGTGGCCGAACGGTCGGCGCCGGCGTGGTTACCAAGATCATTCAGTAACCCAACGCGGCGCGCCAGGAGGATAAGGTCATGCGGGAGCTGGTAGGTTTTGCATGCGATAAGTGTAAACGAAAAAACTACACATCGTCGAAGAACCGGAAAACAACCACCGAGAAACTAGCGCTCAAGAAATTTTGCAATTCTTGTCGCTCACACACCCTGCATCGTGAGGTTAAAGTTTAACAACGAGGATACAGGGGTCAGTAGCTCCAATTGGTAGAGCGCCGGACTCCAAATCCGGTTGTTGCAGGTTCGAGTCCTGCCTGACCCGCCACGTTACTAAGCTGGAGAAACTTCACATGGGGGATTGGATTCAAAAAGTTCAGGACAGCTTTGGCCAGGGCGTCGAGTTTTGCAAAGAGTCCTGGCAGGAGTTGCAAAAAGTCCATTGGCCGTCGCGCAAGGAAACATACATGGCCACGATGGTGGTTATCGTCGTGGTGGTGCTGGTGTCTTTGTATTTGGCAAGTGTCGATTTTTTTCTGACAAAGGCGGTTCAGGCGATTATCGGTTAATCATTTAGGTCCTCCTCTTATGGCGAAACACTGGTACATCGTTCACACCTTTTCCGGCTTTGAACAAAAGACCAAGGCGGCCCTAGAGGAGCGCGTCAAGCAGCTCGGCAAGCAGGATCTGTTTGGCGAAATTCTCGTGCCGATGGAGAAGGTGGTCGAACTCGTCAAGGGGAAGAAAAAAACTTCGTCACGGAAGTTTTTCCCCGGCTACATTCTGGTCCAGATGGAGCTCAACGACGAGACTTGGCATGTGGTCAAAGAGACCCCCAAGGTGACCGGTTTCGTTGGTGGCAGTACCAATCCGCCGTCGGTGAGCGACGAAGAAGTGCGCGCGATCACGCTGCAAATGGAAGAGGGCGCGATCAAGCCTAAGCCGCGCGTGTCGTTCTCTGTCGGTGAAAACGTCAAGGTGGTCGATGGTCCGTTCGCGGACTTCAATGGCGTGGTTGAAGAGGTTAAGCCGGATAAGGGCAAGCTCAGAGTGCTGATCAGCATCTTTGGCCGCGCCACGCCGGTTGAGCTGGAGTTTGTCCAGGTCGAACGTAATTAGTTTGATTAAAAGGATCGAAAGCAATGGCTAAGAAAGTCATCGGTGAAATCAAATTGCAAATACCCGCCGGGCAGGCTAACCCCAGTCCGCCGGTGGGCCCAGCCCTCGGCCAGCGTGGCGTCAACATCATGGAATTCTGCAAGGCCTTCAATGCCGCCACCCAGGCGCAGATGGGTATGGTTACACCGGTGGTGATCACGGTCTATGCTGATCGGTCGTTTACCTTTGTCACCAAAACACCGCCAGCCTCAGTGCTACTCAAGAAAGCGGCCGGACTAGATAAGGGCTCCAAGGAACCGGGTAAAACCAAGGTGGGTAAAGTCACCCAGGCGCAGGTTAGAGAGATTGCCGCGTTGAAACTTAAGGACCTAACGGCCAGTGACTTAGCGGCGGCGGAGAAATCTGTAGCTGGAACCGCCCGGAGCATTGGCATAGAGGTAGAGGGTTAGTTCACGCCAGCCTTATTGATATCAGCCAAATCGAGGAATGCCATGAGCGGAATGGGAAAAAGTTATCGCAAGGTGTTGGACAAGGTCGATCGTACCCAGCGTTACCAATTGGAAGATAGTTTGAAACTGGTCAAGGAAACCGCCCGCGCCAAGTTCGATGAAACCGTCGATTTGGCGATTCGTTTAGGCGTCGATCCACGCCAGGCCGATCAAAACATTCGCGGCACTGTGGCGTTACCCCATGGCATGGGTAAAACTGTCCGTGTGTTGGCGTTTGCCAAGGGTGAGAAAGAGCGCGAGGCCCAAGAGGCCGGCGCCGACTTTATCGGCAACGACGAACTGATCAAGAAGATCAGCGAAGGCTGGCTCGAATTCGACAAAGCGGTGGCCACCCCGGACATGATGGCGGCGGTGGGCCGCATCGGCAAGATCCTTGGTCCACGCGGCCTCATGCCCAATCCCAAGACCGGCACGGTGAGTTTGGACATCGGTAAAGCGGTCCGAGAAATTAAGGCGGGTAAGCTCGAATTTCGCGTCGACAAAGCCGGCATCGTGCATGTGCCGGTGGGGCGCGCGTCGTTTTCCGCCGAACAGTTAATCGATAATGCCAAGATGGTTTTACTGACGATCCTGCGCGCCAAGCCGGCGTCGGCCAAGGGCAACTACGTCAAGGGCGTCACAGTTGCCACCACCATGGGACCGGGAATCAAGATCGATTTGGCGCAAATCCGGGCGATGGCAGCCTAACCATAGCGCGTCGCGGGCCTCAGCAAGATTAGATCAGAGTAAGATCGGGGAGAAGAAAATGTCGGAAGCGCAAGTTGTCCGTGCCGGTTACGGTGAGAAAACCGAGAAGGTTAACGCCGTTCATGATCGGCTCAAGTCCGCCAAATTGGCGATTATCACGGAGTATCGTGGTTTGACGGTTGCGCAGATGACCAAGCTGCGCCGCGAGGTGCGTCAGGTTTCCGGTGAGTATCAGGTGATCAAGAACACCCTGGTGCGCCGTGCGCTCAAGGGCACGGCCTATGGTGACTTGGAGAAGTTGCTCCAAGGCCCCAACGGTTGGGTGTTCGCCTACGACGATCCAGTGTTACTGACCAAAACCTTGCTCAAGTTTGCCGACGACAACGACAAGCTGACGATCAAAGGCGGTGTGTTCGAAGGCCGTTTCATGGATCCGGCAGGGGTCAAGGTGCTTTCGCAAATGCCTAGCAAGCCGGAGTTGCAGGCCAAGTTGCTGGCAATGATCAACGCGCCGGCCACGCAGTTGCTGCGCACGATTCAAGAACCCGGCGCGCAGATGGTGCGGTTGCTCGAATCCTTGCGCAAAACCAAAGGCGAATAACAATTAACTAGCGGATATTTTAAAGGGGGAACGTTATGGAAGGCGTATCAAGAGAACAGGTTAAGGATTACATCAAGAACATGACCTTGATGGATGCAGCGACTCTCGTAAAAGAGCTCGAAGAAGAGTTGGGGGTCAGCGCGGCGGCTCCAGTGGCCGTGGCGGCAGCAGCCGGACCAGCGGCGGCGGCAGCTGAAGAGAAGACCGAATTCAACGTCATTCTCGCCGATGCCGGTGAGAAAAAGATTCAGGTCATCAAGGTGGTCCGCGAGCTCACCGGGTTGGGTTTGAAGGAAGCCAAGGACTTGGTCGATGGCGCACCGAAGCCGGTCAAAGAGGGTGTCTCCAAAGCCGATGCCGAGAACATCAAGAAGAAGCTCGAAGAGCAAGGCGCCAAGGTCGAAGTCAAGTAAATCTCTCGCAGTGGATCGTTCCGTTGAATCAATTGAAATGGATCGTTAACCGCTAAGTCGAGAGAGGAGCACGCATGGCCTTTCAGGTTGCCAATAACTTACGATTCCGCCGTAGCTTCGGGAGAATTCGCAAGATTATCGATCTGCCCTATTTGATCGAAATCCAGAAAAACTCTTACGAGCTGTTCCTGCAGAAAGATGCGGCGCCCACCGAGCGTCAGAACATGGGCCTGCAGGAGGTTTTTAAGTCGGTTTTCCCGATTAAGGATTTTAACGAAACCGCTTCTTTGGAATTTGTCAGTTATACCCTCGGCGAACCCAAGTACGATGTCGAGGAATGTCACCAGCGCGGGATGACTTTCGCCGCGCCGTTAAAAGTGACTGTGCAGTTGGTTCTGTGGGATGTCGATCAGCAGACCGGCGCCCGCAGCATTAAGAACGTCAAAGAGCAGGAAGTTTACTTCGGTGAAGTACCGCTGATGACAATCAATGGCACGTTCATGATCAACGGTACGGAACGGGTCATCGTCAGCCAGTTACACCGTTCGCCGGGAGTTTTCTTCGAGCATGATAAGGGTAAGACTCACGCCAGCGGCAAGTTGCTCTATTCGGCGCGGGTGATTCCCTACCGTGGCTCTTGGGTCGACCTCGAGTTCGATCCGCGCGATGTGGTCTATGTGCGCATCGACCGGCGGCGAAAGTTTCACGCCACCGTGTTGCTGCGTGCGCTCGGTATGACCAGCGAAGATTTGCTCAATTATTACTACCGCAGCGATACCATCCACTTCGACGGGCGCAAGACTACGTTAGAATTCAACGCCAGCCATCTATTGGGCGCCAAGGTGAGCGCCGATGTGCGCGATCCTAAGAGCAACGATATCATCGTCAAGGAAGGCAAGAAGTTTACCCGGCCGGTGCTGCGTCAAATGGAAGCGGCGCGCATCAAGCAGGTACCCATCGCGCTGGAAGATATTCTCGGCCGTGTGGCTGCCCATGACATCGTTGACCCCCATGGCAAAGAAGTTTTGGTCGAATGTAATCACGAGATCACCCAAGAGAAATTGGACTTGATCCGTGACAAGGGCTTGACCCAGATCGAAGTGCTGTTCATCGACGAGTCGAGCGTGGGTCCCTACTTACGCAACACCTTGCTGCAAGACCGGATCAAATCCCCCCAAGACGCCATCCTGGAAATTTACCGGCGCTTGCGGCCTGGCGATCCACCGACGGTGGAATCGGCGACCAACTTTTTCAACAATCTGTTTTTCAACCCGGATCGTTACGACCTGTCCAAAGTCGGCCGCTTGAAGCTCAACCATCGGCTCAAGCTCAATATTCCCCTCGAGCAAGGTACGCTGCGCAAAGAGGATATCCTCGAAGTGGTGCGCTACCTGATGGAGCTCAAGAACGGCAACGGTTCGGTGGACGATATCGACCACCTGGGCAATCGCCGCGTGCGCGCCGTCGGCGAGCTAGTGGAAAACCACTTCCGCGTCGGCCTGGTGCGCATGGAGCGGGCGATCAAGGAAAAGATGAGCTTACAGGACATCGAAACTCTGATGCCCCAGGAGCTGATCAACTACAAACCGGTTTCCGCGGCGCTGAAAGAGTTTTTTGGCTCGAGCCAGCTGTCGCAGTTCATGGACCAGACCAATCCGCTGTCGGAAATCACCCATAAGCGGCGGCTATCGGCCCTCGGTCCTGGCGGTCTGACCCGTGAGCGCGCCGGTTTTGAAGTGCGCGACGTGCATCCGACCCATTACGGCCGGGTCTGTCCGATCGAAACCCCGGAAGGTCCGAACATCGGGCTGATCGCGTCATTGACCACCTATGCGCGGGTCAATGATTTCGGTTTTATCGAGACGCCCTACAGAGAAGTGGAAAATGGCCGGGTGAGCGACCGTATTCGTTATCTATCGGCGCTTGAAGAAGAAGACCATGTGATCGCCCAGGCCAATGCACCCATCGATGGCCGCGGTAATTTTACTGCGGACCTGGTGTCGTCGCGCAAGGGCGGTGAGTTCGTCATGGCCCGTCCGGAAGAAGTTAACTTCATGGACGTGTCGCCGAACCAGTTGGTCAGCGTGGCCGCTTCCCTCATTCCATTCCTGGAAAACGACGATGCTAACCGCGCCTTAATGGGTTCCAACATGCAGCGCCAAGCGGTGCCGCTGTTGCGCACCGAGGCGCCCTTTGTCGGCACCGGCATGGAACGCACCGTGGCGCGGGATTCCGGCGTGACCATCGTGGCGCGCCGCGACGGTTTAGTCGAAAGCGTCGACTCGACGCGGATCGTCGTCAAAGCCGATAAGCCGGGCGGATCGCGGGATACCGGCGTCGACATTTACAACCTGGTCAAGTACCAGCGTTCCAATCAAA
>Ga0209683_10000810_pt1 | contig 11985 bp, 11 predicted proteins | sample DOMMetBare2Fresh_FD_187474 | JGI IMG/M metagenome (GOLD analysis project Ga0209683, IMG submission 187474) | Wetland sediment microbial communities from St. Louis River estuary, USA, under dissolved organic matter induced mercury methylation -... | ecosystem: Environmental > Aquatic >... | reverse complement strand
GCTCGAGCTTCGCACGCGCCGCCCGGGTGACCGCTTCAGCCCCGACGGGGGAGCCGGGACGAAGAAGCTCAAGGCCTGGCTCATCGACCGCAAGGTGCCGCGCGAGGCGCGCGACGGCCTGCTCGTCCTCGCGCATGGCGCACGCGTCCTCGCCGTGCCCGAGCTGGGGGTCGTCGCCAGGGGGCTCGGCGCCTCGGGGGCGGGGCTCGCGGTCACGGTCCTGCCCGGGCGCCGGTCGACCCGCCCGCCCTGCAAGAGGGGCGGCGGGCTGCTATAAGTCTCGTTCGTTCGTCCGGAGGGTCGAACGCGGCTGCCCGCGCGGCGCGGAACAGCGGCGCTCGCCCGTGGGTTCCGGGGGGTCGACCCTCCACCGAAGGGGAACAGCCGCCTTGCGACAGTCCTACAAGACAGCCCTGCTCTGGGTCTTCCTGATCGTGATGTTCGTCGCGCTCTGGAAGCTGTTCGAGACCAAGCGGCCCGAGGAGAAGCCGCTCAACTGGTCGCAGTTCATGGCCAAGGTCGAGCAGGGTGACGTCAAGGAGGTCACGGTCAAGGACCTCGACTACATCGGCACCCTTCGCGACAACTCCAAGTTCCAGACCACCGGCCCGATCGACGCGTCGGCCTCCATCGCGGAGAAGCTGCGCGAGAAGGGCGTGACGCTCTCGTTCCAGAAGCCGGAGGGCAACGCACTCTGGGTGACGGTGCTCCTGCAGTACCTGCCGCTCGTCTTCCTGTTCCTGCTCTTCTTCTTCTTCATGCGACAGCTGCAGTCCGGCGGCGGGAAGGCGATGAGCTTCGGCAAGAGCCGCGCGAAGCTCATGACCGAGCACCACAACAAGATCACCTTCGCGGACGTGGCGGGCATCGACGAGTCCAAGGACGAGCTCGAGGAGATCATCTCCTTCCTCAAGGACCCGAAGAAGTTCACCCGGCTCGGCGGCCGCATCCCGAAGGGCGTGCTGCTCATGGGCCCGCCGGGCACCGGCAAGACGCTGCTCGCGCGCGCGGTGGCGGGCGAGGCGGGCGTGCCGTTCTTCTCCATCTCCGGCTCGGACTTCGTCGAGATGTTCGTGGGCGTGGGCGCGTCGCGCGTGCGCGATCTCTTCGAGCAGGGCAAGAAGAACGCCCCCTGCATCATCTTCATCGACGAGATCGACGCGGTCGGGCGCCACCGCGGCGCCGGCCTCGGCGGCGGCCACGACGAGCGCGAGCAGACCCTGAACCAGCTCCTCGTCGAGATGGACGGCTTCGAGTCGAACGACGGCGTGATCCTGATCGCGGCGACCAACCGCCCCGACGTGCTCGATCCGGCGCTGCTCCGCCCGGGCCGCTTCGACCGGCGCATCGTGGTCCCGCGCCCGGACGTGAACGGCCGGCTCGGCATCCTCAAGGTCCACACCAAGAAGACGCCGCTCGAGCCCCACGTCGACCTGCTCCAGATCGCGAGAGGCACCCCGGGCTTCTCCGGAGCCGACATCGAGAACCTGGTGAACGAGGCGGCCCTCTACGCCGCGCGCCGCAACCGCGAGCGGCTCGCCATCGAGGACTTCGAGTTCGCGAAGGACAAGGTGCTGATGGGCGTCGAGCGGCGCTCGATGATCATCTCCGAGAAGGAGAAGCGCACCACCGCGGTCCACGAGGCGGGCCACGCCCTCGTCGCGAAGATCCTCCCCGGCACCGATCCGGTGCACAAGGTGACCATCATCCCCCGCGGGCGGGCGCTCGGCCTCACCCAGCAGCTCCCCGAGGAGGACCGGCTCTCCATCAACCTGGAGTACGCGCTCAACCAGATCTCGATCCTGATGGGCGGCCGCCTCGCCGAGGAGCTCGTGTTCCATCAGAAGACCACCGGCGCCGGCAACGACATCGAGCGCGCCACCGAGCTCGCCCGCCGCATGGTCTGCGAGTGGGGCATGAGCGAGAAGATGGGGCCGCTCGCCTTCGGCAAGAAGGAGGGCGAGGTGTTCCTCGGCCGCGAGATGGGGACCGTCCAGACCTTCTCGGAGCAGACGGCGCGCGACATCGACGCCGAGGTCCACCGCATCGTCATGCAGCAGTACGACGCCGCGAAGAAGGTGCTCGAGGAACACCGCGCCGTGCTCGACAAGATCGCCGACGCGCTCATCGAGTACGAGACCCTCGACGCCGCCGACGTGGACCTGCTCGTCGCGGGCGGGACGATCAACCGGGCCCCGCCGCCCAAGCCGCTCGCCGCGGCGCAGGCGGAGAAGAAGAAGGGCGGTCTCCTCGACGCCCCGCCGGTCCCGGCCGCGAGCAAGGCCTAGCCGCGACGTGTCCCCGCTCCCGCCGCCGACGGGAGGGTTCCCGCGCCGCGGCGCGGGGGCGCAGCGCCCGTGGTGATCGGTCCCAGGCGATTCGAGGGGCGCGGCCCCTTCCTGATGGGGATCGTCAACACGACCCCCGACTCGTTCTCCGACGGCGGCCGCTTCCTCGATCGCGACGCGGCCGTCGCCCGCGCCCTCCGGCTCGCCGAGGACGGGGCGGACGCGGTGGACCTCGGCGGCGAGTCCACCCGCCCGGGCGCGCCGCCGGTCGCGGAGGCGGAGGAGCTCCGGCGCGTCCTGCCGGTCGTCGAGGCGCTGCGGGCGCGCGGCTTCCCGCTGCCCATCTCGGTCGACACCACCAAGCCCGCGGTGGCGCGCGCGGCGCTCGCCGCGGGCGCGGACCTCGTGAACGACGTCTCCTGCCTGGCCGACCCGGCGCTCGCCCGGGTCGCGGCGGACGCCGGGGCGCCGCTCGTGCTGATGCACACCCGCGGCACCCCCGCGGACATGGCCTCGCGGGCGGTCTACGGCGACGTGGTCGCGGAGGTCGCGGCGGAGCTCGAGGCCGCGCTGGTCCGCGCCGAGCGGGCCGGCCTCCCGCGCGAGCGGGTGATCCTCGATCCCGGGATCGGCTTCGCGAAGACCGCGGCGCACAGCCTCGAGCTCCTGGCGCGGCTGCCCGAGCTGCGGGCGCTCGGCCGCCCGCTCCTGGTGGGCCCGTCCCGCAAGAGCTTCATCGGCGCGGCGACCGGGGCGCCGCTCGCGCGGCGGCTCCCGGGGACGCTCGCCGCCGTCACGGCCGCGGTGCTCGCCGGGGCCGAGTGGCTGCGGGTCCACGACGTCGCGGAGGCACGGCAGGCGGCCCTCCTGGCGGCCGCCATCCGGTCGGCGGGACGAAGTGCGGAGCGCCCGCCTCCGCGCTAGACTGCGCCGCCGCTCACCCCTAGCTTGCCTCGACATGACCACGCGCCTGCCCGCCCGATCGAAGAGCCCGAGGAACGGCGCCCAGCGCCCCCCCTCCACCCCGAACCAGGCGAGGAACGTCGTGAAGCAGACGTCGGCTCCGGAGTCCACGCGCCGCCTGTTCGGGACCGACGGCGTGCGCGGCGTCGCGAACGTACACCCCATGACGGCCGAGATGGCCCTCCAGCTCGGGCGCGCGCTCGCGTACATCGTCCGGAGCGGCCCCCACCGGCACCGGATCGTGGTCGGCAAGGACACCCGGCTCTCCGGCTACATGCTCGAGCAGGCGATCGCCTCGGGCATCTGCTCCATGGGCGTGGACGTCATGCTCTCCGGGCCGCTCCCCACGCCGGGGATCGCGTTCCTCACCGAGTCGATGCGCGCCGACGCGGGCGTGGTGATCAGCGCGAGCCACAACCCCTACCAGGACAACGGCATCAAGTTCTTCTCCCGCGACGGGTTCAAGCTGGCCGACGAGCTCGAGGCGGAGATCGAGCGGCTCGTGCTCGGCGAGTCGGGCACGGAGGACTTCCACGCGCTCCGCCCGACCGCCACCCGCATCGGGAAGGCCAAGCGCATCGACGACGCGATCGGCCGCTACGTGGTGTTCCTCAAGTCGCTCTTCCCGAAGGAGCAGACCCTCGACGGCCTCACCGTGGTGGTCGACTGCGCCCACGGCGCGGCCTACCACGTCGCCCCGGCCGTGCTCGAGGAGCTCGGCGCCAAGGTCGTTTCACTGGGCGTCAGGCCGGACGGGAAGAACATCAACGACGGCTGCGGCGCGGTCCACCCCGAGGGCATGGCGAGGGCGATCCAGAAGCACGGCGCCCACCTCGGCCTCGCCCTCGACGGCGACGCCGACCGGGTGATCCTCGCGGACGAGGCGGGGCGCATCGTGGACGGCGACGCGATCATGGCGATCGTCGGGCTCGATCTCGCCCGGCGGAAGGCGCTCGCGAAGCGCACCGTGGTCGCGACGGTGATGTCGAACGGCGGCCTGGAGCGGGCGCTCGCACCGGTGGGAGCGCGCCTCGTGCGCACCGCCGTCGGCGACCGCTACGTCGTCGAGGAGATGCGCCGGAGCGGGTACAACTTCGGCGGCGAGCAGTCGGGCCACCTGATCTTCCTCGATCACGTCACCACGGGAGACGGCGTCGCGGCGGCCCTGAACGTGCTCGCCGTGATGCGGCGCGAGGCCAAACCGCTCTCCGAGCTGGCGCGCTGCTTCGAGGCGATGCCCCAGGCGCTCGTGAACGTGGGGGTGAAGCAGAAGCGCCCCCTCGCCGAGCTGCCGGCGGTGACGCGCGCCATCGCCGAGGTGGAGAAGGCCCTCGGCAAGGACGGGCGGGTGCTGGTTCGCTTCTCCGGGACGGAGCACAAGGTCCGCGTGATGGTCGAGGGCCCCGACGCGAAGCGGATCAAGGCGCACGCCGATCAGATCGCCGCGGAGCTCTCGTCCGCCCTCGGGTAGCGGGGCGCCGGCGAGGGAGCATCGCACCGGACCTCGGGCTCACCGCTCCTCGAACGAGTGCCTGCCGCCGGCGGCCAGGTCACGCCTCGGGCTGCGGCGCCTCGAGCTCCCTGGGCGGCGGCGGCACCTCCACGAGCGTCGCCTGGGTGAGCAGCAGGACGCTCGCGACCGAAACCGCGTTCTCGAGCGCGATCCGCACCACCTTCGTCGGATCCACGATGCCGGCCTCGACGAGGTCGACGTAGGCGCCGCGTGCGGCGTCGAAGCCGAAGCTCCCCGTTCCGGCGCGCATGCGCTCCACGACGACCGCGCCGTCGACGTCGGAGTTCATCGCGATCTGCCGGGTGGGGATGGCGAGGGCATGGGCGAGGATCTCGAGCCCGGTACGCTCGTCGCCCTCGCACGAGGCCTCTTCCTCCCGGACGGCGTCGATCGCGCGCAGGAGGGAGAGCCCCGCGCCGGGGACGATCCCCTCGGCCACCGCGGCCTTCGTCGCGTTGATGGCGTCCTCGAACGCCTCCTTGCGGCTCTTGAGCTCCGCCTCGGTGGGCGCCCCGACGTGGATCAGGGCGACCCCACCGGCGAGCTTCGCGAGCCGCTCCTGCAGCTTCTCGCGATCGTAGTCGCTCTTCGTCTCGCGGATCTCTCGCCGCAGGTGGTCCGCGCGCGCCTGGATCGCGGCCTTGTCGCCTCCCCCGCCGATGAGGGTGGTCGTCTCGCGGGCCACCACGACGCGCCGGGCCCTTCCGAGATCGGCGAGGGCGAGACGCTCGAGCTTGACCCCCAGCTCCTCGGAGGCGACGCGCCCGCCCGTGAGGGTCGCGAGGTCCTGCAGCATCTCCTTGCGCCGATCACCGAAGCCGGGCGCCTTCACGGCGGCGCAGAGAAGCGTCCCTCGCACCTTGTTGACGACCAGCGTCGCGAGCGCCTCGCCGTCCATCTCCTCGGAGACGACGAGCAACGGACGTCCCGCTTTCACCACCTCCTCGAGGAGCGGGATGAGGTCCTTCATCACGGTCAGGCGCCGGTCGGTGAGGAGGACGAGCGCGTTCTCGAGCACGCTCTCCATCCGGTCGGCGTCCGTCACGAAGTAGGGCGAGAGATACCCGCGGTCGAACTGCATCCCCTCGACGACCTCGAGCGTCGTCTCGGTACCCTTGGCCTCCTCCACCGAGACGACGCCCTCGCCGCCCACCCGCTCGACGGCGTCGGCCACGAGGTCGCCCATGGCCGAGTCGTTGTGCGCGGAGATGGTGGCGACCTGGGCCTTCTCGCGGCGCGTCGTCACCGGGCGCGAGATGGCGCGCAGGCTCGTGACGGCGGCTCGCAGCCCGCGATCGAGCCCGTGCTTCAGCTCGATCCCGCTCGCCCCCGCCGCGAGGTTGCGCACGCCCTCCGCGAAGATCGCGTGCGCGAGGAGCGTAGCGGTCGTCGTGCCGTCGCCGACCGCCTCGCCCGTGCGCTCGGCGGCCTGGCGGATCATGCGGATCCCGAGGTTCTCGGTGGGATCCGCGACCTCGAGCTCCTTGGCGATGGTCACGCCGTCGTTGCAGACGATCGGCTCGCCCCATTTCCTGTCGATGAGGACGCACTTCGACTTCGGTCCCAGGGTCACGCGGACCGCGTTGGCGAGGAGCGTGGCACCACGGAGGACCTCGTCCCGCGCCGCCGCGTCGAAAAGCAGCTGCTTCTTCATGAAGCAACTCTAGACCTGCGCGAGACGGACTTCCGGGGGAGCGGAGGGGGCCCGCGCTGGCGTGAGCCCTTCCGCCGCACGGTCGACGAGCCGGCACGAGCCGGGAGCCGAGGGGGCAGCACCCTCCGTCGCCCCCCGGCCGTGCCGCCGAGCTCCATCGTCGCCGTCGCGGCGCCCTCCGCCGGTCCCCCTCGAGCGTCCGCGCAGCCCCACAGTGGACCATTGACGCAAAGCGGAGCGCGGTCCGAAATGACATGGCAGGTGTGCGCGTCGGAAAGGAGGCAAGCATGGTTGCCCTCGTCGTCAATCTGGCTCTCGCGACCTGGCTGTTCGTCTCCGCATTCTTGCTGCCCCAGTCCACGGCGACGTCCTGGAACGCGCTGATCGTCTCCGTCGTCGTCGCCGCCATCGCGTTCCTCGCCTTCGCGGCGCCCGGGAGGCCGGGCCTCCGCTACGCCAACACCGTCCTGGCGTTCTGGCTGTTCGGAGCGGTGTTCTTCCTCTCGCACGTTTCGGGCTGGACGGTGTTCTACGACGTATTGGTGTCGCTCGCTCTCGCCCTCCTCTCGGTCGTCCCACCGCTGCACCGGAGGCGTGGCGAGTCGCCCCCCGAGCCCGCGCACGCGGCCGGGTAGTCGTGCGGTGAGCTGCCGGGAGAGGTGGCGTCGTCGGTCGGGCGTCTGCTCGGGGAGGAGGTAGGGACATGAACGTGCAAGAGGTGATGACGAAGACCGTATGGACGTGCCGGACCGGCGAGGCGATGTCCGCCGCGGCGAGGCTGATGTGGGAGCACGACGTCGGCGCCGTGCCGGTGCTGGATGCAAACGGGAAGCTCGTCGGCATCGTCACGGACCGTGATCTGTGCATGTGCGCCTACTTCACCGGCGAGCCGCTCGCGGCCGTTCCGGTGGAGCATGCGATGTCGAAGGTCGTCTACAGGATCGAGCCGGCGCAGACCCTCGAGAAGGCCGAGGAGCTGATGCGTTCGAAGCGTATCCGGAGGCTGCCCGTCATCGAGGGCGACACGCTCGTCGGGATGATCTCGGTCGGGGACATCGCGCGGGCCGCGCAGACGCGCAAGGCGGTCCCGGCGAGCGAGGTGAATGCGACGCTCGCCGCGATCGTGGAGCCGAGGCTCGCGCCCGTCCGGGCGACCGCTTGAGACGAGCCGCCGCGACGCCCTGGCGTCGCCGTCGAGACTCGGGGTGCTGCGTCGGGCCGGGGGTCCCATGCGACTCGGTGAGATCATGACGCGCGACGTGAAGACGGCCGCTCCCGTCGAGTCGGCGGAGGATGGCTACCGCCGCATGCGGCTTCATCGCATCCGTCACCTCGTCGTGATGGAGGGCAAGCGCGTGGTCGGCATCGTCTCCGAGCGCGATCTGGGCGGGAGTCGCGGCGCGGGGCTTCGCACCGGGCGGACCGTCGAGGAGCTCATGGCGCGCGATGTCGCGACGGCCTCTCCCGGGACGACGGTCCGCCAGGCTGCGAACATGCTCCGCGGACGAACGATCGGGTGCCTTCCCGTGATGGAAGCGGCGAAGCTCGTCGGGATCGTGACGGTGACGGACCTCCTCGAGCTCGTCGGCGAGGCGTTCGGGAAGGCGTCCACCGATGCGAGGTGGAAGCCGGTTCGGCGGATGGGACGCTGGCCGCGCAACGTCGCCAGGCGGCGCACGAGGTTCTGAGGTCCCCACCGTGGTCGGGAATCACGGTCCTTCGCCCGCGACCCCTCGCGCCGGCGGACCGCGTGCAGCGCCCGCGAGATGGCTCTGGAACCATCCCCTCGCGAGCCGGACCACGGTGTCGAGGGCGCCGGGCTCCTCGAACAGGTGCGTGGCGCCCCGGACCACCTCGAGCTGCGCGCAGCGAAGGTGCGCCAGGGTCGCCCGGTTCAGCTCGAGCACCTCCTCGTCCTCCTGGCCCACGATGAGCAGCACGGGAGCGCAGACCTCCCCGAGCGTCTCCGCGTCGACGAGGTCCGGGCGTCCTCCACGCGAGACCACCGCCCCGACGAGGTCGGGTTCGGCCGCCGCGGCGATCAGGGCGGCAGCCGCGCCGGTGCTCGCGCCGTAGTAGCCGAGGCGCAGCGCTCTCGTCCGTGGGAGCTCGGCCATCCAGCGGGTCGCGGCGAGGACCCGCCCGGCGAGGAGCGCGACGTCGAAGCGGAGTCGCACGGTCACCTCGTCCTCGGCTGCCTCCTCCGGAGTGAGCAGGTCGAACAGCAGCGTCGCGAACCCGGCGTGCTGCAGCCGGCTCGCCACGAACCGGTTTCGCGGGCTGTTCCGGGTCGACCCGCTGCCGTGGACGAACAACACCAACCCGCGCGGACTCTCCGGCACGGCCAGCGCGGCCTCGAGCGACCCCGGGCCGTTCCTGGAGCCGTCGAACGGGATCGCGAGGAACTCCTCTTCGGTCTCGTCGGGGGGCTCCGGGCCGGGGTCCGGCCCGATCCACTCGCCGTTCCAGAGCTCCTCGCCGGTTCCCCCGCCCGGCCGCGCCTCGCGCGCCAGGCGGAGATGATCGAGGACGTCCGCGTCCGAGACCTCCCCGAACCGCTCGTACCAGAACCCGACCGCCACGAATTCCCGGGGCAGGTCCACCGCGACGATCTCGTCGAACTTCGACCGCAACTCGGGCTCGGTGGCCGCGGCGATCACCGGCGACGCCAGCACCACGCGGGCGGCGCCCGCACGGCGGGCCGACAGGGCGGCTGCGCGGGCGGTGGCGCCGGTGGCGACGCCGTCGTCCACGAGGACGACGGTGCGACCCCTCAGGTCCGGAAACGGTCGGTCGCCTCGGTACGTGCGAATCCGTCGCGCCAGCTCGACCGTCTCGTAGCCGGCCAGCGCGGCGAAGTCATCGGTGCTCAGCCCGATCTCGCGGAGCGCTTCCCGGTTCACCCATGCGCCGCCGCCCTCCGCGATCGCTCCGATCGCATACTCCGGGGAGCCCGGCGCGCCGATCTTGCGCACGACCATCGGCTCGAGCGGCGCGCCGAGGATGCGAGCGACCTCGAACGCGACCGGCACCCCGCCGCGCGTGAGGCCGAAGACGATCGGCCGCGCTCCACGGAGACGCTCCAGCTTCGACGCGAGCAACGTCCCTGCGTGCTTCCTGTCTCGAAACACCACGGCACGCCTCCTTCCTGCGACCCGCGACCTGCGGTGCCGCTGCGCCGACGCGCTCCTGCGCGGGCGTCCGCGCGAGCCCGACGCCGTCATCGGGGAGCAGCGCCAGGCCGGGCGCCTTCCAACCCAGGCATTCGCCACCTCACGGTTCACTGAGCGACGAAGCCTCCGTCCACCGGCATCGCGACGCCGGTGACGAACGAGGCCTCCTCCGAGCAGAGGTACAGGACGGCCGCGGCGACCTCCTCCGGGACGCCCATGCGGCCGACGGGCTCGAGGGCGACGAACCCTGCCTCGGTCGCCGGATCCCTCTCGGTGATGCGATCGAGCATGGGCGTGCGGATGACGCCCGGGCACACCGCGTTCACCCGGATCCCGGACCGGGCGAGCTCCAGCGCCGCGGTCCGCGTCAGCTGGACCACGCCTCCCTTGGAGGCGCAATACGCCGGCAGCCCCGGGAACCCCACGAGCGCGGCGACCGACGCGTTGTTGACGATCGCGCCGTGGCGCCGCTTCAGCATCTCCGGGATCTCGTGCTTCATGCACAGGAAGATCCCCCTCAGGTTCACGGCGATCGTCCGGTCGAAGTTCTCGTCCGTGCAGTCCACCGTCCTCGCCATGTGCCCCTCGATGCCGGCGCTGTTGAACGCGGCGTCGAGGCCGCCGTACTGGCGAACGACCGCGCGCACCATGGCCTCGACGTCCGCGGCGGAGGAGACGTCCGCCCGGACGAAGAGTCCCCGTCCTCCTTCAGCGACTACCCGCGCGAGCGTCTGCTCACCTTCGGGTGCGACGTCGGCCACCGCCACGCGGGCCCCTTCGCGCGCGAACGCAAGCGCGGTCGCCCGGCCGATGCCGGAGCTTCCGCCCGTGACGAGCACCACCTTCTCCTCGAATCGTCCAGGCATGTGGAACCTCCTCCGTGTCAGGCGATCCGCCGCCCAGTCCCGAGGTGCATCGGTGGTGCCGTCGTGGCGATCCCGCCGTCGAGCACATTGACCATCTGTGAACACGCCAAGGTCACGAGTCGGTGCACCGCGACGACCCCGCGTCCTATTGCCGCTGCGCACGGACTGCGTCGAACGGGCACCACGCGCAGGGTTTTCCGAGCGGACTGGCGTGCGTCCGCCCGGCGGCCCGACCCGCATTCAGGGTGCGGCGGAGGGCTCGCGCGCGCGGACCGGCGCGCCCGCCTTCCGGCGCGAGCACCTGCGTGCGACGACCGGGTCGCGGGCGGCACCCAAGTGGCGGCTTCGCGACCGGCGTGCGGGCGTACCATGGATGCGTCCTGGGGGTGGCCCATGCTGGTAAGGGACGCGATGACCCGTCGGGCCGAGACGATCGGTCCGGACGAAACGCTCCAGGCCGCCGCTCGCGCCATGAAGCAGCTCGACGTCGGGACGCTCGTCGTGTGCGGCGAGGGTGGGGCGATCGGAATCCTCACCGATCGCGACATCGTCGTCCGGAGCATCGCGGAAGGTCGGGATCCCGCCGAAGCGGATGTCCGCAGCGCCATGACGCCGCAGGTGATCGACTGCTGCGAGGACGACGAGCTCGAGGGAGCCGCGACGCGCATGGCGGGGGGTGCGGTGCGCCGGCTCGTCGTGCTGGACGCTTCGAGGAAGCTGGTCGGCATGCTGAGCGTCGATGACGTCGCGCTCCACAGCCCGACGCTCGCCGGGGAGATCGTCGAGCACGTCCGTGCACCGGAGCGCCCCATCGTTCGTGGCCCATGGCCGTGGTGGGAGTCGCCCGACAGCCGGTAGGACACCTCGTGAACGGTCTCGAGCCATCGCCGCTTCGGGGATCACGCAGGCGGAGCGAGGCGAGTCAGAGCTTGTAGCCGAATCGCCGGAGCAAGCTCTTGCGGTCCTCGACGTCGGCGGCACCCTCGACCCCGAGCGGGGTCGCGCCGTCCACGACGCCGACGATCCCGCGGCCGCCCGGCGTCTGCGCGACGAGCACCTCGACCGGGTTCGCGGTCGCGCAGAACACGTTGCAGACCTCCGGCACGAGCTTCAGCGCGTTCAGGACGTTCAGGGGAAAGCCCTCCCGGAGGAGGACGACGAAGCAGTGCCCGGCACCGATCGCCTGCGCGTTGCGGACCGCGCCGTCCACGAGCGCGGGATCGTTTCCGGATCGCCGGATGAGCCGCGGTCCCGAGGATTCGCAGAACGCGACGCCGAACCGGAGCTGCGACGAGCTCCCGGCGAGCGCCTCGTGAAGGTCCTCCACCGTCTTGATGAAGTGCGACTGGCCGATGACGACGTTCGCGTCATCCGGCTTCTCGACCGCGACCGAAAGGATCTCCATCGCGACCTCCCGAACGTCGCTCCAGCGACCATGTAACGCCTCCCACGACGGCCGCCGCCCGTGAAAGGTGGGGCGGCACGGAGGGCATCGGTGCTCCGCTCGCCAGCGGACGGGCCCGGCTCG
>Ga0209683_10000809_pt1 | contig 11992 bp, 5 predicted proteins | sample DOMMetBare2Fresh_FD_187474 | JGI IMG/M metagenome (GOLD analysis project Ga0209683, IMG submission 187474) | Wetland sediment microbial communities from St. Louis River estuary, USA, under dissolved organic matter induced mercury methylation -... | ecosystem: Environmental > Aquatic > Freshwater... | reverse complement strand
ATGGGGATTGTTGTAATTTGAGTGGGCTCGACGTCCATGGGAGTGGCTGTAGTTGGGGCATTTAGATTCTCGATTGGTGAGGGTGCAATCTCGTTTGTCTCCACGAGTATTGCAGGGGGTGCTGCGGTAGCCGCAGCAGCAGCAGCAGCAGCAGCAGCAGCAGGAGTTGCAGGCCGTGACAATGGGGCGATTCTGTAGTCAAAGACGCGATCTTTGATTGGCTCGCATGCATCCAAATTGATCTCTGGCATGCTTTCACCGACCCCGCCAGGCGCCCGCTCCGGGGTGAAGTCAGGCGATGCGATGTGACTGAGCGGCGTGCCAGGCGAGTGATGTTGGAGGCGGCGTGCGTTGTGTTCTATCGGTCGGGGGCAGCGGGTGCGACGTTCAGCGTCCTGAATTGCAGGCCATTGAATGGTCGTCACGGCACGGAAAAACAGCCACAGCGCCACACCGAGGGTGGTCCACACGATCGTTCTCAGATACGTGCCGCATGCCGCCTCGTCCCACTGGTTGTTGACACCGACGTCAATGAGACAATCGATTGGTGTCCAACCTATCCAATGCTGTCCTGGCATTGGTGCTGTGTTGTATGTGTGTGTGTGTGGGTGTGTTGGATTGTGTAATAGTGTCCAAAGTCTCTTCACGCTCCGAGAAGCACACCGGGCGCGCCACGATTGCGTGAGGCGGGGGAATGGGCTGAGGTGATGGATGGAGGAAAGAGAGTGAGACTAAAAGATTCATAAAATTTGTGAAGATATTTACCAAAATCTGTGGTCAGTTGGGAAAGATCAAATATTTTCTCATAGTATGCATTTTCATCAGTCTCATCCCGCGCCAACAGAGCGCCACTGAATAAAAATATAACACAGCCACGCGGTTGGAGAGTAACTCGCTCGTAGCACTAATAATACTCCTTCAAGAACCGTCCACACGCGCACACGCAACCAGACCAAAAAATGACGCTCGGTGATTGGAATGACCAAGCCATGCATGTTGCTGGCGACCATCCGTTCACGGCTCCGGTGCTACGACGCTACCGTCAATTCATCACACACAAATGCGCCAGTGGACAGCTCGCATACGCTCCGCCAGCGAATGCGGTTGCGGACCAAACCGCGATCGCTGCCGTCCTCAAAGGGCTCATTGACGGAGCGCGCCGACAGCCGCTCGTCGAAGGCCGTCAATTGTCTCCATTCGCCCTCATCCGTGTGGCCGGGGCTGGTGAGCTCGACGGATACGGAGATCTCCTCGTGCGACTGGGTCTCCGCACCTCCTGGACGCACACGGCCAGAGGCGCCGAGTGCCACACCTTCTTGGACGTCATGAACCTGTGCTGGGCACCCCTGGTCATTCAATACTACGACCGAACTCAACGAGAAGATCCCAATTGGGAGTACATCATCCAGCTGCGCCCGACCACCCTCGCCGACCCGTTTTGGATCGAGCTCAAGCAGCTGGCGACGCGACTCGATTACATCATCTGCATCGAATGCGACAACAACCGCACGCTCCTCGACGACAGCAAGCTCTTCGGCAAGCTGGTTTCGATGGACTTCACTCACATCGGGCATCGCACCTTCATGTGGGCCGCACCCGACCCAAACTCCTCTGGCATGTGCGTTGGCAGTTGAACACATGGTTCACCTGAGCATCAACTTAATGACAAATACCACTCCTCCATCATATCACTACCCAATGCCATTGCCATTGGCACGTTGAATACGAACTTTCATTGTTTCGATGGGACTGGTTGTGGGGACGGGGTGAGAGTGTGAGCATAGATCATCGGCATCTCATCGTCGCTGTTCTCTTCTCCATTCCCAGGCGTTTGAGGGGGTTGGGTTGTTGTTGTTGTTGTGGTTATTTCATCTTCTTCTCTTTCTTCCCCCTCGTCATCTGCTGCCACGGGGGTGGGTGCGGCGGCAGCCGCCGCCGCAGCCGCCGCAGGGTATGGACGACGGCAATACCAGATTGTGATCAGAATGGTCATAGTAGCGGTCGCGAACACGCTAGCCACTCTCCAGATGGCAGTGGGGTTCGCCTCTAACTTGTACTGTACGACTGTCACCAACCCGACCAAGATCGGCCGAAAGACTTGGAGGAAATCGATGACCGTTTCGAGGGTGACGGGCGGACTCCCGAGCACGGACCAGATGGCCACGATAGCCAGCGCCGAAGCTGCTAATTGCACGAGTGCAGCGATCGTTCCGATGAATCGGAGGCTGCGAACTCCAGATACGATGTTCGCCAGGGTGTGCGCCACAAAGGCTGCCACTATCGACCACAGCAGCCAAGTCACCCGTCGGCGTGGAGCGCCTTCGGCGATCACGATGTGGCGCACGCCAGCGCTGCGCTGGTACAGGACGCGGCGGTACATGTCTGCCCGAGGACCTCGGGCCGCCCGGTCGTACCGTTCGACGGCACTCTCGAAAGCGACATCGAACAGGGTCAACTCTCCCCCGTAGTTCTTGATGGAAGCGGGGTCGGCCAGCTCGTCGATGACACGCTCCATGATTTGGGAACACAGGGTCTCGGAGGTTTGGGCGTTGCGCGCGATCGTCGCCGTCTTGACGGAAGCGAACCGTTGATGCAGCTCGTCCATATGCGGACGCAGCACCATCAACACAGCGGTAGCAGCTCCGCCGCTGCCGCTCTCATCCTCCCCTGACATGCGACGGACCAAGTCGTCTTCCGCTTGCCTCATGAGCCCTTGGAGTCGGAGCTCCAACTCCGGTTCGGCAAGAGGGAGGGTGATCAAACTAGCGTTGGTGGCGAGTTCTGTTGCGCACTCGTTCACATTTGAGCGGGCCACGAGATCCATCACCTTGTCTCCGATGTAATCGACCCCCTGGTTCGCTGGTTGGATGATCTCGGTCAGCAACTCGGCCAGGTCCTGACCAGTCATGGCACCCCCCGTCAAACGGCGTGGGACGGTGGTGGCGCATCCGAACAGCTCGGTCCTCAACTTGTCCATGGCCCGGTTGTATCCGGGAGCCAGCTCATTCACTGCTAAATCAGTCAGGAGACGCTTAGGATTCTCTTCCTCATCCGCTCCTTCTCCTCCTCCTCCTCCCGCTGTCATGGGGGGTGTGAGAGTGGGGGGGACGCAGTCCCCCCCACTCTCAGCGCTCGGGATGAGGTGGACGCTGTGAGACGGGAACAGCTCCTTGGCCGCGCGCACCGTAGCGTTGTAGCGCGCCACATGGATGTCTTCCTCGGGGTTCTCGAGCTCGCGCAGCCACACGTCGTAGAGCACATCGAGGTTGGTGGCGTTGGGCATGTCGCTGTCGCGGTCGAAACGGTAGCGCTGCACCACCCATGACACGGGCGGAAGCAGTCCCCCGCCACCGCTGCCGCGGAGACGGGACGCTCCCAACTTCTTTCTCCTCTCAAAGTGCAATGCCAGATTGGCCACGCTGTACAGTTTGGTGACGTCGTCAGTGTACACCCATCCGTCCAGATGGTAAACCATGCGGGAAGACAGGAGCGTCGCAACCATCAACAGCGCCTTGTCGTACGTGTGGATGCCGGCCCCGATGCCCTCGGTGTCGATCAGCACGTAGGAGAAGTTCCCTGTACAATCGGGTCCGACGCCATCAATCAAACGCGGCCAAAGCGATGCCCCGACGGTTTTGGGACGGTCTGTGTGTCCCACCTCGAAGCCAGTGGCGTGGTCGACTCCGAGCAGGGTGTTCAGCGAGAAAGACTTCCCAGACCGCGCACGACCAATGAGAGTGACCACCGCAACGGGTTTGGTTCCGAGACTCCGCAGGGTCGCCAACCCTTGAGGGTCGATGACGAGCTTGGTTTTGGTCGCATCCGGAACGAGCAGACGAACTGGTAGCCTGCTGCTACTGCCGCCGTTGAGAACGGCGGCAGTAGCACCCATCAAACATAACGAAGTGACGACGGTGAAGATGACACAACTTCCTGACAGCCAGTTTGTGCGCATATCCGAGGGAGAGAGAGATAATGATCACAAAACGTGTGGGGGTGGGGTATTGTGGTGTTCCCAAGAGTTTTTGCATCCGCGCCCACAGATCTGCGCGTGCAAATAAACAGTGAAACAGTAGCAGAAGGGGGAGACGGGTTGGTCCATCAGTCAGACAAACAACCCTCCGATAGGAACACACCCACCCCACCCCCTATCACCCCCACTACCTCAAATTTAGAGATGAGGATTTTCAACATTGCCATCGCATTGATCGCGATGGTTCTCATCGCTGATGCCCGATCCGTCTCGGACGCCAGGAACGCCCGCGCTCAGGACAGGCGCAAGCTCGCAGTCGATACCAACACTGTCGCGGCGGTAGCCGCGACAACCACCACCATCCAGCGTCGCTCTCCTCAGACCATCACCATGGGATCTGTGACTCTGGAGAAGTGCCTCGAGGGCAACTCTTTCGGCGTACATGACTTCTTCTGCGTCAACTTCACCGTCCCCGTCGACTACGCACAGCCAGAGGGCGACAAGATGGCAGTCACCTTCATCGTCCATCTCGCCGATGGCATGCCCTTCAACCCCCAGACCGGAGCCGTCGGCCGCAAGGCGATGGCCATGCCCGCTGGCGGCCCCGGAACCATCATGCACACCAACATGGCTCCCAAGTACGTGAACAGCTTCGGCCCCAACGAGGGAATGCAGCTGGCCGTCAACTACGACCTCATCTTCATCGACCAGAGGGGCATGGGATGGTCCTGCGGCATGTGGTGCGTCAACGCCTACCAGCTGCTCACCGTGGCCGCCCTGAACCCCGACAACGTCACCGCCTACTCTGAGGTCGTGGCCGCTCACCCCGCCAGGTGTCTGCAGGAGATGGAGGCCGATCCCCGCCAGACCGCGTCCCCTTGCATCATCGGGTCCAACCTCTCCCCCGTCGCCCAGCGCACCAAGGTCATCCCCTTCGTCGGCACCCGCAACGCCGCCCGTGATCTCGAGAGCTTCCGCGCCGCCGCCGGCTACCAGAAGCTCTGGGTCCACGGCCGCAGCTACGGAACCACCGTCGCCCAGGTCTACGCCGCCCTCTTCCCCTACAGCACCGAGGGAATCACCCTCGACTCTGCCATCGACATGACCGTCCCCATCGCTGACCAGGACGCCGAGCTCGTCGGCCGCCGCGCCGCTTTCCTCTACAGGACCATCGAGCTCTGCCTCGAGGACGCCGTCTGCCATGCCGACGTCACCGACGGCCTGGAGCTGATGACCCCCCGCCAGATCGTCGAGAAGGCCCTCGGAATCGCCTCCGTCTGGCCCGCCACCGTCCGCATCCCCGAGTTCGGCGCCAAGGCCGGCCAGAGCTGGGTCACCCGCAAGATCTTCCGCTGGCACCTCGAGTACGCCGTGCTGAACTGGGAGGCCTCTCCCTGGTCTCGCGGTGACGTCGCGCGCGCCATCCTCCGCTCCGCCAAGGGCAACCCCCTCTCCCTCCTGCGCATGCTCTGGGGAGCCTGGGGCATGGACGTGGCCACCGAGACTGTCGACGTCGACGCCACTCTCGCCTTCACCGACGAGTACACCATCTATCCCATGGTCTACGGCAACGACTACTCCTACCGCTACCGCCGCGCACCCGTCGGCGCCATCACCGCCTTTGAGCGCACCAACCAGTACTTTGCCCGCAACGACGACGTGCTCTCCGGAGCCATGGGCACCACCTACATGATGGACGCCCAGGGCGCCGCCTACAACAAGCCCACCGACCCCATCAGCACCCCGACCCTCATCAACGCCACCGTCCCCTCCCCCGGCTGGCACGGCAACTACAAGATCCTCATCGTCGGCCCGTCCATCGACCCCTTCACCGCCGACACTGACGCCGCCAACCTCTTCGCCCGCTACATGACCACCGGCCAGACCACCCGCATCATCCTCAAGGACGGCCCCCACGTGTCCAGCGGCAAGACTTGGATCGAGGGCCCCGACCCCGGCTTCTACTGCGTCAACAACGCCGTTGACACTTTCGTCATCAACACCCCCGTTGACAGCAAGGCCGCCCCTCAGCTGATCACCTGCGACATGGCTCTCCCCCTCCAGAACTACATCCCTCTCACCCCTCGCAACGTGGTCAGCGCCCGCGAGGCCGTCCGCTGGTTCGACGCTGAGACCGTCAACCTCGGCGAGTTCCGCTGGTACTCCACCACCGCGGCCGGATGCGACATCAAGGGATCCGTCAGCTGGACTGGATCCGCCAACTGGCGCTACGACCTCTTCACCTTCACCGACTGCCAGTTCTTCCCCGGCTTCTCCGCCACTGGTACCGGAAGCTATGATTGGCTCTCTTCCGATTTCTATGAGCTCGGCGCGGACGTCACCCTCGACCTGGCCGTCACCAACACCGACACTGGCGCCGTGACCTGCTTCAACTACAACCACGTCGCTGGAATGGAGCCCACCACCACTCTTAAGGCGTGCTGAAGCACGCCTTAACCCCCCCCGCTCCGCCCCCAACTCACCCCATCCCTCTCCCCCTCCCCATTTCAGTCTGGGATGGAATCAACATAACCCAAATTAATCAAGAGAGTTGGCGTTTCATTATTCTCCTTTTCCTTGCGATTAATGACTCAGCAAACAGAAGGAGGTGATGGCGCCAGTAGTTGAGGATGCATCACGCTGCGTGGTATAATACCACATTGCATGTACCACACCCAGGGGATTATCGGGACGGGCACAGGGTGAGCCAAAGGATACTTACTCACCCCAGCTTGCGGGTGAGGGCGCTGTGGTTGGTACTGATGATGCCACCGTGCGCACACCGTTGTTGCTGAGGCCGTGACTGGCTTGAAGTGCCTACGGAAGACTGGTGAAATGGCTCTCTCGACCATCGGTACCTTGGACATGCTCAACAGCGTCTGGGCAGCTTGCTCAATTTCGAGAGCCTCCCGGTCACTCTGGGAAGGGTTGCTCTCTCCATTGCAATCAGACGAGTTCTCCATGGTTGTGTCTGTGGTTTTATGCAATGCGGTGCACTGAGGGGGGCGCGTGGGCGGTGGTGAGCTTTAAAAAAGAAAATATTTGTGATTGAGTCACGATTTTTTGATGGGGGGTTGCATCAGAATCAAGGAGTATCAGCTGATGGATGATCACTTGGACAGCTGCTGCTCTTGCTGCTGCACCACCATCTTGTTCACTTCGACTTCGCGCTCGCGTTGGGCGAGACGCACTGCTTCTTGGTCAGCCTGGAGCTTCGCGGCCCTGGCGCGCTCCTCAAAGCGTTTGGTCTCAGACTCGATCTTGCTGATCTCACTCGCGATTCTGCGATCCTCCTTGGCCTTCTGGAGCTTGACTTTGGCCGCTTTCTGCGCTTCAGTGGTTTGCTTGCGTCCAAATAGTCCCCCAGTCTCTGCACCAGGGAGCGGGGCGGTGGCTGAAACGGGCATGGGAGCTGCCATACTCCTGATCTCTTCGGCGATCTGGCGATCCTTCCTGGCTTTGATGAGCTTCGCCTTGGCCAACTTCTCTTCTTCGGCGCTCTGTGAATAGTGGCGCGCATCCCCAGTGGCTACTGCTGCCGCTGCCGCTGCCGCTGCCGCGGGGGTGGGGTTAGAGGCGGCTGCCGCCGCCTCTAACTTGCGGGTCTCTGCTTGGGCGGCCAGTTCGGCTTGAGCAGCCAGGTCCTTCTGGGCCTTGAGGGTAGCAGTCCGCTGGGCCTGCTTCTTCAACTCCTCTGCCTGTTGCTTGACGGCGTTGGTGGTCTTGTCCAAGGCCTTGTTGGTGAGACGGAACTCGTCACGAGTCTTCTCTTGGATGCGTGCTGCGTCTTCTGCTGCCTTGCGTTTCACCTTGAGCTCCTGCAGCCTGGGATCGGCCGGAGTGCTGTTCATGCCGATGGCGCGCTTGATTGAATCAAACAAACCTCCCACCCTCACTGCCTCCCCGCCCTCTCCCTCACCGCTGCCGCTGCCACTGCCAGCGGGGGCGGTGGTGGTGGGTACTGCGGCCGCTGCAGCGGCCGCAGTAGCAGCAGCGTGCATCTTCTGGCCGACGTGCTGGCAGTAGCAGCTGCTGACGTGCTCGAGCCATCCGCCCATCTCGATGCATCCGGCGCAGAAACCCGCGCTGCATTGGCTGCAGTACGAGGCCTCGGCTCCGAGAGACTTGCTGCACACGCTGCATCCGACCCCAGCGATCATCCCGGCCCGCGCAGCTCCGGTGCGGCTGATCAGGTTCTGGTTGAGGAACTGGTTGGCAAACGCCAAGGGCTGACAGATGTGGCGATGGAACCCGTCCTTCCAATCGGATTCCTGGCAGGCGACGCTGCAGTAGGTCGCCGTGAAGCACGCGCTGCAAACGCGTGTGGCCTGCCGCTCACAAATCGCGCACTTGACGTCCTTGAGCATCTCCTGTGCCGTCTGCAGGTCGTGCGCCTTGAGCGGGAAGAACAGTCGACTGTAGTGGATGTTGTCGCGCACGTCAACGTAGAGCACGTCCTGGTCGCGCTCCACGAAGATGCAGTACTTCAGCAGCTCGCGGACCTCGTCGTTGGACTTGCCGCCGAGCACGCGCTTGATCGCGTCAGCGAGAACGCGCACCACCCTCTTGAAATGCTCGTCCCCGCGCCCTTCCGCAAACTCGATCATCAGGCTGTTGCGGCCTCCCTTTTGGCACTCGAACGAGATGTTGGACATCCCCGGGCACACCGCCACCCCCACTTTCAGCGGCCGATCGCGGGTGAGATCCCTCATGCTGTGAGCCACGTCGATGCAGAACCGAGTGGGGCGTGTGGGCTCCACGAGGACAACGTCATAGTCACAGAAGGGCACGTAGGCTCCAGGCACCCCGGTGGGATAAGAGTGCACGTCGATGACGACGGGCAGCGCACCGGCCGTGTCTGCGTCGCGCAGAGCAGCGTCCAATGTCTGGCGCATCTCACTGTCGCTCGCCCACGGCCTGTTGGCGTCCAGCTCCATCCGATTCACGGTGGCCTTGATGACGCTGGCGTGGTTCAGACCAAGCGTCTGAACCAGCGACTTGGCCGCCTTGCTGGCGATGAAGTCGTGCATGTGGACCACGGTTTCGGCAGCAGCTTTGGTGTACCCCGCGGGTTGGACGGCGTGCGGAACGGTGAAAATGAACCTGAACGTCTCCTCGAGCTCTCCGGCAGGAACGACCCCCGCATCGATTTCAGCGTCAATCATCCGATTGTTGAGTGAATGTGGATGTGGGTTTGTTGTGTTGGTCACTGTTGTGTTGTCCCCTTTCTCCTCGGTTGCAACCCAATTTTTGACAAATAAAATTTTTATCTCTCTCTCTATCTTTTTCTTCTCAATGCGAAGTGGAAGCAGCGTCTGGTTCAATCGTGAACGCGTCCAGGACAGCCACATAAAACCTGCCCTTGGTGAACTCTGGATGCTTCCTGGGGCCCCCGCACTTCTTCTTCTGTGGCGGCTCCTGTGCCAGCTTCTGCCCGTGCATCTCCCGGACGTCTGTTCCAGCAAAGTAGACGTTGTATCCGCGATACTTGAGAGAGAGCCACACATGCTCGGTGGTGAGGGCGGTTTGCCGATCGATCGAGAGGTTGTCCACGTCAACAGCCATGTCCGCGGGAGTGAACTCGACGTACTCCCCCGTTTCGCTGAACACCACCCTCCGGTAGTCGTGCGCGATCTTGACTGCCCCCTTGAGTCCGTCTTCGGGCGCCCCGAACCACACCCCATGCCTTGCGCCCGGCGCGGTCATCATGGGATTGATGTGCGGGAACCGCAGCCTCCCGATGTTGCGGTAGTGCCGGTTGACGACGGACAAGTTCTGACCGCTGATCTTCCGGAACTTGCCCTCTGCTTGCTCCTTTTGCAGATGTTCGACAACGATGGGGATGCCACCATCCTCCCCACCACCATCATTTCCTTCGTCAGTCTTCCCGTTCGCCGGTGCTGGTGCGGGCGCAGGCGCAGGCGCAGGCGTCTTCTTCTTAACCAACGCTCGGGTGTTCAACATACGAGCTTGCATGTGTTGTTGTTATTGTTGTTGCTGTTGTTATTATTATAGATATTTAAGGGCAAATCAGAAGAATGCGTCAGTTAGGATATTTTCCGCTTCTATAATATATCCTGACGTATTATGGACGTTGGACCGGTGGGACTTTGAAACGAACATAAAATTATTTCTCATTTCATCAGCAGTATTTTTGTCGTTCACAAACAGGCGAAAGCATACAACAAAAAAGTCTCACGTTAATAAGTCGAGCGCAGAAGGTGGTTGCACATACAAAACTTTAGCATGGCCACTACGACTACTACAACCAGGATGACGACGGCGGCGGATGCGGCAACGATGGTCGTCCCTATGTACCCACCGACGACTCTCGCATCGGCAACTCCTGCAACTGAAGCCGCTTCGGAGTTCACCACCGGCCTCAAGAAGGGGCGCCGTCCCGCCCCCTTGAGCCACAGCGTCGGCGTCTCCAAGGGCAGCTCCATCAACCCGCCGAACCAGACCAAGTTCAAGGTCACAACGACGATCCGACCGTTCCCCAACGTTTCTATCGAGGACGTCGGAAGCGATGCCACCGCCACCGTCGCCAATTCGGGCGCCAAAACTTCGGAGATGGGTGCCGCTGCCACAGCAGCCCCGCCTCAGAAGCTGGCCACCATCGACATCCACGCTCAAACTAGCATGGTTGTCGATATCAGTCAAGGCGCCCCCGACCTGAGTTACCTCCGTCGCGAGCCGAACAGAAAGTTCCGGCCGTGCCCCGGCGGATGCAACAACAAGAACACCAAGGTCCTGTCACTCCGCGACATCCTCCCACAGACCAACCCAGCAGACCTCTTCGTCCCCGTAGCTGAGCATGCCGCTCGCCAGGAACAGCGTCTTCAACAACAACTGCAACAACAACTGCTCCTGCAACAACAATACCAACAGCAGCAACTGATTCTCCCTCGTTTGATGAACCAGTCGCTCGAGGTAGCGCATGAAGAACCCATACCCTCTGAAATAACCACGGCGGCCGACATGGCGGCGGCCGCCGTCAGCAACAACTCGAGTGCCCCAGGCATGGAAGTGTTCAGTGACCCAGCTCCGCTTCAGTGCGGCATGTGGCCACAAGAGCGCGACTTCCTCGAAGATCCTTCTGCCAACAGCGGCGTCCTCGACCTTGGGTGGCACAACATCCAGACCGATTTCAGTCCCATGAGCCCATCTGGCTTCGAGGCTCCGTCACAGCTCATGCCACTCCCAGGTGAGTTTGATCTGCATCAGCCCGAGCAGCCGCCGATGTTGCCGCATCTGGATGCGCTCATCGCACCACAACTACCGCCATCACCATCACTGCCACCCCCTCCACCTCCGCCACCGACCACTGCAATGGTGGTGACTGACGGCAGCCCTGAAGAAGTTCAGGTCATACCGCCGCCGCAACACCAGCAGCAGATCGCGATCGCGAATGCGACATCAGCGCTGTCTGCACTCGTCAACCACAATCGCGAGCAGATCGTCAGCCTGTCCACCCTGTTTGACGCCAATTCCGGCGAGATGGTCATTGAGGACGTCGATCCCAACAGCGCCCTCGCCAACGCCACGTACATCGACTTTGGCAGCGGGTGCTACGGCGCTCTGAAGCACGTCAAGACCAGGGCGTACGCCGTGCGCCAGGCCAAGAAGCAGGTCAACGACGGCAAGATGATCGGAAACGCCCGTTTCCTCAACCGCAACACGATCATCATCCAGCTCGTGGACCCCAGGGACATCCCCGAAACTCCCAAGACGCTGCCGCCGCCACCACGTCCCCATCTGGCCATCGAGAACGCCGATCGGTCCAACGCTGCTGTGGGGGCCGCGGCCCCCGCCCCCGCCCCCGCGCGCCGAGCACCGAAGAAGAACGCCGCTGCTATGGCTGCAACCGCTGCAGCTGTCGCGGCACTGAGCACCCCGCTCCCTAAATGTCACAAGGTGCCGACGGCCGTGTCTGGGATGTTCCCTCGATGCGTGGTGTTGACCAAAGAAATGGCATCCTCTCTGCTCGCCAAATACCCGGGAGCCTCGCTCACCCAC
>Ga0209683_10000808_pt1 | contig 11997 bp, 9 predicted proteins | sample DOMMetBare2Fresh_FD_187474 | JGI IMG/M metagenome (GOLD analysis project Ga0209683, IMG submission 187474) | Wetland sediment microbial communities from St. Louis River estuary, USA, under dissolved organic matter induced mercury methylation -... | ecosystem: Environmental > Aquatic > Freshwater... | reverse complement strand
CTCGATCGCGTCCATGGGGTCTCCCTCCTCCCCGACAGGCTAGACACCGCCCGTCGAAAGCGCCGGGGAGGGCGCCTTCGCGGCGCCATCCCCGGCGATCCGAGCAGGAGGGGCGACGACAGCGCGGAACGTCAGGCCGCCCGCTTGATCTCCTCCTCCGCGGGCAGCGGGGCCGCGCGGCGCAGGCGCAGGTCGACCGCGATGGCCCTCGCCACGAAGGCGAGGAGCGCGCCTGCCCCCACGAGGAAGACGAGGTCGGGGGCGACCCGGAGCCAGGTGACCGCGTGGACGAACGCGCTGCCGGTCACCTCCGGGCTCCGCGCGTACCAGAGGCCGCGCTCGACCGCGATGGTGAGCTGGTGGATCCCCGAGGGGAGGAGCGAGAGCACGATCATGCCGAGCAGGCCGGCGTTCAGGCCCCAGAACGCCACCTTCAGGCGCCGGTCGCTCCAGGCCTCCCTGCGGACGATGCTCCGCATGGCGAAGAGCATCAGGGCGATGGCGAGGAAGCCGTACACTCCGAACAGCGCACCGTGCGAGTGGATGGGCGTCGTGTTGAGGCCCTGCGCGTAGTAGAGGACGATCGGCGGGTTGATGAGGAAGCCGAGCACGCCCGCGCCGACCACGTTCCAGAAGGCGACCGCGACGAAGAAGTAGAGCGGCCAGCGCCAGGGGGTGGAGCTCCCGCCGGAGCGCGCGAGCGCGAGGTTCTCGTGGACCTCGAAGCCGAGCAGCGTGAGCGGGACGATCTCGAGGGCGGAGAACGTGGCGCCGAGCGCGGTGATGAAGAGCGGCGAGCCGGTGAAGTACAGGTGGTGGAAGGTGCCGACGATGCCGGCGCCGAGGTAGAGCAGGATCGAGAAGTACGTCGCGCGGAGCGCCGACTTCTGCCCGACCGCGCCGAGGCGGGCGAGGATGAAGGCCAGCGCGACGGTGGCGAAGACCTCGAAGAAGTTCTCCACCCAGAGGTGGACCACCCACCAGCGCCAGTAGTCCGCCACCGAGAGGTGCGTGCCCGGCGTGTAGAACAGGCCGACCGCGTAGAACAGCGGGATGGTGACCGAGGCGTAGAGCAGGAGGTGGGTGAGGCCGCCCCGGTCCTTCTCGGCCCGGAGCGCCGGCTTCAGGGCGCGGCGGACGAGGAACAGCCAGAGGAGCATCCCGGCGATGAGGCCCACCTGCCAGACGCGGCCGAGCTCGATGTACTCGTAGCCCTGATGCCCGACGAGCCAGCCGTTCGGGCCCGAGAGCTTCCCGGCGACGCCGAGGTACGTGCCGGCGAGCGCGCCGACGACGACCACCACCAGCGCGCAGAGGAGCGCGAGCACGAGGGGCCTCTGGCCCTTCGGCTCGTGGCCGCCCACCGCCGGGCCGATGAAGAGGCCGGTGGCGAGCCAGCAGGTGGCGATCCAGAAGACGGCGAGCTGGAGGTGCCAGCCGCGGGTCGCGGCGTACGGGAGGATCTTGCCGATCTCGACGCCGAAGATCGCGTTCCCCTCCACGGCGTAGTGGCCGGTGACGGCCCCGAGCAGCGCCTAGACGACGAAGAGCAGGATCGCGACGAGGAAGAACGCCAGGGTCGCGCGCTGCGACGGGGTCGGCCGCGGCTCGGCGAGCGGCGCGATCCGCGTCGGCTCGTCGGGATCGGCGTGGCGCAGCCGCATGTACCAGAAGATCGCCGCCGCGGTGCCGAGGATGAGGAGGACCACCGAGACGATCGACCACACCAGCGACGAGGCGAGCGGGACGTTCCCGACCAGCGGGTCGTAGGGGAAGTTCGCGGTGTACGAGTGATCGGCCCCGGGGCGCGGGGGTCCCGGCGGCCCACGCCGTCCAGAAGAAGAACGCGGTCATCGCGCGCGCGTCCGCCGCGTCCTCGACGAAGCCGCGCGGGATGGACATCGCCTTCGATCCCCGCGCGAAGAGGTCGGTGTAGTAGCGACCAGGCCGGGCCACGCCGCCGCCTGGCCGGGCGAGAGCGCCAGCGTGCCGGTCGCCTCGTCGTAGCGGTTCGTCCGCAGCTCGGCGCGCACCTCCGCCTCGACGCGGCCGCGCTCGCCGGCGGAGAGCGCCTCGAGCTCGGCCTGGGCGAACGCGCCCGGAGCGCGGCCCGCGGCGAGCGCGGCCGCGGCCAGCCCCGTGCGGTGCAGCGCGTCGGCCGACCAGTCGGGCGCGAGGTACGCGCCGTGGCCCCAGATCGAGCCGGTCTGCTGGCCGCCGCGGGAGAGGTACTGGCGCTGCCCGGCGCGGATGTCGTCGCCGGTGAGGAGCAGCTCGCCGGACGGCGCCACGACGCGCTCGGGGATGGGGGGCTTGTGCCGGTTGATCTGCGCGCCGCCGAAGACGAGGACGGTGAAGCAGGCGACGACGGTGAACAGGAGGATGGCGCGAGTCTTGTGGCTCATGACGCTCCGTGATGGTTGCGGGTAGAGGTGAGGCCCGGGCCTCGGCCGGGCGCTTCGGGCGCGCCCTTCCGCGGCCCAGGAGCCCGGTGCTGGAAGCCGGCTGCTGCTCAGTGCCCGCAGGCGGGCCGCGGCGGCGGCCGCGGGTGGGCGGCGGCCGCGTGGCGGAGCACGAGCTCGTCGGCGAGCTGGACGAGGCGGTCCACGGACGCGGCGCGGGCGCGGTCCTGCTCGGCGCATGCCTCTCCCACCGCGTCGAGGGCTCCGGGCGGGAGGCGCTGCTCGGCCATGGGGTAGAGGATCCGGTCCTCCTTCTGGATGTGGGCGCGCAGGAGGTCCGCGAACGCGTGCGCGGCGTCGGACCACTCCTGCCGGTCGTCGTCGCGCCACTCGCCGCGAAGGGCCGCCTTCCCGGCGAGCACGCCCACCAGGGCGCGGCCCTGCACGTGCTCGTGCAGCATCACGCCCACCGGCCCGGCCTCGCGCGGGAAGCCGTGGTCGACCATCGCCTCGAAGAGGACGTCCTCCTCCTTGTGGTGGTGGTGCGCGTCGGCGAACTCGCGCAGGAAGGTCACGAACCGCGCGAGCTCGTCCTTCTCGGTGGTGCCCCGCCGGCGGTTCTCGTCGGCGAAGGACTCGAGGGCGTCGAGCGCCCGCTCGATCGTCCGGTGCTCGTTCATCAGGGTCTCGATGGCGTCCATGGGCCTCGCCCTGGAGCAAGCGCGCGGCCAGCGGGCATCCGCCTCGAATCCCGGGCACATCCGCGACGGGCGGGCCCTCGGCCACCCAGGCGTCGTTGACCGCGCCACCGTCATTTCGGTACACCGACGGCCCATGGTTGGGCCTGCCCTGCCGGTCGTCGGCGCGATGGACGACGTGCACCGCAAGATCGTCGAGGAGGCGATCGAGGCCGTCCTGTCCACCGTGGATCTCGCCTCGGTCCTGGAGCGGACGGGCAAGCTCCTGCGCCGGCACTTCGGCGTGACGCGCGTGGCGATCAACCGGGTGGCAGGCGAGGCGGGGCGCGCCGAGGTGGTGCTCGTCTCGGATCCTCGCCACCCCGCCCCGGAGCTCGGCACGTCGTTCCCGCTCGCCGGCTCGGCCGCGGGCGAGGCGCTCGCGACCCGTCAGCCGTGCCTGGTGGATCCGATCCGGACCGAGGGTGCGCGCTACCGCGAGGAGCCTCTGCTCGCCGCGCACGGCTACGGCTCGCTGGTCTCCTTCCCGCTCGTCTTCGAGGGGGAGGCGCTCGGCACGCTCGACATCGCCCACCCGCCCGCCGACGGCCTGCTCGAGTGCTGCTTCGAGGTGGCGCGCCAGGTCGCGCACCTCGTGGCGATCGCGCTCCACAACTCGCTGATGGTCGACGAGGTCCAGCGGCTCAACCGCCTGCTCGGCCGCGAGAACGCGCTCCTCAAGGAGGAGATCCGCCAGATCAAGCGCGACGGCCGCTACGTCGCGGAGAGCCCGGCGATGCGCGCGGTGGTGGAGCGGATCCGGCTCGCGGCGCCCTCCCAGACGACGGTGCTGATCCGGGGCGAGACCGGGACCGGCAAGGAGGGGCTCGCGCGGATGGTCCACGAGTTCAGCCCGCGCTTCAACGCGCCGTTCGTGGCGGTGAACCTCGGCGCGCTGCCCGAGGGGCTGGTGGAGAGCGAGCTCTTCGGCCACGAGAAGGGCGCGTTCACGGGGGCGCTGCGCCGCCGCCCCGGCCGCTTCGAGCAGGCCGACGGCGGGACGATCTTCCTCGACGAGGTGGGCGACGCGCCGCCGTCGGTGCAGGTGCGCCTCCTCCGCGTGCTCCAGGAGCGGGTCATCGAGCGCGTCGGGGGGACCGAGCCGCTGAAGGTGGACGTGCGGGTGATCGCCGCCACCAACCGCGATCTCGAGGACGGGGTGGCGCGCGGCACGTTCCGCGCCGACCTCTACTACCGGCTCGCCGTGTTCCCGGTGGAGCTGCCACCGCTGCGCGAGCGGCGCGACGAGATCCGCCCGCTCGCGACCCACTTCCTCGCGCGCCACGCCGCGGCGATGCACCGCCGCCCGCCGCGGGTCGGCGAGGACGTGTGGCGCGCGCTCGAGGCCCACGGCTGGCCCGGGAACGTGCGCGAGCTCGAGAACTTCCTCCAGCGCGCGCTCATCCTGTCGCCGGGGCAGGAGCTGTCCCTGCCCGAGCTGCCCGCCGCGGCGGCGCGCCCGGCGGCTTCGCTGCTCGCCGCCGCCGAGGCGCTGCCGGGGAGGTGGGAGGACGAGGTGCGGGCGCTCATCGAGCGCGCCCTCTCGCGGGCAGGCGGGCGCGTCTACGGGCCGAACGGCGCCGCGGCGATGCTCGGGCTCAAGCCGACGACGCTCCAGGGCAAGATGAAGAAGTACGGCATCGCCTCGCGGGCCCAGCCTCGCGAGGCGGGCGAGGGCTGACCACGGCGCGCCCCGACCTCGTCGAGCTGCACGGTTACGGGCGCCTCGCGTTCGACGGCACGCTCGCGCTCACCGCCGTCGTCGAGGCGATGCACGCCGCGATCGCGTCCTGGCCGGCCCTCCTCCTCGGGAGCGCGCCCCCTGCGATCGCGGCCGGCCGCGGCCGCACCCGCGGGCTCACCGGGGCGGTCTACGGCGCCGTCCGCGCGATCACCGCGCTCGCCGGCGCGGGCTTCCGCGCGGCGACGGCCGCGCCCGCCCTCGCGCCGGCCCCGGGGGAGGCGCGCGTGCCGCGGCGGGAGGCCGTCGTCGCCGCGCTGAACGGCGTCCTCGGCGACCACCTCGCCGCGAGCGGCAACCCGCTCGCCCTGCCCATGCGGCTCCGGAGCCGCGGCCGCCCCCTCGTGCTCGAGCGGGAGGCCCTGGCGCGCGACCTCCCCGAGGCCGGCCCGCGGCTCCTCCTCCTCGTCCACGGGTCGTGCCGGGACGACCTGCGCTGGAGCCGCGGCGGTCACGACCACGGCGCGGCCCTCGCACGCGACCTCGGCCTCACGCCGGTCTACGCGCACTACAACAGCGGCCTCCACGTCTCGACGAGCGGGCGCGCGCTGGCCGACGCGCTCGAGGCGCTGGTGGGCGCGTGGCCGGTGCCGCTCGGCGAGGTGTCGATCCTGGCGCACAGCATGGGCGGGCTCGTGGCGCGGAGCGCGTTCCACGCGGGCGCCGCCTCGGGCCACGCCTGGCCGCGGTGGGCGCGCAGCCTCGTCTGCCTCGGAACGCCGCACCACGGCGCGCCGCTCGAGCGGGGCGGGAGCTGGGCCGACGTGCTCCTCGGGACGACCCCGTACACGGCGCCGCTCCGGTTCCTCGGCCGGGTGCGCAGCGCGGGCATCACCGACCTCCGCCACGGGAGCGTCCTCGAGGAGGACTGGGCCGGGCGGGACCGGTTCGACTCCCGGGCCCCGCGCCCCCGTCCCGTGCCGCTCCCCGAGGGCGTGCGCTGCCACGCCGTCGCGGCGTCGCTCGCCCGGCGGCCGGGCGTCGCCGACCAGCTGGTCGGGGACGGGCTCGTTCCCCTGGCGAGCGCGCTCGGCGATCATCCGGACCCGGCGCGCGCGCTCGGGGTGCCCGAGGAGCGCCGGCTCGTCGTGCGCCGGGCGAGCCACTTCGACCTGCTCGACCACCCGGAGGTCTACGCGCGCATCCGGTCCTGGCTGGCCGGGTGACCCTCGGGGCCCCGAGCGCGGCCCGGGAGCAACCCGGCCTCGCGTCCGAGGAGGGCCGGGGCCGCGCTCACATCGCCCCACGCGCGCGCCGGCCGCGGCTTTGCGGCCCGTGACGGTGCGTGCTTCACTCCGCGGCATGACCTCGTCGCGCTTCTTCCGCACCGTCTGGCGCGTGAACGGGCTGCTCGTGCTCCTCACCTTCGTGCTCGCCGCGGGCGGCGCGCTCGCCGGCATCCTCACGAGCATCTCGTGGGGCGCACGAAACTCCGGCGCCGAGCCCGTCGCGGCCCGGACCGAGCAGGGGGAGCCGCTCTCGCTCGGCGACGTGGAGGAGGTGGGCGGGACGCCGTTCGTGATCCTGCCGTTCTCGACCCGGAACGAGGCCTCGAAGTTCAGCAGCGGGGCGGAGCCCTCCGTGACCCGGAACCTCCTCTTCTTCGAGGCGAGCACCGGCGCGACGCGCTGGCTGCGCCCCGATCGGCGGGCCGCCGTCGCGGAGCGGGCCTTCATCCACGCGCCGGGCCGGCCCGGGCACGACGAGGTCGGGCCGGTGCGCTTCGTCCGCTACGAGATCGCCGAGGCGGACACGGACGGCGACGGCCAGGTCACCGACGAGGACGCCCGGTCGGTCGCCGTCTCGGGGCCGGGCGGCGAGGAGCTCACCACCGTGCTCTCGGAGCTCGACGCGATCCTCGGCTACCGCGAGCTCGAGGACGGGACCGCGCTGCTCGTCTTCTTCCGGCGCGGCACGGAGCATTTCGCCGCGCGCGTGGATCTCCCCGCCCGGAAGGTCACCCGGACGACGAGGCTGCCAGCGGACTGACGACCGTGGCCCGGGGCGGGCCTTCGCGGGCCGCCCCGCGACCTCGATCCCGCCTCGAAGCGCGCGCTACCGCGCCCCGCCGCCCGTCGCGGCGCGGAAGATCTCGGCGAGCACGGTCCCGGCGGTCTGCGCGGCGCCGACGCCCTGCCCCTGCACCACCAGGGGCCGTTCGGCGTGGCGCGCGGTGGTGAACGCGACGTAGGCCTCGACGCCCACGAGGCGGGCGGCGAGCTCCGTCGCGTCCAGCTCGACGGGCCCGACGCTCGCGGCGAACCGGCCGTCGGGCTGGGCCTCGATGCGCGCGAGGTGGCGGAGCACCTTCCCCTCCCCGCGCAGCCGCTCCACCCGCGCCGCCATCTCCTCGTCGTGCTCCCGGAGCGCGGCGATGAGCCCCTCGGGCGTGCCGGGCGCGAGCAGCGCGGCCGGGACCAGGGGCTCCACCCTCACGTCCTCGAGCGCGAGCGAGGCCCCGAGCTCGCGCGCCAGGATGAGGGCCTTCCGCGCCGCGTCCCGGCCCGAGAGGTCGTCGCGCGGGTCCTCCTCGCAGTAGCCGAGCCCGTGGGCCCAGCGGGTGGCGAGCGACAGCGGCACCCCGCGGCCGAGCTCGGTGGCGAGGAAGCCGAGGGTGCCCGAGAGCGAGCCCTCCACCCGCTTCACGCGGTCGCCGCTCCGCACCAGCCGGCGCAGCGTGCCGATCACCGGCAGGCTCGCGCCCACCGCCGCGTCGTAGTGGTGGTGGCGGTGATGCTGGCGGCGCAGCGCGCGCAGGGCGTCGATGGCGCGCGGCCCCACCGCGAGGGGACGCTTGTTCGCGCCGACGACGTCGATGCCGCGACGGAACGCCTGGGCGTAGACCTCGTCCATCCCGTCGGCGGCGGTGAGATCGACCAGGATCGGGCGGGGAAGGCGCGCGAGCCGGTCGAGCAGCGCCGGCGCGCTCGCGGGGGTGACCGGGCCGGCCGCGGGCGCGAGCGCGAGCGCCTCGCGCCAGGCGTCGAGGCCGATGCCCCCCTCGTCGAACGCGGTGCCGCGCCGATCGGCGATGCCGACCACGCGCAGGAGCGCGTCGTAGTCGCGCTCGAGCTCGGTGCGCTGGGCGCGCACCTGCTCGAGCAGCTCGGCGCCGACCTTGCCCTTCCCGAGCACGAGGAGGGAGATGCCCTTCTCCTTCCAGACCTGCTCGACCTCGGCGCTCGCCGCCGCCGCCGGCCGGTGCCGGCCCCGGAAGTCGGCCACCATGTCGGAGAGGCGGTCGACGTCGATGAGGAACGCGTCGTGGCCGTGGGGCGAGTCCATCACGGCGAGCCGCGCGTGCGGCGCGAGCGAGGCGACCTCGCGCTGCTCCCACGGCCAGTAGAGGACGTCCGAGTCGATGGAGACCACCAGCATCGGCTGGCGGATGGCGCGCAGCACGTCCTCGTAGTCGCCGCGGCCGCGCGAGACGTCGTGGGTGTCCATCGCCTTGGTGAGCGTCACGTACGTCGCCGCGTCGAAGCGGTCGACGAGCTGCTGCCCCTGGTAGCGGAGGTAGCTCTCGATGGCGAAGAGGTCCTCGGTCTGGGGTCGGCGGGCGAAGCGCATCTCGAACGACGGCTGGCTGCGGTAGGAGAGCATCGCCGCCATGCGCGCCGCCGCGAGCCCGGCCACCGGCGGATCGGCCGGGTCGTAGCGCCCGCCCCTCCAGCGCGGGTCGGCGAAGATCGCCTGCCGCTGCGCCTCGGAGAGCCCGATGCACCAGGCGGAGTGGCGGGCGGTCGAGGCGATGAAGACGAGCGACTCGACGAGGTCGGGGTAGAGGAGCCCCCACTCGAGCACCTGCATGCCGCCGAGCGAGCCGCCGACCACCATCCGGATCCGCTTCAAGCCCAGCGCGCCGGCGAGGGCGTGCTGCACGCGGACCATGTCGCGAACGGTGATCGCGGGGAACGTCCCGAGGTACGGCCGCCCGGTCGCGGGATCGATCGAGGTGGGGCCGGTGGTCCCGTAGCAGGATCCGAGGATGTTGGAGCAGACGACGAAGTCCCTCGCCGGGTCGAGGGCGCGCCCCGCGCCGAACATGTTCGTCCACCAGAGCTCCGCGTCGGCCGAGCCCGTGAGCGCGTGGCAGACCACGACGGCGTTGCCGCCCTCGGCGTCGAGCGTGCCCCAGGTCCGGTACCCGACGTCCACGCGCTCGAGCCGCCCGCCCAGCTCGAGCTCCAGCGGGCCGGGGAGCGCGAGGAAGCGCGTCTCGGGCGACATGTAGGCGGCGCGCCCGCTCCCCGCGGTGGGCGCCGCGCCGTTCTCGTCCGCCATGCGCGCGAAACGTATCACGCGTCCCCTGGGCAGGGCACGTATTCACCGTCGGTGTCGAGGCAGGTCGCTCGCGCGCGCGACATCGGCGGGTCTCCGTACCAGTCCGGGTGGGACGCCACCCCTCGCCGGCCGGGCGCACCGCGAGGCAAACGGCCGGAAAGGCGCCCCGTCACCCCCCTGGCGCCGTTGGCCCCGCGCTTGCTCGATGGCGCCAGGGTCACGACGCGCGCCGGTGGACACCCGGCGCAGAGGTGGGGACGACGATGACGACGACGACCAGCACGGCGGCGGGGATCGGCGGGGATGCGCGCGGGCCGCGGCTCGTTCACGGACCGGAGAGCCCGATCGCGGAGCTCGTGCGCACCTGCCGGCGGATCGCGAGGAGCGACGCCACCGTGCTCCTCACCGGCGAGACCGGCACCGGCAAGGAGGTCTTCGCCCGCTTCATCCACGAGGAGAGCGGCCGGGCCGGCAAGGCGCTCGTGCCCGTGAACTGCGGGGCGATCCCCGAGGCGCTCCTCGAGAGCGAGCTCTTCGGCCACGTGCGGGGCGCCTTCACCGGCGCGGTCGCGGCGCGCCGCGGGCGGGTCGCGGCGGCCCATGGCGGCACCCTCTTCCTCGACGAGATCGGCGAGCTGCCCCTCTCGCTTCAAGTAAAGCTCCTGCGCGTCCTCCAGGAGCGGACCTACGAGCCGGTCGGGTCCACCGAGCCCGTCCCCGCCGACTTCCGGCTGGTGGCCGCGACCAACCGCGACCTCGCCGCCGAGGTGGCCGCGGGCCGCTTCCGCCGCGACCTCTACTACCGCCTCCTCGTCTGCCCGGTGGAGGTCCCGCCCCTCCGCGCCCGCGGCGCCGACGTGATCCAGCTCTTCCGCCACTTCTGGGCGGCGCGCGGCGACACGCGCCCGGTCGACCCGGCGGTGATCGACGCGCTCGCCGGCTACGACTGGCCGGGCAACGTGCGCGAGCTCGAGAACCTGGTCGAGCGCGTGGCGGTCTGCGCCGAGGGCCCGACGATCCGGCTCGCCGACCTGCCCCCGTTCGTCCGCGCCCGCCGCGCCAACGGCGCGACGCTCGCGGTCGTTCCCCTGGCCGACGGGGAGCCCGGCGCGGCGCCGGCCGCGCCCGGAGCCGAGCCGGCCGCCTCCGCCGGCGCGTCCGAGGACGAGCCGGCCCGGTTCCGGCTCGCCGACGAGGCCCCTCCGGCGCTCGAGCCCGCGCTCGCGGACGGCCGGCCCGTCGACCTCCCTCGCATCCTGCGCCGCCTCGAGGAGGCGTACATCGACGCGGCCCTGCAGCGCACCGGCGGGAACAAGAAGGCCGCGGCCGACCTGCTCGGGCTCCAGCGGACGACGCTCGTCGAGAAGCTGCGGCGGCGGAACGGCCCGGGGCCGCGCGTGGAAGCCGGCGCGTAGCGGGCCGGGTGCATCGACTTTGCGTGAAGGGGCGAGCGAACGCTCGCCCCTTCGCCGTTTCGCGGTCGCGGTCGCGGTCGGGGTCGGGGTCGCGGTCGGGTCCCACACCGCCCGCCGTCACGTCCCCGACGCCACGCCGGGCACACCGGCTGCACAGGGGACTCGCCGTGACGCCCGCCGTCGGCATTCTGGCGCTGCTCCTCTCCGCCCCCCGACCACCGCTCGCGGTGGTGGCCGGGCAGGAGCGCATCCCGCTGCAGGACGGCGTGGTGCGCCTCGTGGCGAGCCCGTTCGAGCGGACGCTCGTGCTGCACGTCGCGCGCGGCGACGCGCGCGCCCTGGCGCGCCGGCTCTCCGGCCGCTCCCGGATCTGCCCGACGGCGAGCGCCGCCGCCGGGACCGTGACCCTCCGCTGCACGAGCGAGCGGGTCCGGGCCGATCTCGACCTCTCCCACGCGCCCGCCGCGCTCGTGCTGATCCAGCTGACGATCCCGCCCTGGCGCCCCGGCGAGGAGCCTCCGCCCTACGTCCCGTTCGACACCGGGGCGCTCGGCCTCGGCGCCTGCCCCGGCGAGACGCCGGCGGTCCGCGGCGAGTGTGCGCTCGCGCGAGGCGATCGCGAGGCCGCGCGCCGCCACTTCGAGGAGGCGGTCGCGGCCGGGTTCGCGCCGCTCGCGTCGCTGCGGCTCGGCGATCTCGCGCTCGGGGACGACGACCTCGCGGGCGCCGCCGCCCACTGGCGTCACGCCCGCGGCGAGGCTCCCTGGGCGCGCCTCGCCGACGCGCGGCTCTGCGAGGTGGAGCCGCGCTGCCTCGACTCGGACCAGGTGGACGCGGTGTTCGACTCGGCGGCGGTGGTCTTCCCGCTCCGCGCCGACCTCGTCCTGCGCCGCGCCCGGCTCCGCGCGCTCGCCGGCGACATCGTCCCGGCGGCGGCGTCGCTCGTGCGCGAGGCGGACAGGGGCGGCGCCTGCGAGGGCGCCCGCCCCTTCTGCCGCCACCTCCTCGCCCTCGCCCTCGCCCAGCCGCAGCCGGCCGGGGCCGAGGCGGTGGCGATCTACCTCGACACGCCCGGGCGCGAGGACGGCCCCGACGCCCTGCCGCTCGCGCGCGCCGCCGCCGCCCAGGCCGGCGCCGCCGGCGCGCCGGAGTGGGGGGCGAGCCTGCTCGCCGCGCTCACCGACCAGGTCCCCGAGCGCGAGCAGGGGGACCACCTCGCCCGCATCGTCCGCCTGTTCCTCGACGCCGGCGACCGGGCGCGCGCCGGCGAGGTGGTCCGCTTCGCCGAGACGCGCCTCGCCCGCGCCCAGCTCGCCGGGCGCGAGTGGGCCGCCCTGCGCCGGGCGGTGCGCGCCCCCGCGCCGGCCGCCGCGCCCGAGCCCGAGCGGAACGACCCCGACCTCGAGGCCGCCCGCGCC
>Ga0209683_10000807_pt1 | contig 12000 bp, 8 predicted proteins | sample DOMMetBare2Fresh_FD_187474 | JGI IMG/M metagenome (GOLD analysis project Ga0209683, IMG submission 187474) | Wetland sediment microbial communities from St. Louis River estuary, USA, under dissolved organic matter induced mercury methylation -... | ecosystem: Environmental > Aquatic > Freshwater... | reverse complement strand
CGGGCAAGTTCGATCCGCAAAAGGGCGTCCAGCAGGCGGCGCCGGGCAAACCGACCTACACGCAGGTGTTCGGCGACTGGCTGTGCGACACCGCGGCCGCGGACCCACGGCTCATCGGCATCACGCCAGCGATGCGCGAGGGTTCGGGCATGGTGCGCTTCGAGCAGGAGTTTCCGGACCGCTATTTCGATGTCGGCATTGCCGAGCAGCATGCGGTGACGTTTGCGGCCGGACTCGCGTGCGAAGGCATGCGGCCGGTGGTCGCGATCTACTCGACGTTCCTGCAGCGCGGCTACGATCAGTTGATTCACGACGTGGCAATCCAGAATCTTCCGGTCACCTTTGCGCTCGACCGCGGCGGACTGGTCGGCGCCGACGGCGCCACGCATCACGGCGCGTTCGACCTGTCGTACCTGCGCTGCATTCCCAACATGGCCGTGATGGCGCCTTCGGATGAGAACGAATGCCGGCGACTGCTGACCACGGCGTTTCAGCACAGCGGACCAGCCACGGTGCGTTATCCGCGCGGCGCGGGTATTGGCGCGACGATCGAGCGCGAATTGCGGCCGTTGCCGTTCGGCAAGGCCGAGGTACGACGTGAATCGGGTGCACGTGCCGGGACACGGATCGCGATCCTTGCGTTTGGGCCGGTGCTGCATCCGGCGCTTGCGGCCGCGGCGAAGTTCGATGCCACGGTGGTCGACATGCGCTTCGTGAAGCCGCTTGACCTCGAACTGATCGAGAAGATCGCACGCGCGCACGACGCGCTCGTGACCATCGAAGAGAACGTGGTGATGGGCGGCGCCGGCTCCGGCTGTGCCGAAGCGCTCGCCGAGCTGGGCATTGTCAAGCCGATCCTGCATCTGGGTTTGCCGGATCAGTTCGTCGATCACGGCGACCCGGCCCGTCTGCTCGCAAGCGTGGGGCTCGATGCGATCGGCATCGAACAGTCGATCCGCATCCGCTTCGGTGAGCTGCAGGCGCAACCGCGGCTCGTGAAATCCGTCGCCTGATCCGCGGCCATCGATGGACGCGGGCAAACCAGTCGCGGTATTCCAGCATTCGCCCGAAGCGGGCCCCGGCTACTTCGCCGAATGGCTCGCGCAGCAGGGCATTCCGATGCGTCTGATTCGTATCGATCAGGGCGACGCGGTGCCTGGAGGCGCCGATGCGTTCAGCGGCCTGTGCTTGATGGGCGGGCCGATGAGTGCCAACGATCCGCTGCCGTGGATCGCGCAGGAACTCGCGCTGACCCGCGACGCGGATGCGCGCCGCGTTCCCGTCATCGGTCACTGCCTTGGCGGCCAGCTGCTGGCGCGCGCACTCGGCGGTGCCGTGACGAAAAATCCGGTGAAGGAAATCGGCTGGGGTCGCCTGCGTGTCACCGATGCCGACATCGCGCGCGCCTGGCTTGGCACCGATCGCACCGATGAACCGGAATTCTTCCAGTGGCACGGTGACACGTTTTCTCTGCCTCCCGGCGCCGTGAACTTTCTCGCCAGCGACCTGTGCGCGAACCAGGCGTTTGTCATTGAACGCAGCGGCTATGCGCACCTCGGCATGCAGTTTCACTGCGAGATGACGCCGGCGCTCGTGAAGGACTGGGCGACGGACCCCGAAGGAGTGGCGGAAATCGTTGAAGAGCGACAACGTACCGGCGGCGCCGGCGTGAGCGATCCCAATGCAATGCTGCGCGAGGTCGAATCGCGCACGCCGCGGATGAATGAACTCGCGGCGCGGTTGTATGAACGCTGGGCGCGGGGACTTCATCGCGGCCCGAAGCGCGCGGGCGCTGATGCTGATTCAATCAGCGCCCGCGCGGCGAACTGAGCGCCGGTCTCTGAAGCGCTGGCTGGCGTTGCGGGGCGGGGCGGCGGCCGAGGAGCGACGTGTCGGGCATGCGCTCCTCGGCTGCTGCCACGTCAGTTCAAATCGTCCGCCAGATGTGGTCGTGGACCGATCCCGGCAGGAACGTATCGCTGTGCTTCGATACGAGCTCCATGTAGTTCTTGTCGTTCAGCAGCTTGCCGGTCAGGGTTTCCCATTCCGCCAGGCTCGCATAGCGCGCGTACCACGCGATGCGAGCAGGATTGCCGCCGATCGGCATCAGCACTTCGAGCGTCACGCCATATTTCTCCTTGATGTAGTTGGCGACCTGATGGCCGAAGGCCATCGCGTTGCCGGTCTTGCCAGGTGCGATCGATGCTGTGCGGGTAATCGAAATCATTGTTGTCCCTTGTTTTGAATGATTGATTGGAGTCCGGTGTCGCGCGAGGCACGACGACGGCAGTATGGGCTGTTTGCGCCGGCCTGTCTGCGAGCCTGTTTGCGGCGCGCGCAATTCGGACTTTGGGCGCGATAGCCTCATACTGCGACACCCATCGTCGCATTGAGGCATTTCTCGGAGACTGTCACGGCTACGCGGATTCCCGGCTATCAGACCCGGCAGCAACGCGTCGCCATCGCCGGCGTTGATGACCTGATCATTCGTTCACTGTTGGATCACCAGCAATTCTTCGATCCGCGGGGGGAAGCGCAGCGCCTGGGCATCTCGTCGGCGGCGTGGCCCATGTTCGGCCTGCTGTGGCCGTCGGGCGCGCACCTGGCGGCGCGCATGGCGCAGCGGCCAGTCAACGCTTGTGAACGGATCCTGGAGATTGGATGCGGGCTCGCGCTGGCGAGCCTCGTCGGCCATCGGTGCGGTGCCAATGTCACTGCCAGCGATTGCCACCCGCTGGCGGAGAGCTTCCTCGAAGAGAACCTGCGCCTGAACGATCTGGCGCCGATCAAATATCGGCACGGTCACTGGAGCGATCGCTCGCGCAGGAGCGAAGGGAGCAACGAGTCAGACGCCGGCGTCGTTTGCGGTCAATTCGATCTCATCATCGGCAGCGATCTGCTGTACGAGCGTGATGAGAACGCGTCGCTTGCCGGATTCGTCGCGCGCCATGCATCTGCTGCTGCAGAGGTGTGGATCATCGACCCGGACCGCAGCAACCGGCCGGCTTTCAATCGGCAGATGGCAGCCGAGGGTTTCCTGATGCGCGAGGAACGGCTGAACACACCGGCGTCGGTCGGCGCCGCCGCCTACAAAGGGCGTGTACTGGTCTATCGACGCGACCCGGCGGCGATCGCATGAATCGATCTCTCGATCAGTCATGACAATGATCCCGTCGTCGGGACCATCATCATTGCGCTCTTGAGTTGGAATCAGACCGGAACGAGGCCCTGCCTACTGTCCCTTCGCCTCGGCAATGCGATTGCCGAGGTGTGCGACGCTACGCATTTCGCGCAGTTCGGGCGGCAGCGAGTTGAAAAGGCCGCGCGCCTCATCGAGCAGCGTCTTACCCTGCTCCGGATTGGCTAGCGCGGCGGCATAGAGCACACCGGCCATCTCCGATTTCACCGTCTGGTTTTCCTTGTTCTTCGCACCGTAACCGCGATACAGCTCGAGCACGGGCTCGATCGTTTGCCGCGCTTCACTGAGGCGCCCCAATCTTGCAAGTGCAGCCGCGTGCAGCGCCACTTCGACGGCCGCCTCGCGCTGCTCGAACTGATTGCGCACGGGCGTGCGCTTGCGGTAGTCGACCGTGGCGCGGAAGTGCTTCTCGGCGCCGGCGAAATCGTTCGTCCACTCGGCAGCGGTACCGAGCGCAAAGCTCAGCCGGCGCAGCAGATCGGTCTGTTGTTGTCGAGAGAATTCGGCTTCCGGCTTCAGTTTCTCGACCTGGATGCGCGCACTGTCGGCCAGGCTGCGGGTGCTCGCGAAGTCACCCAGGCTCAGCGCTGCCTCCACCTTCACGACCTCGAGAAACGCCGCCCAGTACGCGTAATCGTATGTCCCCGCCGGAATGCCTTTGAGAGCGACATTGAAATAGCGCAGGGCGTCGGCGTTGTAGGAATTCGCGCGCTGGATATCTCCCAGTTCGGCCGCGAGATTACCCGCGAGGGTGCGATTGAAGGAATACGCTCCCGCGACCATCCCCGATTTGGCCGTCATCGGTTCGAGCACGCTGGCTTCTTCCAGCTTGGCCATCGCGGCCCGCACGCGTCCCAGTGCCAGCAGGGAGCGGTGCGCACCTTCACGTGCGACGCTCAGGTTGTTCCAGGCAATCATGTTCGACGGGTCGACCCGCAGCAGCATGGTCCAATCGCGCGCCGAATCATCCGCCCGCGCCTGCGCTTCGGCCGGACGGAACGCGGTCCCCGCGAGGCGGGCCAGATTGATGGCTAGTAGTGCCCGGCCGCGCAGCGCCAGCATGTGGGTCGGGTTACGGTCGAGTACCATTGATGCGACGCCGATTCCCTCCGTGCCGACCGCTTCGGCCTCGTCGTTGCGGCCCTGGATCGTCAGGCTTTCCGATAACCAGGATGAGGTGATGCTGAAGTTGGCCGCGGCGTCGAGGTCCTTCAACTGCAGGTCATCGATGCTACGGAACATCGCCAGCGAGCGTTGCAGGGTTGGGGTCGCCAGATCGTCGCGGTTCTGTCGCATCTGAAAGAAACCGAGCTGCGTCAGCGCCAGCCCGTAGGTGCGCCGCGCCGTCACCGATGCCCCCGGTGCTTCGGCCACCGGTTTGATGACTTCGACCGCGCGCTCGGCCGGCGGCAACGCATCGATCGATAGGCCGGAGCTGTCGATGACGCGGCCCTTGGCTGCAAGACCCAGAGATAGGCCGATCGCGGTCGCTTCCGACGTATCTCCGTCCTTCTGCAAGGCATCAAGCGTCTTGATCGCATCATCGAGCACCGGGCCAGCCTCGGCCAGCTTGCCCTGTGTGCGCAGCGCCGCTCCGTAACGCACCAATGCCAGCGAACGATTGCGATCGGTCTCCTTTGTGCGCAGCTCGCGCGGCAGCCCCTGGTAGTAGTCGACCGCGCGGCGCGCCAGCTCGGCGACGATGTCGAGACGGCCGACCGGCTCCAGTTCGCGGTAGAAGTCATCGAGCAGATAAACGATCAGCCGCTCGCTTTCGCCGCGTGCGGTCTCCGCCATCTGGCGCGTCGCCTGCGCGCGGTGCATGCCGATGAAGCCGAACACACTGGCGGCGACAGCGACGAGGGCAAGAACCGCGCAGCCGGCGGCGATCTGCCGTGCACGAACGAGCGCCTTGCGCGTGGCTTCTTCGCGTGCGCGCTGCGCGGCAAGTTTTCTTTCTGCTTCTTCCAGCGCCTCGCGCTCGAGCCGCAGTTCGCGGCTTGCCTTGACCACGCCGCACAACACATCGTGCGTGAGCTCGACGCGGCGCACGTCGAGTCGCTCTTCGATGCGCAGCAATCGCCGGTTCACCAGCGTGGCGAGTGCATTAGGGGCTGCGCCGGCGGCGGCGAATGCCTTGATCACGCGCTCCTCGGCCAGGCTCTCGCGGAAGCCGGACTCGGTGAGCAACTGGTCCTCGATCACCTTGCGCACCGCCGACGGCTGGTCGGCGAGCGCGCGTTCGTAGAACTCGGCCAGGATCGTGTCGTGCGTGCCGGCCAACAGGTCGGCCGAGATCTCCGATCGGCCCTGCGCGGTGCGCGCGTTGTTGAGTTCCCGGCAGATCAAACTCAGCAGCGAGGGTTCCACTTCGGCGTTGCGCAGTTCCGCACCGCCGGCGATGAAGCGCACGATCGATTCGGCGACTTCCTGTGACACGAGTTTGCCGCCGGGCTTCATCACGGCGGCGAGCGCCTGCTGCCCGTTCATGCGCGCCAGCCGCATCCGGTTCTGCGTGATCGACGGCATCACGCCCTTCACACTCTCCAGGTGCGCGAGGTAGTCCTCGCGCAGTGCGATCAGGATGCGATAGTCGGCGCGGCTGAAGTCGAAGCGCTCGGTGATCGACTCGTCGAGGTCGAGCTTGGCTTCGAGTGCCTTGGGCAGCCGGTTCTCGACGAGATCAGCCAGATCCTCGATGAAGTGCGCGGCGCGCTGCCGGCCCGCATCATCGGCCTGCGCAAGCGTGAAGATCTCCTCGAACTGGTCGAAGATCAGAAGCGGAATCACCGGCTTGCCGCCGGCATCGAGCAGGACGTCGTCGCGGTGGTGCAGGAATTCCCACAACGTCTCGCCCTCGACGGCCACCCCCTGCTTGGTCCATTGACCCGACGATTCGGTGGCGCGGAAGATGGCCTGCTTGATCTGCTCCGCGGGCGGCGGCGTCTCCGGCGAGTAGTCGATGCGCACGTACACCGGGCAGTAGCCCTCAGGCCGCAGCCTGGGGACGATGCCGGCGCGCAGGATCGAGGTCTTGCCCAGGCCCGACTGGCCGAACAGGATCGTCAGTGGCTTTCTCTGCACGCGGCGAGCGAGTTCGGCGACTTCCTCTTCGCGGCCGTGGAAGTAACCGCGCGTTTCCTCGGTGAACGAGGCGAGTCCGAGCCATGGATGCTGGGCGTCGACGGCCGACTGCACGTCGGCCGCCGGCCTGGCTTCCTGCTGCTGCCGCCCTTCGGCCGCGGGCGCGAGTTGTGCGCTCATCGCGCGCCTCCTGCGAGCAGTGCCTGCAGCCGCTGCACGAACTCGGGCGTGGGCTCGCCGCCCGGCTGCTGCAGGATGTGCACGGCCTTGAACTTGTCCGGCACGCGCGCGCCGCGCGGGTCGGTGGCGTCGATGCAAACGGGCAGGATGAAGATCGCCTCGTCGGCCATGTTGCGCGTGCGGTCCAGCGCATAGCTCCATTCGCGGCGGAAGTACGCCTCGAGCCGGCGTTCCGTCGCCGCGGAAATCACCGGGATGAAGTAGGAGCAGCGGGCGATGTTCTTCTGAATCTTGCGGTCGTAGTCGTCGCCGCCCTCGAGCCGGTCCATGTCGAACCAGGTCCTGATCCCGGCGGCGTCAAATCCGGCCTTCAGTTTCTGAACGGCGGCCAGATCCTCGCGCGCATAGCTGATGAACACCGCGTTGTCCGGCATCTCGCGCTCTGGCGGCAGGACTCGCTGCGGAGCGGGGCTCATCGGGATCACCTGGGCCGGCCGGCGCCGCAAGGTCCAGCGACGATGCAGTTCGTCGACGAAATGCGCGGCGCCGCTGTACACGCGGGTGCGCACGCTCACCTGCTGCAGGAACGCCATCAGGCGCTCGTCGCCGCCGCTGTGGTCGTCGGCCAGCACCTCGCCCACGTCGCGCGGATCGGACAGCCGGCGGCGCTTGGCCATGCGCAGGAACAAGCGCGCGAGCCAGTTGGAGAAATTGCTGCCGATGATGAGCAGGTGGCTGTGCTCGAGTTCGTAGAAGAGTTTCTCCGGCGTCAGGTGCTCGCTCTGCAGCGCGCACACGAACTCGAGCATGTCCTCGTCCGAGACGACGTAGGTGGGCGACGCCGAGCAGCGGCCGAGCAGGTGGTAGACCACGGGTCGCTGAAAGTGCTCGCGCTCGCTCGGCAGGTCGGCGACGCGATTCGGCGCATAGCCGATCACCTCCGTGGATTGCGCGCCGCCGAAGCGCTCGGCGTTGATCGCGTTCTCCAGCAGCGAATCAAAGGTCGTGGTGACGAAGAGATCAAAGTCGGTGATCTCGGCCAGCTGGCGCAGCGCCTTGGGCGTGGCGAAATTCGTTTCGCGCAGGATGCTGCGCAACCGCGTGTACGTGTCCTCGCGCCGGCCGCGCGCGGAGAGGAACCAGCACACCACGTCATTCAGCGTATACGGCACCGGAAGCTGCGTCGTATCGACATTGAGCTTTGCGGCCAGCTTGTCCGCCATCCAGTCGTACAGCAGGCGCGGACCGGTTTCGGTTTCCACCGTGAGAAGTTCGGGGCCGACGATGGGAATCACCCGCTTTTCTTCAATGAAGTTGAGCAGGTCGTCCCACGCGTCCTCGTCAAGGCTCGGCGACTGGGCTTCGAGACGATGCACGTTGCTCATGGCCGGATCGTCCGAATTGAATGGAGCAGATCTGTGCGCTGGATCGACACGGAACTCGTTCCCCTTGATGGATCTGGCCCGCCGTGCAATCTGCGGAAGTGCGCCGCGAAGAACCGCAGCAAGATGTTTCGAAGCGGGTGCCGCGCAGCGTAGGCGATCCGGCGCGGTTTGGGTAGGGTGGCTATGATGAATCATCCTCTTTGCAAGGGTTACCTGGGATGCAGCAGCCTGCATTGGCCACCCGCAGCCACCGCGATGGTCGATTGACCTTGATGGCTGGCCGGGACGCGTGGCCGTGAGTGATCGCCGGCCGGACGAACCGGACGCCTCCCCCGAAGCGTCCGTCATGCTCGCCGAGCGACACCTGCGCCGAGGCGAGCCCTTGCAGGCGTACAACGCGGCGCAGTCCGGCCTTGCGCGATGGCCCGATCATGTGCGGCTGCGCCAGATTCAAGGCTTGGCACTTGCCCGCAGCGGGGATGTGGAGCGCGCCAACCAGCTGCTTGGAAAACTGGCCGACGAAGGTCGTGGCGACGCCGAGACGCTTAGCATGCTCGCGCGTACCCACAAGGATCTCGCGCTGGCGGCGAAAGACGCCTCAAAACGCGCCCAGCACCTGGAGGCCGGATTCCGCCTTTACACGCGCGCCTTCGAAAACGCGCGCCGGGACGATTCAAATGCCGGTGCGTACTACGCCGGCATCAATGCCGCGACGATGGCCGTGCTCACGGGCGAACTCGAGCGCGCCCGCGACATCGCGCGGGAAGTCCGGGAGATCTGCGAGCGCGACGATGCGGTCGGAGAGGACGAATCGTCGCGCTATTGGAAGGAGGCAACGCTCGGCGAAGCAGCGTTGATCCTGGGCGATTCGGACGCGGCCGATTTGCACTACACGCGCGCCGCAGCGCTCGCCGGCGACCGCTTCGGGGACATGAGTTCCACGCGCCGACAAGCGCGGCTTCTCGCGGCCCACCTTCCCGGAGACGGTGCCGTCCATGCCGAGGCGCTGCGCATACCGCCTGTCCTCGTGTTCACAGGCAACATGATCGACCAGCCCGGTCGACCCGTGCCCAGGTTTCCTCCAACGATCGAGGCGGCCGTTCGCGCTGCCCTGCGGGAACGGCTCGTCGCGCTGCGACCCGTGGCTGCATACGGGTCCGCGGCGTGCGGCGCGGACATCCTCTGCCACGAAATCGTCCGCGAGATGGGCGGCGAGACGCACATCGTCCTGCCGTTCCCGCCGGCGGAGTTTCGCAGCACGAGCATTGATTTCGCGGCCGGCAACTGGGGCGAGCGATTCGAGCGGGCACTCGCCGCAGCCGACAGCGTGACCATCGCGAGCGACCACCGCGCCAGTGGCAGCGCGGCGACGTTCGAGTACGCGAACCTGATCGTCACCGGTTTGGGCGGGCTGCGCGCAGAGGTGCTCGACACAAACCTGCGCGCGCTTGCGGTCCTGGATCCCGGAGCGATGGGCGCCGCGGGTGGCGCGGTGTCGCTGGCGTCGCTGTGGGAGAAGCGTCGCCTGGCTGTCGAGCATATCGACCTGTCCCGGCTTCGCGGTGGGAGAGCGGATCCGACTGTTGCGGTACCGGAAGGCGACGAGAGCGGCGGGCGGGTGGTGCAGCACGAAATGCGGGCGTTGCTGTTCGCAGACGCGGTGGGCTACAGCCAACTGAGCGAGGACCAGATTCCCGGCTTCATCTCCGGATTCCTCGAGTCGGTGGCTGAGTTGAATCGGCGCACGGTCCATCGTTTCGAGCATGTCGAGACATCCGGCGACGGTCTGTATATGGTCTTCCGCAACGTGGACGACGCGGGGCACTACGCGCTGGAGTTGAGCGCACTGATGCGCGAATTCGATCGCGAGGCGTGCGGCCTTCCGCCCGGGTTCGATCTGCGCATTGCGTTGCATTGCGGGCCGGTGCACTGCGCACGCGATCCCATCACTGGAGGCAACCTCTACACGGGTCCGCACACAAGTCGTGCGGCGCGCATCGAGCCGATCACGCCGCCGGGCCAGGTCTATGCAAGCAGCGCTTTTGCCGCCGTGGCGGCGGCGAGCGGCGTGGACGGACTCGCGATGCGTTATGTCGGGCGCATCCCGCTGGCGAAGGGATATGGGACGCTTGGCTTGTACTGCGTGCGTCCGGCCGAGTGAGTACTGCAATACCGGCGTCGGGCCCGCCGGCTTCTAATCGCGGAAGTTCTCGAATCCCACCGGGACCTCGGTCACGTTCGCGCGCACCAGCGCAATGCATTCCTGCAGCGTGTCGCGCTTGGCGCTGGTGACGCGCACGGCGTCACCCTGGATGCTGGCCGTGGCCTTGAGTTTGGCATCCTTGATCGACTGCACGATGCGCTTGGCGAGCGCCTGCTCGACGCCGCTCCGGACCTTGAAGACTTGCTTCATCTTTTCGCCGCCGATCTTCTCCGGCGCGGCGGACAGATCGACGAAGCGCAGGTCGACGTTTCTCTTGGCAAGTTTTGCAAGCAGCACATCGCGCACCTGGCCGAGCTTGAACTCGTTTTCCGCGTACGCGGTCAGTTCGAGTTCCTTCTGTTCGATGCGCGCGTCCGACCCCTTGAAGTCGAAGCGGTTGGTGATTTCCTTGTTGGCCTGCTCGATGGCATTGCGCAGCTCCACCAGATTCGGCTTGCAGACGATGTCGAACGACGGCATGGCGGCTCCTTGGATTGCGTGCTGAAGTGAGTCTAGAACCTATCTCATAATCCGCGGCGGTCGCGGCAGGGCCGCATTGGGCACAGAGCTAGGCGCGGCGAGAGGACCATTGCTCATGCAAGGACTCGAGCCGCAACAACGCTATGTGCCCAATGCGACCCCGCCCCGAAGGGTTGCGAAGATAAGCCGGCGTCTGCGGCGTTGGCGGTCTTGGCCGTAGCACGAGCTACTGTCCTGCGACCGCCGCCTTGCATCCACCGGCTTCTCTTCGCAACGCGATCCGTCGGGGATTATGAGATAGGTTCTAGCGAGAACCGCTTTCTATAATCGGCGCATGCCACTGCAACTGATCGAAAACGCATCGCTCGGGCCGTTCAACACGTTTGGCGTGGACGCGCACGCGGTGTTTCTGGCACGCATCACGGCGGTCGAACAACTTGCGGAGCTGGAGGCACTTTCGGCGGTTTCAGGTCTGCCGCGGCTCATTCTCGGCGGCGGCAGCAATCTGCTGTTCACCGGCGATTTCGAGGGCGTGGTCATCAAGGTCGATATTCCCGGGCTGAGCGAGCTTGAACCGGGCGCCGACCATTGGCACATCGAGGTCGGCGCCGGCGAAGACTGGCATGCGACGGTCGAGCGCCTGCTGGCGATGGATCGTCCCGGGCTGGAGAACCTGGCGCTGATTCCCGGCCAGAGCGGCGCGGCGCCGATCCAGAACATCGGTGCCTATGGGCTCGAACTGGCGGAACGCTTCCACTCGCTGCGGGCGTGGGACGTCGAGCAACGGCGCGTGATCGAGATGTCACTCGCCGACTGCAATTTCGGCTATCGCGACAGCGTGTTCAAGCACCAACTCGCCGGCCGGCGCGTGATCCTGAGCGTCACGCTGGCGCTGCCAAGGCAATGGCAGCCGGTGGCCGGCTACGCGGATGTGGCGCACGAACTGAAGGCGCGCGCGATTGCAAAACCGGGCGCGCGCGACATCTTCGATGCGGTGGTCGCAATCCGCCGCCGCAAGCTGCCGGATCCGGCGCTCATCGGCAACGCGGGCAGTTTCTTCAAGAACCCGATCGTTGCGCGCGACAAGCTGCAGGAATTGCTGCAGCATTTCCCGTCGCTGGTCAGCTATCCGATGTCGGGTGGCCGCTTCAAGCTCGCCGCCGGCTGGCTGATCGATGCTGCAGGACTCAAGGGCGTGACGCGCGGCCGCGCCGGCGTGTACGAGAAACAGGCGCTGGTGTTGGTCAATCGCGGCGGCGCAACCGGCCGCGAGATTCTCGCGCTGGCGCACGAAGTGCAGGAAAAGGTCGCCGCGAAGTTCGGCGTGTCGCTCGAGCCGGAGCCGGTGATCGTGTAGTTTCGAGCGCCGCACATGCGGTGTAACCTGATCATAGGATTGAACCCTGGAGGCGTGGATGAAGTTCACTGTGACCGTTATTCGCGACGAAGACGGCGCCTGGGTCGCCGAA
>Ga0209683_10000805_pt1 | contig 12001 bp, 7 predicted proteins | sample DOMMetBare2Fresh_FD_187474 | JGI IMG/M metagenome (GOLD analysis project Ga0209683, IMG submission 187474) | Wetland sediment microbial communities from St. Louis River estuary, USA, under dissolved organic matter induced mercury methylation -... | ecosystem: Environmental > Aquatic > Freshwater... | reverse complement strand
CCACAAGTAGGGTCGGGAGCTGGCGCGGTGACGCCTGGCGTTCCGTTTCCAGCTCCCGCCCGTCGAACCGTGCGTGCGGTTCTCCCGCACACGGCTCACCGACGTCGTTCACCGTCGGCATTCGGCTTTGCCCGCCAGGCCGTGGGCCTGGGAGCGGCGACGATTCCGTACAGGGCGATCAGGCCGAGAGTGTTGCCGGATCCGTAGACGACGTAGCGGCCGAACCCTCGACGTCGGCGGTGGCGCTTGGCGACGAACCCCGCCAGGCGTTCGACGACGTAGTACCTGATCTGGTCGAAGTGGTGTGCGCTGTTGCCGTGCCGGAAGTACGCGATCCAGCCGCGCAGGAACCGGTTGACATCATCCACGATCACTTCGACTGGCAGCAGCAGCCTCGACCGGGCGGTAAGTTCCCGGACCCGGTCTCGGGCATGCTGCATCGCCTTGCTCGCGGGCCATCGGGCAAGGAAGGTGAACCCGCGCCTGCCGACCCGCCCCTGGGAGCGCACCAGCCGGTGGTGGAAGCCGAGGAAGTCCACGCCCTCTCCACCGACCTCCAGGTGCACGATGCGGGTCTTGGCGTCCTTCGGCTCCAGGCCGAGCTCGGCCAGCAGTTGCTTCAACCGCGCGAGGGCGGCTTCGGCCTGCTGTCGGGAGGCGCACATCACCAGCAGGTCATCCGCGAAACGGACCAGTACGCCGTGCTCGCGTCGTGACCATGCCCGGTCCAGCCGGTGCAGGTACACGTTGCAGAGCAACGGCGACACCACGCCGCCAACGCAATGGGCAACTTCTGCTTCGAGGTGACGCTGGGTTATCGGCGGCTGGAGAAGCTCCGGCGCGGCGACCGGCCGGTGTGACATGTCGAGTAGTACAATTGTGGCATGGCTGGTGGTCGTGTGGATGGCGTGGAGCATGCCGAGCGGGTCAACGCCGCCGCGGGGCTACTCGCGTCGGGGATGGCGCCACTGGACGCTGCCCATGTTGTGGCGCAACGGTTCTCGGTTTCGTTGCGGCAGGGACGCCGGTATGTCGAGGCCGCGGCAGCCGGGCCGGTGGACGTGCCTGAGGCCAGCGTGGTGTTCACGGTCAAGCTGCCGGCCTCGCTGGCGGCACGGGTGCGTGAGCACGCGCACGAGCAGCAGGTCACGATCTCCGCCGCGGTGACGGGTGCCCTCACGGAGTTCCTGCAACACGCTCCCGGTGGACGTCGGTCGCGGTGAGCGGGCGGGTGGTCGAGACGGTGTTCGTCTTCGACCGCCACGCGGCCACGGACCTGTCGGTGGCTTACGGCATCCTCGTGCCCGAACGAGCGACTCGCCCGATTCCCGCGCTTGGCCCGGAGCGGCCACTGGCGCAGGTGGTGGCCGGTCAGGAAGGAAGGCTGGCCTGTGACCAGCACGAACGACACCCCGGAGGAGAGCCTGGCCCGCGACGCGGGACGCGATCGTCGGGGCCAGAAGGCCAGCTCGAGCTCGACCTGCAGTGGCGGGCCGCAACGGACCGCCGCGATCTATGCGCGGGTGTCCTCGGCGCGGCAGAAGAAGGACGAGACGATCGCCTCGCAGGTCGCGGCGTTGCGCGAGTACGTGGCCGCCGCCGGGCTGGCTGTGCCTGAGCAGTGGGTCTTCGAAGATGACGGGCATTCCGGGGCGACCCTGGCCCGGCCGGCGCTGGAGCGGCTGCGGGACCTGGTCGCCGGGATCGGGGTCGAGGTCGTGGTGTGCTACTCCCCGGACCGCCTGGCCCGTAAGTTCGCCTACCAGGCGCTGCTGATCGAGGAGTTCACCCGGGCCGGGACGAGGGTGGAGTTCGTCAAGGGCCCGCGTGGGGACTCCCCGGAGGACCAGCTGATGGTCCAGTTCCAGGGCATGTTCGCCGAGTACGAGAAGGCCCAGATCATGGAACGGTACCGGCGCGGCAAGGCCCACCGCGCCAAGGCCGGCAGCGTGAACGTGCTGTCTGGCGCACCGTACGGCTACCGGTACGTGCGCAAGAGCCCGCATGCGCCGGCCGCCTACGAGATCGTCGCGCACGAGGCCGTCCTGGTGCGGGAGATCTTCCGCCGCTACGCCGACGACGGTGTCGCGATCGCCGACCTGGCCCGCTGGCTGGGCGAGCAGGGTGCGCCGACCCGGACCGGGAAGACCCGCTGGGACCGCTCGGTGGTCTGGGCGATCCTGCGCAACCCGGCCTATGCCGGGCAGGCCGTCTACGGAAAGACCAAGGCCATCAACGAATCCGCCGCCCTGAACAGGGTCGGGCGCCTCACCGGACGCGCCACCGGACGGGCCATCAAGACCGTCGACCGGCCGCCCGAGGAGTGGGTGCACATCCCGGTCCCAGCGATCATCACCGCCGAGACGTTCGAGCGGGCCGGGCAGCGACTGGCCGACAACAAGCGGTTCGCCTCCCGCAACTCCAAGGTCCCCTCGCTGCTGCAGGGGCTGGCGGCCTGCTCGGGGTGCGGGTACGCCTACTACCGCGGGCACACCACCACCAGCGCAGGCAACAAGATCTACTACTACCGGTGCCTGGGCAGCGACGACTACCGCTACGAACACGGCCGGGTCTGCGCGAACAAGCCCGTCCGCGCGGACTACCTCGACCAGGTCGTCTGGGACCACATCACCACCCTGCTCGCCGATCCGGCCCTGATCCGGGCCGAGATCGACCACCGCCTGGACACCACCCGCACAGCCGATCCCGTTGTCCACCAACGCCAACGCCTCACCGAAGCGCTCACCCAGGCCACCGGCGCCGTCAACCGGATGATCTCCGCCTACCAGGAAGAACTGATCACCATCGACGAGCTGCGCGCCCGGATCCCGGACCTGCGTGCCCGCGAGACGAGCCTGCGCAGCCAGATCGACGCCCTGGACGGCCAACTCGCCGACCGGCAGGCCTACCTCAAGCTCGCCGACGACCTCGAAGGCTTCCTGGCCGGCCTACGCACCAGCGCCGACACCGCTGACGTGCCCGAACGCCAACGCATCCTGCGCCTGCTCGTCAAGGACGTCCTCATCGGACCCGAGAAGATCACCATCCGGCACCGCATCCCCGTCCGCGAATACACCCCGAGCACCGGAGACGACACCGCCACCGCCGACACGGAGGGTGACCATATCGCGAGTTCGTCATTGCGTTGGCGGCGTGATTGGGCCGCCTTGTGGAGTACCGCTGACCTCGCGTCGGACTTGCCCGTCGTCCATCACTCCCGCGCGCAGCATCGAGCGCAGCAACTTCAGGACCGACCGGTCGCTGACGCGTTCCTCGACCGCGTGCATCAATTCCGAGTGCGGGATCGCCGAGAAGCAGTTGGCGACGTCCGTCTCGACCACCCACCGTCTGCCCCGCCAGGACTCATCGATCAAGACCTGCAGGGCGTCGTGCGGACTGCGTTTGGGTCGAAACCCGAAGCTGCAGTCCAACATGTCCGCCTCGAAGACCGGCTCAAGCACGATCTTGACGGCGGCTTGCACGATCCGGTCACGCACCGCGGGGATCGAAAGCGGCCTCTGCTCGTTCGACCGTCCGGGTTTGGGTATCCACACCCGGCGGGTCGGCAGCGGCCGATACCTCTCCTGCCGCAGCTCATCGGCCAGTTCGTCGAGCAGCCGGGTCACCCCGTACTCCTCGACCTCGGCCAGAGTGGTTCTGTCGATGCCCGGCGCGCCGTTGTTCCGACGCACCGCGACCCACGCCCGCCACAAGACATCCCTGCGGAAGATCTTGTCCCGCAACGTGTGGAACCGTCGCCCGGGATCAGCCTTGGCCGCCCGGTAGAGCGCATGCTGCAGGGCACGGACCGGGTCATCCGCCGTCCCCGACGGGGCCACCGCCGAGGTTGATCGGGACCCCACAGCGGCGGGACTAGCCTCAAGGGCACTCACCGGGCCACCTCCACGACAACGATGCGCATCGACGAAGCAGCGGCCCTTCCCTCACCGGCGGTTGTGTTGTCCGCTCGGCTCGATCGGTACTACGGCCGCCTCCGACGCCCACCCGGCCGGTTGCCCACTTCCCGGGGTCACCGGTTATAGGGCACCACGCTTCCGACGACACGACCCAACCGATCGAGAACGTCGACCAGCCGCGGTCACCGCAGGTCATCGGGCCGGGGAGGGCCTCCCCAGTTCCCGCCGTCACCGTGCGGACGTTCCGCGCCCCTTACGCCGGGGAGTCCTTCGCGGCTGCACACCAGGATCTTCACCGCTTCCATGGCCTTCGCCGTGAAATCGCCGGCTCGGCACCCCCTGCCCCCACCCCGAAGGGCAGGGCTTTTAACGACGCCGCAGGCTTCGCGTGATGCTACGGACCGCTCGCTCGCTCCCCCTGAAGGGCTTTCGACGCTGGGCTTCGACCCGACCCGTTTCCAGACCAGGCCGCCAGCCTGCTACCGGGCCTCCTGGCAGCTACCCGGACCGGACTCACACCGGCAGGCGACGACGAGCTTACGAACCAAGATCACCTACACAAGGTCACCTCCGGCTCTGCTGGGCGCACGATCAACTTAAGCTACGTGGCATTGCGTCCAGACCGGGGACGGGTCACCGGGCTCGGCCAGGTCCTGCCCGGGAATCATGGCCCGCCAGGTGACCCCCCAGCGCCGCGACGATCTGGTCGCGCGCCTGCACGGCGGCGATCAGGTCCCTGTCGCGGCCGGTGAGGTCTGCCTGCCCGAAACACAAGATGCTGTGCTGGTAGGAAGCCGCGGTGGCGAGTTGGGCACCGGTTGAGGTGCCGTCCGCACTGCTCATCGGTGCCGGTGCCGGAGTAGGCGGCCCGCGGCGGTGCCGGCCGCGATCAGCTCCCCCACCCCCGCATCGGCCGGGTGGCTGGCGAGGATCTGGTGGGCGTAGGCCAGGCTCCCCGGCCGCGGCTCGACCGGTAGGTGCATCACCCCCGCCGGAACCAACGACTCGAGATCACCGATCGCTTCGTGGACCACGAGGCAGGTATCGATATCGAGACCGCCGTACAGGGCGTTCCAGGTCAGGACCGCCAGAGCGTCCCCGATCCACGTGCTGTATCGCCACACCGCCACAGTCATGTGAGCCTCCTACGGCCAGTGCCGGCCACCCGAGTCCCGGTGGCCTGTCAACGCCTCCACGGTGCGTGCCGTCCCGCTGTCCACGCCCGCCGTCGTCGTCAGGCTGTGGACGACGGGACACTGCCGGGCGGATGTGGACGACAGCCCAGGGCGGGGCCCGCGCCTGGGCCACGGCCACGCGGCCGACCGCGGTCATCGTCATCCGGGGGGATCGTCAACGACCCCCGGGGGAGGGCGAGGCAGCCGCGGGCGTCGGTCTCGACGGCCCCGGTAATGCCAAGGGCGTGGGCTCCGCGGTCGGGCAGGGCAGCGTCGGAAGGTCGGGCACGACCGCGGAGGTGTCGCTGCCGGTGCCCCAGGTCAGTACGGCATACGCCGCGGCCGAGCGGGGGTTGGCGGCGGCGTTGTCGATCCGCCACCGGGCGTCCCCGTCGTGCTCGACGTTGAAGTACACGTCGAAGATCACCCTGCCCGCGGGGTCCACCCCGGGTGCAGCGGCGTGGGTGGACATGAACGTGTGCATGTTCGCGATGAAGTCCGGGTGGTCCGACCCGGACGGGTCGTCGGCCCGTAATCCCCACTCCGGGAACGCCAACGGCTTGCCGTGGGCCCGCGCGAAGGCCTGGTGGGCGCCCAGACCGCGGGGACTGTCGCCCAGCTCGGCGTCCAGGAAGTGCGCCTCCCAGTCGGCCCGGGAATCCAACGGGGCCCACCCGGTGTAGAGGTCGACACCGTAGACGTCGACGACGTCATCACCGGGCCACATCGCCGGGATCCCGATATCGGAGGCGGTTCCGGCGTTGGCGGTGAACACGATCCGGGCCGCCGGGAACTCCGCGCGGATGATCGCCGCGTAGCGGCGCCAAGCCGCCTTGAACGCCTCGAAGTTGCTCGAGGTGACCGACCACGCCATCCAGTCCCCGTTCATCTCGTGCGCGATCTGGATGAACGTCAGGCCCTTCCCGGCCCGCGCGGCCGCCAGGGCCCGGACAGCGTCCCTCCACCGGGCCTCGAACGCGCCGTCGGCGGCCTGCGCCCAGGTCTCCCCCGCGACCAGGGCCCCGACGGCCACACTGACCGCGCCGTCCCACCCAGCCAACGCCGGCGCCACGGCGTGCTGGCGTTGCGCGTTGTCGTCGGTGTCACCCCACGTCCCGATGATCCCCAACGGCTCCCCACGCATCGCCGCCAGCGACCCGTCCAACGCTGCCGGCCCGGACGCCCCCGACAACCACCCGGTGTGACTCGAGCCGGCGGAGTCCGCGACCTCCGGACCCGTGACCGGCGCGGCGGCGGGGACGCTCGCCGTGTACAGGACAGCGCCGTCACGACCCCGCCGAGAGCGTGGGCCAGGTAGGGCGGTGATTCACGCGAGACTCCAGACTGCCCAAGCGGCCAATAGGGGGTCGGTCATCACCCCTCACCCCTACGACCCGTTTCAATGCCCGGCGATCACGTCGAGGACCACGGGATCGCTGCCCGCGCGTCGCCCGTGCTCACGTCTGCGGTACGAGCGGCGCTACTTGAGGCCGCACCGCGGAACGGTCCAGGGCGGCAGGCGAACCGACGCCGCAGGGAGGCCGCGTCCGTAGCGGATGTGGGGCCGGCGTCTGGGTCGATCAGGACGCCGCGAACGCCGCGACACGCCATCCATGAGCATCCGCCGCCAGGACAACCAGGAGCCCGTCGCGCGGTTCCTGACACGACTCCGAGTGGGGCCTGCCATGACCCGCCGCTGGCCCGGCGATAACCAGGAGCCCGTCGCGCGGTTCCTGACACGACAGGACCGGACCCACCGGGCCCTGGTGAGCCCGATCCCGTCGCCGTACGCGCACCAGCGACGCAGAGGGTGCGTCTCGGTCGCGCCGTCCTCACCACCACGCGGGTAGCGACTGGGCTGCCGATCAGTCGCCGGTCCCCTGGCCACCTCGACATGCCCAGCCGTTGATCCGCTGGTTCAACGGACTGTCGCACCGACGCCACCGGAGGGCGCCACCGTAGCCGGCCCTCCCGCCGCGCCACCGCTGTCCGGGGTAGCACCGCTGTCGCCAGCTGGTGCGGCCTGCTCGGCCAGGCGGACCAGGCGGGTCATCTCCCGCACACTCAGCTCGCCACCACACCACTGCGCGGCGTCCCGCACCGACAACCCCTCGGAGGTCATCGCGTGCAACGCCCGGCCTGCACGCAGCTCCGCGGCAGCCAACGCCGCCCGGCCCTCGCCGAGCTCGACCGACACCGTGACCGCGAGAGCGTCCAGCCGCTGGTCGCGCTCGGCCCGGGCCGCCCGCCGGGTGGCCTGAGCCGCCATCGCCGCCCGCCGCGCCGCCTGCCGCGCCGCCTGCTGACCCATCCCCGCCCACCTCGACTCGCGCTGCACCGTCCCACCCCTACGCCAGTCCCGACCCCGTCAGCGCTCACCCGCACGGCAATGCCTCACGCAGCTGCATCGGCGTACCCCCTACTCAACCGCCGATGATCATGTGCCACACACCTCTTGCATGCCCGGAAGGAGTGTCCCGAATCAAGTTCGAGTTGGGCGATCCCCGTAAGTGCAGCGGGACGAGTTCCCTGGGCGGCATCTACAAGGCGCTTCGTTTGCCCCGGGTGAGCGGGCGACGACAGCGAGCTGGTATCAACCCCGCGATGGGCTGACGACGCTGCCCCAGCAGACTCGGGCAGCGCAGGCAGACCCTGGAACTCTTCCAGCCATGATCATCCAAGTTGATCATCGCTTCCTGTCGCAGCCCTGACCGTGAACCTGCGGCCTTGAGGCTCTCGCAGCGGGACGGTGATGGGAACGGTTGGTTCCCCTGGCAGTCGAAAGCGTTGCCGGCCGGCGGGATGGCCCCGGCAGTGAGGGTGACCTCGCTGGCCGAGTAGGACACAGGCTGACCGTGTGGATGCGCCGGGTGCGGAGTCCTTCCACGCCGCTGAGTTCCGCACACGGCGTCGGTTCGGAACGGCTGCACTGGTCAGGTCGCCGCCTTGGGTCTGCTGCGTGTCGTGCCACAACTCGAGCGGCATGGACATCAGCTCCGTCCGGGAGGAGCCTAGGAGGCCGGACTCGATGCCGTCACGCAAGTGCAGGGTCACCTCATCAGCATCTCGCCGACAATTCACCGCGCCGGTATCAGAGGAGTTGCCATGATGAAGAGCGACACTTCGACGAGCCGCTGTCGCGGGAACCGGCCGTGACCGGCGGCGATGTGGGCCGCCCCGACATCGTCCAGCCGGCCTCGACGGAACCGCCGCACGTCGACCCAGGCGACGCTGCCGACCCAGGTGACGCTGCCGAGCCGGGCGCCGCTGCGGAGCCCGGCTACCTCGTGCGTGGCCAGATTCTCTACCGCGGCGGTCTGCCGGTACCGGATCTGGTCGTGCGGGCCCTGCACTGCGACCTGCGGCACAAGGTCGACGTCGGGCACGCGACCACGGATGCGGCCGGCCTGTTCGGGATTCGTTATGGTCTAGACGGGCTCGGGCTGCCGCCGGGACGCTCTGCCGACCTGCTCGTCCGCGCTTTCCAACGAATCACCGACGTGGTCGCACCATCGGAGGCAGAAGACACCGAGGCCGCTGACGAGGCCGACGCCGGGGAAGCCGCCGGGCCGAGGCTCCTGCTTGTGGCCGAGTCGAACTTGATCTATCACGCGCGCAACGTGGAAAAGGTTCGCCTCCTGGTCGACGGCGGACCTGAGCGGACTTGGTCGGAGTACGAGCAGCTCCTCGCTGAGGTGCGTCCACTCGTGGGTGATGTCGAGATCGCGTCGCTGAACGAGACGGACGAGGACCCCGACGTCAGCCTGCTGGTCGGCAAGACCGGACAGCCCGCGCGACGGGTGGCCGACCTCGTCCTCGCGCACAAGCTGGCTGCCCGCAGCGACGTCGCGCCCGAGCTGTACTACGGACTGGTGCGCGCCGGACTCGGCACGAACCTGTCGGAGATGCTGGCCCAACCCGCCGAGGTTCAGCGGCGCGCCCTGGAGTCCGCCGTCGAGAAGCAGATCGTGCCGGGCCGACTTGCCGAGGAGGTCGACGAGGTGCCGGCCCGGCTCGCCGCGGCGGCCCGGCAATGGATGTTGCGCGTCGACGGGGACTCCGGCCGGGCGCCGTTGGGGGCGGTGCTGTCCACCGCGCTTCCCAACGCGGCGGATCGCCGCGCGTTCGTGACCCGCTTCCTCGACCATGACGGACCGACCGAGGAGTTCTGGGCAACCGTTCGCGACGACGAGCGCCTCGGCCCGCAGGCAACCGAGATCCAGCTCTCCCTCAAGCTGGCGGCGCTGACCCGAAGCCATGTCCCGGCCATGAACAAGCTGCGCGACCGGGTCGGTGCCGATGGCTTCCGTCGCCTTGCCGGCCTGTCTACATCGGACTTCGCGGATATCATCGGCGGGCTTGCTGAGCAGGAGAGGTTCCCGCCCGGCATTCCGGGCGGCACACCGCAGGAGCGGATGACGGTGTACGCGGGCACACTCGCGCATATCGTGTCGGAGGCGTTGCCCACCGAGGTACTGGCCCACCGCGCGGCCGGCGACGAGGCGCAGACGGCCGACGCGCGCACGTTCTGGCGCAACGTCATCGCGAACGACACCGGGCTCGACCTGCGGCGCGCCGATGTCGACATGGTCCTGTCCACACATCCGGAGCTATTGGCCGGCGTCGGCGACCAGGACGCCGTCCGGGCCGAGGTCTCGACCGTCCGTCGGCTGTTCAACATCACACAGCAGTACGTCCAACTGGACGCCCTGCGCAAAGGCGGGCTGGACTCCGCCGCCGCGGTGACCCGTCTCGGGCAGGGTGTGTTCGTGGAGCGCTTCGGCGAAGCGTTCGGTGGGCCCGCGCCGGCCCTGGTCGCCTTCGAGCGGGCCGCCACCGTGGCCGGCACGAGCCTGGCCCTGTTCTCCGGCCTCAGCCCCCTGTTCCAGAACCTCGACACATACGCGTTGTCGGCCCCGCAACTGCGGGCGCTGCCGGACCTGCAGACGCTGTTCGGTTCGCTGGACCTGTGCGACTGCGAGCACTGCCGCTCCGTCCTGAGCCCGGCCGCCTACCTCACCGAGCTGCTCACCTGGCTCGGCGAGCGCACGCTGCCCGGCGACACCACGGCACGCGACGTGCTGTACGCACGCCGACCCGACATCGGCGAGATCGAGCTGACGTGTACCAACACGAACATCCCGATGCCGCATGTCGACCTGGCCATCGAGCTGCTCGAGTTGACGGTGGCACCGTTCGAAGCGTTCGACGTGCCCGACTCGATCGCGGACGACCTAGACGCGCGCCGGGTGACCCCGGCCGTACGTGGGCGGTTCGCGACCGGCGGCGTCATGCTCTCCGCCGAGCAGGCCGCCTTTGTCGTGGAGCCGGACCAGCACTGGTTCCTCACCGACCACTCGACGTTGTACGTCGTCCGGCGATCCGGCGCCGGTCAGCTCAGCGTCCGCCTCGGCAGCTATCAGACCGGGGCCGCTGACGACCTGGCCGCGGAGGCCGAGCACCAGCACGCTCCCGCGTACCAACGGCTTCGCAACGCCATCCACCCGACGGCCCTGCCGCTGGACCTGTGGTGGGAGGAGGTCCGCGCCTACCTCGACCACCTCGGCGTTACCCGCACCGACCTGATGCGGGAGTTCGCACCAGCCGCCTCCGATGTGGACACCGATGTCGCGTTCGCGGCCGAATACCTCGCGATGACCACGGTGGAACGTGAACTGATCACCGCGACGGGTGCCAGCGGGACCCGGCAGCCATGGCTGTACTTCGGCCTGACGCGTTTCGACAACCCGGTCGAGGTGTTCGACCCGGCCGCGCCGGGCGGTGTCAGCACGCAGCTGCTCGGCTGGCTGGAAGCGGTGTCCTGGGTCCGCGAACTCCTCAAGCGAACCGAGCTGACGTATCAGGAGCTACTCGACGTCCTGGAGACGCGGTTCGTCAACCCCGACCGGAGGCTGGTCATCGAGTCGGCGGATCCCGCCGATCCGGCGTCGTGCGACCTGACGAAGCTGCGGTTGACCGACCTGACCGCCGAGTCGGCCAGCCGGCTGCGACGGTTCGTGCGGCTGCGCCGCCGGCTCGGCCTGCTCCCACAGGAGGTGGACGACGCGATCACCGCTCTCGCGGGCGACGTCCCCAACGTCGACCACAGGCTCTCCGACACGCTGCTGCTGCGGCTGTCTCACCTGGTCCGCCTGAGTCGTGGGCTCGGCGCGTCGGTGGAGGAGCTGTGCTCGTTCTGGTCGCCGCTCGCGACTCAGCGCGATGACGCGTTGTATCACCGCCTGTTCCGCAATCCCGCTGTGCTGCGGCCGCTCGATCCGGCGTTCGCACTCAACGCGGCCCGCGACGAATTGGCGATCGTGACGCAGTCGCCGGCCGATGCGACCATCGGTGCGCACACACCGACGATCCTGGCCGCACTGGGCCTGACCGCGGCTGACCTCGAACTGCTCACCAGCGACGCGCTCAGCGGCGATACGCTCAACCTGGCGAATCTGTCGGCGCTGCACCGGCACGTCCGGCTGGCCGCTGGCCTCGGGTTGAGCGTGCGGGACCTGCTCGTGCTGCGCGAGGCGGCCGGGCTCGATCCGTTCGGTCCTGGCGATACGGCCGCCACGCTTCGCTTCGTCGATCTCGCCAGGAGAATCCAGGCCAGCGGCCTGTCGGTGTCCGAAGTGGACTATCTGCTGTACCACCGCACGACCGGGCCGACCCCGATGGCACCCGGCGAGACCGAGATCGCGGCGGTCCTCGGCGAGCTACGCACGGCGCTTCGCGCCGTCGCGGACGAGACGGCGACCCGGCCCGACCCCGCCGGCGACCGGATGGCACGGGCTATGTCGGCCCTGCGGTGGCCGGCCGAGATCGTCGAGCGGCTGCTCGCCGTGCTTGACGCGTCGGCGACGTTCTCGACTCCGCTGGCCACCCTGCCGGCGGATGTCGCGCTGC
>Ga0209683_10000803_pt1 | contig 12013 bp, 10 predicted proteins | sample DOMMetBare2Fresh_FD_187474 | JGI IMG/M metagenome (GOLD analysis project Ga0209683, IMG submission 187474) | Wetland sediment microbial communities from St. Louis River estuary, USA, under dissolved organic matter induced mercury methylation -... | ecosystem: Environmental > Aquatic >... | reverse complement strand
AGACAATGGTCGGTGACAGACAGGAGCGTATTGGCATCGGGTGGCAGATAGACCCGGATCACCTCGGCTTTCTTGTTGACCACGTGATCGATAAACCCAGGATCTTGATGACTGAAGCCATTGTGATCCTGCCGCCAGACATGGGAGGACAACAAATAATTCAGCGAGGCAATCGGTCGTCGCCACGGGATGTGGTTGCAGACCTTGAGCCACTTGGCATGTTGATTGAACATAGAATCAATGATGTGGATGAACGCTTCGTAACAGGAGAAGAAGCCATGTCGGCCGCTCAAGAGATAGCCTTCCAGCCACCCCTGGCACTGGTGCTCACTGAGCATCTCCATCACCCGGCCGTCCGGTGCCAGGTGGTCGTCGTAGGGCTGGCGTTCTGCCATCCAGGCACGGTTGGTGACGTCCAAGACGTCTTGCCAACGGTTGGAATTGTTCTCATCCGGACTGAAGAGGCGGAAGTTCCGGTGTTCCATATTGATCTTCATCGTGTCCCGCAGAAACGCTCCCATCATGCGGGTCGCCTCGGCTTCGACGGCACCAGGCTGTTTCACAGCAACGGCATATTGGCGAAAATCCGGCAGCCGTAAATCTTTCAACAGCAGCCCCCCGTTCGCGTGAGGGTTCGCGCTCATGCGCCGATCCCCCTTGGGCGCCAGTTCGGCGAGTTCTGGTTTGAATCCTCCTGTTGTGTCAAACACCTTCTCCGGCTTGTAACTCTTCATCCACTGCTCAAGAATCTTGACATGTTTCGGCTTGTCCATATCACCCATCGGAACTTGATGAGACCGCCAGTAGTCTTCGGTCCGCTTGCCGTCGATCTGTGGCGGACAGGTCCAGCCTTTGGGCGTTCGGAGCACAATCATGGGCCAGCGAGGGCGCTTGTTGGCACCCTCCTTTCGTGAGGCGGCTTTGATCTGCTGGATATCTTGCATAACGGCATCAAGCGTCTCCGCCATGAGCCGGTGCATCTTCGACGGATCGTGGCCCTCGACGAAATAGGGACTGTAGCCGTAGCCGCGGAACAGATGATCCAGCTCGTCATGACTGATACGAGCCAAGACCGTTGGGCTCGCAATCTTATAGCCGTTCAGATGGAGAATCGGCAGGACGACCCCATCGGTGACCGGATTCAGAAACTTGTTGGAATGCCAGCTCGTGGCAAGTGGACCGGTTTCCGCTTCCCCATCGCCCACCACGCAGGCTGCGATCAGATCCGGATTGTCGAACACCGCACCATAGGCATGCGAGAGGGAGTAGCCTAATTCACCGCCCTCATGAATAGAACCGGGCGTTTCCGGCGCGACGTGGCTGGGAATGCCACCGGGAAACGAAAACTGCTTGAACAACCGCTTCATGCCCTGTTCATCCTGCGAGATGTTTGGATAGACCTCGCTATAGGTCGCTTCGAGGTAGGCATTGGCGACAAGCCCTGGCCCTCCGTGGCCGGGACCGGCGATATAGATCATATTGAGATCGTGTTGTGTGATGATCCGGTTCAGATGCACATAGATAAAATTCAAGCCCGGCGTCGTGCCCCAATGACCGAGTAACCGAGGCTTGATGTGGGCACGGGTCAACGGCTTTTTCAGCAATGGGTTGTCGTATAGGTAGATCTGACCCACTGACAGGTAGTTGGCTGCCCGCCAGTAGGCATCGATCCGTGTGAGCAGTTCCGAGTTTATTGTCGTCTTCTTCGTTCGTGACATGAGTTCCTCGTTTAGCATTTCAGTTCGCCGAGCAATTCACTGACTGACCGCGCGATCTCGCTTTCTTCATCGGTATGCATGACGCGTACGGTCACGTTGCCGCCTTCTTTGGAAATCACAGGTTCACCATTTTCGTTCCGCGCCGTATCGAGCGCGACACTGAGAAATTCCAAGCCGTCGCAGATGCGGGCGCGGATGACTGGTGAGTGTTCGCCGATGCCTGCTGTGAAGACCAGGGTGTCTAATCCTCCTAGCGTCGCCGTGAGTGTCCCGATCCATTTTTTCGCCTGATAACAAAACAGCGCAACCGCTTCTGCCGCTCGTGGATCATGCTGCTCTTGCTTGAGGAGGTCTCGCATATCTGAGCTAGTCTCCGAGACGCCGAGCAAGCCTGATTCCGTATTCACCATCTTGTGAAACTGATCCGCACTCATGCCTTCCGTACGAGCCAAATAGGCCACGAGCCCAGGGTCGAGATCCCCCGATCGACGACTCATCGGCAGGCCGGATGTGGGCGTGAAACCCATCGTCGTGTCGACAGGCTGTCCTTGCTTGACCGCCGCCATACTCGCGCCGTTTCCCAAATGGGCGAGGATGATGCGCCCGTCGGCCTCACCAGGCCTTCCTACTCTGGACAACTCCCTCATGAGATAGGCATAGGACAAGCCATGAAACCCGTACCGTTGGAGACCGAGTTGTTCATAGCGTCGCGGGATCGGCAGGAGGCGAGCCACACGGGGCATGTCACGGTGAAACGCCGTGTCGAAGCAGGCGACTTGCGGGACATGGGGGTACCGGCTTCCAAATGCCTCGATCAACTGGATCTCCACCGGCAGATGTTCAGGATCATAGGGACTCAGCCGTCGTAGTTCTTGTGTAACGTCCGGCGTCACACATTGAGGCGCACGATAGTGCGGGCCGCCATGTACGACGCGGTGCCCGATCGCCGCCAGTGCGTTATCCGTAAGCCGGTCCTTGATGCAGGCTATCAGCGGCTCGATACAGGCCACATGATCGGGAGCCTTGAGCCTCTGACTTTCAGCGGTGCCGGTCCCCTCACAGGTCCACGTGAGCGTCCCTTCCGGTGATCCGATAGGGTCGATCGAGCCTGACAGCTCACGGACGGGTATCGCCCCGTCCCGAAAGAGGGCAAACTTGAGCGTCGACGATCCTCCATTGATCACCAAAATCGAGCCGGCATGAGAAGCCGAGGCAGACTCTGTCATGACTGTTCCATCTTTAGATTTCCGATCAGGACTTGGAACTACCCTCGACGAATATAGTCGCCAACCAGTCGGTACGCATTGTGGAGATATTGCGCCATCATGCGTTGAGTATTGAAGAATCCGCCGTTCAATGCGATCGCATGCCGCATGATCTCGATAAAACGCTCACGATCCTTGTAGAAACAGGGCACCACTTTTTGCTCGAGCTTGTCGTACAAGGCCGCGGCATGGCAGGCGTCCATGTCCCCATGCGGCTCCATGCAAGATTCCACCCGATCACCGATCGACCACCCGGTCACGTCTTCTACATGCCCTTCGATCCACCAGCCGTCGAGCACGCTCAGACTTGGCACTCCGTTGACCGCCGCCTTCATACCGCTGGTTCCTGAGGCCTCCATCGGAGGAAGCGGCGTGTTGAGCCACACATCGACACCGGCACAGAGGAGCTTCGCCAGCGTCATGTCATAATTCGTGAGATAGGCCACTCGAATTTTTCCCCGCAAGGCATCTCGGAGCTCGTGAATCCGGTGAATCAGGTTCTTCCCATCCTGATCATGCGGATGGGCCTTGCCGCCAAAGACGATTTGCAGCGGCCCGACCTGGTGGGCAATCGTGGCCAACCGTTCGATGTCGTGAAAGATCAAGGTTCCCCGCTTGTATGCCGCTGCTCGCCTGGCAAACCCCAGCGTCAGCACGTCCCGATCCAAGCCCGCGTTAGTGTCGCGATTCACATGTTCGATCAACAGCCGTTTCGCTTCCTGGTGGGCGTTCCAAATCGCATCGCTTGGAACACTGATCGCATAACGAAGTGAGAGCTGATCGCGCCGCCAGTCCCGAAGATATCGATCGTAGAGCGCTTGAAACGAGGGCGCGGCCCACATGACTGCATGGACTCCGTTGGTAATCGAGTGAATCGGATAGCCGGGGAAGAGGTTGTGGGATACCTCCCCATGCTTCATAGCTACGCCATTGACGAAGCGTGAGCCATGCAGTGCCAGCTCCGTCATATTCAAACTCTGGCCGTCGCCGAAGGCTCTGAGCCAGGCGCAGCGATGGTCGCCAAGCACTCGATGTGCAAGATCAGGAGGAAATTGATCGTGCCCTGCCGGCACCGGGGTATGCGTCGTAAACACACATTGCTCACGGACGGCATCAATAAGATCAGGGGGAATCGACACTTCTTGGGCGCGGGATGCCAGTTTCTCCTCCAGCAACGCGAGCACCAGCAACGCCGCGTGTCCTTCATTCATGTGGAACCGGCGAATGTGGCTGTATCCGAGCGCCCTCAACAGGCGGTACCCCCCGAATCCCAGCACCACCTCCTGGCAAAGCCGATAGTACTCGTCGCCGCCGTAGAGCAGGTCGGTCAGAGTCCGATCCCATGGCTGATTCTCGGGAAGATCCGTGTCGAGTAGGTAGACAGGCACTTCACCGCCCGACTCGCTCCGTACGCGAAACTGCCAGGCCGCGACATGGACCGTACGATTCTCGATGTCGACTGTGACACGCTGCGGTACCGGCTTGCAGAAATCGTTGATCGGCCACGCTACGGGCTCTTCACGCTGCCAGCCCTGTTCGTCCAGCCGTTGATGAAAATAGCCGCGCCGATGCAAGAGCGTCACCGCCACCATGGGGATCTCCAGATCAGCGGCCGATCGAATCGTATCCCCTGCCAACACCCCAAGACCGCCGGCATAGGTCGGCATACTGGGATCCAAGCCGATCTCCATTGAGAAATAGGCGACCAGTACGTTGTCAGGCCCGTCTGTCATCATGATGTCTGCACCACGTGCTTAATGAGTCGCAGTTCGTCGCGCACCAGCCGCGGTAGCAGAAAGTGTTTCCGCACATGCTCGCGCCCTGCCCGACCAAATTCTCCCCGTTCGCCCGGTCGCTTGAGCAGGTCGAGGACCCGCTCCGCACAACCTTCCACACTGGTGACGAGGTTTTTGTGATAGGGCTCAGGAAACTGCATCGGAATGCCTCCGGCCTTTCCGGCCACCACCGATTTTTCTTTCCATAGGGCTTCGGACACGACGAGTCCAAACCCTTCCCGCAACGATTTTTGGATGATCACATCGCAGCCGCGCTGAAATGCGTTGACCTCCATGCTGCCAACTCCTGAGAGATTCGTAAAGACGAAGAGGTCTGGGTCATCCGCGGCCTGCTCTTCGACGCGATCCAGGATCTCCCACCCTTCCGGATCATCGCCCGCCATCGCGCCGATCAACACCAATTGAACGGTAGGCATTTCTTCTTTGATCAGCCGATACGCACGCACGACTCCCAATGGATCCTTCCACGGATCGAATCGTGACACCTGCGCAAGCACCGGCCTCGTCGGATCGACGCCGGAATCGGCCATCACGCGTCGACACAAGTCCTCCGACAACTCCATGTTCTTCGTGGCCAGGGGATCAATGGCCGGAGCGATGATGGCAACGTGCTTCGCAGCCAGGCCAGGCAGCAGGAAGTCCGCCATCGTAAAGACGACTGCATCGTACTCCTCGATAAAGGGTCGCAGGAACAGGCTGACATCCTTGTCCGGGGCTGAACTGTCGATATGACATCGCCAGATCCACTGGGCATTGCGCGGTCCGGTAAAATGCCGGATCGCCGCCGGCTGCGGGTCATGCACGATGTAGACATCGTAGTCGTTCCCCAGCGCCTTTGCGCTACGCTCATTCACGCGCAGGTAGAGTTCCTGCTCGGGCTTCCGCAGATCGTAGTGCCCACCCTGCAGGGCATTGTGAAACGATTTGGTGATGGCAAAGAATTCCGGCTCACCGTGAATCAACCGCCAGTCGGCTTGAATGCCGAGCGCCTGCAGCATAGGCACATAGCGAGCCAACAGTTCCGCCACACCACCACCGGCTGCCGTTGAATTCAGATGACAGATCTTGACCCCTGCGAGCTCTTTCCCGAGTGCGAGAAGTTCTTCGTACAGCTCATCGCTCATCAGTGCGCGGTAGCGATCGACATTCGCTTGAATCGCTCCGCAGCGCCGCCCGATTCCTACTTTAGGTAACATCGTCTTCCCTTCTATCATTCGGAGAGCCTCATACTCCAGCTCCACGTCGAGGCAACAGTGTTCCCTTCGTTACCTTTGCGAATCAAAGGATATACCGGTCGTTCATGTGGTGTGAATAGCACGATGCTGAGTTACCGTCCATGAGGATTGACCCCTTGTACCTACACACGAAGCATTCCTACAGCAAGCTAGTAAAGATCTCTGATGAAAACAATACTGGTGAACAATCATGCGGCAGGCAACGTACTCCTCTACCGTGAATGGACCACAATTCGTTGCAAGAATCTTCAGACTGGAAAACTCATGAGCTGAGGAGGTGAGGCGTGATTGTCCGCGATGTCATGGTCTGATTGTGGAGGCCTATTCGGATGTGGCAAGTCCGGACGAGGCGGGGCAGGACGTGATCGGATGGCGTTGCGTGAATTGCGGGGAATATGTGGATCGGCTGGTCCTACTGAATCGCTGGATGCAACAGCGTATTCTTCCCATCCCTCTGCACAAAATGAAATTGCGATCCGTGCCGCGTCCCCCATCACCGCTTGCGACCCCTCGGCGACAGGCCGCAGCATGACGAATAGAGATGAATCGATCTATCCGGGCCTCATGGATGGCCTTGTGCAGTGCCCCGCTGACTTTGGAGCCATCGCGGCACACACTGCTGTAATTCGTCGAGCTGAACCGGTTGGTTGAAATAGGTATTCGGTGCTACACAGGAAATGTTCGGTTCAGAATCTCCCGTTCCGCATCCAGCCAATCTTGCTCTGCACAGCCCTCACCGCGACCTCGCTCAACGTACAGTTCATAGGCTCGTACGGTGATACGCGCATGCAAATCGTCAAACGTCCGTTGCTTCTTCGGTACCGCCGTCCTAGTCGATGATTGTTCCTGGGTTCGACTTCCCTGGGGAATGGCCGGTGTGTTCTTTGTTCCCTGCTTCGATGGTTGGGCTTTCATGGTCGATCTCCTTTGTAAAATGCAATGCTCTCGCTGTCCGCTGACTTCACTGTGCGAGACAGCCATAGCAGACTTTTGACCCAGGGACCTAGGGATGTTTGGACCGACACCTGGACCGAATAAGGCCCCATCCTTTCGGCCTCAGCGTGACTACTCCCTCTCGGTTCAAGCAATCAATGGCCAGAAAGACTTGATTCTAGTTGAGGTTTGGGCACTGCAACACCACCTCATCAAAAGCAGTGCCCGGTGAACGGATGATGATCTCAAGGACTTGATGATCGGTCGAGGGATACGGTGGCACCACTCCTCCTGTTATTGATGGGACGACAATGTACGATTGAATCTGGCTGGGCAGGTTACGTGCCACGACACGACGCAGAGGAAATCTAAGTGAGAAGATCGAAAGCAGGTTAATCATGCGGAGAGAAGCGAATGGTTCTACCTCTGTACATCTGCATGAATGTGGAGAATCAGGACAATCCTTACTTAACGGTTGGCGCGACCTGAGATCCACAGGCTCGGGCATGTGGAACCTGACGATACCTCCGGCCATATTCATGCTGTGCCCTCACGGTCCTCCCGCAATTTGTGTTCAAGCACATAGCCGATTGCCACGAGTGGCGCCACTATCGCCAGATACCGGGCCCCAATTTCGATGAAATAACGAGGGATCGAATGACCGGAGAACGGTAGCAAAGCCACAAAGTCGAGCACCCAGTTCATCACGATCCACACAACGCTGGTGATGAGACCTTCTCGGAGGAACTGGCTGGTGATCCCCTGAAAATACAACGCCGACAAAACGCCCCCTACGATTGCTCCCTCCACAATCATGATCGTCTTGAAAAAGATCAGATCCGTCTGCATAAGACCCATCAACGGAATCGCCGTGACATAAGGAATGACCCACAAGATCAGCCCATATCCGATCTTCTTCAGCATCATCCTTCCTCCCAGACTCCCGGGACACCTCACTGTTTCTACTGTTGCCACTGTGAAGTATTCGCGCGTTGATCCATTTGTCAGCAGCATCAAGGCTTCTGGGACCGTTCCGCACTCAGCATAAGAAGTTCGATTTCTTCCGTAATCTCTTCTTGCCGAAGAACATTACGTTTCAATTCTAATCCTGATATTTCTTTTTCAAGCCGCTGTATCGCGCCTTCCAGATGGGATACTCGAGCACGATTCTCCGCCAAAAGGGCGCTACAAAAGATCTTATGCAAGAAGGAATAGAAGTAGAGATCAATCAACTCAGCTAGAAATACAGGCGGGGGCAGATTCAGGAACGGCGGATCCGCGAAACGAGCTCTCTTGCCAGGAGGCAGCTCGAATGGTCGGAGGGTTTGACTAAACGCACCGTCTGTTTCTAGGGCATGCGAAACGACCGTGATTGTCAAAGATCGGGCTGATGGTTCTTGTCTCTGCAACTCATGGATGTGATCCATCACCCGAATCAATACCGACTGGACTTCTTCCGCAACAGACGCTCCCTCGACGGATATCGGTACATACTGACCGTCCGAAATCCGCGCTGTCAGCTTTTGCCCCACCGTCAAGAGGACTGGACCTCTACCTCCCATGAGCTGCAGCGCTTCTTGAGTATGTGCAAGCAACTGTTCATTGAAATCACCGCAAAACCCTCGTTCCGAACCGATAACGACATACAGTGGCCTGCCGTCCTCCGTGGGCGGCAGTGCTTCGGGGTAAAACATGAGGAAATCGGCACCCGCCTCCTGCATGCTTGTCACCACGCGGTCCTGCGCAGCCAACAGCCGGGTCAGCTTCTGTATCTCCATCAGCGCGAGGTTTTTCATGGCGCTCATGATAGCGCTGATCTCACCGAGCGAGCGGATCTGATCCTCGATGTCGCGTCGTTTGCTCATGTCGCCATGTGCTGATCGAGCCAATGACTCACTGTTTCTGTCCATTCCTCCTCACGACTCTCCAGCGTGAGATCGCTCTCCTTCACACGCGCCGCGAGAGAGCCAAGCAAGGCAGGAATCGATGCCAAGGGAACCTTGTCGAAGAGACCATGCTGAAATCCCGTCAACCAGGCCATATGAAACTCGATAGGCATGGGAGCCAGCCTATCCTGCTTCAGCAATTCCCGCAGAACACGGCCCCGCGCAATCTTTGCTTCCATCGACGCCTCAAGACGTGATCCGAATCGGGTGAAGACCTCCAACTCGAGGAATTGCAGATAATCCAACTTCATGCGTCCCGCCTTTTCTTTGATTCGGTGATGCTGCCCCTTCCCCCCGACACGTGACACGGATTTCGTCACATCGATGGCGGGAAGAATGCCTGACGCAAAGAGGCGTTTATCGAGATAGATCTGTCCATCGGTAATCGAGATCAGATTCGTGGGAATATAGGCTGCAATTTCTCCCTCCTTCGTCTCGACGATCGGCAGGGCCGTCATGCTGCCGCCCCCATGCTCCGGGGCAAGACAGGTCGATCGCTCAAGCAGACGTGAGTGGAGAAAGAAAATATCGCCGGGATAGGCCTCGCGTGCTGGTGGACGACGGAGGAGCAGCGAGAGCTCGCGATAAGCTTCAGCGTGCATCGTCAGGTCGTCGTACACCACCAGCGTGTCGTACCCCTCCCACATCCAGGTTTCCGCCACAGCACATCCCGCAAACGGAGCCAGGAACTTGAGGCCAGGCAGGGACGTCGCCTCTGCGACAACAAGCACGGTATACATCAATGCACCGTACTGCCTGAGGGTTTCGATCGTGTCAACGACACTCGACCGCTTCTGACCAACCAGAACATAGACACAGCGCACCCCTTGGCCCCGTTGATTGATGACCGCATCGATGGCTAAGGAGCTTTTTCCCAGCCCATTGTCGCCGATGATCAATTGCCGCTGGCCCTTGCCGATGGGAATCAGCGTATCCACGATCTTGCTTCCCGTATACAGCGGTTTATGGACAAAGTCGCGCGCTGTAATCGGCGGCGAAAGAATGTCCAGCGGACGAGTGGCCGAACATTCCGGATAGTCCAATCCATCGAGTGGATTTCCCAAGGGGTCGATGACTCGACCAATCAGAGCCTCCCCGGTCGGGATACCCATGCGCCGGCCGGACAGATGCGCGATCGTACCGGCCGTCAGTCGGTCGGTCTGTTCGAGCAGAATGGCGCCGACGATGTGCGCTTCCAGCTGAAACACCATGGCGCGGCTACCATCTTCGAGGTCAAGGATTTCATCCATCGCTGCCGATGGCAAACCCTCGATCCAAGCGATGCCATCCCCGACCGACACGACAATCCCTTGTTCGGAGACCCGCAGGCTGAACCGATAGTCACGGAGCCACGCGGCCTGACTTGCCAGCACCTGATTCGATGCGATTGATTGACTAAGCATGGCGCGACGATTCGGCAAAAAAGCTCATTTCGTCTTGCACATTGGCGCGAAGGACCCAGGATCCAAAACTGATCCGTAAGCCGGCGATAAGATTCCTGTCTTCGAGAAACTCGCAGGGCACCTCGCGTCCCATCAGCATTCGGCAGGCGTCTCCGAGGACCTTCCGCTGGGTCGTATCGAGTGGATACCCGCTCGTAATCCTCATCACAAGCCCTGTCGTGGCCGGCACCGACCGGATGGCCCGAATCTTGTCCTGGTGCAGACGGGGAAGATCCTCCATCACCAGATCGATAATCCGTCGTTCCAATTCCGCCCCCCCCAGGCGTGACAAGAGTCGACTCGCGAATGTTGCCCCTTGTGCGATGGCGAAAGCCTCGGTCTGTTGCGTGAAATCTTTCAACCGCCGTTGTTCAACCGCAGCGGCTTTTTGTCGCTCCTGATCGAGTTCTGTACGAAGCCCGTCCAGCTGCCGATTCCGTTCGGCGCTGATTTCGTCACGCAGCTTTGCGCGAGCCTTGTCTTTTTCCTGCTCCCACTCTGCGAGACGATTCTCGTATTGGCCCCGTAACGTCTCCGCATCGCTCCGCATCTGTTCTGCATCCGCCTGCGTCTTTTGAATGGCAGTCTTGCGCTGGGCGATGACTTTCATCACGGGTTTATACAGAAATCGGTTAAGGAGCCAGATCAGGACCAGAAAGTTGATCAGTTCGAGTATGAACGTCGTCCAATCCAGTTCCACAGGTCACCCTCCACAGTTCCCCTCATGGACAGCGATAGAGGGCATGCGCCCCCATCGGTCATGGCTTCAGCATGTATTCGAGCAACGGATTTCGGAAGAGAATGATCAAGACGATCACCAGACAGTAAATCGCCAACGACTCAATCATGGCGAGACCGATGAATAGCGCTCGGGTGATTGAGCGTTCTGCTTCCGGCTGCCTCGCCAACGCTTCCAATGCTTGGCTGATGGCACGCCCCATTGCCATCGCCGGAATCATGGTTCCGATCGCAATAGCCAACGCGGCGACGACTGTCGAGGCAAGGGCAAACCAGCTGATGTCACGCATGATCACTCCTGTGCTTGAGGTTTTCTAGATTCTTGTGAGTGAATTGCACCGGCGATATAGATCAAGGCGAGCATACCGAAGATATAGGCCTGGATCAGCGCTTCAATGATGTGCAAGATCAACAGTGGAATCGGCACCAAAAAGCCTGCCACGAGCAGCACCAACAGTGCCGCCATTTCGAGACTCATGATGTTGCCGAACAGCCGGATGGCAAGGGCGAGGGTACGGGTGAGTTCACTCATGAGGTGGAACGGGAGCATGATCGGCATGGGAGCCAAATAGTGACGCAGATACGCTCGGATGCCCTCTGAGCGGATGCCGAACCAGTGCACCGAAAGAAACACGATGACGGCCAGCGCCGCAGTCGTCGACAGGTCACCGGTCGGAGCGTGGACACCGGGGATCAGGCCGGACAGATTAGCCACCATGATGAACAGCCAGAGCGTGGCAATGAAAGGGAGCAGTCGCGCCGTCTGTGCGGGCAGCACGGCTCGAATCGCCTCATCCGCCGCACCGAGCAACCCTTCCAATACAACTTGGACCGGCCCGGGATCGAGGCTCAGCCGCCTCGTTCCGATCCAAGACCCCACGACGAGAGCGAACATGATGCCCCATGTAGTGAGGACCGGTTCCGCTAACACGACCGGCCC
>Ga0209683_10000801_pt1 | contig 12024 bp, 9 predicted proteins | sample DOMMetBare2Fresh_FD_187474 | JGI IMG/M metagenome (GOLD analysis project Ga0209683, IMG submission 187474) | Wetland sediment microbial communities from St. Louis River estuary, USA, under dissolved organic matter induced mercury methylation -... | ecosystem: Environmental > Aquatic > Freshwater... | reverse complement strand
GACCGTAGCCGTTATCACCATGGCATCGGGATAAAAAAATCATCGCCTATCCTATGATTCATGTCTGCCATAAAGGTGTGGCACGGAGTGCACTTGAGATGGTTTTTAATTTGCTGGCGCTATTCAACGCCAGCAAATTTTGATTTTCACTGGCTCCGCCCATGGAAAAAACTTCACCGTGAATCAGCGGGGTTTGCTGTCGGACCATAGCTCAGCCTGTAGATAATCGTCCGCGCTGAGGTGTCGATATGGGTATGGAAATGTCATTGAAATTTTTCTATCATGACGGCATGCGTCCAAAATAGACGATTGCCAGTTAAGATGTCAAGCGGGAAGATTGGCTCTAGCTAGTGACTATCTCATCTATAGCGGGCAGGCTTCGACCAGCTCAGCCCATTCAGGATGATCTGGGATTATTATTTATTCCAGCAATTTGCAACCGTGTCGGTGCCGGTCACGGTTTTGGTTCCCGCCTGGTTGATGCCAAGTGTGCCACATTTGGCGTCCGTGAAGGTAGGCGTAGCCGTTAGCGTGAAGGTTGTTGCAGTGCCGGCCGTTATCGCCAAGGTATAATACGCGTCAGGCGATGAAGTGTTGGCGACTAGATTATGAGAGCCACCGGTCACGCAGGTAAGCGTTGTCGCATGAATGCCATTGGCGTACTGAGGGCAGTTGGCGCGATATTTCTCTTGCTGGAGTTGCAAATTTAACAGGCCGGTCTTGCCATCGGCCCGTTTCGAGCGCATCAGATAATCGGTATAAACCGGATAGGCTATAGAGGATAAAATACTGATAATTACGACGGTAATCATCAATTCAATCAATGTAAATCCTGAAAAGCGTTTAAAAATAACCATTATGTTACCTGTATAAATTTTTTTTATCCGACCCGCTCAGATTCATTTTTTAGCCAATTATTTCCAGTCGTTACTAACAATTCGTGCTGGATTTGGTAATCGTAATATTCTTGGTCAAATTTCCGGTAATGTTATTGAAATGAATCACCAAAGTTCCGGTTCCTAACGATGTTGTCGTACCGTCCGTCATTTGATATTTCTTGCTGCCTCCGCCAGTGGAACACGCAGGACTGATCGAAACAGTCAAATCATTGGCGCCGTTTGTTACCGAACAGCTATAGCTATCGGATGTGTTTTCGGCGTGAGTGCCGGTCAACGTGCAGGATCCTGCCCCCGTAACAACGGCAGCTGTCACGCTGGCCAGGCTCACATGGTTGCCAATGCTTATGCCGCCACTGATGGTGTAAGTTACCGCCTGAGCTGCAGTATAATTGGGGCCGGTGATCGTAGCCGTCAAGCCCGACAAGTTTATCGTTGCCGGATTTGTAGTCGGCGCTACCGGCGTTACTGTAGCACCCACCATCGATATGGCCGCCGTCAACGTGACGCTGGGGGTTGTGGCCGGGGTGGTGATAGTACAGCTATAGGTGCCATTATTTTGGTTGACGCAAGTGCCTCCATTTGACAAGGTCAGGCTGACAGCATTCGCGACGGCCGACGTTCCAGCAATGTTGCCAATGATGGTATAAGTCGGATTGTCTGTCGCGGTGAAATTCAAGGCGCATCCACTGACGGAAGGTGGCGATACCGTGCAGGTTTTTGTTTCGTTGTTGTATAGCCCGCTAATGGATATCGAATCGGCCGATGTGGTAATCTGGCAGGAATAGCCGCTAGTGATCGCTGAACAACCATTAGTGGTGACGCCATCCGTTACAGTTACCGCTGGTGCGCTGGTGGCATTGGTTATTGCGCCGGTGATGGTATAGGAGGTGCCAGTGAGGCTGCAGTACGTCGTATCAATGTCTGGATCGAAGACATTGTCGCCGTTAATGTCCCGCCGTATGTTTTTGGATGCCAGAATCAAGGTTCCAATTGCATTTTTTTGAATGACGCATTCGTCGTGGACACGCGCTTTGGTACTCTGGCCATTAATAATCAGAAAATCATTGCAGTTATAAGGCTTGTTGATGCCTTCATTGAGTTCGTTTGCGTCATTGCGCGTGAAGTAATTACGTGCGGTATCAAGCGTCGCCGGAGCTGCTGCGATTTCTTCGGCAAAACAAACATTATTGTCATTGGCTGCAACGCCCAGCAAACCCATTTTGCCGCGCCAGCCGCCCGGTCCCACTTTGGCTGCCGCGACAGCAGGATTGGGACATTCCGTTACAATCGTATCTTCACCCGAATTTGCCGTTGTACCATCGGGCCTGTGTGAGCCATCAGGACCAAAAGCGCAATTTCCGCCTACATAGCAAACATAGGGTGCGCTTTTGGCGCCCGAATCCGGCTTAAAAACACAAAACGTGCCTGATTCGGAGGTGTTAAAGGTAAACAAATTTACATCCAGCAACGTTTGATTGTGGCCGTTGCCGGTAGTGGCGCCAGAATGGACAATACCTCTGATGGGAATAATCACGCCACCGTTGAAGCGGATTCTTGGAATACAGAAGTCTTCGCCGCTGATGGTCACTTTTTCATGAAGCTCGATGGCTTCTTTGCCTGATATGCCGTCGAAATCGATCCGGCGGGTGAACAAATCGTTCTCAAACGGGGTTAAAGCAGGGACAGCATCGTCGCAAATCTCGGCCAATGTGCCTTTGGTGCCGGTATTCTGGACTATATATTTTTTACCATCTTCTGCATCATAAATGGTATTCGGCGTTTGAGCACTGGGAAGATTGATGGTTTCGGAAATTTCATCCGACGACTCGGCGTTCAGGCTGGGGCCATTCATGGGGGTGCCGCCTCCGCTATTCCCTTTGGCTGCGAGCGCGGAATTACCGAGGTTATCGAAACTGATGATGCTTTGCACCTTAACCTGATTGCCGGCGTTCCCCGTTGCTGCCGGGCAGCCGTCCAACCAGCATACGGTCACGCTGATTTGTTTACGATCGGGATTAGTTTGATCGGTTACTACCCAACTACGGCCAAATGTTTCGGTTATGCCGGTAATGCTTTCAGCGGCGGTCGATGATGTCAATGCATTAAAACCTGTTATTTCGATGGTATCACGCAATTGCTCGATCTTTGTATCGGCAAGCACCTTGGCCTCGGCGCGGGTTTTGTTGCCTCTGCTGCCGCTGACCAGATCTCCTTGGAATGAAGCAACCGATAACACACCGACCGCCACCACCACCGTGGCAACCATGACTTCAATCAGGCCGATACCCGTGCTATTCTTTGCGCTGAAAGTATAATGCATCATTATTATTCTCTCTAAAACTGGGTTACCAGTCTTGCCAGGATCCGGAAACAATCGCGCCGGTACCAGTAATAAATGGCGGCGAATTGCCGTTATTGGTCCAAGGCTTATAGACTATCGTCGGAGTGCCTGCCCCCGTGCTTGGCGCCGTACTTTCACCTACCATGGAACCTTTGACTACCGGATTGCCCCGAAAATCAAACTCTCCGGTCACATAAACCACGCCATAAATCGTCGTATTATGTAAAGTCGCATCGCCATCAATAATAACAATCGCGGGCTTGGTGGGGCTGCCTATGACCGTTCCGTTACTGAGGGTTGCATCACCATCTACCCAGATCAAGCCTGCTTTACCATCGAGATTGGTGCCGGATGCAAACAGCTGATCCGCGCTATCGGCGGCCGTTCTGATCTCGGTCTTGGTCTGGGAAAAAAACATATCAAAAAACTCATCGGCGGTTTTGCCATTAAGGGTTGGATCATTGCTGACAATGTCGACGCCGGCCCCGGCATTACGGTTAGACACCATTTGATCATTGGGACCTGGGTTATTGACATCGTTACAGGGAGAGGCCGCGCAACTGCTATCCAGTTGTTGTGTCGTATAATCGGCTGTTTCCGTGCCTGATGGGCGTAAATAAGTGCCAAAAGCGGCATCCGGCGTGTCAAATGAACCGCCGACCCAAATGGTGCTGTTATTATAACGGTTGATTATTTTGGCATTACCGAATGCGCCAAGACTGGATCTGCCTACAAAGGCCTGCTGCGGCCCATCGGCATCAAGCAAATCAAAGGTGGTGACGCATTGACTGACGGTGCGTTTCGCACTGCCGTCATCGCTCCAGCCTGTGGCCATCACCAGGGCACGGGACATATTGGTGACGGCCATGCAGCCGCCGCCGGTGCAGTCGCAGCGATTGCCCGGCGTATTATTGAAAAAAAACTGCGCGGTTGTGGTTTGTGAGCCGGCAGACAGAGTTAAGGCAGCTGGAGCTCCGCTGGTAAAGTCAACAACACTATCAGTGTTATGATCAAGTCCGCCATCGTAAAAATAGGCAATCGCCTGATCCATGGCGGCGCTGGCGGCTGCGCTGGCCTGGCTGGTGCGGTAATTGTCCGCGGTGATCTGGGTTTCCACCAGCACGGTTTTTGCAGTGATGAAACTGACTAAAGTGATACTGATCAACAGCACCACGACTGTGACTAATGTTGCAGCGCCCTGTTGCTTGTTGGCAAATAGTTTTATTTTCATGCAAATTCCCCTTATCTGGGTAAAACTATATTAACCGTAAGCGGCTGTTTCTGATTTCGACCGTGCCATTGATGGTTTTGGTGACGTTGTTATCGCTTGACAATCGGCCGCTGAGCTGAATATTGACTACCCGTTTTTCGCCGACGCTCTCGCCGGCAGCGGCCGTATCAGCGCAGGTAAGATCATCTAAAGGCGTATTGGTGCTGACATTCAGGCAGCGTGATGCGGCCGGTAAATCGATTCCGTCCAACACATCCCCATCAGCGTTTACATCCACCGGGTCAAAGCTGAATTGCAGTGTAGTAATGGTAAGTTGCGTGCCATCGATAAATTCCTCCCAAGAGCCATCGTTGACGCAATCAGCTGTCGCCGCTCCGGTTTTCCGTATTTTTATGGTGTTACTTTCCAGTTTGAATCCGTAAAATTCGTTAGCATCGGGGACAGCGTCGCCATCGGCATCGTAACTGTAGAGAATGCAGGTATTTGCTGGAATTTGAACAGTAGTGGTCGCAGCGGTAAAAGGATTGGTTCTGCTGTCTGCATCGACTCTCGCCCCTCCCCAGAAACCGGCGCGCTTGATGTCGTTGATCATCAAGGTCATGACGGCATCCAGATCATGATTCAGTCGTGACGACTTGATGGTAGCGGAACTGCTGCCAACCGTAGAGATATAAATATTGACGGTCGCCGCCACGACGATTAAGCCAATCAGCAAACCGATCATTATTTCGATAAGGCTATAACCGGATTGTTGCTTCATAGTTTGTTCCTGGACTCGTTTATTAACAAGATGCCACAGCGGGTAAGCCTTTTTTTCCGGTCGTCAAATTACCAGCGCTCGGTGTACAAATTCTTACCCGTCCTATTTGGCTAAAAACAACTTGGATTTCATAATTACTCGTACTGAATATTTCACTATCGTTTCCGATGGTTCCGCGCCTAAAATCAAAAGTTTCAGTACCGCCCCCATCCGCGCGCATAGTGGTGACACTAAAATCGGCACCAGACACTCTTTTGATCTCGCAATAATCGGCTGCCGCCGAATTGGTTTGATTGCAAGCGCATGATGCGGTTTTACTGGTTAAGCCATAACACCAAGCGCCCGCATTGCCTGTGGTACGCGAAACTTTAATCTTCATGCTTCTTTTGATGGCTTCAGTACGCGCGAATTGCAGGTCTGATTTGAACGATTCGGCTACCTGTTTCAAGCGATTACGCTCAATCATCTCTTGGTAAGAGGGTACTGCGGCCGCTGTAACAATACCTAGAATGGCAATCACCATTAACCCTTCAAGCAGCGTGATCCCTAATTGTTGATATTCTTTCATTACTGATAACCTGAGCCGACCATTCAAGTGTAGATGATTATTCGTTTTTCGTTAGTATTCCAGGCCGATTAATTCATTTGGAAAAAAACCGTGTTCATTGATGTCTGGTGCATGGCAGAAAAATGTAAAAAAGTCAGACAGTGATCAGAATTTAACCTTTGGCGGAGAGACAAAATGAATGTTGGCTTACTGCTTATTTATAAACCATTATCGGAAGCAATGATTGTCTGCGCCTTTCCTGAGGTACAACGGGATATGGAAACCTTGTTCACGCTAGGGCTGGTTATGGCAGGATTGTAATAACGAGTATTCACTACTCAAAAATAAGGCTCAACCAAACACAAGGGCCTTGACCCAAATCTTGTAATGGACACTGCTCAGAATTATTTGGCATTCAGTTGAAGAATTTAATATCAAGGGAGCGTTCCAGCAGCCAGATACCGGCTACTATCGCGATCATTACCGAACCCATGCCGAATACTAGGATGCGGTACCACCACGATTGTCTGCCCCAAAAAGCGGCGGGAAGAAAACCGCTGACGATGCCAAGCTGACCGATTTCCACACCCAGATTGAAGGCCAGCAAGGTTAATATCAACATGTTTTGCGGTAGTCCCAGATCTTTAAGGACATTGGCAAAACCTAATCCATGCACTAGGCCGAAACCAAAAGCCACCAGCCACAGTTTTTTTAGGATCACCGGATACAGGTTATTCAATGCCGCTACAAGCACCGACGCAGCAATCGCCGACTCGACCCAGCGCGAAGGCAGGGAAATTAACTCCAGCGTGGCAAGGCTCAAGGTAATGGAGTGAGCGACTGTAAAAGCGGTCACTATTTTGATCACTTCCATTAAGACCGGGCGGAACCGGCTTACTGGATGCCATTGTCCTGCCTGACGATAAACAACAGCGGGTAACAATAAGCTCAGCAAAAACAGGATATGATCATATCCTGTCCAGATATGCCGGATACCTTCGTTGAGATATTGTAGAAAAGCGGCGGCCGGTTTAACTTCCGCCAATTCGATACGGTGTCTTTTTTCCGTTGGACTGAATATTGCCGTATGGGTCGACTTTTGGTACTCGACGCGCAACAAACCTCGATGCTGAGGATCGAGATCAAAAAACAGCGAGTAATCAATATCCAAAATGGCGACTGGTACAGGACAATCCAGGTTAAACAGAATCACCGAATAAGCGCCATCGGTATGGGTATCGACCAGAAATTGAGTTGGCTTGATTAAGCACCGCTCCGCGCTGCCGCCGAAAATCTTTAAATGGCCAATTGCATAAGAATTAACCAGCTTACGCTTATTGCGAAGCTCGCCCCAGGTAATGGCACCATCATTGTTGGCATCAAGACTTATGGCGTAATCCAGATCGCGTAGTGCGATGTCCCATTGGCCTTCGATGGCGGCAGGGGACACTTTGAGTGTTAGATAACTGTCACTGGCCTTATGCCCAAAAACCAGGTGGCAGTATGCGGAAAGGATAATGCTCAATAGCGCCCGATAAAGCATTGTTACTATTTTTTATGGATTAATGGCCGCAAAATCTTATCACACTCCAGCTCATTAGTTGCTTCCCTTTCCGACTTCAGCATTGTTCTGATGGTTGAATATTTACGTCATTTACCGCGTGTTTGCCAGATTTTTTAGCTTGCTTGATTCAGCGTGAACAAATTTAGAATCTCGCAAACGCGGTAAAAATATTTGCTAAAAACCAAACGCTCTGTCGAACGTTTTTGTCGGCGCTTAGCGCTATTAAATCGAGAAAAAATTGATTTTTATAAGTATTGGGTTATCATATCCAGATTGTGGAGAGGTGGCTGAGCGGTTGAAAGCGGCGGTCTTGAAAACCGTTGAGGGTTTATCCCCTCCCAGGGTTCGAATCCCTGCCTCTCCGCCAATATACTCAAATCTTTACTTGCTATTTAGAAGACATTAGCTTTTTTAATCTTTGCTTCTCATATTGCAAAGTGTCGCCAGCAGCCATAGCCCACTTTAAGAAAAAGGAAGCCGCAGTCCCATCTGCCGGGCTAACAACACCTGTTAATGCCATTCCAGCGTTCATCCTGTCGTTTTTTAAAAAACGCTTTTTTTGTCAATGGTTTTTCACAGACATGAATGCCCTCATGTTGATGGTGTTCAGCAAAATGCGCTATGTAGCGCTCATAAGCATCGTCGCCGGATAAGCGCCGCAGTAACTGCCAAAATGTTTGCACTTTCCTTAGCATCAATCCCTCACCCAGTCTTCAGTCAAACGGCTAAGCTGATGCTTTGCTTCTGAGCTCGGAGGTACGGGTTTACCGGCTAGATATCGGCCACAAATGCGCAGCATATCAAATACGATAAGCCATAACAAAGCCACAAAAAACAGCGTCAACCAGGCATCCAGATGCAGATTGAATATCAACTGGGGAGCAATATCCGCCTTCTCTGGCGGCAAAACGCCAACCGACAGCTTGATTGATAAATCATTAGCTGCCGAAAAAAAACCGATCCGCAGGTCGTTACTGCTTATTTTCTCCCAAGCCGCTGTCGAGGTAATGATGATCAACCATAATAAGGGCATGCCCGTCACCCAGGCATACTTTAATTGGCCGGATTTAATCAAAATTCCCGTTGCCACACACAACGCAATCGCAGCAAGCATCTGATTGGCTATACCAAACAAAGGCCACAGTATATTGACGCCGCCATTCGGGTCTATCACGCCGATATAAAGGAAATAACCCCATCCCGATACCACCAAAAAGCTGCTAAAAATAACCGATGGCAGCCACGAGGTTTCGGCCATTTTCGGCCAGATATTACCAAGCATGTCCTGCAGCATGAAACGGCCGACACGCGTGCCTGCGTCCAGGGTGGTTAAAATGAAAACGGCCTCGAACATGATGGCAAAGTGATACCACAGCGCCAGCAAGGTTTCTCCGAAGGCGCTGCCGAACAGACTGGCCATGCCTACCGCGAGTGATGGCGCCCCCCCTGTGCGCGCAAACAGCGTAGCCTCGCCCATTTGATCGGCCAAGGCTTGCATTTGCGTTACCGTTACCGGGAAACCCCACGACGAGATGGTTGCCACGGCATTGATAGCCTCTTTGCCAACCACACCAGCGGGGCTATTAATGGCAAAAAATACACCAGGGTCGAGAACGGTGGCGGCGATCATGGCCATGATCGCAACAAAAGACTCCAGTAGCATGCCCCCATAGCCGATCATCAGTATATCCCGCTCATTGGTCAGCAATTTTGGCGTCGTGCCTGATGCGATCAGCGAATGGAAGCCGGAAATCGCGCCGCAGGCTATCGTGATGAAAACGAACGGAAACAGTTTGCCACCAAAAATGGGTCCGGTGCCGTCAATAAACCGTGTTATTGCAGGCATTTTTACTTCTGGCTGCAACATGATGATTGCTACCGCCAGCAAAGTGATGGTTCCCATCTTCATGAAAGTTGAGAGGTAATCGCGAGGCGCCAATAGCAGCCAAACGGGAAGAATCGCAGCCGCCAAGCCATAGGCCATAACCCACCAGGCTAAAAATAGTCCGTCACAATCAAACCACAGCCTGAAAAACTCATCTCGGTCGATCCAGCCACCGCCGAAAACCGACAGCAGCAACAAAATTACGCCTAAGGCCGTCGCTTCGAGCACCTGTCCGGGACGGAAATGGCGCATATATATGCCAACTATCATTGCAACAGGAATGGTTGCGGCGATTGTGGAAGTAGCCCATGCGCTATGCTTCATGGCATTGACAACGACCAGCCCGAGCACGGCAATCAGGATAATCATGATGGCGAAGGTGCCAATCAGAGCTGCTGTCCCACCCAGCGGCCCCAATTCATCACGTGCCATCTGGCCCAGGCTTTTGGCGTTGCGGCGTGTCGAGAGAAATAACATGACCATGTCCTGCACACAGCCGCCCAAAACGGCGCCGAACAATATCCATAAGGTGCCCGGTAGGTAGCCGAACTGGGCGACCAGTGTCGGGCCCACCAGGGGGCCAGGACCGGCAATCGCAGCAAAATGGTGACCAAATACAATCCACTTGTTGGTGGGGACAAAATCACGGCCATTGTCCAGGCGTTCAGCGGGGGTTGCACGTGTCGGGTCAACGACTAAAACCGTAGTCGTTACCCAGGCCGCATAAAAGCGATATGCGATGGCATAAACCGATAATGCCGCTGTAATAAACCATAAGGCGTTAATGCTTTCGCCGCGATTGACGGCAATGCCGCCGACCGCCGAAGCACCCAGCAGGGCTATTAATAACCAGATTATTTTACTGAATAGTTTATGCATAATGAATGGCACTCTTGATGGTCATGCTTCCGTATCGTGTTAACGCATTTTATTATAATCGAGCTGCCATTGTTATTTCAGGATTGTTGACAGGTAAATAAGCCTTTAAATTAATCGAAAACCGTATCCCTCTTCCCTGATTAGTGACGGACCCGCCGGCTTAATGGCTTAGAAATTTTGAGTGAACATATTATGCAACGAAATTTTTTGGCTCCCCGCTCTCGAACGGTCAACTATTTTCCTGATTACTTTTTAGCTTCAGCTAAATTCGACTTGCTGATGGTACAACGAACTCCCATTACATCGTAACCCCGGCATGGACTGCCGGGGTCCAGCCTACATGGATGTATACTCAGCGAATACTTGGATGGCGAGTCACATTCCTGTGCTCTGGATACTGGTAGTCTATGCCGGCATGACGGCTGCTTGAGGATTTGATACTTCGGCTGAAAGTTGTAAGTAATCAGGAAAACTTTTGCCGGCGGTAAAAGGTCCATTGTATTTTTTCCAGGCTGGGTCTTTTGATCGATTACTATCGCACTGTGGCGCTTGTCAAAACAAACATACATTCTTGTTTGAAGCTTTTAGCTCCTGAGCTCTCAGGCAGGATAAGTAGACTGGTAATAACTAACCTTGCTGTATCTTCGACCGGCATATTCGCTGCAAAGAAGAAGGCGGCTCCCCTGGTTCTTGCATGACTGCATGAGTTAAGGCTAACCGGTGTTAACTTTCCGATGAAACGCCCATGGATTGGCTAATGCAGTTGCATACACCTCATGATTCAAAATTTGTTTTAGGTTGATCGGTGAAATTGTTTTTTTTATTGCAACTATACAGCGTATTGTGTCATTCCGTGCAAAGCGAGGAATCTTAAGTCTCACCCACGTTCCAGCGTTGAAAAGTTTCCTCCCGTTGGTCGAAATGACAGTAAAATCAAGCTTCTTGCAAATAAACGCTGCATAGTGACTGTTTATTTAACTTGTTCACATGCGGCTGCATAGTCAAGCAAAAATTCCGGTATTCGTTGTTCCAGCCAATACGCCGGTCTTAAGGGAATGTGCCCGGCTATGAAACCGACATGACCGCCGCGCGGGGTGAATTCCAGTTGGACAAAAGCAGAAACCTCATCCGGTCCGGGCAAGACTTCCAAAGTCATAAAAGGATCGTCAATCGCCTGGATCAATAGTGTCGGCACCGAGATCGATTTAAGATATTGCCTGGAGCTGGAGCGCCGGTAATAGTCGTGCACATCATGAAAGCCATGCAATTTAGCCACCACCCGGTCATCATAGTCCCAGAATGACCGGATTCCCGATAAATCGCCCAGTTCTTTAATCTTCATGGCTTCATTATGATCGATAATTTGCAAACGCTGCCGTTTGCCGCTCATATAGTCTTTTAATTCTTTCAACAAATGGCCGCGATAAAGCTGCGCTAGACCCTTATCCAGTTTTGTCGCGCAAATCCCCAGTAGCAAGGGCACGGACACGGCGACCGCAGCAAACAAATTAAGGTTTTGCGCTTGTTCACCGAGCCACTTTAACAGCACACTGCCGCCTAATGAAAAACCTACGGCCCCGATTGGTGTCCTGGGTTCGCGTTGTCGCAGCGTTTGATAGAAAAAATGAATATCTTCCGTTTCGCCCGAATGATAACAACGCGCTTTGTTATTGGCCTGACCGCTACAGCCTCGGAAATTGAGTGCCGCGCTGCGCAGGCCCTGCTTGAATAAAGCAGTTTGCAGGCCTTTGATGTAACCTGATTGCGAGCTGCCGGTCAAGCCGTGCAACAGGATAATCAAGGGTTGATTGCCTGCTCCGCAATAATCGATGTCGATAAAATCATGGTCAGGCGTCGTTAATCTTTCGCGGCGGTAATCCGGCGGATTGGGCACTTTCCTTAGTAAGGCTGGATAAAT
>Ga0209683_10000800_pt1 | contig 12031 bp, 12 predicted proteins | sample DOMMetBare2Fresh_FD_187474 | JGI IMG/M metagenome (GOLD analysis project Ga0209683, IMG submission 187474) | Wetland sediment microbial communities from St. Louis River estuary, USA, under dissolved organic matter induced mercury methylation -... | ecosystem: Environmental > Aquatic >... | reverse complement strand
CGCTCCCGGCCACGCGGGGCGAGCCGGTGATCACGCGGACGGCGTGCCCCAGCCGGCGCGCCTCGCGCGCGAAGCCGGAGACGTGCGCGGCCTGCGCGCCGCCGCCCGGCCCGAACTCCTCGGTGACGAGGCCGATGCGCACCGGCGCGCCTCAGCGCGGCAACGCCTTCCGTCTCGGCTGGAACGGGATGACCCGCGCCTCGCGGGGCGCGCTCGCCCGGAGGCGCCGGCCGGCGGGGCGGCGCCGCCACAGGAGCGGCGCGAGCGCGAGCGCCGTCGAGAGCCACGCCGCCGCGGTGGCGAGCGCCAGCGCCACCGCGGCGCCGAGCGCCCGGAGGCGCAGCAGGAGGCGCCGGTCGCCGGGGGCCCGGCCCCCGGGAGCGGGCGCCAGCCTCAGGCGGGCGCGCGGCGGCGGCGGAGCGGAGAGCGGCACGGGAACGACCTCCAGACAGCCGAAACGTAGACACCGGGCCCGCGGACGGCCAGGCGACCTCGCCGAGGGCCCTCCCGGCCCGGCGCCGCCCCGCGCGGGCGTGCTCCCCGGCGGGCCGCCACCGCCCGGGCGTGCGGAGCCGTCAGCGGCGCGACGGCGGGAGCGGGCGCAGCGCCCGGGACGGGGCGCCGCCGGCCCGCTCTCTCGCGCGCGCCTCGGCGTCGCGCGCCTCGGCGTCGCGGCCGTGGCGCGCCAGGAACGCCGCGAGGAGACTCCAGCCCAGCGGGCGGTCCGGCGCGGCCCGGGCCTGGGCGCGGTACTCGGCCTCCGCCTCGGCGAGCCTCCCGGCCGCCTCGTAGCGCTCGGCCAGCGCGAGCGCGACCGCGCCGTCGCCCCGGCCCTGCCCGCGCAGCGCGAGCAGCTCCGCGATCGCCTCGTCGTTCCGCCCGAGCTCCGCGAGCAGCCTGGCGCGCTCGTAGCGCAGCTCCGGGTCGGCGCCGAGCGCGAGCGCGCGGGCGTACGCCTCCACCGCGGCTCCACCGTCGCCGCGCACCTGGGCGAGGCGCCCGGAGAGGAGGTGCCAGCGCGGCCCGGCGCTGGCCGGGTCCGCGCCGGCCAGGACCGCGGCGGCGCGATCGAGGTCGCGCCCGTCGGCGATGAGGAGGTCGGCGAGCTCGTTTCGGACCGGGTCCGCGCGCGGCGAGACCGCGAGGGCCGCCTCGAGCTTCGCGCGCGCCGAGGCGACGTCGCCCGCCGCCCGCTCGGCGATCGCCTCGCGGAGGAGCGTCTCCGGCGAGGGGGCCGGCGACGGTGGGGGCGCGGGCGCGCGCGGCGGGGGAGCAGCCGAGGGCGGCGGCGAGGACGGGGAGGAGGATCGGGACGCGGCGCACGCGCCGACAGGATACCCCTCCCGCCCATGGCAGGCGCGCGCGGCGGCGGCCCGGCGCCCGCCTCCGCGCCCCCGCGCCGGGGCCGGCCGAACCCGCTGGCGCCGCGCGCGGAACGGGAGTAATTCCGGCGCGCGTGAGGGCAGAGCCGTCCGACCGGACCGAGATCGAGCTCGGGTGGCCCGAGGTGCTGGCCGCGCTCGCGGACCGCTGCAGGCTGCCCGCGGGGCGCAGGCGCGCCTTCGCCCTCCCCGTCCAGCCGGACGCGGCGGCCGCGCGGGAGGCGCTCGCGCGGGTCGGGGAGGCGCGCGCCCTGGCCGAGGCCGGGCTCTCCCTCCCGCTCGGAGGCGTCGGCGACGTCGAGGCGTACCTGGACCGCGCCGCGAAGGGCGGCGTGCTCGAGCCGCTCGCGCTGCGCGAGTGCGCCGCGCTGGTGCGGGCGGCCGCCCGGACCCGGGCGCTGCTCGAGGCGCGCGCGGCGGAGTCCCCCCGGCTCCGGGCGCTCGCCGAGCCGCTCTCCCCGTCCGCCGCGCTCGCCGATCGCATCGAGCGCGCCATCGAGCCCTCCGGGGCGATCGCCGATCGCGCCAGCCCGGAGCTCGCCGAGGCGCGCGAGCGCGGCCGCGGGCTGCACCGCGCCCTCAAGGCCCACGTCGAGACGCTGCTCGCCGACCTCGACATGCAGCGCCACCTGCGCGACACCTACTTCACCATCCGCAACGAGCGCTACGTGCTGCCGGTGCTCGCGAGCGCGCGCGCGGCGGTGCCCGGCATCGTGCACAACGCCTCGCAGTCGGGCCAGACGCTGTTCGTCGAGCCCGAGTCGATGGTGGAGCTCGGGAACGAGCTGTCGATCGCGACCGCCGTCGCGGCCGAGGAGGAGCAGCGGATCCTGCGCGAGCTCTCCGCCGCGCTCTCCGCCGGCTCGGGGGCGCTCGCCCGCGACCTCGAGGTGCTCGCCGGGCTGGACCTGCTCGAGGGATCGGCGCGGCTCGCCTCGGACCTCGACGCGCACGCGCCGGAGGTCGCGCCGCCCACGGCCGGCTTCGAGCTCCTCTCGCTGCGCCACCCGCTCCTCGTGCTGCAGGGGAAGAAGGTGGTGGCGAGCCACGTGCGGCTCGATCCGCCGGCGCGCGCGCTCATCGTCTCGGGGCCGAACGGGGGCGGGAAGACCGTCGCGATCACCGCGGTGGGGCTCTCGGCCCGGATGCTCCGCGCCGGCCTGCCCGTCGCCGCGGCCGAGGGCTCGCGGCTGCCCTTCTTCCTCGAGGTGAAGGCGGCGGTCGACGAGCGCGGCGACCTCGCGAAGGACCTCTCGACCTTCACCGCCCACCTCGCCGCCGTCAAGGAGATGCTCGCCGGCGCGGTGCCGGGCTCGCTCGTGCTGGTGGACGAGATCGCGGCCGACACCGACCCGCGCGAGGGGGCGGCGCTCGCCGCGGCGATCCTCGAGGCGCTCGTGGAGAGGGGCGCGGCGGTGCTGGTCACGACCCACCTCGACGAGCTCAAGGCGCTCGCGCTCACCGACCCGCGCTACGCGAACGCGCGGGTGGGCTTCGACGCCGAGCGGCTCGCGCCCACCTACCAGCTCCACCTCGGCACGCCGGGCAGCTCGTCGGCGATCGAGGTCGCGGCGCGGGTGGGCCTCCCGCCCGGCGTGGTCGAGCGCGCCCGCGCGGCGCTGGGCGGGCACGGCGGCGCGCTCGGCGAGGCGCTGCGCGGCCTCGAGGCCGAGCGGGGCCTGCTCGAGGCGGAGCGGGGCCGCGCCGAGGCCGCCGCCGCCGCGGCGCGCGCCGCCGAGGCCCGCGCCCGGAGCGCCGAGGAGGAAGCCCGGCGCGCCGAGCGCGAGGCGGCCGCGCGGATGGGCTCCGCGCTCGCCGAGGAGCTCGACGCGGCCCGCGGCGAGGTCGCGGAGCTGCTCGCCTCGCTCCAGGCGCAGCCCACGGTGCGGGCCGCCACCGACGCGGCCGCGAAGCTGGACGCGTGGCGGGCGACGGTGAGCCAGGCGGCGCGGGCGGCCCAGGCCAGGGCGGAGGCCGGGCCCGAGGCCCTCCCCGGCGCGGCGGTCGCCCCGGGCGTGCGGGTGCGCATCGTCTCGCTCGGCCAGGAGGGCGAGGTGGCCGAGGTGGCCGGGGGCGAGGCGCTCGTGCGCGCCGGGCCGCTCAAGGTCCGCCGCCCCCTCGCCGACCTCCTTCCACTGAAAGGAAAGGCGAAGGAGGCGCCCGGCTTCTCCCGCTCCCGCGAGGAGAAGCTCGCGGCGGCGGAAGGGGCCGCTCCCGCGGGGGTGCGCAGCGCGGAGCGGCGGCTCGACGTCCGGGGCTTCCGCGTCGAGGAGCTGCTCCGCGAGGTGGACCACTTCCTCGACCGGCTCTTCGCCGCCGGCGAGCGCGACTGCGTCGTCCTGCACGGGCACGGGACCGGGGCGCTGAAGCAGGCCCTGCGCGACCACCTGGGGGCGTCGCCGTACGTCGGCGCGTTCCGGGCCGGCGACCGCCACGAAGGTGGCGATGCAGTGACGGTGGTCTCCTTCCGGCGCTGACCGGGGCACACCTGCCCACCCCGCGGCCCCGCTTCCGGGGGTGATCGTCGCCCGGAGCGCTCCGAATCACGGGCGGTTCGACGCAATAATTGCCGCATCGCGACAACAATTGTGCGCTCGGCGGGTCGTCCCCTGTGGTACATAGCCTGGACCCGTCCGAGCCCTCGCCCCCCCCTGAGCAGTCCGGCCCGGACATCCCCGCGATTCTGAAGACCCGTTCTGGGAGGAACTGCATGAAGGCGTGGAACAAGGTTCTCGTCGCAGCCCTCGTCGCCGCGCTCCCGCTTCTCGGGCGCGCGCAGACCCCGGCCGCGGAGCCGGCAAAGCCTGCGGAGGCGGCCCCGGCCCCGGCGCCCAAGCCGGCGGACGACTCGATCAAGGTGACGCCGTACGGCTTCGTCCTCCTGAACTTCTTCCTCGACTCGGGGACGTTCACGACGAAGGACTACCCGGGCGCGGCCGCGAACGCCGACGCCGGCGACGCCTTCCTGGGGAGCGCGCGCCAGTCGCGCTTCGGCGTGCGCCTGTCCGGCAAGGACAGCGCGCTCACCGGCGCCGACCTGGCCGGCACGATCGAGTTCGACTTCAAGGCCGGCCACGTCCCCACGTCGGCGACGTGCAACACCGCGACGCCTCCCGTCTGCACGATCGGCGGCGCGAACACCGCGTCCACCGGCTGGTACAACGGCCTCATGCGGCTGCGCCTGGCCTCGGCCAGCGCGACCTGGAAGTCGGGCGGCAACTCGTTCGCCATCCTCTTCGGCCAGGACTACGGCCTCGTGAACCCGCTGTTCGCCGAGAGCCTCGCCTGGGTCGCCGACCCGCTCTTCTGGCAGGCCGGCAACCTCTGGCGCCGCTCGCCGCAGGTCCGGCTCACCTACGCGGGCAAGTTCGGCGACCTCGGCCTCACGCTCCAGGCCGCCGCCCTCTCCCCCGCCGACTCGACCGGCCCGGTCGACTTCGGCGCCGGCAACGCCTCGGGCGTGCCCGACTTCGAGGGCCGCGCCGCGGTGAGCGCCAAGTTCGGCGACATCGGCGGCACGGTCGGCGTCGGCTACCACACCGAGAAGCGCGAGTACCAGACGGGCGCGACGGTGGACGACAAGGTCACGACGCACGTCGTCGGCGTGGACGCCGACCTCGCCCTCACCAAGTTCCTCCAGGTGAAGGGTGAGTACTACACCGGCACCGGCACCGACGACACCTACTTCGGCATCGGCCCGAGCGTGCTCGGCGCGGCCGGCGCCCGCGACACCGTGGACACCGACGGCTACTGGGCCCAGGGCATCGTGAAGCCGGTCCCGTTCCTCAACATCACGGTGGGTTACGGCGAGGCGAAGGCCGACAAGGACGTCATCACCCTCGCCACCCAGCGCGAGAAGAACACGCAGTTCGAGGTGGGCGCGATCGTGAACGCCGGCAAGGCCTGGCGGTTCGGCGCCGAGTGGATCAAGACCAAGACCACCTACGGCGCGCCGCCCGCGGGCGGCACCACCGCGGACTTCGACGCGAGCCAGTTCGCGCTCTCGTCCCAGCTGCGGTTCTAAGCGGTCCTTCGAGGGGCGCCCGGGTGGCTTGAATCCATCCGGGCGCCCTTCGTCTATCATCCGCGGTCCCTCACCCCGAGAACCAGGAGCGGCAGACATGAACGGAAGACTCGCCCCCCTCCTCGCCGCCCTCGCCCTCGCCTTGCCGGGCGCCGGGCAGGCGCAGGTCAAGATCGGCTTCATCAACTCCATCACCGGCCCCGAGGCCCCCATCGGCGAGAACCTGACCAACGGCGTGGACATGGCCGTCGAGGACCTCGCCAAGAAGGGCGTGAAGGTCACGCTCGTGAAGCAGGACGACACGGGCAAGCCTCAGGTCGCGATGAGCGCCATGGAGCAGCTCGCCACCGGCGACGAGGTCGCCGCGGTCGTCGGCCCGTACACCTCCGCGAACGCGAACGCCGTGGCGAAGCTCGCCCAGCAGTACAAGGTGCCCCAGGTGATCCCCGCCGCGGCGAAGGAGGACATCACCAGGCAGGCCTACGACTACGTCTTCCGCGTCAACGCGCCGGCCCACAGCTACGCGCAGTCGCTGCTCGACGCGGTCCTCGCCCTCGGCAAGCCCAAGACCATCGCGTTCATCTACGAGTCGACCGACTTCGGCACGTCCGTCGCCGCCGCGGGCAAGGAGTACGCGGCGAAGAAGGGCCTGCAGGTGGTGGGCGACGAGGCCTACCAGAAGGGCGCGCCGGATTACCGCTCCACGCTCACCAAGGTGAAGGCGGCGAACCCCGACCTCGTCTTCATGGTCTCTTACGTCGCCGACGCGATCCTGCTCATGCGGCAGTCGCGCGAGGTGGGGCTCAAGCCGCAGGCGTTCCTCGGCGGCGGGGCCGGGTTCGACACCGCCCAGTTCGAGGGCGAGCAGGACATCTCCACCAACGTCTTCTCCGTCACCCAGTGGACGCCGGACATGGGCACGCCGGGCGCCGCCGAGTTCGCGGACCGCTACAAGGCCAAGTACGGCAAGAAGCCCACCTACCACGCGGCCTGCGCCTACGCGTCGATGATGATCGCCGGCGAGGCCGCGGCGGCCGCGGGCGGCAACCGGGAGAAGATCAAGGCCGCGCTCGACACCGGCGCCTGGACCGGGATCATGGGCGAGGTGAAGTTCGAGGACTACGAGGGCTTCGTGAACCAGAACAAGCACGAGATGCCGGTGATCCAGTACCAGGGCGGCAAGAGCGAGACGGTCTTCCCGGCGAGGTTCGCCAGGAAGAAGGCCGTCTTTCCCTTCCCGGGCTGGAAGTAGTCACGGCGCGTGATAGCGCGCCGCGTCGGCGGCCGCGGTGCAACGAGGCGACGGGTCTCCGGGCCCGCCGCCTTCCGTTTTCGAGGATCGACGTCGGCCGGATGACGTTGAAAGCCGGGGCGCATTCTGGGTAGCCTGCGCGTCTCCCGAAGCGACCGGAGCCCCGATGACCGTCTTCCTCCAGTCGGTGCTGAGCGGCGTCCTGGTGGGCGGCATCTACGCGCTCATCGGCATCGGCCTCACGATCATCTTCGGCGTCATGCGCGTCATCAACTTCGCGCACGGCGAGCTGCTCATGCTCGGCATGTACGCGACGTGGATCGTCTTCACGGCGATCGGGCTCGATCCCTTCCTGTCGATCGTGATCGTGGCGCCCGTGCTCTTCCTCTGGGGCGCGTTCCTCCAGAAGGTCTTCATCAACCGGGTGCTCAACGCGCTCCCCCAGAACCAGATCCTGCTCACCATCGGGCTCGGGCTCGTGATGTCGAACTCGATCATGCTGATCTTCACCTCGGACTACCGCATCCTCACCACCTCCTACTCGTCCTCGAGCTTCACCATCGGCGAGCTGTCCGTCTCCCAGCCGCTGCTCGTCGCGTTCCTCATCACCGCGGCCATCACCGCGGGGCTCTACTGGTTCCTGCTCAAGACCGACACCGGCCAGGCGATCCGCGCCACGGCGCAGGATCGCGACGCGGCCCAGCTCATGGGCATCAACGTCCGGGCGATGTCGGTGCTCGCCTTCGGCATCGGCGCCGCGCTCGCCGGCACCGCGGGCGCGCTCATCTCGCCGACCTACTACATCTTCCCGCAGGTCGGCGGCACCTTCACCCTGAAGGCCTTCGTCATCGTGGTGCTCGGCGGCATGGGAAGCGTCGTCGGCGCCACCCTGGGCGGCGTCCTCGTCGGCCTCACCGAGTCGCTCGCCGCGGTGTACGTGGCCTCCGGCCTCAAGGAGCTGGTGGTGTTCGTGGCCTTCCTCGCCGTCCTGCTCTTCAAGCCGGCCGGGCTGCTCGGCAAGACGCGCGCGTGACCGGAGACCTCACCATGGATCGGCGCCCCCTCCTCGGCCGCGGCGAGCGCGGCTTCGGCCTCGTCGGCATCCTGCTCGTCCTCGCGGCCGTGGCGTTGCTCGCGATCTTCCCTCAGTTCGTGAGGAAGCCCTACGTGCTGCACATGGGCGTGGTGCTCTTCCTCGCCATCATCCAGGGGCAGGCCTGGAACGTGATCGGCGGGTACGCCGGCCAGTACTCGGTCGGCCACGCCGCCTACTTCGGCATCGGGGCCTACACCACCATGATGCTGCTCGAGCTCTACAAGATCCCGCCGTGGTGGGGGATCTGGGCGGCCATCGCGAACGCGATGATCCTCTCGCTCCTCATCGGCAGCATCACCTTCCGCCTGCGCGGGCCCTACTTCGTGCTCGCCTCGATCTCGGTGGCGGAGATCATCCGGCTCGCCGCGCTCCACTTCAAGGGCTTCACCCGCGGCGCGGAGGGCTTCCTGCTGTCGGAGATCCCTCCCCTCCACCTCTTCGGGACGTCGATCGAGTTCTTCACCAAGCGTCCGTTCTACTACGCGGCGCTGGGGCTCGCGGCGATCACCATCGCGGTCAACTGGATGGTGCAGCACTCGAAGCTCGGCTACTACTTCCAGGCGATCCGCGAGGACCAGGACGCCGCCCACTCGCTCGGGATCAACCTCGCCGTCTACAAGAACGTCGCCCTCGCCATCTCCGCCGCGTTCACCGCGTGGGCGGGCGGCTTCTACGCGATGTTCGTGAAGTTCGTGGATCCGAACACGGTGTTCGGCCTCGACATCTCCGTGCAGATCGTCCTCATCTGCATCATCGGCGGCATCGGGACGATCCTCGGGCCGGTGATCGGCGCGATGGTGCTGGTGCCGCTCTCCGAGATCCTGCGCAACCCGAAGGGCCTCGTGCAGATCGGGATCCTCCCCGCCGACTCGGCCTTCGTCTCGTTCATCGAGGCGCGCTTCGCCAACGCGCACCTGCTCGTCTACGGCATCCTCGTGGTGGTGGTGATCCTCTTCGCTCCCGACGGCGTGCTCGGGGTCATCCGCAACACCATCGCCCGCGTGCGCCGGCGGCGCGCGGGCGCGGCCGCGGGTGAGCCCGCGGCGGCGGCCTAGGGGGGAGACATGGCCGAGCCGATCCTCGACATCCGCCACGTCTCGAAGTTCTTCGGCGGCCTCGCCGCCAACGCCGACGTCTCCTTCTCCATGGCGCAGGGGATGATCATGGGCCTCATCGGCCCGAACGGTGCGGGCAAGACCACGCTCTTCAACTGCATCACCGGTTACTACCCGCCGTCGAAGGGCGAGGTGCTGTTCAAGGGCGTGCGCATGAACGGGCTCCAGCCCGACCAGGTCTGCCACCTCGGCATGGTGCGCACCTGGCAGAAGGTGCGCCCGCTCGCGAAGCTGACCGTGCTCGACAACGTGATGGTGGGCGCCCTCGCCCGCACCCACTCGCTCAAGGTCGCGCGCGAGGTGGCGCACGAGCAGCTCAGGGTGGTGAAGCTCGGCCACAAGGATCAGATGCTCGCGGGCGGGCTCCCCATCGGCGAGCGCAAGAAGCTCGAGGTCGCGCGCGTCCTCGCCACGAAGCCCGAGCTGCTCCTGCTCGACGAGGTGATGGGCGGGCTCAACCCGGCCGAGTCCGAGGAGATCATCCAGCTCATCCTGGACCTCAGGAAGCGCGGGCTCACCCAGATGGTGATCGAGCACGACATGAAGGCCATCATGCGGATCTCCGACCGCATCGTGGTGCTCAACTCCGGCGAGAAGCTGGCCGAGGGCGGGCCGCGCGAGATCGCCGACAACCCCGAGGTCATCGCCGCCTATCTCGGCGAGCGGGTGGAGTGAGGGGCCGATGCTGGAGATCCGCAAGCTCAACTTCGCCTACGGGGACCTGAAGGTCCTCTGGGACGTCGACCTCGACGTCAGGCAGGGCGAGATCGTCACGGTCGTGGGCGCCAACGGCGCGGGCAAGTCGACCATCCTCAGGAACGTGTCGCGCCTGGTGAAGGCGTCCTCCGGCGCGCTCGCCTTCGAGGGCACCGACCTGCTCCGCCTCCCCTCGCACAAGGTGGTGGAGCTCGGGGTGGTGCAGGTGCCCGAGGCGCGCCGCATCTTCCCGGAGATGACGGTCGTCGAGAACCTCAGGATGGGCTCGTTCGTGAAGTCCACCCGCGCCGCCCGCGAGCGCAACATGGAGCGCGCGTTCGCGCTGTTCCCCCGGCTGGCGGAGCGCAAGGGGCAGCTCGGCGGCACCATGTCCGGCGGCGAGCAGCAGATGCTCGCCATCGCCCGCGGGCTCATGGCCAACCCGAAGCTCCTGCTCCTCGACGAGCCGTCGCTCGGCCTGTCGCCGCTGCTCGTGAAGAACATCTTCGAGATCATCAAGGAGATCAACCGGCAGGGGACGACCATCCTGCTCGTGGAGCAGAACGTCTACCAGTCGCTCCGCATCGCCCACCGCGCCTACGTCATCGAGACGGGCCGGGTGGTACTCTCGGGCACCGGGGCCGAGCTCCTCGACGACCAACACGTCAAGAAGGCCTTCCTGGGGATCTGACACATGGCGAACGGCAAGCTCACCGTCGGCGACTGGATGACGAGGAACCCGCTCACCATCGGGGCGGACGCCTCGGTGATGGAGGCGATCCACACCCTCCGCGAGAGGAACGTGCGGCGCCTCCCGGTGATGAAGGACGGCCGGCTCGTCGGCCTCGTGACCGAGAAGATGCTGCTCGGCTACATGCCGGCCAAGGCGACCACGCTCGACCAGTGGGAGCTGCACTACCTGCTCGCCAAGACGCCGGTCACCCAGGCGATGAACCCGACGCCGCACACGGTGCGCCCCTCCACGCCCCTCGCCGAGGCGGCGCGCCTGCTCCACGATCGGAAGCTGAACGGCGTGATCGTGGTGGACGAGAAGGGCGACCTGGTCGGCATCATGACCACCACCAACGCCCTCGAGGCGTTGATCCATTTCAGCGGGGCGTCCCGCCCCGCCCCGTGAGCGGAGCTCACGGGGCCCCACCCCTGGTCGCGGGGCCCGTGATCGCGCGCGCCCGCCTGCGGCGGGTTCGCGCGCGTTCCCCCGCGGCGCGCCTCCGGCGCGGACGCCGATCGGTCCCCGGGGCTTCTCACCGCGCGAGGAAGCGCACCGCCGCGTAGAGCCCCACCGCGATCGAGACCCCGCGCATCGCCGCGGGAGGGAGCCGCTGCGCCACCCGCGCGCCGAGGAACCCGCCGGCGATGGAGGCGGCCGCCATCAGGGCGGCCTCGGGCCAGCGGACCGCGCCCGCCAGCGCGAACAGCACCGCGGCGACGGCGTTGATGAGGAGCGAGAGCAGCACCTTCAGGGCGTTCGCGTGCTGCATGCTCGAGGGCAGCATGATCCCCATCGCGGCGAGCATGAGGATCCCGATCCCGGCCCCGAAGTAGCCGCCGTAGATCGCGACCAGGAGCTGGGTGACCCAGAGCGCGGCCGGGTGGCTCGCGTGGGCCGAGCCGGCCACGGCGCGGCGGATCGTCCCCTGGAACGCGAGCAGCAGGCAGGCGAAGAGGATGAGCCAGGGGACCACCTGCTCGAACGTCCTCGCCGGGAGGACGAGCAGGAGCACCGCGCCGAGCACGCCGCCGATGAGGGACGGGACCGCGAGGACGAGGGCCCGGCGCCGCTCCTCGCCGATGTGGCTGCGGTACGCGAGCGACGAGGCGAGCTGGCCCGGGAAGAGGGCGACGGTGTTGGTGGCGTTCGCCGCGACGGCGGGGACCCCCGCCGCGACGAGCGCCGGGAAGGTGATGAGCGTTCCGCCGCCGGCGACGGCGTTCACGGCGCCGGCGAGGAAGGCGGCGAGGGCGAGGAGGCTGGCGCCGAGGATGGTCACCTCTGGTGACTACCGCATCCGCGCGCCGGGCGGGAGCCCCTCGCGGGCGGTTGCGCGGAGGGCCAGCTCGCGGGAGATCCGGACCGGGGTCCCCTCCATGCCCGCCACCCGCGACCGAGGCGAGATCATCCACTACGCCGGACGGCACCGGCTCTCGCCGGCGGTGCGCGACGGCGTGCCCGCGCTCGTCGGGCCCGCGGAGACGGAGGGACGCTGCGGCTGGGAGCGGTTCTTCCGGGCGCTCGGCGCGCGCCGGCTCGCGCTCGAGCTGGACGGGGCGGGCGAGGGGCGGCTCGTGCCGGCCTGAGGGGCGGTGCGCCTCCGGGACGGCCCGCGGCCGGGATCGCGCTCAGCGGCCCCGGCGACGTCCTTTCCTGCCGGCCTTCTGCGCCCGCGGGCCGCGCGGCTTCGCCTTCTCCGCGGGCCTCGCCGGGCGCGTGGCCGGGCGCGTCGC
>Ga0209683_10000797_pt1 | contig 12044 bp, 13 predicted proteins | sample DOMMetBare2Fresh_FD_187474 | JGI IMG/M metagenome (GOLD analysis project Ga0209683, IMG submission 187474) | Wetland sediment microbial communities from St. Louis River estuary, USA, under dissolved organic matter induced mercury methylation -... | ecosystem: Environmental > Aquatic >... | reverse complement strand
TGGAATTCTTAAACCTGCTCTCGGTTAAACCGGAGGATATCAAAGATGACGAACCTTTATTTGGAGAAGGCCTGGGCCTGGATTCCATTGACTCCATAGAACTGATCGTTTTACTGGGCAGGGAATACGGCATTGAAATTAAAGACCCCAAGGAAGGCCGCAAGGTTTTAACTGATATCAATACCATGGTCGCTTATATTGAGCAACACCGGACAAAATAAGCGCTTACCGCTGTAGAGATAAAATGATTCTCAGCAGGGCTTATCGAATGCAGGTATGATAAAAAATTTTTTTAAAATTTTACGGCCTGCAACAAAACCAGGCATTTGGTATCATAACTTACAGATTACTCATCCTATAAAAAAATTTCGTTGAGCAGGATATTTGTTACAGGCATGGGCGTAATAAGTGCTATAGGAAATGCTGTGGCCGAAAATCAGCATGCCCTTAAAGCAGGGGTTTGCGGCGTTCATAAAACACTCGACCTGTTTCCCACTAAATACGCCGGCATACTCCCATTTGGCCAGGTAAAATTAAGTACCGGCGACCTGCTGAAAAAATTACAGGTAACAGAACCTGGCGTTACCCGCACAACCCTGCTGGCCATGCATGCCTTTAATGAAGCGGTTGCCGACAGCGGACTTTCTGCTGCTGCTTTACAATCTTTAGATACCGCATTGATCGGTGCCAACACCGTGGGCGGCATGTGTTTAACAGATGAACTGTTCAATGATGCCAACGGAAGATCGGAGGGTTCGGATTACCTGAACTCCTATGACAGTTCATCCATCTGTATGTACCTGCAAAAGCATTTTAAGATGAATGGCATCATTGATTCCATCAATACCGCCTGCTCCTCATCTGCCAATGCCATTATGTATGGAGCCATGCTGATCAACAACGGTTTTGCAAAAAGAGCGATCGTTGGCGGTACCGACAGTCTCGCAAAATTCACCATTAACGGTTTTAATGCACTGCATATTTTAGCCCCGGGCAACTGTACCCCCTTTGATAAAAACAGGCAGGGACTGAACCTTGGAGAGGGAGCCGCATTTTTAATTTTAGAAAATGAAGCAGGTGCTGCCGGTAAACATATCTATGCTGAACTTACGGGATACTGTAATGCCAATGATGCCTTCCATCCTTCCTCCCTATCGGATGAAGGAGACGGTCCGTTCCTGGCCATGAAAGGCGCATTGGATGCTGCAAAACTTAAACCCGGTGACATTGATTTCATTAATGCACACGGCACCGGAACCGAAAATAACGATGAAGTGGAAAGCCGCGCCATGATCCGCCTCTTTGATAAACCTCCGGCCTTTGCTTCCACCAAAGCCAATACCGGGCATACATTGGGCGCATCGGGAGCCATAGAAGCAGTATACAGCATATTGAGCCTGGTGCACCAGGAAGTTTATCGAAACCTGCATTTTACAGAGGCCATACCCGTTACCGGTTTAATACCCGTACCCGCTTATAAAAAAACACCCATACAACATGTGATGAGTAATTCCTTTGGTTTTGGCGGTAATTGTTCTTCACTGGTATTTTCAAAAGTCTGAAACGATGCTGTATATCCATCAAACCTATTGTATAACGCCACAGCAAAACCCGCTGCAGCCCGATATTGACCTGGTTAATGAACCCGTTGATAAAAAACTGACCGTGATTGAACCTGCTTATGAAAATATTCCGCCCGGTATCCTCCGCCGGATGGGCAAAGCATTGAGAATCGGCGTTGGTGCTGCATTGCCGTTGATCAGTCAAACAGACCCGGTAAACGGTATCATTATCGGTTCTGCAAACGCGGGCCTGGATGATTGTGTAAAGTTCTTAAACCAGATCATCCAATACGATGAAGGACAGCTTACGCCGGGCAGTTTTGTACAAAGCACCGGTAACGTTATTGCAGGCCAGATAGGAATGATCACCAAAAACAAAGGGTATAATATCACGCATGTTCACCTGGGACTGGCTTTTGAAAATGCGGTGATAGATGCCATCATGCAATTAAAAGCAAATCCTTCCAACAGTTATTTACTAGGTGGCCTGGATGAGATATCCTCGTTTCATTATAATATTGAAAGACTGGCGGGCGCTTATAAAAAAGAAGACATCTCCAATAAGCAGTTATATGAATCAGGCAGCCCGGGGTGTGTTGTTGGTGAGGGTGCCGCCATGTTTGTGGTGAATAATAAAAGCGACAACGCCATTGCACAACTTGTTGCCATCAAAACTTTACACAGTACAGATGCTGAACTGGTAAAACAACAATTAAAAATATTTTTAGCGGATAACCTGGCGGAAGGATCCGGTATTGACATCCTGCTTTCCGGTGAAAATGGCGACAGCCGCACATTGCCGTTTTATACCGGCTGCGAAACCATGCTGGATCCCGGTACTGCCGTGGTTCGTTTTAAACATATGTGTGGTGAATATGCTACAGCTTCAGCCATCGGACTTTGGTATGCAACGCAGCTATTACAAAAACAGGAAGTACCCAGACAAATGTTTAAAAAGCGTACTGCAAATAACAATTACCGGAATATTCTGCTGTACAATAATTTTAAAGGCCTGCAGCACAGTTTTATTTTAGTTTCGGGGGATTAATGCACCGGCGCAGGTAAATATATTTTGAAGTACTTGGTATAATAAGTAATTTGAATTTAATTAAATGCTGAAAAAAATACCCTTGTTTTTAATCCTGAAAACTTTTCCGGTATGCAGGTAATAAAAAGTATTCAAAACAGGATCTATGAGATCCGTGGGCTACGGGTAATGCTGGATAAGGATTTGGCTGCTTTGTACGAAGTGCCTACAAAATCGCTGAATCTTTCTGTAAAACGAAATATAGAAAGATTTCCTGAGGATTTTATGTTTCAACTTACTAAAGGAGAGTATGAAGTTTTGAAGTTTCAAACTGAAACCTCAGAACCGAAACAAAACCCTTTGAGGTTTCAATTTGAAACCTCAAACCGTGGTGGCACAAGATATATGCCTTACGTATTTACTGAGCAGGGTGTAGCCATGCTTAGTGGTGTAATCAAGTCTAAAAAGGCTATTGAAATGAACATCAATATCATGAGGGCATTTGCTGATATAAGACGTATAATATTGCAGCAATTGAACCAAAATGAAAAGCTGAAAGAAATAACAGACAGGCTAAGTGAACATGATATCCAATTATCACAGATCTATGATGCCATGGAAAACCTGCTGGATGAAAAAGCAGCTCAAAAGAAATGGGAAGACAGGGAAAGGATAGGCTTTAAAAAATAAACGACATGAAAAAAAGCCGGGGTACGCTGTTTTATATTGTAATTGTTGCCGGGCTGGGATTTGCCATATACTGGATCGTTAACCAGGGGCATGCCCTGCAAAGCCCGGAACTGAATGCCCGGCAGGCAGAAGCCGCAAAAAATATTAATGCGGTCGATAATTTTCAGATATTTACGGATTCCTTCAGCAACAATCTTTACGAACCCCTCGCAGTATTGCTGTTGCAGATCATCGTCATCATCGCTTTTGCAAGGCTTTTTGGGTTCCTCTTTAAAAAAATAGGACAGCCAGCCGTTATCGGTGAAATTGTAGCCGGTATCATTTTAGGGCCATCCGTCATCGGGGCCTATTTCCCCCAGGTAACCCATATCCTGTTTCCGCTTGCCTCATTATCAACGCTCAGTTTTATCAGCCAGATCGGGTTGATCCTTTTCATGTTTATCATTGGCATGGAACTGGATCTTAAGGCCATTCACAAGCAGGCTTTCAGTGCTGTGATCATCAGCCATGCCAGTATCATTATACCCTATACGCTGGGCATGGGACTTGCCTATTTTATATACCGCGATTATGCGCCGGCGGGTACCAGTTTTTTATCCTTTGCCCTGTTCATGGGTATCGCCATGAGTATCACTGCATTTCCGGTACTTGCCCGGATACTTAAAGAAAAAGGATTGACCAGGACTAAACTTGGGGCCATGGTACTTACCTGTGCCGCTGCAGATGACCTCACGGCCTGGTGCATACTGGCCGCTGTTATTGCATTGGTAAAGTCCGGGTCTTCCTTCAGTGTTTTATATACTATTGGCCTGGCGGTTATTTATGTTTTTGTCATGTTCAAACTGGTAAGGCCCTGGCTGGAAAAACTAAGCCATATTTATGACAACCAGGAAAAAAAACGTACCCCCATCATTGCATTGCTTTTTGTCATTCTTATTATATCATCTTATATCTCCGCTGTAATTGGCGTTCATGCTTTATTTGGTGCATTTGTTGCCGGGGTCATCATGCCATCCAGTTTCAGTTTTCGTCAAATTGTAATTGATAAAATTGAAGATGTAAGCATCATTTTACTGCTGCCATTATTTTTTGTGATCACCGGTTTAAGAACACAGATAGGTTTAATCAATGAAGGACAACTGTGGATCACATTCGGGTGGATCTTACTGGTAGCCGTTGCCGGAAAATTCGGCGGCAGCGCCCTGGCAGCAAGAATTGTAGGACAAAGCTGGAAAGACAGCCTGTCGATAGGCATATTAATGAACACCCGAGGCCTGATGCAGCTCATTGTTCTGAATATCGGTTACGATTTAGGCATTCTCTCCCCGAAAATATTTGCCATGATGGTTTTGATGGCGCTGGTTACTACTTTTATGACCGGGCCTGCGCTGGATCTGATAAATTGGTTAATGCCGGATAAAAAAATAAACCCTGAAAAAGAAAATGTTTCAGCTGAAGTTACTGACCGGTGAACTGACCTTTAAACTTAAAATGCACCAGTTCATCCTTATAAATTGAGGCAGTTACATTAATTATACCCTTTTCATCAGAAGTGTAATGGATAGTTGTTTGTACCAGGTTGTTTTCTTCAGGATTGATCACTGCCAGGAACTTCATATCAGCAGCCTGTACCAGGTTAGTTGGTTTACCGGTGACCTGTTCCAGTATTTCCTTTACAATCTGCATCATACAAACACCCGGCACAACCGGCTGGCCCGGGAAATGCCCTTCAAATATTTTATGCCCGGCATTAATGACCAGTTCAGCCCATATTTCAGTGGGCGATGATTCTGTATTCCTGATAATAAAAAAATCGTTTAGCAGCATTATCTTTCTATTCGTTTTAAGCCAATAGTAAATTCAAAGGTTTTGTGTGTTATGCCAATGGTATCCGGTATGCCGGCAATATAATTTTTCATAATGGCTTCAACTACTGTTTTTTTGCCGGTTGACCTTTCCATCCTTACCAGTTCTTCACCACTTTGGTTTGTAATATAATAATTAAAGCCCCTGGTTTGCGGAAAAATAAAATAAGTAAGCCCTTCATTGGTGTTTACCGAAGCTTTTGAATACTCCAGCCTGTTCATCAGCACCAGTTCAAAATCATGCTGCAGTGTTTTTATGACAGATCTTTTATTCATCTTCTTAATGATGGAATAAACCTTAAATGTTCCATCAGCGGCAAATTCAAAATCAAAAAAGGTAAAGCCCATCTCGTTACTGAAAACCATCCGGGTACTGCTGTCGGGCATTTTTTTGATCAGCAGCAAACCACTCAAATGATTACCCGCCACTTCAACCGTAGTGTTGTATAAGGCAACTGTAAAAGCAGGTTTAAATTTTTGCAGCAGGTTTATATCCACAGCACTCCCGGTACTTCCGGGATTCTGCATTTGTTTATGAGCCGGTGTACAGCCGGGCAATATCCAGGTTGATGCCAGCAGGCAGCTACTTAATATCAAATAAGGTATCCGGAAGTGCAGCATTCAGTTCTTTATTGGTAAAACGCATGATGGTATTATCACCCGAAAGTTCCAGCATCTGGATACTGGTTACAGAAAAATCTTTTTTGTCGATGATTACATTGATCGATCTGAACAGTTCTTTCATGGCCTTTGTAACCGGGGTGAGTTCAACAAGCGAACTATTCCTGTTCTCAAAGATCATTGTTTTAAAATCGGTGTTGTTGAGCATGGTCCCCTGCATACAGTCAACCATTATTTTATTGATCTGCTGAAACATCTTATTTGACCTGGTGGAAACCCTGCTTTCCTTTTGTCCGTCCTTAATATACACTTTATCCCTGTTCAGTATCATCAGGTATTTAAATGGCTGGTTGTATTCCATCCGCACCCGGCTGTCTTTTTTAAACCAGAAATTTCCCCTGGAAGTTATTTTTTCTGAAAGCATACTCAGGTTCTTATCCTGTGTGAAATCAGCCTTTACCGATGTGGTTTTTTGAGAAGCCGCAGTAAAGGTTGTCTTAAATTTAGCCATGTCGTTAACCGGGCTGTATCCAGGGTATTGTGCCTCTGACATGAGACCGGAAGCCAGGAACAGTATTACAAGTATGATTTTATGCATAAGCCTGCAAAGCTAACAATTTATCCAACGGAACAACCTCGTAGCCTCTTTTTTTAACTTCTTTGATAAACGCCGGTAAAACCTGCAGGGTGGTTTTACTGGTATCATGAAAAAGAAAAACGGCACCGGGCCGTATACCTGCTATGATCTTAGCCAGTAATCTGGTTTCATCCTTTATTACCGTATCCATTGACCTTACACTCCAGCCAACAGGAGTATACCCGCCATTGATGATCGCTTTTTTTACATTGGGATTGGTTACGCCATAGGGTGGCCTGAACAGTTTTGGTGTAAATCCCGTTACCCTTTCCATCTCCCTGTCCATATGTGCCAGGTCATCCTGCATTTTCCGGGCTCCATACATATCAAACCAAAAATGGTGCGAATAACTGTGGTTCCCGATGATATGCCCTTCGCTGTTGATTTGTTTGAGTATTTCCTCATTACCGGCAATGCGGTTACCAATACAAAAAAAAGCAGCTTTAACCTGCTCGTTTTTCAAAATAGCTAATATCTCCCTTGTGTAACTGATTACAGGTCCGTCATCAAAACTGATGGCGATCTCTTTTTTTTCCGTATCTGCCTTGCAGGTAATTTTAATAAAAAAACCTGAGCCCACATCATAACAGCCCCAAAAGACAATTAAGGACCAGGCAATAAACAAAAGCAGGTAGCTGTATAAAGGCAGGCTGTATTGTATATGTACTGTAACTAAAACAGCAAGCAGTACAATAAAAAAGATATTTGTGTTGCGGAAGTTTAACATGCCGAGAGCAAAGATAAAGAATGATGTATGCCCAGGTAATGGTTATAAATTAATATGCTTTTAACCTTGCCGTTTGCTGTACCACCAGCATTCAATGCTGCAGGTACAGTGCCCTGTTTAAGGATATTAGCCCCCAGCCACATGGCAAAACCCGTTGCCGTTGGATATTCTCCGCACAGGTATTTATAGTTGATGATTTTTTTATTGCAGAAAACTGTTTCAGCCAGTTGTTCATAAACCGCATCCCCGGCAACATTCCCGTTTTTACCGGCGATGATCAAATCAATTTGATCTATACTTAGTGAATGCCTGTCTAAAAAAGATTTGACCTGTTTTTCAATTGCTTCAATCCCCCCGGGTTTGTAAAAGGTATGCAGTCCATCCAGTTTTGCATAATCGGTCGGCGATGGCTCAGCAGCCAGTAAAAAAAATGCTGCCCCTTCGCCGGCGATGGTTCCTTTTGTTTTAGCAGTGTATAAATCCAGGTTTGATACCGGCCCCTGTTTGTAGAGGCCAAGCCGGTTTAAAATGGCATGACTGGTATTGGTGATCTCGTCAATTGCGCCGACCAGCACATTTGAAGCTTCTTTTTCTTTAAGCAGCAGCATCCCGTCAAGCAAGGCACTTTCAAAAGAAAAACCCCGGTGAACAAATGCGTTGTTGTAATTATTACATTGCAGCAGCAAACCTATCTGGGCGCCAATGGTATTGTGGGTTGACTGTATAAAGGCAGTTGGTGTAAGCAGCTCTTCATTAAATTCAACGAGCTTGGTTAAAAATGAACTGGTATCTTCCAAACAGCCATAGGCAGTTCCGGTAACAATGGCATCCGGTGATTTAACGCCCGCTTCCTGTAAACATTCCATGGCTGCGGCCACACCCAAACGTATGATACGGCTCATGCGCCTGATCTGTTTGGGATCAATAAAATCCCTGTAATCAGGTTCAATACAGGCAAGCCGGTTACCGGTATAAGCAACAACATCAGCCAATGGCTGGTGACCAAAGGTTTTTTGCGGAGAGATATTGCCTGTTGCCCTGATGTACATTTTTATATTTAAAGTTTTTTTGTTTGTAGCAGATTGTTAACCGCTGCTCCGCTGCGTTCTCAGCGTAAAAATTCCACGCAGAGAACGCAGGGTTTGTGAATGTTTCTCAAAAAATAATTTCTCTCGAAACCCGCAGCGGTTGCCGAGAAAGACATTTAATTATTCCACTTTCGAAAAAATTAATGATGAACAGTTGCCGCCAAAACCAAAGGAATTGGAAAGCACATGTTTCACTTCAATATTTTTAAGCAATACCCTTTCCGGTATAAAGGGCAGGTCAGTCATAGGTGTTTGCAAACGCAGGTTAGGAAAAATAATGCCGTGCTGCAATGCCAAAACAGAAAACACCGCTTCTATACCACCACTTGCACCCAGCGTATGGCCGGTAAATGTTTTGGTAGAACTCATTTTTGGGTAATGCGGACCGAACAGCCTTTTGATCGCCGTTCCTTCTGCAATGTCATTGTTTTGAGTACCGGTACCATGCAGGTTGATGTAATCAATGTCTGATGGCTGTAACCCGCTTTTTTTAAGTGCGCCGCTCATGGCCAGGTAAGATCCTGTTCCATCGGGTGATGAGGCTGTCTGGTGATAGGCGTCATTGGCATTACAATAGCCGCTTAAGATAATTCCGGGCTTATCTTTTAATGTAGCAGCAACTTTACCAGATACCAATACAACATAACCGGCGCCTTCACCAAGATTGAGCCCCCGGCGGTTTTCATCAAAAGGCTGACAAAACTGTTCGTCCACGATCATCAGGGTATTAAAACCATTGAGTGTGAATTTTGTCAGCGAATCTGTGCCGCCGGCAACCACCACATCGAGTATATTGTTTTTGATGAGCCTGGCCCCAAAAAACAGGGCATTGGCAGAAGAGGAACAGGCGGTACTGATGGTGGTAATATAATCTTTGATACCGAGCGCATCAGCAACCAGTTCTGTAACACTTCCGCATTCGTGATCGATCACGTTGCGAAGGCGCCCTTTTTGATCATCGGCTGCAAACGCGGTAAAAAAATTTTCGGTCTTATCCATTCCCCCAACCGAATTGGCAGAAATAAAACCGCACCGGAGTTCAGTGATATTTTCAATGCCTGCAGCAGCAACTGCTTCTTTTGCAGCAACCAAACTTAATAAAGCGGTACGGCTTTTAATATTGGATAAACCGGCAAGCCCGGCCAGTTCTTCATTGCTCAATTTAACTTCGGCAACGGGCAGCCTGTGGCGGTGTACAGAATCCAGGTAGCGCATTTGATCCATGCCGGCCCTGCCGTTTTCCAATGCATCCAGGCATTGGGCTACATTATTGCCTATGGCTGATATGATGCCGGCACCGGCAATAAAAACGGATTCATTTGTATTATACATGCTGGGCCTGGTGTGCAGTTATGTATTCAGCCATGGTCCTTACCGTTTTAAAAACCTTTGGGCCGTCTTCTGCGTTGGATAATTTGATCTTATACTGCTGCTGCAATAAAACGATCAATTCCAGTGCATCTATTGAATCCAGGCCAAGGCCATCAGCAAACAGGGGCAGGTCATCACCGATATCTTCGGGTTTGGTATCCTGCAAATTCAACTGTGCGATGATCTGTGATTTCAGATCCGATATTAATTTATCCATTTTTACTTTCCATTTAACCCGCCTTCGACATGCTCAGGCTGACAGCGTTAACTGATATATCTTATTTAGATTTTCTTTTGTAAAAATAACTGAATTGCCGCTTTTATTTTTCTCAATTAAAAATAAACTTGCCCGGTAATGATCATTAAGTACATCAACCCAGCCACAGATACAGCACTGCAATATATTATTATTAACCAGGTTGTTTACATATTGTTCAATAAACCCGGTATCAAATGCATCAGCAATGAAAAAGGCATTTTCTCCTTTAAAATGATGCCTGATGGAAATTTCGCCAATTACAATATTGGGTAATGTGTATACAAACTGGGCCGGACTGGCCATGGTTTTTGTTGTTTCATAGTATTTAATATCCGTATCAAGGCTGGAATTGGCATTTGACAGCACGATTCCAATGTCTTCCGGTTTATAGCCGGTTTTATCAAAATTGCCGTTGAGCAGAACCTCGTTGGCCAGCCACCCCAACCTGCAAAGGTTATCCATCTTAAAGAATTTGGGATACTGCAGTTCAAAATAACGGTAAGCCGCGATCAAAAATTCGGGCAATAGGGTATCTTTTAGTTCAAACACCGGCTGCCCATTTTTGTAAACAATATTATTGCTGATCACACAGCTTGCAGTAATATGATTTTCTGTTTTCAATACCTGTTTATAGCGTCTTATTAAAATGTATCCGGCAATTTTATTTATTATGTATTCATTGTATCTCTGATCCTGATAAGTTTAGCGAGTTTAGGTATGGCTCTATGGTGGTCTTTTACATAAGGATTATTGGTATCCCATACATATCCTGCCAGCACGGAACAGATCATGTCCTGGATTTCCTTAACCGGGTCGTCAGCAAAGAAAATGGTATCCAGCGTGCCGTCATACCAGGCCATGACATAGGTACGGAATGTATCAACCCCCTGCATCATGGGTTGGGTATAATCAACATCCCAATCCACGGGTTGGCCATGGAGTTTTTTAATGACCAGGTGGGCAGCCAGCTGGCTTGAAACCGTGGCCAGCGTTACGCCTGAAGAAAAAACAGGATCCAGGAATTCCGTTACATTGCCGGTTAACACAAATCCATCGCCATAAAACCTGGTGGTACTTACCGAATAGGATTCCAAAACCCTGGGCTCAAAAACAAATTCCACGTCTTTCATTCTTTCTTTGAGGTAGGGTTCTGATGCAATGAGGTCCCGCAGCTGCTGTTCTGTATTCCCGCATTCGGTTGCTTTAAAAAAATCCGGTTCACCAACAAAACCAAGTGACGTATTCCCGTCTGAAAATGGTATCACCCAAATCCAGATCCCCTTTTGATGAACGATGATGGTGATGCGGTTTGGTTCACCATCCAGGCTTCTTTTGGTATCCACTACGTGGGTAAACAAAGCTTTCCTTGGTGGCAGGTTAGATGGCTTATCCATGTTGAACAGGCGTGGTATCACCCTGCCGTAGCCGCTCCCGTCAACAATGAACCTTGCAGCTATCTGTGATGGGTTACCGTTACTGTCTTCAACGGTTGTAACAGAATCAGAACCATTGAATACGATACCGGTTACGGTTGATTCATAACTTACCGGGATGCCCATGGTTTCACAGGTATCTGCGAGGGTTTTATCAAATTCGCCCCTGGGCACCTGCCAGGTCCAGCTCCAGCCCGGTGTGAACTGTTCAGCAAAAAGAAAATCACAGACCTTTCCGTTCTTTACAAACTTGGCGCCGAATTTTTCCTGGAATCCCTTTGCCTTAACCGCCTCTAAAAACCCTGCTTCTTCCAGTGCTTCCATACAGCGGGGCAGGAGGCTTTCTCCAATGACGAATCTTGGAAATTTCATCTTCTCCACGATCCTTACTGAAAAGCCTGCCTTTTTAATGATAGCGGCAGCAACGGTTCCTGAAGGGCCCGCCCCGATCACCAAAACATCTACCTTTTCTGTTTTCATGAGATGTTAATTTCGTTTTTTGCATTTTAAAAGTGTTTGGCTTAATGCAATATGATCCGTTTGTTCTGCAATGGTAAAGCCCGCTTCTTCAATACAGCTTTTGAATACCGCGGCACTGTACATCTGGCTGTTCCCATTTGCCAGCACTGTAAAGTACAAAGATGTTTGCTGTAAACAGAATGCTGCGATATCATATTTTTGCCGGTCCCAAAAAGGTTCCATTATGATCACCTGCCCGTTTTCGTCCAGGGCATCATAACAGTTCTTTAAAATGGAAATGATCT
>Ga0209683_10000796_pt1 | contig 12059 bp, 7 predicted proteins | sample DOMMetBare2Fresh_FD_187474 | JGI IMG/M metagenome (GOLD analysis project Ga0209683, IMG submission 187474) | Wetland sediment microbial communities from St. Louis River estuary, USA, under dissolved organic matter induced mercury methylation -... | ecosystem: Environmental > Aquatic > Freshwater... | reverse complement strand
TGCTGGAACGATCTACCGGACCCGGCCATGAGCAGGCGTTCACGCGCTCGTAACCCGACGTTGGCTATGACCGGTCTCGAGGTACAGCTGACACCGCGTGACGTGGTGCGCCCCGTGCAGCAATCCCCGAAGCTGACTTTCAGCGAATGGCAAACCTTCTGCAGCGAAAGTCCTCTACAACGTCAGCTCGTCAGGTCGTCGAACTGGCGGAACCGACCCACCCAGTCACTCGCTGATGCGCGAAGCGGTCGCTTGAAATTGCGGAAGCCGACCTTCAAGGCAAGACACTGACCGGAGATGAGTGGGCTTGCCGTCATTGCGGAGCCCGTCATCGGCGGATACATCAACGATGCCTACAGGCGGCGCAGTTGGGTCAAGTACACCAGCCAAAATAGGTCGCGTCGAGTGCGTCGATGCCGTCGAGCAACGTTAGCCTGTTGCCGCCGGCCATCGAGAAACAGCGAGCACAGCGTAAGGTCGGTGGCCACCGTCTGTTTGATGGCGCGGCCTCACCCAATCGGCGACTGTCGAAAAAATTTACACTTTTCAGAGCAGCGTTGGCCACCTGTCAAGCACCAAGCACCTGATTTGCGAGAGGATTCTTCCCGCTGCGGGATGGCTTTGAAAGTTGACCTGGGTCAGTTTGCCTACTGGTTTCCTTAACCAGTCGGCGAGAAGCGCGCGCATCTCCCGCCTATCCATTGATTGTTCATGGTTATCAGGTTCTGAGCCGAAGCTGCGCCGGGTCAATTTCTTGTCGCGGATTGATTGACTAATCGGCGAGTTCGGTTCCGTCGCTAATAAGCGCCCTATTGGCGCCCGCACTGTAGGCCCCGACAGGACCGCTCGGGAGCGTCGGGCCTCTTTACACATCGTACTACTGCAGCTGGTAAACAGAAGACTAAGTGCTTGTACTGCAAGTTGCTTTCGGCTTTGGCACGGATCCTGCGGTTATGACCCCAAAGAGAGAGCAAAGGACATGGAAATTCGGTAGGGGAATCCGGGGGCGACGAGATGCAGTTCCGGTCGTCAAGTTCAACAAACGCATTCGGAAATCACATGAGAAAGCTCACTATCGCGTTAGCGTTTGCGGCGCGTGCGACGTTTGTCGCAGCCTTGGCGTCATCCGGTGTATGCGTCCAGCCAGCATGGGCCGGGGTCGTCTATAGCTTCGTCGGTCAGGTGAACTATGTGCCAACCGCGTTGTTGGGTGGAGGCATCGCGGTGGGAAACGATGTCAACATCAGCTTCACCCTGGGGCCGAGCGTTTCCGATACAGACCCGGCGTCAAGCGTGGGCAGATGGACTGGCGCCATCGCGTCGTGGCAGATGACGATCGGGCCCTTCTCGCTCTCGGGTGCGGGGGGAGACGTATACGTTTGCGACTCCCCAATCCCTGGGCAGCTAAATTGCGGGTCCAACATCAGCTACCCGTTCTTCAATGACCCGAATCAGGTCGGCAAGGACATAGTGCGATTCGTCGGCATGAACTTGACGTCGGCCCCGCTCGTGATCAACGGGATCACCCAGACTTGTGGGGGTAATTCTTCTGCGCAATGCGCCAACGCCAATGCCTTGAACGATTCCGCCCTTGCCCTCGCAGGGACCGCGATTCCGGAGATCCTCGACCCGTCGCTATTCAATTCAAGCGCCAACAACGGGCGGATACCCTTTGGCACCGATTACATTGGGTACTCAGTCGCGGTGGTGCCCGAACCGACCACGCTTGTGCTTCTCGGCCTCGGCCTCGCCGGTCTAGCAGCCTCGCGTCGGCGCAAGCAGTAAACGTCGGCCAGCCTACGACAGCCCCGCTCTTCGGCGGGTTTTCATTCGTGCGGCGCTATCCGTCGTCGCTACCCCGCTCACGCATTCAGTTCGTGTTCAGTTGAATGCCCGGTTACCGGAGAATTTGCTCGTGCCCCCTGTATACCCGCATGTGGTCGGTCGTGTGAGTTCGCGACCAAGCCCGTAAACCGTCGTTTGCGGCGAGAGGCTGTTTTCCACAACGCGCCTTCTGAGAACGTGCAGAAGCGCAGCTATTTCTATTCAGCGCTCATCGGCGACGCGAACGACCGGTGTGCGCTGCGTTGCAGCCGGTGAAGACATGCATGGAGCGGGCTTGAGGCTGGCCGCACGCGGCCAGGAGCGGGGCTTCACGCGCTCGTAACGCGACGTTCGGAATGACCGGTAGCAGGGTTGAGCAGTAAGAGCCGAACGTCACGCATGCGCTGATGAAATCCCACAAGCGGCCCTTCAAAGACTCGAAACACAATCCGGGGCGGAGAGCTACTCGAGCGTCAGCTCGTCAGCACATCGAACAGGGGCAACCGACCCATTGCGCGCGCTCGCCGAAAGCCGCCCTCAAAACTTGAGGCTCTTTGCCCGTCGCTACCGCCGGTCCTCGGACGACGGCTTGCGAGAATTCCGGATTGAGTGCACGGCGTCGTGCAATGTCAGCTCCGCTTTGGCGGACATATTTGTTTGCCGAAGCCGCATCGGCAGCACAAAGCACGACCGTGAGAATGCGGCGGGGGTCGGGGCTCCCGCCGGTGATCGCTGATGAACAATCCTGGAGTCGCAGCGCGTGACGTTGACCTACTTCAGCCTGATACGTTCCGACGTCGGCACTCGCCGCAGAGGTCATTTGGTCAAGCCGAAAGTTGCCGTCAGAAATTCCTTCACGGCGGCCGTGGTCGCAGCTGCGGCCGCCTCGTTGTAGAGAAGCGTCCCGCCCTTGACGTTGCAGGAAACGGCGGGATCGTAGGGTTTGCCACTTGCAGTGTCCACGAGTTGGCCCCGCTCGCCTTCCGCCAGGGAGCAATTGACGCCCGTGCGGGCCTGCGGGAGCTTCATAGGCTCCTTGATGTAGAACCAATCGAAGCCGTGCTGCGCGCCCGCGTATTCGGTGAGTGTCACGTCCGCGCCGGCCTGCTTGAGGCGCGCGACATACGCGCGGCAGGGGGCGACTAATTCGATGTCGTCTGCCGTCCCATGGAACATGCGGATCGGCTTGCCAGTGACCTTTGTGTCATCGCGATACGTCACCGCGCAATTCCCGTACAAGCCGATGTGGGCGGCAAACTGAACATTCGCCGGCCCGTACGCCCTCCAAAAGCGCTCATTGCTCGCATAGATCGCTACGAGCCCGCCCATCGAGAAGCCCATCACGGCGATGCGGTTGGGATCGATCCGCGGATGCTGCGCGAGCAGGCCCAGGGCGCGGTACGCATCCACGATCAGCCACAGGAACGTCTCGTTCGAGGGGTCCGGGGGAAGCCCGGCGATGCCTCGGCCAGAGAAGCTGTCGACAATGAACGTCGCCACCCCGAGACTGTTGAGATCCTGCGCCCATCGCTCGACGCCTGCGTTGATGCCGCCTGACGCGTGCATGAGGACGACCGCGGGCAGCTTGTCGGTTCCGGGCCGCGGGATTCGTAACTCACCCGCGAGGACCGCCGGCTTGCCTACCTCTCCGCGGAGAAATGCATCACTCGTCAGCGTCATCGATTCAAACGGGCGCACCTCGATTCGCACTTGGGCCCGACTCCAGCTTGCGAAGCCCGCGAGCATGAAGAGCGTCAGCACGGCGATTACTCGATAAGTCCAAGCTTCGACTTGCGTGTGTGGTGTCATCGCGTGCCTCCAACCAGTAATGTTCATTCGCAAAGTGGACAGAGCGCGGCGGCGCTCGAAGCGCGGTAGACAGCTTCCTTGCCTCCGTGTAACCGCTCATGCGCGACGCGACCTGATAACGCAGTGTGCGTGCCCCAAAAATTGGGCGTTTGACCCCCCGCAGCATGCTTGCCGGTCATGACGACCGGCTATCGCATTTTGCAAGGGTCTCGATCGGCCTTTGGCACCAATATCGCTTGTCTCAAGCAGCCAAGGACAAATGCGTTGCCAGGCAACTCGGCGATTCTCTTGAGCCCTTGTGAGAGACTGAGCGCCAAGCGTCAACTGTGGCGTGATCCCGACCCGGTTCCGCAGCGGTCAATGCGCGGTCACGACGTGCCAGTTGCCACGGGTCAAACGCCTCTTCTTCCTCGCGCGTAGAAAAGACCTTCTTGGTGCTGCACTATTCGTCGACGGGCTTTGCCCTTAGGAGAAGGTTATGTTGAACAAGAGAAGTGCAACGCTTCGTCTTGCGGTCGGTGCTGTGGTTGCGGCTTCCACGTTCGCTGGACTTGGCGTCGCCTCAGCGCAGACGGCACCTCGCTCATTCGTTGCATCACCCGAAATATTCAAAGTGATCGCACAGAATGACCAATTCGTCCTTGTCGAAGCCGTCTTTAAGCCCGGGCAACAAAGTGAGTTCTTCTCGGCTCCCGACAGGCTGCAGTATTACCTGACAGACTGCACGATTAGATCAACATGGAAGGGCGGTGCGGGGCTGGATAATCCAACCCGCCCAGCGGGCTGGTCGAAAAGCTTCACAGCCGAAGAATACGTTTCGACCAAGAACATTGGCACCTCGGAGTGCAGGTATCTAACGTTCATGCCGAAATAGGGGCCGCAATTTGGTCGTGGATGATTGTCCACAGATAGTTCAACGAGCAGGAGCGCTTGCGCCAGAATGCTGGCTGGGGAACTTCCTTGGGCAGCAGCGACTAGGGTCGTGAGCGAACGGTCGCAATTTCGTCCCCGTCGCCGATAGGCATTCACCAACGTCGGCTTCCCCGAATTCTCCTGTTCTCGATGAATTCGGCGAACGGCTGCTTACCTAGTTCAACCAGTCACTCGACTAGAAAATCGTCTCGGACCGGTTTGGGTCGACTCCCGCCCGTCGCGGCGACACGAGTTAAGAGGCTATTCGATCACGCAAGTAAAGTTGCCGACGCGGCCGATCGCTCTTCCAACGGTCCGGCGGGGCACTGTGCTCGCTGCGTGGCAGGATTCGCCAGCCGCTTCAACGACGAGTCGCCCGTACCGCCCATTGGGGAAAAGGTTGCAACGCCCGGGGTCGCGGCATCATCATGCGGCTCCCCTGATTCCCGCGCGTCTGGCGACCTTGAACCTGATGTCGGCGCGCGAACCAATGACGAGGAGTAAGCGCCATGACCGCATTTAACGTCGTGCGATTCCGGATCAAGCCCGGACGCGAAGCGGAGTTCATCGCCGCGCACCGCAAGGGCCATCGCGACTACGTCGGCTTCAAGCGATTCTCGCTGATGAAGACGGGTGACCGGACCTACTGCGTCATTGGCGAATGGGACAGCCAACAAAGTCTCGTCGCGGCGCGGCCAAAGATGATCGCGATGCTCGACACGTTCCGCGACACCCTCGAAGACCTGGGTGGCGGTCTCGGCGTGACCGATCCGGTGTCGGGCGAGGTCGTCCTTGAATTGTAGGTAGCCGTCACGCCGCGCCGATCGCGCTCAGAAGTCGACGCGATCGCGCAGCGCGTGCGCGGCATCGATTCCGTTGGGCGCTTGAGCGAGCCGACCCGGCGCAAGAGACCGGTCATGAACTTTCAATCGCGGCTTCACTGCGCGTCGTGGCGGGTTTCTTCCTGAAGCCGCGCTTCACGACGACGAAGAACAGCGGCACAAAGAGAAGCCCAAGGAACGTCGCCGCGATCATGCCGCCGAGCACGCCGGTGCCGATGGCGTTCTGGCTGCCCGAGCCCGCGCCGGTGGCGAGCGCGAGCGGCAACACGCCGCAGCCAAAGGCGAGCGACGTCATCAGGATCGGACGCAGCCTCAGGCGTGCGGCCTCGAGGGTGGCCGGAACCAGATCGACGCCAACCGCCATCTGCCCCAGCGCGAACTGAATGATCAGGATCGCGTTCTTCGCCGACAGGCCAATGGTCGTCAGCAGCCCGACCTGGAAGTACACATCGTTCGCCAGTCCGCGGCCGGTGGCCGCGAGCAGCGCCCCCAGCACGCCGATCGGCACAACGAGCAGCACGGCAAACGGAATCGACCAGCTCTCGTACAGCGCCGCAAGACACAGGAACACCACGAGTACCGACAGTGCGTACAGCAGCGGCGCCTGCGCGCCCGACAGACGCTCCTCGAAGGAAAGGCCAGTCCACGCGACCCCGAAGCCCGGCGGCAGCTGCGCGACGAGCCGTTCCATCGTTGCCATCGCCTCACCGGAACTATGGCCGGGCGCGGCCTGGCCCTGTATCTGCACGGCGGAGGCGCCGTTGAAGCGCTCCAGTCGCGGCGACCCGAACGTCCACTTGCCCCGCGCAAACATTGAAAACGGCACCATCTCTCCCTTCGCATTGCGCACGTACCACTTGTCCAGATCCTCGGGGACCATGCGGAATGGCGCGTCGGCCTGCATGTAGACCTTCTTTACACGGCCCTTGTCGATGAAGTCGTTGACGTAGGCACTGCCCCATGCCGCCGAAAGCGTCGCGTTGATATCGGCGACCGAGAGCCCGAGCGCCCCGGCGCGCGCGGTGTCGATGTCGACGTTGAACTGCGGCGTGTCCTCCTGGCCGTTCGGCCGTACCGCTGTCAGGGCCGGTTCCTTCGCCGCGAGCCCGAGAAGTTGGTTGCGCGCAGCCATCAGCGCCTCGTGGCCCGCGCCCGCCCGGTCCTGCAGATACATGTCAAAGCCGTTGGCGACACCGAGTTCCAGCACTGCCGGTGGCGCGAAGGCGAACGCGAGCGCGTCGCGCAGCTTGGAGAACGCCGTCATCGCACGTCGTGCCACGGCCTGCACGCTGTTCTGCGCGCCGGGCCGCTCCTTCCAGTCCCTCATGCGGACGAATCCGATGCCGGCGTTCTGCCCGCTGCCGGAGAACGAGAAGCCCGCCACCGTGAAGAGCGACTGCACGGCACCCTTCTCGTCCTCGAGGAAGTGACGCTCGATCTCGCGCAGCACCGCCAGCGTGCGCTCCTGTGTCGCGCCCGCGGGCAGCAGCACCTGCGTGAAGAGGATGCCCTGGTCTTCGTCCGGCAGGAACGACGTCGGCAAGCGAATCGCGAGGAATACCCCCAGCGTCACCATCGCCACGAATGCCACGAGCCAGCGGCCGCTTGAAGCAAGCATGCGTGCCACCGTGCTCTGGAAGTTGGATCGACCGCTGTCAAAAGCGCGGTTGAAGCGCCCGAAGAATCCGGTGGTTGCGCCGTGCGAGCCTTTCTGAACGGGCTTCAACAGCGTGGCGCACAGCGCCGGCGAAAGGATGAGCGCGACCGTGATCGACAGCAGCATCGATGCGGCCAGCGTCAGGGAGAACTGCCGGTAGATGACGCCGGTGGAGCCACCGAAGAGCGCCATCGGGATGAACACGGACGCGAGCACGAGTGCGATTCCCACCAGCGCGCCGGTGATCTGGTCCATCGATTTCTTGGTCGCCTCCTTGGGCGAGAGGCCCTCCTCGCTCATCACGCGCTCGACGTTCTCGACCACGACGATGGCGTCGTCGACGAGCAGGCCGATCGCCAGCACGAGACCGAACATGGTCAGCACGTTGATCGAAAAGCCGAACGCCGACATCACGCCGAAGGCGCCGAGCAGCACCACCGGCACGGCGATGGACGGGATCAGCGTGGCCCGCAGGTTCTGCAGGAACAGGTACATCACCAGGAACACCAGCACGAACGCCTCGAGCAGGGTCTTGACCACCTCCTCGATCGATAGACGGATGAACGGCGTGGTGTCGTAGGCGACCACAGCCTTCATGCCTTGCGGGAAGAAGCGGGACAGTTCGTTGACCTTTGCCTTGACCGCATCGCCCGTATCAAGCGCGTTGGCGCCGGTGGCCAGGCGTACCGCGACGCCGGATGAGGGCCGGCCGTTATAGAAGGAGACCGTGCCGTAGTTCTCTCCACCCAGCTCGACACGGGCCACGTCACGCAAATACACCGTGGCGCCGCTCTCGGCCGTACGCAGCACGATGGCCTCGAACTGTTCCGGCGTCTGCAGCCGGCTTTGCGCGGTGATCGTGGCATTCAGTTGCTGGCCGCGCACAGCAGGAAGCCCACCGAGCTGCCCCGCCGAGATCTGCGCGTTCTGCGCGCGGACCGCAGAGGCGACATCGGCCGGCGTGAGTTTGTAGTTGATGAGCTTGTTCGGGTCGAGCCAGATGCGCATTGCGTATTGCGAGCCGAAGACTGTGATCTCGCCCACGCCCGGCACACGGCTCAGTGGGTCCTGCACGTTGGCGGCCACGTAGTCCGAGATATCAGTGCGCGTCATCGAGCCGTCTTCGGAGACGAAGCCGATGACCATGATGAAGTTGCGCACCGACTTGGTGACGGTCACGCCCTGCTGCTGCACTTCCTGCGGCAGCAGCACCTCGGCGAGCTTCAGCTTGTTCTGTACCTGCACCTGGGCGATGTCCGGATTCGTGCCGGCTTCGAAGGTCAGGGTGATGGTCGCGGAACCGGCGCTGTCGCTGGCCGAGGCGATGTAGCGCAGGCCGTCGAGGCCGGACATGCGCTGCTCGATGATCTGCGTGACCGTGTCCTCGAGCGTCTTGGCCGATGCGCCGGGATACGAGGCAGTGATGGTGATCGTCGGCGGTGCAATGCTCGGATACTGTGCGATCGGGAGGCGAAAGATCGACAGCAGGCCGGCCAGCATGATGACGAGCGCGATCACCCAGGCAAAGATGGGTCGTTCAATGAAGAAGTGCGACATCGTGTCGTCCTGAAGGGATCGGTGGATTCGATCAGGACTTCGGCGACCCGCCGGCCGGCGATGCGGGCGCGGACGGTTTGTCAGTCGTCTGCGGAGTTGATGCGCCCGTCGCGGCCGGAGCACCCGCGGCATTGGGATCACCGCGTTCAACGGCCTGCACCATGGCACCGGGACGTGCACGCTGCAGGCCATCGACGATCACCCGGTCGCCCGGTTTCAGGCCAGCATCGATGAGCCATTCATTACCGAGCGTGCGCGCGACCTGCAGCGTGCGCGATTCCACCTTGCCGTCCGGGCCAACGACCAGCGCGACGGCCGCGCCCTTGGTGTCGCGCGTCACCGCCTGCTGCGGCACGACGATCGCGCCTTCGCGCACGCCTTCCTCGATGACCGCGCGCACATACATGCCAGGCAGCAGCTCGCCGCGCGGGTTCGGGAACAGCGCGCGCAGCGTGATCGCGCCCGTACCCGGATCGACAGTGACATCGGAGAACTGGAGCGCGCCTTCCTGCGCGTATGCCGTGCCATCCTCGAACTGCAGGGTCACGCGCGCGGCCTTGTCTGCGATTTTCTTCAGTTCGCCCTTCGCCAGCGCACGCTGCAGGCGCAGCACTTCAGTGCTCGATTGCGTGACGTCGACATAGATCGGGTCCAGTTGCTGGATGGTGGCGAGCGCCGCCTGCTGGTTGGCGGTGACGAGTGCGCCGGGGGTGACGGCCGACCTGCCGATGCGCCCGGAGATCGGCGCCAGGACCTTTGTGTAGCCAAGATTGATGCGCGCGGTGTCAGCGGCGGCTTTTGACACCGCGACGTCAGCTTCGGTCTGGCGCAGCGTCTCCACGGCCTCGTCGTAGCTTTGCTGGGTCACGAACTTGATCGCCACCAGCTCCTTGTTCCGCTCGGCCTTCAGGCGCGCAATCTGCATGGATGCTTCGGCCTTGGCCACGGCCGCCTGGGCGCTTTCGTAGGCAGCCCGGTACGTCGCGGCATCGATCTGGTACAGCATGGTTCCCGCCTTCACTTCAGCGCCTTCGTGGAAGCTGCGCGACTGGATGATCCCGGTCACCTGAGGCCGCACTTCGGCAATCATGGCCGGCGCTGTCCTGCCTGGCAGCACGGTTTTGATCGCGACCTGGCGCGGTTGCACCGTCAGCACGCCGACCTGCGGCGCCGCTTGCGAGGCCACTTGCGGCGCACCGGAGGGACCGCAGCCGGCAAGTCCAGCGACCGCGGCGAGAACTACGCTTGCGCAGATCCTGAGCGCGAAGATTCTGGACATCAGACCATCCTGTCAAAGCGTCGGTACATCAGACCATTCAGTCGGCCGAGGATCGATGGCTTCGGCGCAGGTCGCAACAGCGCGTGCCATGGCGCCAGAGCCTGGATTCTGAACATTGAAGTTCGGTTCACCGCGCCCGGCCGCATGCAAGAAGAAGCCTGCAGGGCACGGGGGAGCTGACGGCGATTTGTACCACGGTGGTTGCGGGAAGTCGCTCGTTTAGACCGCGATTTCCGGCGCGCAGGGCTTGAGCGATTCAAGCTGCTGGCGCGTGCAAAGGCGACCCGGCGGAATACCGAGTTCGGCGGCTGCATGACCAGAGTCGGCCGGCGCCGCGATTCGGGTAAAGTCTGCGCCGACGCAGTTCCCTCCCATCAACACGGAAATCCCCATGCAAGTCTTCAATTTCAGCGCCGGCCCGGCGGTGCTGCCCAAGGAAGTTCTGAAGCGCGCGGCCGAAGAGATGCTCGACTGGCACGGCAGCGGCATGTCGGTGATGGAAATGAGCCATCGCGGCAAGGAGTTCATCTCGATCGCCGCCAAGGCCGAAGCCGACCTGCGCACGCTGCTCGCCATCCCGTCCGACTACGCGGTGCTGTTCCTGCAGGGCGGCGCGATCGGCGAGTTCGCGATCGTGCCGATGAACCTCGTCGGTGACAGAAAAGTGATCGACTTCGTCAATACGGGCGAATGGTCGAAGAAGTCGATCAAGGAAGCGAAGAAGTACGCGCGGGTGAATGTCGCCGCCAGCGCCGAGGACAGGAACTTCACCTACGTGCCGGCGCGTGAGACGTGGAAGCTCACGCCGGACGCAGCCTATGTGCACGTGTGCACCAACGAGACCATTGGTGGTGTCGAGTACCAGTGGACGCCCGACACTGGGACCGTGCCGCTGGTGGCGGACATGTCTTCGCACATCCTGTCGCGCGTGATCGACGTGTCGAAGTATGGCGTGATCTACGGTGGCGCACAGAAGAATGTCGGGCCGGCGGGCTTGACGCTGGTGATCGTACGCAAGGATCTGCTCGACCGCGCGTTGCCGATCACGCCGTCGGCGTTTCATTGGAAGGAGCAGGCCGAAGCCGAGTCGATGCTGAACACGCCGCCGACTTATGCCATCTATATCGCCGGCCTGGTGTTCGAGTGGCTGCTGGCACAGGGTGGTATCGCGGCGATCGAGAGAAAGAACGTCGCCAAGGCGAAGCTCTTGTACGACTACCTCGATCAGACGCAGTTCTATTCCAACCCCGTGGCGAACGCGGATCGCTCGCGCATGAACATCCCGTTCAAGACGCGTGACGAAGCGCTCGACGCCGCATTCGTCAAGGGCGCGGAGGCGCGCGGCATGCTGCAGCTGAAGGGCCACCGCTCGGTCGGCGGCATGCGCGCGTCGATCTACAACGCGATGCCGATCGAAGGCGTGCAGGCGCTGGTCGATTACATGCGGGAATTTGAGAGGCAGAACGGCTAACGACGCCTTCAACCTGACCCTTTCCACGGCTCGCCGAGTACGGCGAGCCGGCTTCGGCGGCGCGAAGCGGTGCTTCGCGAAACCCCGCCTCCGCCCCCGTGATCGGGGAGAGGGAACAAAAGCTCCCTTGCCCGCATCAGCGGGAGAGGGTTGGGGTGAGGGTAAGAACCGATCCTTCACTGCAATCGATTGTCTGTCCATCATGACCCACAAACTGCACATCCTCACCCTGAACAACATCTCGCACCAGGGCCTGTCGCGTCTGCCGCATGCGCACTATGCGGTCGGCAAACACGTCGAGCAGCCGGACGCGATCCTCGTACGCTCGCTGGACATGCATGCGATGGACATTCCGGCGAGCGTGAAAGCGATCGGCCGCGCCGGTGCCGGCACCAACAACATTCCGGTGGCGGCGATGTCCAAGCGCGGCGTGCCGGTGTTCAACGCGCCGGGCGCCAATGCCAATGCGGTGAAGGAACTGGTGCTGGCCGCGCTGCTGATCGGCGCACGCAATCTTGTGCCGGCGCTGAAGTTCGTTTCGGCACTGCCGCCGGACGCGGCGGATTTCGACACCCGCGTCGAGGATGGCAAGAAGGAGTACGCCGGGATCGAGCTGCCGCATCGCACGCTGGGCATCGTGGGCCTGGGTGCGATCGGCGGGCTGGTGGCCGAAACGGCGCTCAAACTCGGCATGAAGGTGATCGGGTT
>Ga0209683_10000792_pt1 | contig 12071 bp, 10 predicted proteins | sample DOMMetBare2Fresh_FD_187474 | JGI IMG/M metagenome (GOLD analysis project Ga0209683, IMG submission 187474) | Wetland sediment microbial communities from St. Louis River estuary, USA, under dissolved organic matter induced mercury methylation -... | ecosystem: Environmental > Aquatic >... | reverse complement strand
ATCTAAAACATAGAGGGTATTGCCTGTATCTTTTTTACTAAGCTCTTTCGCTAGTTTGATACGCTGCGCTTCACCACCACTCAGTGTAACGGCATTTTGTCCTAGAGTGATGTAGCCCAAACCAACATCTACTAAGGTTTGAATTTTTTGATGAATTTTTGGGATGGCTTTGAAAAATTCAAAGGCTTCATCAACGCTCATATCGAGTACATCAGAGATGGACTTGCCTTTGTATTTGATCTCTAACGTTTGAGCATTGTAGCGATGCCCTTTACAACTGTCACATTTCACCATAATATCCGGTAAGAAGTGCATTTCTATTTTGATTTCTCCATCGCCTTGACACTTCTCACAACGTCCACCTTTGACGTTAAACGAGAATCGCCCAACACTATACCCTCGTATTTGCGCCTCTTTGGTTTTGGCAAAGAGTGCTCTTATCTCATCCATAACACCTGTGTAAGTCGCAGGGTTTGAGCGAGGAGTCCTACCGATAGGGCTTTGGTCAAGATAGATCACTTTATCAAGCTGGTCAAGTCCTATGCACTCTACTCCGGCAACTTTATTCACTTTTTTTGCACGGTTGAGATACTCTTTGGCAACAGGAAGCAACGTTTGGAGAATCAGTGAACTTTTACCGCTACCACTCACACCAGTAATCGCCACAAGATTACCTAAAGGAATTTTCACATCGAGATTTTGGATATTGTTAATAGTTACATTATTGAGTTCTATCCAACGCTCTTGTTTACGATTTTCGCGGTAGTTGATGATTCGTGTGCCATTGAGGTATTGCGCTGTAAGCGTATTGCTTTTTAACAGCTCTTCATTGGTTCCTTTAAAGACAACCTCGCCGCCAAATTTTCCTGCACCTGGTCCAATGTCGACAATAAAATCTGCTGTTTTAATGGTCTCTTTGTCATGCTCAACGACAATAACCGAGTTTCCTTTTTTCTGTAAACTGCGAAGGGTTCGGATGAGTTTAAGTGTATCACGTTCATGAAGCCCAATACTAGGCTCATCTAAGACATACATAACACCTGTGAGTCCACTACCAATCTGTGAAGCAATGCGAATACGTTGCGCTTCACCACCACTGATAGTTCTTGCATCCCGTCCAAGGCTAATGTATCCAAGTCCCACATCAAATAAGAAAAAGAGCCTCTCTTTAATCTCTTTCAAAATAGGCTCAGAGATCATTTTGTGCTGTGCTTTCATAGAAGAAAAATTCTTTTCATCTTGAAAAAAAGCCAAACATTGGTCTATCGGAAGTTCTAAAATATCTGCGATATTTTTCTTTGCAAGTCTTACCGCTAAACTCTCTTTTTTAAGACGGTATCCACCACATGTGTCGCATGTCTTTTCACTCATATAATCGCCTAGCTCTTTTTCATCTTTGAGCATATCATAGGCAATTTTGATAACCCCATCCCATTTACGGGTGAGTTTATGTTTTTTCCAAAAGAAAGTCGCCTCTTCCACACCACCGTGTAAAATCGCCTTTTGCTGGTGCTCTTCAAGTTCTTCATACGGAATACGAGTGCTGATACCCGCTGCTTCACAATATGCCTCTAAAAATTTTGCATAAAAGCTTTTATTGAAACCGTAAAAGATTTTGATTGCTCCCTCACTGATGCTTACATTTTCATTGATGATTTTTTTAAGATCGAGGGTATAGCGAATGCCTAGACCATCACATGTCGGACATGCACCTTTGGGTGAGTTAAACGAAAATGAAAGTGGCTCAAGTGGCTCAAAACTGATCTTACAATCAAAACATGCCAAATGCTCACTGTAGTGAATATGAGAAGTTGCAAGCCCTACTTCTTCGGCATTGGCGATGTCAAGTTCCACTTCACCATAACTCTCCAACAGTGCTTTTTCAATGTCAGTAGCAATTCTCTCTTTGTTCTCATCACGCACCACAACACGGTCAATAATTACTTTAATCGTGTGCTTTTTCGTTTTAGAAAGTTCTATCTCTTCATCCAAACGCACCATGACACCATCAACAAGCGCACGTACATAGCCCTTATGGCGTAAAGATTCGATCATATCAGCAAAACTACCTTTTTTCTCACGTACCAGTGGCGCTAAAATAGAAAGTTTTGTCTCAGGAGGAAGCTTTAATACCTGTTCAATGATATCTGCCACTGACATTTGTGATATCTCTTTACCACAAAGATGACAATGCTGTTTACCAACGCGTGCATAGAGTAAACGCAAATAGTCATAAATCTCAGTAATCGTTCCTACCGTAGAGCGAGGGTTTTTGCTGGTTGTTTTTTGATCGATCGCAATAGCAGGCGTTAAGCCTTCAATTTTCTCTACATCAGGCTTACCCACACGATCCAAAAATTGTCTCGCATACGAAGAAAGAGACTCAATGTAGCGACGTTGCCCTTCTGCATAAAGCGTATCAAACGCTAGAGTACTTTTACCACTTCCACTTAAACCTGTAAAAACCACAAGCTTATTTTTTGGAATTTCTAAATTGATATTTTTTAAATTGTTCTCTTTAGCACCGTAAATTTTTATCATAGGACATTTAACTCACTTAAAATTTTATTGATTGTTAGTATAAACATAATGACATACAAGATTAAAAGGGCTCTTTTTTGCACCTTTTTTTCAACTTTATGGGAAACTTTCACCCCAAAATAGACACCGATTAACGAACCAATGCCCACAGCAACACCGGCATTATAATCCACATGCCCATGCGAAGCCAAACTGATAAACCCAGATATGGAACCAAAAATAATAAAAAAGAGTGTCGTACCAACTGCTTTTTTAATGTCCCAATTCATAAAACCTACCAAAACAGGTGTTAAGAAAATGGCACCACCCGTTCCTGTACTAATGGCAATAGCACCTATGATAACACCGACAACAAAGAGTAAACTCTTCGACTCATTTGGCTCACTTTTCGGAACAGTGGGTGCTGTAAAAAACTTATAAATAGACATCGCCAAAATCGTTGCAAAAAGAATTAAAAGCGCAATTCGAGGTAGCGCGTCAACGATAAATCCGCTAAGGGCTGCCCCAAAGAGCGCACCAAATCCTAAGAAAATACCACTATTAAGTTGCAAGACACCTGCTTTATAGTTGACGTAGGAGCCAAACATCGAACTAAATATCATCTGCATGACAGAAATACCAATAGCCATTTTGATGTCATAACCAAAATAAATCAATGCAGGTACAAGAATCGTTCCTCCACCGATGCCAAAGAAACCAGAAGAAAATCCTACTAAAATACCGAAAAATGCAAGCCCCACTAACATATATGCCAACTTTAATTATAAGATGATTGATTGTACTAGATGCGCTCTTAATAAACGATTTAAAGTGGATGTTAAAAGAAGATGAGCTCTTTGCATTTTAGTTCATGCAAAGAGCCTAATAGTTATTTACGAGAGAGTTTATACCCAATGGCTAATACAATCAACCATGCAGGAATAAGATAAACAGAGATATTGATACCATCAATAAAAAGCATCACACCCAAAATCATCACGAAAAACGCTAGACAGATAATGTTGCCCATTGGGAACCAAAATGCTTTAAACTTAGGCTCTATGCCCTCTTTTATTTTCGCATAACGAAATTTAAGATGCGCAAAGCTAATCATAAACCAGTTAACTACCAATGCAGAAACAACAAGTGCCATCAAAAACTGAAATGCACCCTCTGGCATAAAATAATTAAGCGCGACACATGTACCTGTAATAAGCGCTGAGAATAGTACGGCATTGACTGGAACGCCTTTACTGTTTAGGCGCATCATCATTTTAGGTGCATTGCCTTGTGCAGCTAAACCAAACAGCATACGTGAATTTGAGTAAACACCACTGTTATAGACTGAAAGTGCCGCTGTTAAAACGATCGCATTGAGTACATGTGCAATGACATTTTGATTGATCGTGCTAAAAACCATTACAAATGGCGTGACTTCTTTGGTCATCTGCATCCATGGCATTAAAGACAGAAGTACCGCAAGTGCACCAATGTAGAAGATAAGAATACGGTAAATAACTTGATTGGTCGCTCTTGGAATAGTATGACTTGGATCGTCTGTTTCAGCCGCAGCAATACCAATTAACTCAAGCCCACCAAATGAAAACATGATGAATACCATCGCCATCAAAAAGCCTTTTATCCCATGTGGGAAAAAGCCGCCTTCTAATGCCCAAAGGTTACTAAAGTGTGCACTCTCGCCACCATTACCACTGACAAGCAAATAACTACCAAATGCAATCATCGCAATAATAGCCGCTACCTTAATAATAGAAAACCAAAACTCAAATTCACCGTAAATACGGACATTGACTAAGTTTACAAGGTTAACCAAAACAAAGAAAAACGCTGCTGATGCCCATGTTGGGATGTTTGGAAGCCAAAAGTGAACAAACGTACCAATCGCTGTTAGTTCTGCCATACCTACTAAAACATAAAGAATCCAGTAGTTCCAGCCCGATGCAAAACCCGCAAATGGATGCCAGTATTTGTTTGCAAAATGACTAAATGATCCAGCAACTGGCTCTTCAACGACCATTTCACCCAGTTGTCGCATAATCATAAATGCAATAAATCCACCCAGCGCATACCCTAAAAGTACCGCGGGACCTGTCAATTGTACGGTTGTAGAAACCCCTAAAAATAGACCTGTACCAATAGCTCCACCCAATGCAATAAGCTGGACGTGTCTATTTTGCAAGCCTCTTGAAAGCCCTTTTGTGTGCATAAAATTCCTTCAAAAAAATTAACGCGCTATTGTAGCGTTTTTCAAAAAAATTATTCCAATGCTGTGATTAAAAAATATTCTATGTATAAAAAATTCTCTTTTTAAAATCACTTTATCATCTTAGGATTTTCTTTAATATATAATTTAAATAGTTTCAAATATAATGTTCTCTTAGCGCATATTAAGGGGTTATGAATGAATCAAGCCGTCATTGAAGCCACACGCAGTTTTTGTGAAACTATTTTATGTGAACTGCCTCAAAAAGCAGCTAATTTGGGAGAATACTTTTATGGTTCTGCCATTTCTCTTCTTGAAAACGATACAGAACACACATGGTATCTTTTCTTTGAAAAAGAGGTACTGAGTGACATTGCATTTAACCTTCTTTTTGAAGAAAATCTTTGTGAAAATGACTTAGATGACCTTTTAAAAGAGATTGCCAACCAAATCATCGGTTCTGCAAAAGTTCTTTTAGAAGAAAAATACCCCAATAATACCTATCAACTCAATGTTCCTGAATTTATGGGCAATGTCTGTAGACCTTTTCCCATTCAGCTTCAAGACACACACCATTACCTCATCAAAAACAGTACATTTGTAATTGCGCGTTAAGAAATGTAAATAAACGAAACGACACTTAAACAAACGTACTGCTTTTTAAACCCAACTCTTTTTCTTAAGTCGCCTCTTTGCATAGTTCTGTATAATCAACTTCTTTTAATTGTTTACCATTGTCTGTGGGGGTGCCGAACTTAGGGCTGAGATAATACCCCAAGAAGTCCATTAATGTGGCTTCACGAACCTGATCTGGGTAATGCCAGCGTAGGAAATAAGGAGATAAACGCATGAGTAAAGTACTCGACAATCTTGAAAAAATAGATTCATCTTACATTCAAAACTTTCCAAGTTCCAAGAAAATTTACATCCAAGGTTCACGCCCTGACATTCAAGTCCCAATGCGTGAGATAGAACTCAGTCCAACGGCTAAAAGTGATGGAACGTTCGAAGAAAACCCACCACTTCATGTCTACGATACTTCAGGTGTTTACACTGACCCAAACGTTAAAATCGACCTACATCAAGGTTTAAAGCCTATTCGTGCCAAATGGATAGAAGAAAGAGGCGATACTGAGCAACTGAGCGATTTTAGTTCTGTCTATTTTCACAAACGCCATGATGATGCCGAACTAAACGCGCTTCGCTTCCCCAATCTGAAAAAACCACGCCGTGCAAAAAGTGGTCAAAACATCACCCAAATGCACTACGCAAAAAAAGGCATCATTACGCCAGAAATGGAGTATGTCGCCATTCGTGAAAACTGCAACCTTGAAGAGGCACGCAAAAACAAACTCCTTGGCTCTCAACACAAAGGCGAGCATTTTGGCGCTAACTTACCAGAGGTTTACACTCCTGAATTTGTCCGCCAAGAGATAGCCGCAGGTCGTGCAGTCCTTCCGCTCAATGTCAATCACCCAGAAGCCGAGCCGATGATCATCGGTCGAAACTTCATGGTCAAGATCAATGCCAACATCGGAAACTCTGCAACCACCTCTTCTATCGAAGAAGAAGTTGAAAAAATGCTTTGGTCAACGCGTTGGGGTGGTGATACCGTGATGGACTTATCGACAGGTAAAAACATCCATGAAACTAGAGAGTGGATACTTAGAAACTCCGCTGTGCCGATTGGTACCGTGCCGATTTATCAAGCGTTAGAAAAGGTCAATGGCATCGCCGAAGACTTGACATGGGAAGTGTTCCGTGACACGCTTATCGAACAAGCAGAACAAGGCGTGGACTACTTCACCATTCACGCAGGTGTCCGCCTTGCTTACGTACCTATGACAGCAAAACGACTGACTGGCATCGTCTCACGAGGTGGAAGTATCATGGCAAAATGGTGTCTACACCACCACAAAGAAAACTTCCTCTACACCCATTTTGAGGAAATCTGTGAGATTATGAAAGCCTACGATGTGGCGTTTTCACTCGGAGACGGTTTACGTCCAGGCTCACTCTATGATGCTAACGATGAAGCGCAATTCGCCGAACTAGAAACCTTGGGAGAACTCACCAAAATTGCTTGGAAACACGATGTACAAGTGATGATCGAAGGACCAGGTCATGTTCCGATGCAAAAAATCAAAGAAAACATGACCAAAGAGTTAGAGGACTGTTTTGAAGCACCATTCTACACGCTTGGACCGCTCGTCACCGACGTTGCCCCAGGCTACGATCACATCACCTCAGCCATCGGCGCAGCACAAATCGGTTGGTACGGCACAGCGATGCTCTGCTACGTGACACCCAAAGAGCACTTAGGCTTGCCAAACAGAGAAGATGTCAAAGAAGGCATCATTGCCTACAAAATTGCCGCTCACGCAGCAGACCTTGCCAAAGGTTTTCCAGGAGCGCAAATCAGAGATAATGCCATGAGCAAAGCCCGTTTTGAGTTTCGATGGTACGACCAGTTCAACATAGGCTTTGACCCAGATAGGGCTCGCGAATACCATGACAAAACCTTACCAGTTGAGAGTGCCAAGGTCGCCCACTTCTGCTCTATGTGTGGACCAAAATTTTGCTCGATGAAAATCTCGCAAGATGTACGTGACTACGCTGCAAAAATCGGTACAGATGATGTAAGTATGGCACTTAAAAAAGGTTTGGAAGAACAAGCAGAACACTTTAAAGAGAGTGGTGGACAGATTTACATGTAAAACGTTTAAGCCCTTGGTTTCAAGGGCTAATTTTTTAGATGTCTGAAAAAGTTAAAAGTTTAACCCTGACCCTTTTTGCTTATTTTTGCTTTGTTTTAACTTATTTAAAAATTAAATGATAAATATATATGTTCTTCTTCGTATTTTTCAAAGTATGAAATTGATTCTTCCAAAGATACAATGAACTCCTTTAGCAGCAAACTGTCATCATCCCAGAGCTGAGCTGGATACTTATAATGAATGAATTGATTTCTTTTTTCCGTTAAAGAATTCATCACGCTAAGATGCTTTTCCTCTAATGACGGTAAGTTCAATAATTTTAATAGCCAGCCAGATTTTGCTTTATTGTTTAACCCTTTAACAATTTCTTTAAAATCACTTTGATTTAAACCTTGTTTGGCGACTCTGTGCTCTATAACTCCATTTAACCAATGTTCCCACCAAGTTCCAAATAATACTATGGCTAACTCGTGTTTACCTAAGGATAAATACTCTCTTGCTTCGGATAATAAGGTGTCTTTGTAATCGATTACCGAATAGTTAAAATTGTTTTCATCCTTAGCTAAGTTGCTACAGAATTCTAAAGCTTTCGCTCTTGCTTCTTTAGAGGATAATCCTTCTACATTAAGAAGACCTTTCGCTATAGCCTCTCGTGACACTAAGTTACAAATCATTGAGCCGATATCTAATAGGTCTTCTTTTAATTCATCTGCGATGTCATCTGTATTCATAGTTTCCTTAAAACATAACTATTTATTTAAGTAAAAAGTAAAAAAGGTTAAAAAAGGGTCAGGGCTAAACTTTTAACTTTCGCTCATTTCCCCTCTATTTTATGCTTTAAATTCTAGCTAAATTTCATATAAAAATCTTTACATGTAAAGCTTCTCACTTCACCCCGTGATGCGGGTTGCTCTCACCTCTGGCAATGAGTTTGTCCATATTCTCCCCACCCACAAAATAGGCTTTTCCAAAACCAAACGTTGCTTCGCCGTACGTCACTTTAAATTCGTAGAGATTAAAGTCCAACATTTTTGTAAGTGTACTTACCATCTTAGCGTCAAACTTCTGCGAAAATAAACCTAACACTTTCTCAAAACGCTCACTTGCTCGTTCAATTTTCGTGCTGTCGCATTGCAAGCTGACACGTTTTCTAGCAAACAGATTGTCTGTTTTGCTCTCATCTTCCACAAAAAAGAGTGAAGCTTTAGAGTTGATTTGGATATTTTTCGCATGGGTGGCAATGTCGGAGATGTAAACGTAAAAGCGGTTGCTATCGTAGATGTACGGAGCGTACGAGCTAAAAGGATGCCCTTTGCTATCAAGAGTGCCGATGATGGCGGTTTGAATGGTTGCTATAAAATCTTTCATAATCTCTCTTTTTTTGATTTCATTGTAGCATGAAAGCGTAAAGCCTTTATTTATTTTGCGTTACAATACTTTTTTCAAAATTTTTCTTTAAAGTTCGCCCATGAACATAGCGCTTTCCATTCTTGCCATTTATGTTTTCATCTTACTAGGCTACATCGCCAAAAAGATTTTCAAAGAAGATCTTGGTGAGAGAGGCATGGTCATCCTCTCGGTTTATTTTTTACACCCTATCTTTTCATTTTGGGGACTTTCCACCAAACCAATGAGCTTAGAGTTATTGCAAGTGCCTTTTTACTATGTGCTTTTTTCACTTCTAACGATTGGGGTAGGATTTATTTTTGCGAGAATGTTTTTTGAAGATATGAAAGAACGCTCCATCATGACGATTGCTGTAGCGATTAACAACACAGGCAATTTAGGCATTCCTCTTGGCATTGCCATTTTTGGGCAAGAATCCATCATCTACACTAGCATGATGAGTGTTGCCAATACCCTTATGACGTATACCTTGGGTGTATTTTTTTACTCTGCAGGTACATCAAGTATGAAACAAGCATTTTTGAACATCTTTAAACTGCCCGTCATTTGGGCGGCAATGTTTGCACTTGGACTTAATTTTGCAGGCATTGTGATTCACCCTACGCTCTTTAAGTCGCTGGAAATGGGCGCGTACTGTATGGTGGTGCTTCAACTCATTGTGTTTGGAATGTACCTTTACAACATGAAACTCGGAGAACTCAATTACAAACTACTGTTACACGTTCACCTCATCAAATTTGTCATCATGCCCATTATTACGGTGTGGATGCTCTTTTTTGTGCTTCCATTAGAGCCGTTTGTCGCTTCGGTGCTTTTTTTGGAACTCATCGTGCCACTAGCGGTTACTAACGTAAACATTTCAGCCCTTTATGACTGCAAACCTGTGGATGTGGCAAGCCTCATACTCTTTACTTCACTTCTGTTTATACCTTTTTTACTGATGGTAAGTTACCTACTCGCTTACTTTGGTATCGCCTATTTGGGTTAGACTTTTTGGTAGAGATGGGTGATTTTCACATAGTCGTAAAAGTCGCTTAAAAGCAAGTAGCGCATACCAATGTCTTCAAAACGTTTAAGTGTCACGACATCACCGTCATTGTAAAGATTGGCGGTTTCTAAAAACTCTTTGGGATAACGCTTTTTTTCGAACGGATACTCTAAAAAGCACTTCATAAAGTTTTCAAAAAGATTGTTGATGATGAGCTCTTTCGCAGGGCTTGGATGATACAAATAGTCTTTGACTTTTTCAAACTCCCTGCAGATATACTCTAAACATTGTTGCATGCGTCACTGCTTAAATGGGTATTGATCGTGTGAGAAATGAGCATTATCCTACATGAAAAAGACAACACAGTATCTCCTTTTTAATCCACCTTTGCAAAAGATATACCAAAGCCCTTAGCTACCTTATGATACCATTTCAGAGAATTAAAGGAGAATGCGTATGAAACTGATATCGTGGAATGTTAACGGCATTCGTGCTGTTGCAAGCAAAAATGCTTTTACGTGGGTAGATGAAGTTAAACCTGATGTTCTATGTTTGCAAGAGATCAAAGCAGAGGCACATCAAATTCCTGAACCACTATTTGCTCACTCTTTTACCTCAACGCATATCAACTCTGCAAGTAAAAAAGGCTACTCTGGTACGATGAGCTTTTCCACTCGAATGTTTGATAAAACCGATACAGCCCTGCACATTGACCACACCCAAGAAGGGCGTATTTTAGAGCATCACTTTGATAACATAGCGCTTTTCAATGTTTACTTTCCCAATGGGCAGCAAAGTGAAGAACGCCTTACCCACAAGATGAAATTTTACAGTGATTTTCTAGCATATACTGAAGCATTGCGCAAAGAGGGCAAAGGCATCATCATCTGTGGCGATGTCAATACCGCGCATCGTGAAATCGACCTCACTCATCCTAAAGCCAATGAAGACACTTCAGGCTTCTTACCTATTGAGCGTGCATGGATAGACACACTTTTAGATAAAGGGTATATCGATACCTTTAGGCATATTCACGGAGATAAAAAAGAGTGTTATTCGTGGTGGTCGTACAGAGCGGGAGCGAGAGAGCGAAACGTGGGATGGAGAATTGACTACTTTTTTATCTCTAAAGAGCTAGAAGGACAACTAAAAGACGCTTTCATCTTACCGCATATCTATGGCTCTGATCATTGCCCTGTTGGCATAGAATTGGAGTGTTAGCCCCTATATGCATAGGAGCTAACGACGTACTATTCTTGCCACTTCACTTTTAAAGGCGAACGTCTATACACAGGGCTTTGCCCATAATGTGTTGCTAGGTAATTGATGATGCGTGGCTCATCTGCTCCCAAATCCCAAAGACCTTGGTTTTTTTGCATATACACAATGGCATCTTTCCAGTACTTTTCATTCCCGCGATTTTGCGTCACGAGTGTTGCACTGTGACACGCCACCGTACAGTTCGCTTTGACGACTTCAAATCCTTCTGCAATAACAAGACCTGTCTCTTTATCTATTTCAGGCGATTTAGTGGTTTTTGTTTCTGCTTTTACCGTTTTAGTAGGCTCCGCTTTAACAGGCACAAGGCTCGCTTCTTCTTTTGGAGCACACCCTAACACCAAAAGCCCGATAAAAACCAACAAACTTGTTGTGATTTTTCCCATTTGAACTCCTTTTAGACAATTTTTACAGCGATGCGGTGTGTTGCATTGTTGAGATAGCCTTTAGGATTCCATCCAGGAATTACCATCGGTTGAGAAACACCTTTTTTATCGACAGCACGCGCCCATAGCTCATAATACCCTTTAGAAGGAAATTTCAAATTGGCACTGAAACGTTGCCATGCAAATTTGTTCACTGGCTTTTTGAGGTTTGCTTTGATCCATGTTGCCCCAAAGTCAATGGAAACAAACACTTCTTTAACATCACCGATGCCACTCCACGCATTGCCTCGTATTTCGACTTTATCACCGAAGTTAAATTTAGCACCGGATGCTGGGTAAGTAATAAGCGATTTGATCGGCATCTCTTCTATGACACACATGTTGCTGTTAGGCACATCGCTTGCAGGTTCTACCGGTGTGCAAGGATTACGATAGTCATCAACCATTTTAGGGCCATCATGTACTTTATTGCGCACGACAATGCGGTTCAACCACTTACCACTCACAGATGCCGGGTAACCTGGGATGACAAGGCGCAAAGGATAGCCATT
>Ga0209683_10000790_pt1 | contig 12091 bp, 9 predicted proteins | sample DOMMetBare2Fresh_FD_187474 | JGI IMG/M metagenome (GOLD analysis project Ga0209683, IMG submission 187474) | Wetland sediment microbial communities from St. Louis River estuary, USA, under dissolved organic matter induced mercury methylation -... | ecosystem: Environmental > Aquatic > Freshwater... | reverse complement strand
AGATGCCGATCAGGATCACGCGCATCCAGTACTGAAACACGCCCTTCACCGCCGAGATCCCGATCAGGTAAACGCAAAACATCAACACCGTGCGAAGCTCGGCGCCCTTCGACAGCGAATCGACGCCGGCCTTGATGAGCAGCGGCAGCGCGGCCGCGGTGAGATCCTTCGAGAGGAGCGCGAGAAACCCGAGCGCCAATCCGCGCCGGTGGCGCCAAAGGTATGGCTTCAGCGTCCGGTACGATTCCCGCATCTACTTCCCCATCCAGTTCGCAAAGGTCTTCATCCACTCGAACGCGCACTGCTTCTGGCCATCGCGCGTTTTCCACCAGTCGTTGGGATCGAAATCGCGGTCCGGCGCGGCGATCACACGGAAACTGGCTCGCGGAACCAGCCCGGCGTAGACCCTCCCCGCACGCCGCGTATGGTAGCTGCTCGTCACCAGCAGGAACCGGCGAATCTTGCGGCGCTGCATCTCGCGAACCATGGCTTCGGCCTCATCCCGCGTTGCGTGTGCGCTGGATGTCACCGGCGTGAACCAGTTCTCGGGATAGCCGTGGCGCACGGCGAACGGAATAGCGAGATCGGATTCGTGCATACCGTAGCAACACCGCGGCCCGCTCACCAGGACCACGGGCGCATACCCTTGTTTGACGAGTTCAGCGGCCTTCAGGATTCGCCGGCCTGTATCGTCCCCGGCCAGCGTAACGACGGCCTCGGCGCGCACCGGCGCGTCCGAGCGCACCAGAAAGCCGCCGAGCGCGCGCAGCCAGATCGTGTGCGTGGCGGCAATCGCCGCCAGCGCGAGCGCAATCCCAACCAGCCAGCGGACCTTTCGAATTCGGAGGAGCCACACGGACTATTTCTCGTCCGGGGAGTTCTCGGGATCGAGATGACGCACTGTCTTGAGCCGCTGGTAGAGCCGCTCGACCTCGACCTCGTCCTCCGGACGCAACAGACGGTAGCGGGGCGACGACAATGCCTTGCCCTCCGACGACTCGTTGGCGGCTGCGCCCCAGAACTGCTGGTGCGGAATGCCGTCGATCAGGGCTTCCCGCGCACAACGCCGCAGATGGCGAAGCAGACTGTTCGCCGAATCCAGATCGCCCGGGTAGATGATCAGTACGCGGCTGTCGTCGACCAGCGTCAGATGAACCAGCAGCGGCGACAACCAGCCCGTGCTGTCGATGCGGCGTATGTCGGACCACGGGATCTGCCGGCGTCCGATCGCCACGTGCGATTCATGAATCTCGATCGCGGGACGGAGTGCGAAATACAGGAACATGGCGGCCGTTCCGAGAAAAAGTCCCGCCGCCACCGAGACCGGCGTCCAACGCCAAGCCCACCAACTGGAGAACGCGCAGAATAACAGCGCTGCCACACCCGCCTGCAGGTAGTGTCGAGACGGTCGGTAGCGTGTCATTCAGCAGCCTCCCCTTCAAGCGTACGCCACGATTGAGAGGTCGTCAATCGGCGCTAGCGGCCGCCGGCGCGGTTGCCGCGCAGCGCGAGCGCTCCCAGCCGGAAGCCTCTCCAAAAATATGTGATTCCGCTCCAAAGGGTTGCCGCCGCCGTTGCCCAGAAAAGGGGTGTCGCTGGTGTTGCCAGAACCGGAACCGCTTGCCCGAAAATGATCGCCAGCCCAGCCACCGCCTGGACGATCGTGGAGAGTTTTCCCCACCCGCTGGGCGGGAAATCGCGGTAGCCGGTGAACAGAAGCGCGGCGCCAACCAAGGCGAGAATCGCCAGATCGCGTCCGAGAACGAGCCCGACCAGCCACCAGGGCGCCAAGTGCGCGGCGCCCAGCGCGAGGTAACTGGCGATCAGCAACGCCTTGTCGGCAATCGGGTCCAAATACGCCCCAAAGCGCGTGAGGCAGTTCAGCCGCCGCGCCAGCGGGCCGTCCACCGCATCGGTGAACGCCGCGATTGCGAATACTGCAAGCGCGCCCCGGTAGTTTGCGCTTACAATAGCCCACGCCGCCACCGGCGAGAGCAACAAACGCAGGATCGTCAGCAGATTCGGAAGATTCAGATTGCGCATCCAAGGCGGGCTAGACGCCTGCCCTTCCTCAGGATACCAGGGCGTGTGCGACGCGGTTCGCGAGCTGGTCGAAGCTGAGGATTTCGTAAAGCGACGGGTCGCTCATGATGCGATTCACTAGTGCGGCGTGCATCGCATGCCCCGCACGCTCCGCCACCACATGACCCAGCAGCGGCCGTCCGATCAGCGCCAGGTCGCCGATCAGATCCAGCGCTTTGTGCCGGCAACACTCGTCGGGGAAGCGCAGCCCCTCCGGGTTCAACGTGGAATCGGCGGTGAAGCAGATGCCGCTCGAAAGCGATGCGCCACGGATCAGGCCCATGTCCCGCATCTGATCCAGCTCATGCGCAAACCCGAACGTGCGCGCCGGCGCGATCTCGCTCGCGTAGCGTTCCGGCGTCACTTCCATCTCCAGCATCTGCCGCCCCACCATCGGGTGATCGAAGAAAACATCGCAGGTGAGCTGGAAGCTCTCGGCGGGCAGTATCGAGATCCGGCGCGCGCGATCCTGAACCGTCACCGGCCTCCGTATGCGCAAGTAGCGGCGCAGCCGCCGGTACGTCTTCATGCCCGCCTGTTCCACCATCCGCGCGAACGGCAAACCGCTCCCGTCCAGGATCGGCACCTCCAGGTTGTCGATCTCCACGTAGGCGTTGTCCACGCCCATGCTGTAAAACACACTGAGCAGGTGCTCCGTCGTGGAGATGAGTACGCCTTGCCGCATCAAACTCGTGGCGTAGCTCACACGGGCGACATGGCGCCAGCTCGCCGGGACCTCGAACCGGTCCAGGTCCGTTCTCACAAACACAATCCCAGTCGACGGCGGTGCGGGCAGAATTCGGATCTTTACAGGGACGCCGCTGTGGAGGCCTACGCCCTCAGCCGCCACGGGGCGCTGCAACGTGGTTTCAAACCGCAATGACTCGCTCCCTCCTCCAAGAAAGAGTGCTCGATTGCAGCCAACAAACACCTTACCTTAGCAATTCTAGTTCCTGACAGTATGCTGCTGATTCTAATAGAAATTCAAAAATCGTGTGTGGCTGGAATGCTACACTTTGTAGGGCTGAGTGTGGTGGTAAAGCTTTTTACCCCCAATACGGCGCGTATGGGGGTTTGCGTACAATGAGGTGTCATGGCCCGCCCGCGTGTGTTCCTGGTCGACTCCTTTGGGTTCATCTTTCGGGCTTTCCACGCCCGCGCCCGGATGCCCGCGCCCACCATGCGCACCTCCACCGGCCTGCCCACCGAAGCCGTCTACATCTTCTCGAACATGCTGCGCAAACTCACCGCGCAGTACAAGCCGGAGTATATTGCGGCGGTGTTTGAAAGCGCGGGGCCGACCTTCCGCGAGCGCGAATTCGCCGACTACAAGGCGAATCGCACGGAGATGCCGCCCGAACTGGGCCAGCAGATCGTCTACATACGCCGGTTGCTCGAAGGCATGCGGATACCGGTGCTCGAACACACGGGCTTCGAGGCCGACGACGTGATCGGGGCGATCGCGCGGCGCGCGGAACAGGCCGGCATGGACGTCGCCATCGTCTCGAGCGACAAGGACATGCTGCAGTTGGTGAACGACCGCGTCCTGATGTACAACCCGATGCAGGACGACCTCTGGTACGACGCCGCGAAGGTGGAAGAAAAGATGGGCGTCAAACCGGAGCAGGTGGCGGACCTGCTCGCGCTCAAAGGCGACGCCATCGACAACATTCCCGGAGCGCCGGGCATCGGCGACAAAGGCGCCCGCGAATTGGTGCTGCGCTTCGGCTCGGTCGAGGCGGCGATCGAACGCGCGGCCGAACTCGGCGACAAAGGTTTTGCGAAACGATATCGCGACAGCCTGCAGCAGAACCGCGAGCAGATTCTGCTGAGCAAGCGGCTCGCTACCATCGATACATCCGTCCCCATCGAGTTCCAGCGCGACGCCCTGCGCGTCGCGGAGGCTGACACCGCCGCGCTGAAGCAGCTCTACAAGGAACTCGAGTTCTACAGCCTCCTCAAGGAACTGGGGCCGGAGGAAGACACGCGGCCGTGGGACTACCAGACGCTCGATTCGGTGGACGCGCTGGACGCCTGGCTGGCTTCCATTCCCGCCGGGGCGGCGGTGGCCGTCGCGGTGGGAGCGCGCACCCCGGACGACGGCGAGGGCGCGCCCGGCATGTTCGCCGCGGAAGACGAACCGTTGATCGGTCTGGCGTGGCGGCCCACAGAGGCGCGGGCGGTTCCCCGGGCGCTGGTGGAGCGCTTGCGCCCGTTGCTCGAAGACGCAGCGCGGCCGAAGGCGGCCCACGATGTGAAGCGGGTCGATCTCTCGCTCGCCGCCCGCGGCGTCGTCCCGCGCGGCTTCCGCGACGATGCGATGCTCTACGCCTTCCTGCTGAACGCCGATCCCTCCGGCTGCTCGCTCGAATCGCTGGCCCGCAAGCACCTGGACCGCAGGCTCGAGACGGAGATCGGGCGCCAAGCCGGCTGCACGCTCGAGTTGGCCGCCTCGCTGAGCCGCCAGGTCGACGAGCGCGGTTTCCGCACGATCTACGAAACGATCGATCTGCCGCTGGCGCACGTGCTCGCGCACATGGAGCGCACGGGCGTGCGCGTCGATCCGGCCGAGCTGCGCCGCCTCTCCGCGATGATGGACGCCGAGATCGAGCGCCTCACTGCCGAGATCTGCGGCGCGGCGGGCAAGCAGTTCAATATCAACTCGCCGCAGCAGTTGGGCAAGGTGCTCTTCGAGGATCTCCAGTTGCCCGCGCCCCAGAAGCACGGCAAGGGCAAGGCGATCTCCACCGCGGCCGACGTGCTGGAGGACCTGGCGGCCGATCACGAGATCGTGCGCAAGGTGCTCGAATACCGCCAACTCACCAAGCTCAAGGGCACGTACGTCGACGCGCTGCCCGCGCTGATCGACCCGCACACCGGCCGTCTACACACGCGCTTCAACCAAATCGGCGCGGCCACCGGGCGCCTCTCCTCCTCCAACCCCAACCTGCAGAACATCCCAATCCGGACCGAGCTCGGGCGCGAGATCCGCGCGGCGTTCATCCCGCGCGAGGGCTGGAAGCTGGTGGTGGCCGATTACTCGCAAATCGAGCTGCGCCTGCTCGCGCACTTTGCCCGCTGCCCGGTGCTGCTCGAGGCGTTTCGAAACGGCGAGGATATACACACGCGCACCGCCGCCGAGGTCTTCGGCGTGCCGCCGCTGATGGTGAATCCCGAGTTGCGCCGCCGCGCCAAGGCGGTGAACTTCGGCATCGTCTACGGCCTCAGCGCGTTCGGCCTCGCGGCTCAGTTGGGCATTCCCCGCCAGGAAGCGCAGTCCTACATCGACAACTACTTCGAGCGCTACAAAGGAGTGCGGCGGTTCATCGACGACACGATCGCGGAAGTTCGCTGCACCGGCGTCACACGCACCCTATTCGGCCGCGAGCGGCCCATCCCCGACATGAACAACCGCAACCCGAACGCCCGCGGCTTCGCCGAGCGCACGGCTGTCAACACGCCGCTGCAAGGCACGGCGGCCGACCTCATCAAGCTCGCCATGATCCGCATCGAAGCCGAACTGGAGCGGCGCAAGCTCCGCACGGCCATGCTGCTGCAGGTCCATGACGAGCTGGTGTTCGAAGCGCCGCCCGAGGAAGTCGACGATGTGCGCAAGCTAGTCAAGTCCGCCATGGAGAACGTGCACAAGCTGGAGACGCCGCTCGTGGCCGACGTAAGCGCCGGCGGCAACTGGCGCGACGCGAAGTAGCGAGAGTCAGGCTGCGGGAGACGCCGACAAATCAGGGATGTATCTTCTCGTCCCTCTCCAGCATTGCTACGAACTGCTCAATCTTCCGCGCGCGAGTCTCCGCCTTCTTCACCGTTTGAATTCGCCAAAGGAACGCATACCGGTTCGCCCGGTCCAGAGTCCTGAAAAACGCCGAGGCCCGCGGATTCGCCTCCAGCGCAGCCTGAATCTTAGCGCGGTCTCTGCCTAGCCAAGAAAACACGCTCCACACACAACACCGCTGCGCCGGACACGCACTGAGCGCTTTCTCAGAGGCGAGGAGCGTGGCCTCTTCCTGCTCAACGCCGGCAACCTCGTTGGCAAAGGCGGCGTCGTTTAGCTTCTCGCCGCAGCAGCCCTGACCTCTAGATCCGCCGCAGGATCGCGCGCGCCGGCGCGCCGTCGCTCCAGGGCACTTTCAGCGGAAGGCACACCAGCTCGTAGTCGCCCGCGCGGGCGCCGGAGAGGTCGAGACCCTCGATGATCCAAACCCCTGCTCCCAGCAGAGTCCGGTGGATGCGCTCGCCGGCTTCCCCGGGCGGTCCGATCGAGAGATAGTCGATCCCCAGGGTCTGGATCCCGCGCTCCACCAGGTGCTGCGCCCCGCTCTCGTTCAGGCACACGTAGTCCTGCAGGAAATCGTGCGTGCGCCAGCAGCGGTTGGAGTTCGCGGTTTTCAGGAGGATGCGCTCCCCCGGCCGCACGTCATGCGGCCCAAGCTCGGCCGCGCCAATCGACCCAACGCTGGTGAAACCGAGCACCCGCGCGCGCCCCACCGAGGCGGTGAGCGGCATGCGGTCCAGGCTCTCGCCGCCCTCCAGAAAATGCAGCGGTGCGTCCATGTGCGTGCCCGTGTGCATGCACATCGAGAGCGTGGAAACGTTCAGATGGGCGCCATCGGCGATAGAGAGAATGCGCTCAATGCGCACCTCTGGGTCGCCTGGCCAGTGCACCATCCCCGTCCGCAACGGGACCGTTATGTCCACCCAATCGGAACTCAACGCATCTACACTAACACGCGTCGCCCGCTAGCGTCCTGCCCGGTTCAATTCCCCGATTCGGTAACTCGCGCCTTCAACCGGCCGCGCGCCAGCAAAACGCGGATGGCCGATTCGGGAGGGGCTTCCGCCGAGTCCTTGAGCACGCGACCGGCCTCATCCGTCGCGATCGCATAACCGCGGTCGAGCACGCGCAGCGGGCTCAATTGATGAAGCTGCGCGGCCAGTTGTTCCAGGCGCGCCCGCGCTGCTGCCAGTCTCGCGCGCGTCGAGTGCGCCGCCGCCGATTCCGCGATCTCCAGCCTGCGCCGCGTGCGTGCGAATCGCAACCGCAAATCGAGCGCCGCGAGCCGCCCTTCGAGACCGCGGAACGCCGCTCGCCGCCGGTCGATCGCCGCGCGCAGCGCCGCGCGCAGCGCATAGTCGAGTTCATCCACGCGCTGAACCGAGCGGCCAATGCGGCGATGCAGCAGGCTGCTCGCCCGTTCAATGCCGCGCCCGTGCAGCCGCCGCGCCGCATCCGCCAGACGGTATCGCGCCGCCTGCCGTAGTTTCGATGCGCCCGCCGCGATCCGCCCCAGCACATCCTGGCAATTCGGGACCGCCAGTTCGGCCGCTGCCGATGGCGTCGGCGCGCGCAAATCGGCGGCAAAATCGGCGATCGTGACGTCCGTCTCGTGGCCCACCGCCGAAATCACCGGTACGGAACAGGCCGCGATCGCGCGCGCCACCGCCTCCTCGTTGAACGTCCACAGATCCTCGAGCGAGCCGCCGCCGCGCCCCACAATCACCAGGTCCGGCCACCGCGTCTCGCTGAAATACTCGATCCCGCGGCAGACGTCCTCCACCGAACCCTCTCCCTGCACCAGCGCCGGATACAGCCGGATGTGTAAACCGGGAAACCGGCGGCTCAGTATGTGCACCATGTCGCGAATCGCTGCGCCAGTCGGCGACGTCACCAGCCCGATGCGGGCGGGGAAGCGAGGTATCGGTCGCTTGCGGCTCGCCTCGAACAACCCCTCGCCCGCCAGTTTCTTCTTCAACTGCTCGAACGCCAGTTGCAACGCCCCGTAGCCCTGCGGCTCCAGCGCCTCCACCAGCAATTGGTATTCGCCCCGCGCCTCGTAAACATCGAGCCGCCCCCGCGCCGCCGCTGCGATCCCGTCCTGCGGCTTGAAACGCAGATACCGCGCCGTCGACCGGAAACACACGCACCGCAGTTGCGAGTCCTTCTCCTTCAGCGTGAAGTAGTAATGGCCGCTCGACGCGACGCGCACGCCGGAGATCTCGCCCATCACCCAGACGTCCTGAAACTCGCTCTCCAGGCGCGCCCGCACCGCCGCGTTCAACTCAGCCACGCTGTAGACGCGGCGCGCCGCCTCGAACTGAAATGCGATCTGTTCCACGGGCTTAGCGGGCAAGGAGCCGATAAACAAAAGCTATGGGCCGAATCACATTATTTACTTTGACGGCCTTCTTCCCCTTTCGATATTGTAAAGGACAGTTACGATTGCGGCATCCCTACAAACAAAAGCTCTATCCGCCCAGGGAGGATGAATGAATCCAAAAGAAGTATTGGAATTCGCCAAGAAAAACGACGCGAAGCAGTTCGACCTGCGCTTCAGCGATATCCCCGGCCTCTGGCATCACGTCTCCTACCCCATCTATGAATTGACCGAGGAGACCTTCGAAGAGGGCTTCGGTTTCGACGGCTCGAGCATCCGCGCGTGGGCGGCCATCTCCGAGAGCGACATGCTACTGATGCCCGATCCAAACACCGCCATCATGGATCCGTTCGCGGAGACCGCGACCGTCGTCATGATCAGCGACGTGGTCGATCCCATCACGCGGCAACACTACGAGCGCGACCCCCGCTGGATCGCCAAGAAAGCCGAACTCCACCTTAAGAACTCCGGCCTCGCCGACACCGCGTACTTTGGCGCCGAAGCCGAATTCTTCATCTTCGACAACATCCGCTTCGACCAGAATCAGCACTCCGGCTACTATTTCATCGACGCCGAGGAAGGCCGCTGGAACTCTGGCCGCGAGAAGGACAACCTGGGCTACCGGCCGCGCTATAAAGAAGGATACTTCCCGGTTCCGCCGACCGACCACTATCAGGATCTGCGCAGCGATATGGTGCAGACCATGATCCGCTGCGGTCTGCACGTGGAGTGTCATCACCACGAAGTCGCCACCGGCGGCCAGGCCGAAATCGATCTGAGATTCGACTCGTTGCTCAAATCGGCCGACGCCATGATGCTGTACAAGTACTGCATCCGGAACGTCGCCAATCAGTACGGCAAGACGGTCACCTTCATGCCGAAACCGCTGTTCGCCGACAACGGCAGCGGTATGCACTGCCACCAGAGCCTCTGGAAGGGCGGCCAGCCGCTGTTCGCGGGCGACGGCTACGCCGGCTTGAGCCAGATGGCGCTGTGGTACGTCGGCGGCCTGCTGAAACACGCGCGTGCGCTCTCGGCCATCATCGCCCCCACCACCAATAGCTACAAGCGCTTGGTGCCGGGATACGAAGCGCCGGTCAACCTGGCGTACTCGCGCCGCAATCGTTCCGCCGCGGTCCGCATTCCGATGTACTCTTCCAGCCCGAAGGCGAAGCGCCTCGAGTTCCGTCCGCCCGACCCGTCCGCGAATCCCTACCTGGCGTTCGCCGCGATGATGATGGCCGGCCTCGACGGCGTGCTCAACAAGCTGAACCCGGGCGAGCCGCTCGACAAGGACATCTACGATCTCTCTCCCGAGGAGCTGCGCAGCGTCCCCTCCATGCCCGGATCGCTCGACGAAGCGCTGGCCTGCCTCGAAGAAGATCACGCCTTCCTCACCAAGGGCGATGTCTTCACCGAAGAGCTGCTCGAGGCCTTCATCGACTACAAACGGAAGAACGAGGCCGAGGCCATCCGGCTGCGTCCCCATCCGTACGAATTCGCCCTCTACTACGACATTTAGTCCGCGTGCGCGGATCCATTCTGCAAATCAACGTCTCTCGGGGCGGGCTGCCAAAGCGGCCCGTCCCAGAGGCGCAACTTACTCCCGCCGGTCTCACCGGCGACTCCGTCGCTCATCCCCAGGTTCACGGCGGCCTCCGCAAAGCCGTCCTGATCGTCTCCGCCGAATCCATTGACGACCTCATCGCCCACGGTTACCCGCTGTTCTACGGTGCGCTCGGCGAGAACCTCACCACGCGAGGACTCGACCGGCGCCGGATGCGCTCCGGCCAGCGCTATCGCGCCGGCGGCGCACTACTCGAGCTCACCACGCTGCGCATCCCGTGTTCCGCCCTCGACGTCTACTCCCCCGATCTCAAACGCGAGCTCTACGAGAGGGACATGCAGCCCGACCATCCCGCCTGGGCCCGCGGCGGATTCTACGCCGCTGTGATCGAGCCGGGACAAGTGCGTACGAACGATATAATCTTGTTGGTAGACGCCACGTGACGTCGCCGGACTATGCAGCAGCTCCTGGGTGAGATCGACTTCCGCGACGCCGGCCGCGCATCCGAAAGCCTCCTCCATCTCGCCCGGAGTCTCACCCCGGAACTGCAGGAGCGATTCCGGTCCCTGCTCGCAGCCTCTCCCGATCCCGACCAGGCGCTCCATTTCCTGGACCGCATGCGCCGCGAGCAGCCCGCCGCCTTCGGGCGCATGACGGAATCCGTCACCGCCGCGCAGATCTCGGTCGCCTTGTTCTCCTGCAGCCGCTTTCTCTCCGAAGCCGCGCTGGTCTTTCCGGAGTCGCTCGAAGAGCTGGCGGACAGCGGATCCCTCTACCAGCCCATGTCTGTGGACGACTATCGCGAGCGTCTCGAAAAGGCGCTCGACGCCGCCGGCGAGCGCATCCCCTCCGCATTCACCCTGGCGCGCTTCCGCCGCCGCCAGATCCTGCGCATTGTGCTGCGCGACATCATGGGCCTCTGCTCGCTTCCGGAAATCACCGGCGAGATCTCGAGCCTCGCCGACGCCACCCTCGATGTCGCCTACCGCCGCATCGGCGAAGATCTCAAAACAAGGCACGGAAGCCCGAGCGACTCCGGATTCTCCATCGTCTCTTTGGGTAAGCTGGGCGGCGGCGAGCTCAACTATAGTTCCGACATCGACCTGCTTTTCGTATACGGCGGCGCCGGCGACACCTCCGGTCCCGCCCGCATCACTAACAAGGAGTTTTATAAGAAGGTGGCGAACCGGCTCACCGAGTTACTCTCCACTTACACCGCCGCCGGCGTCCCCTACCGCGTCGACCTCCGCCTCCGCCCCGACGGCAGGCTCGGCGAGGTCTGCATCTCGCTCGAAGGCGCGAAGAACTACTACCAGTCGCGCGCCCGCGACTGGGAATTGCAGATGCTCATCAAAGCCCGCATCTCGGCGGGCGAGCGCGATCCCGCCGCCGAGCTGCTCGAGTTCGTCGAACCGCTCATCTACTCGAGCACCTTGAATTTCTCGGTCGTCGAGTCGGCCTCCCTCACGCGCGAGCGCATCCAGGAGAAGTACGCCGCCCGCCGCGGCGTCTCGCGCGGTTTCAATATCAAGCTGGCCCCGGGCGGAATCCGCGACATCGAGTTTCTCGTGCAGTGCCTGCAGCGCCTGCACGGCGGCCGCGAGAAGTGGGTCCGCCACGGCGGCACCATGCTCGCGCTCTCGCGCCTCCACGACAAAGACCTGCTTTCGCCCACCGAGTACTCACGCCTCGCCTCCGCCTATCAGTTCCTCCGCGCCCTCGAGCATCGCCTCCAGTTCTACGACGACCGCCAGGTTCACACACTCCCCCCAGAACCCGAAATCCTCACCCTGCTCGCCCGCGAAATGCCCGCCAGCGAAATCGGCGGTGCGCCCTCGGCGGATTTGCTCCTCCGCGAGGTCAACAAGCATCTCGAGGAGGTTCTGGAAATCTACGAGCGCGTCATCCACGCCCAGCAGTCCCTCTACTACGCACCCGCTCCGATTCCGGTCGACGAAACGCCCGCCGCCGGCGAACCCGCCAGCGATCCCGCCCCCGAACCCGCCAGCAACCTGGTGCGTTTCCTGGACCAGCGCGCTCCCCGTCTCGCCTCCGCCGTGGGGCGCGCCACCCTGCGCCGCGGCCGCGTGCACATGGAGCATTTCCTCGAGCGCATCCTGCCGAACCCGCAATGGATGGAGTGGCTCGACTCCGATCCCGTCCTCGCCGGCTACGTCCTCGATATTTGCGAGCACAGCCCTTACTTTTCCGAGCAGCTCATCCGCAGCCCGGAGCTGATTGCCGAGCTGCGCGGAATGCGCGAGCGTCCCGG
>Ga0209683_10000787_pt1 | contig 12111 bp, 10 predicted proteins | sample DOMMetBare2Fresh_FD_187474 | JGI IMG/M metagenome (GOLD analysis project Ga0209683, IMG submission 187474) | Wetland sediment microbial communities from St. Louis River estuary, USA, under dissolved organic matter induced mercury methylation -... | ecosystem: Environmental > Aquatic >... | reverse complement strand
GACGAGGGCAACGCCCTGCCCGAGGTCGGCGGCCGCGGACTCGAAGCCCATCACGAGCTCGCAGTAGTAGGAGCTGGTCAGGTCCGCGACGACCAGTCCGTAGGTCTCGCGACAGGTCACCTCTGGCGCCCGGGGCCGGGCAGGAGGGCAGTAGCCAAGCTCGCGGGCGGCGGCTGTCACCCTCGCGCGGGCCGAGTCGGAGGCCGGCCCGCCTCCCCCGAGCACCCTGGAGACGGTCGCCGTCGAGACTCCGGCCCTGAGGGCAACGGTGTTCAGCGTGACCGCCACCACCGGTTCGTCGTCCCGTGCCATGGCTCGCCTCCCCGACTCCGCGTCCCGCGACGGGCACAGCGTCCTGAAGAGTCGATAGTGACAGACGTCCACGCGCGCGGACCCCCGATCCGGCAATTCGTGTGAGACTTGACCTGTGTTGGGATCCACGAAGCGCACGCTGACCACCGCCGACGACGCCCTGCCCGGGCGGAACGCACCCCTGCCCGACATCGTCGACCTCCATGACGTGCTCGGCACCTCGATGCTCGGCCCGTGGCCGTCCGGCACCCAGGTCCTGTATGTCGGGATGGGTTGTTTCTGGGGTGCCGAGCGTATCTTCTGGAAGCTGCCCGGGGTGGTCACCACCGCGGTCGGATACATGGGCGGCTACACCCCGAACCCGACGTACGAGGAGGTGTGCAGCGGTCGGACGGGGCACACCGAGACGGTGCTCATCGCGTATGACGGGTCGCTGACCTCACCCGAGCTGCTACTCAAGGCGTTCTGGGAGAACCACGACCCGACGCAGGGCTTCCGCCAGGGCAACGACCTCGGCACCCAGTACCGCAGCGCGATCTACTGGTCGACCCCCGCCCAGGAGGCGGCGGCACGCGCGACGAGGGACGCCTTCCAGGTCGTGTTGCAGGGCAACGGTTTTGGCGCCATCACCACCGAGCTGCGACCCAGCCAGGAGGCGGGCTCCTTCTACTACGCCGAGGGCTACCACCAGCAGTACCTCCACAAGAACCCCGGCGGCTACTGCAACCACGGCCCGAACGGGATGACCTGCCCGGTCGGGCTGGTGCGCCAGGATCAGCTGCCGGCCCAGACGGACGTCCGCCCGCCTGACTGAGTGACTACCGACTACCGCCGCCCGCGATGAGCCACGCCTTCTCCTTCGAGGTCCTGCGACGTCTGCCCTGCCTCGAGGCCGACAACCTCATGGCCGTCGACGCCACGGACCGGCTCGTCCTGGCCGAGGCCGCCGCCTCCATCCAGGAGGCACCAACGGGGCAGGTCGTCGTGCTCGGAGATCACTTCGGCGCGATGACACTGGGCGCGATGGCGCTTCACGGCGCCCGCGATGTCCGGGTGCATCAGGACCCGGTCACCGGCGAGCAGGCCCTGGCACGCAACGCGGCTCGAACGGGGCTCACTGAGGGGTTCCGTCAGCTTCCCCTTAGCCCGGAGCTGTTCACCGGGGCCACCGTCGTCATCGGGCAGCTCCCCAAGAGCCTCGACGCGCTGCGTGAGATGACCCAGCTCGTGGCTGCCCATGCGCAGGCCGACGTCACCATGTTCCTCGGCGGCCGGGTCAAGCACATGACCCGTGCCATGAACGAGGTGCTCGGCGACAGCTTCGCCGGCGTACGGGCGTCCCTGGCACGGCAGAAGTCCCGGGTCCTGGTGGCCGGCGGGCCCCGGCCGGCCGCGGAGGTCGACGCCACGGCATACCCGAGCCGCCAGCATCATCTCGACCTGGACCTGTGGGTCTGCGCCCACGGCGCCGCCTTCGCGGGGACCAAGATCGACATCGGGACCCGATTCCTGCTCGAGTTCCTCGACCGCGTGCGCCCGGATGCCGGCACCGCGGTGGACCTCGGCTGTGGCACCGGCATCATCGCCTGCGCCCTGGCCAGGGCCCGGCCAGGTCTGAGCGTGGTCGCCACGGACGAGTCGTCGGCCGCCACGTCCTCAGCGTTGGCAACGGCAGCGGCCAACGGGCTGACCGAGCGCATCCAGGTCCTGCGCGACGACGCGATGTCGACGCTGCCCGACGCCGGCGTCGACCTGATCGTGTGCAACCCGCCATTCCATCTCGGTACCTCGGTGCACTCCGGGGCCTCGGACACGCTCTTCCGCGCCGCGGGACGGGTGCTGAGGCCCGGCGGCCAGCTGTGGACCGTGTTCAACTCCCATCTGCCGTATCGCGGCCAGCTCGCCCGCGCGGTCGGACCCACCCGGGTCATGGGCCAGAACGCCAAGTTCACCGTGACCGTGTCGACGAGGCCGCAAGATCGACCAAGGGCGAGCTGGTCAGCTCGACCCTGAAACCGCCCACGCCGGCCGGCCGGGGCCGACGACCAACCCTGGGGGCCGTCGTGAGATCCTGCTCTTGCTGGGCTCGGCCGGTCCCCCCGTGACTCGACTCACCCTCCGCGGGTTCGGCAGTCGCCGACCCACCACCGCCCGATTCTGAGCAAAAGGAACACCAGTGGACGGCTTTCTCGTTCTCGTGCAGGGTCTCGTCGTCCTTGGGGCCATCATCTTCGGTGTGCGGATGGGCGGCATCGGCCTCGGGCTGTGGGGCGTCACGGGGACGGCGGTGCTGGTCTTCGTGTTCGGGCTGGACCCTGGCTCCCCGCCGGTGGCGGCCTTCTTCATCATCATCTCCGTCATCACGGCATCGGCGGCGATGCAGGCGGCCGGCGGCATCGACTTCCTGGTGGGAGTGGCATCCCGGATCATCCGGCGCTACCCCCGCCGGATCACCTTCGTCGCCCCGCTCGTGGCCTTCGTCTTCACGCTGGGCGCAGGGACGGGCAACATCTTCTTCGCCCTGATCCCGGTGATCTACGAGACGTCCTACCGCAACGGCATCCGTCCCGAGCGTCCGCTGGCCGCCGCCACCGTCACCTCGTCCCTGGGCATCGTTGCCAGCCCGGTCTCGGCGGCGATGGCCGCCTACCTCACCCTGCTCCCCAACGGTTTCGGCCTGCCGCAGATCCTCATGATCACCGTCCCGGCCTCGATCGTCGCCTGCCTGGTCACGTCCACGGTCCAGCAGCGCCTCGGCGCGGAGCTGGTCGACGACCCCGAGTTCCTCCGCCGGGTCGAGTCCGGCGCCCTCGTGCCGCCACCACGGGTGGCCGCCACGCTGGCCGCACGGGCAACCGTCTCGGTCGGGGCCGGCGGCGGGCCGGCGCACAGCGAGCTCCCGAGCCACTACGCAGCCGATGACATCCTGTACGCCGAGCCGGAGGTGCCAGCCGGCGGTGCCCGCAGCGCGTATGTCTTCCTCACCGCAGTGGCGCTGATCGTGCTGTTCGGGCTGTTCAAGAACCTGCGGCCGATGATCACCGTCGATGACGCCCAGGAGCGGCTCGACATGACCACGACGATCCAGCTGATCATGTTCACCGCCGCTCTCATCATTCTCCTCTGGGGCAAGATCAAGCCTGCCGAGCTGCTGCAGCAGTCGCTCCTGTGGCACGGTTTCGTCGCGGCCGTCGCCCTGTTCGGAATCGCCTGGATGGCAGACACGTTCATCTCCGGGAACACGAAGGCGATCGTGGAGCCCCTGGGCAGACTCGTGGTGTCATACCCGCTGTTCCTCGGGGTTGCCATCTTCCTCGTCGCCGCGCTGACGACAAGCCAGTCGACCACCACCCGGATGATGATCCCGATCGCCCTGGCGGCAAGCCTGGCGCCGGCGACCGTCACCGCGCTGTGGCTCTCGATGGTCGGGATCTGGCTCTTCCCGGCCAACGGTCCGCAGATCGCCGCCGTCGCCATCGACGAGACGGGCACCACGCGCCTGAGCCAGGTGCCGATCTGGCACTCCTTCACCATCCCGATGCTCGTCTGCTGGGTGAGTGCCGTCGGCACCGGCCTGCTCATCTCCACGGCCCTGTGACTCACCCACAGCCGCCTTCGACCCACCAAGGAGTCATCGTGAACACCGAGAACGCCAGCAGCCCACCCGACACCGCAGCCGTGCGTCAGACGGTGGCGGGGCTGATGCCTGGCCTCCTGGTCGATCTGGAGGCGTTGGTGGCCATCCCCTCGATAGCCTTCCCCGGCTTCCCGCCGGAGCCGGTGCACGCCATGTCCGAAGCCGTCGTCGACCTCTTCAGGCGATCTGGCGTCGACAACGTGCGGCTGCTGGAGATCCCCGGCGGGTACCCGGCCGTCTATGCCGACATACCCGGCCCGGCAGGCAGCCCGACCGTCCTGATGTATGCGCACTACGACGTCCAGCCTGCCCCGGTCCAGGGATGGGACTCCGACCCCTGGAAGGCCACGACCAAGGACGACGGCCGCATCTACGGCCGCGGGGTCGCCGACGACAAGAGCGGGCTCGTCATCCACGCCGGCACCATGCAGGCGCTGGCCGGACGGCTCCCGGTGGGCGTACGGCTGCTCGTCGAGGGCGAGGAGGAGACGATCAGCCACCTCGAGGACTACGTCGAGGCGAACCCGGAGCTGTTCGCCTGCGATGCCTTCGTGATCGCGGACATGGGTAACCAGGAGGTCGGCCGGCCGGCACTGACGACGGCCCTGCGCGGCGACGTGTCGTGCACCGTGCGAGTGCGGACGCTGGACCACCCGGTGCACTCTGGGCTGTTCGGCGGCGCAGCCCCCGACGCGCTGGTGGCGCTGATCCGCATCTTGGGCACGCTGCACGACGACCAGGGGAACACCATCGTCCCCGGGACCACCACCGGCGACTGGCCGGGAGCGGACATCGACGAGGAGGGCTACCGCGAGAGCTCCGGGCTGCTCGACGGCGTCGACCTCGTGGGCACCGGCTCGCTTGCCTCGCGACTGTGGTCGAAGCCCTCGGCCACCGTCATCGGCATCGACGCCCCCACGGTCCAGGAAGCATCCAACGTCCTGCTCCCGCAGGCCACGGCCAAGGTCTCGATGCGGATCGTGCCCGGCGCCGACGCCGACCATGAGCTGGAGGCGCTGATGGAGCACCTGCGCTCGGCTGCGCCCTGGAACGTGGTCGTGGAGGTCGAGAAGGTCAAGGTCGGCTGGCCCTTCCTCGCCGACATGTCCGGCCCCGTCCTGCGCACGGCCAGCGAGGCTCTCGAGGCCGCCTTCGGACGACCGGCCGAGCAGATCGGGTCCGGGGGCTCCATCCCTCTGGTCGCAACCCTCAAGAAGGTGGCCCCGGCCGCCGCCGTTCTCCTGTGGGGCGCTGAGGACCTCGCTCTCAGCCGGATCCACGCATCGAACGAGAGCGTCGACCCTCGCGAGATCGAGGACATGGTGGTGGCTCAGGTACTGACCCTGCAGGGGCTGGCAGGACTCACGGTGGAGCCAGCTCCGCTCTGACGGGCACTGTGGATGGGGGGGCCGGGCATGGGTCATCGTGCTCATGCCTCGGAGCCCCCACCCGGCCAGAATGGGAGCATGACAACCCGCCCCCCACCGGCCACCTTCACCGAGCGAGTCTCCGCCGAGACCTCGCCAGACCGGGATCGGTTCATCGACGCCGTCCGGGCCGGCAGCCTGCTCATCGTCGTGCTGGGCCACTGGCTGATGGCGACGGTGGTCGTTCAGGACGGCCACCTGACCGGCGCGAACGCGCTGACCTCGATCCCGGCGCTGCAGCTGGCCACCTGGCTGCTCCAGGTCATGCCGCTGTTCTTCATCGCCGGCGGCTTCTCCAACATCACCGTCTGGCGCAGCCTGCGTCGCCGGGGAGCCGGCTACCCGGAGTACCTGCAGGGCCGGCTCGTCCGCCTGCTCCGGCCGACCCTGGTCTTCGTCCTGTTCTGGCAGCTCGCCCTGCCCGCGGCAGCCGCGCTGCGCATGAACCAGGACCGCATCGACCTCATCGGCTTTCTGCTCGGGCAGCCCCTGTGGTTCCTCGGTGTCTACGTCGGGACGACCGCGCTGGCCCCGGCGATGGCGTCCTGGCACGCGTTCAGCCCGCGAGCCGCCCTGGCAACACTCGTCGGTGCCGCGATCGTCGTCGACTGGTTCCGGCTGGGCGAGGGGATGGAGAGCGTCGGCTATCTGAACCTCGCCATCGTCTGGCTCTTCGCCCAGCAGCTCGGATTCCTGTATGCCGACGGCTACCTCGCGCGGCTCACCCGGGGAACACTGTGGACAACCCTGGCGGGGGCTTTCGCCGCCCTGGTCGCTCTGACGACCTGGGGACCCTACCCGGTGAGCATGGTCGGCATGCCGGGCGAGACCTCCAACATGACTCCGCCGACCATCTGCCTGCTGATCCTGTCCGTGGCGCAGGTCGCGATGGCGATGCTCGTGCGCGACCGTGTCTCCCGATGGCTCCAGCGCCCAGCGCCGTGGGCCGGCGTCGTCAGGTTCGCCTCGATGGCGATGACGGTCTACCTCTGGCACCTGTCGGTGCTTGTCCTCGCGTTCCTGGCCCTTCTTGGCCTGGGCGTCGACCCACCCGTGGCCGGATCGGGGCTCTGGTGGCTGACCAGGCCGTTCTGGCTGCTCGGCCTCAGCCTGATCCTGTTCGTCGTCGCGGCGGTGCTCTCGCCGCTGGAGCGTGGCAGGGGTGCCAAGGTGACGGGGGTCCCGGCGACAACCTTGGCCATCATGACGACAGCCACCTCCGGAGTCGGCGCAGCCCTGATCTCCTTCGGGCTGCTGGGCTATGTCGCAAGCGGTCTTCAGCCGGCTCCGCACGGCAGCAGCGTGCTGCTGTTCGTGCCGGTGGACCCCATCCAGAACACCGTCTGCGTCCTGTGCGGCTTCGCCCTCTCCGGCCTGGCCGCGAGGTGGTCCCGCAGCCGGCCATGACCACCCTCAGCCGACGAGGAAGCCCAACAGGTCGGCCCGGGTGAGCACGCCCACCGGCTTGCCGTCGCTGATGACCAGGAAGGCGTCCTCGGTCTCCAGGATCTGGCGCGCCGCCGAGACCGGCTCACCGGATCCGACCAGGGGCAACGACGCGCTCATGTGCTTGCCCACGGGGTCCGCCAGGTGTGCGGTGCCCGCGAACAGCGCTGCCAGCAGGGCGCGCTCGCTGACCGAGCCGGCAACCTCGCCGACCACGACCGGGGGCTCCGCCATGACCACGGGCATCTGCGAGACGCCGTACTCGCGCAGGATCTCGATCGCGTCCCGAACCGTCTCGGTCGGGTGGGTGTGCACCAGGGCAGGCAGGTCTCCGGCCTTGGCCTTGAGGACCTCTCCGACCGTGCGTCCGCCGTCCTCGTGGATGAACCCGTAGGACGACATCCAGGCGTCGTCGAAGATCTTCGAGAGGTAGCCTCGCCCGCTGTCCGGCAACAGGACCACGACGACCGCGTCGGCCGGCAGGTCCTTGGCAGCGCGCAGTGCTGCGACGACCGCCATACCGCAGGAGCCGCCCACCAGCAGGCCCTCCTCACGGGCCAGTCTCCTGGTCATCGCGAAGGACTCGGCGTCCGAGACCGCGATGACCTGGTCCACGACCTCCGGGTCGTACGCGCGCGGCCACATGTCCTCACCCACGCCCTCGACGAGGTACGGCCGGCCGGAGCCGCCGGAGTAGACCGACCCCTCAGGGTCGGCACCGACGATCTGGACCCGGCCGCCGGCGCGATCGGCCGAGATCTCGCGCAGGTAGCGGCCGGTGCCGGTGATCGTGCCACCGGTGCCGATGCCCGCGACGAAGTGGGTGACCCTGCCCTCGGTGTCGGACCAGATCTCCGGGCCGGTGGACAGGTAGTGGCTCCTCGGGTTCTCGGGGTTGGAGTACTGGTCGGGCTTCCAGCCGCCCTCGATCTCCTTGGCCAGCCGGTCGCTGACCGAGTAGTAGGAGTCCGGGTGGTCGGGCGTGAGCGACGTGGGGGTGACGACGACCTCGGCGCCATAGGCCTTCAGGACGTTGCGCTTGTCCTCGCTCACCTTGTCGGGGCAGACGAACACGCACCTGTATCCGCGGCGCTGGGCGATCAGGGCCAACCCGACGCCGGTGTTGCCCGAGGTGGGCTCAACGATGGTGCCGCCGGGCCTGAGCGCGCCGGATGCCTCGGCCGCGTCGATCATCCGCACGGCGATGCGGTCCTTGACCGAACCCCCGGGGTTGACGTACTCCACCTTCGCCAGCACGGTGCAGGCAATCCCGGCGGTGACCGTGTTGAGCTTGACCAGGGGCGTGTTCCCGACGAGGTCGGCGACATTCTCGGCATACTTCATCCGGTCATGTTCTCAGACTCCGGACAGATCCCGGGAACAGCCCTCCCGAGGGGTGATTCGGGCACCAACGCCTGCGCCGCGCCGTTACCGTGGTGAACAGCACATCCAGCACGCATGGCGGGATGATGACGACGAAGGCGTAGGCAGCATGGGTAGGGCACGACGCGCGCGCAAGGTCGCGGCCACGGCCGCCTACGGAGGCGGTATCGGCGCCGCCGGGATCGGCGTGCTCGGACTGGTCGGTTTCGGCGTGCTCAAGGTCGAGGCGCAGCTGGCCAGGCGTATCGTCGGTCAGCCCTTCGACGGCGCCCCTGACGACAGCGGACAGTATGGCTCGGGAATGGGCTATCCCGTCGAGCTCCTCGTGCTCGGTGACAGCAGCGCCGCGGGGATGGGCGCGGACACGGCGCAACAGACGGTTGGCGCCATCATCGCCAACGGGGTCTCGGCTCTGAGCGGGCGACCCGTCCGGCTGACCAACGTCGCGGTCATCGGCGCCCAGTCCTCGGGCCTGGACAGGCAGGTTGCCGACGCGCTGGTCGAGGTCGACAACCCCGACGTCGCCGTCATCCTGATCGGCGCCAACGACGTCACCCACCGCATCGACAAGTCGATCGCCGTCAGGCACCTCACCCAGGCCGTCGGCGCACTTCGCGCCACCGACTGCCAGGTCATCGTCGGAACCTGTCCGGACCTGGGCACCATCGAGCCGGTGGCCCAGCCACTGCGACTCCTGGCGCGGCGCTGGAGCCGGGACCTGGCCGCGGCCCAGACCGTCGCCGTGGTCGAGGCCGGTGGCCGCACCGTGTCCCTGGGCGACCTGCTGGGCCCGCAGTTCCCCGGGCGCTCGCACGAGATGTTCAGCCACGACGGTTTCCACCCCTCGCCGGCGGGATACGCCCGGGTGGCCTCGGCGTTGTTGCCCAGTGTCTGCGACGTCCTGGGACTCTGGTCGAGCCCGGCCGACCGCCATCCGGACTCACTTCGCGGCGAGCGCGTGGGCCCGGTCGCGGTGGCTGCCGTGCAGGCAGTCCGCGAGCCCGGCACGGAGGTGAGCGCGACGGCAGTCGCGGGCCAGCGTGGCGGCCCCCGTGGCCGGTGGGCCATGATCCTGCGCCGGCACCGACGCCCGATACCGGACCGTAGCGAGCTGGAGACCGGCCCGGAGACGGCCGACGCGACGGCCCACTCCGGGGAGTAGGTGTCGCCCTTGACCATCCGGACACGCCCGACCCGCGCAAACGAGACGAAGCACACACCCGCAGATCCGCCGCGCGGCAATAGCATCGACGGCGGGCCGGGCCTTTTCGGCGTCGACCGACCACCTCACCTGACCGACCACCTCACCTGACCGACCACCTCACCAGTTGCGTCACAGAGAAGGAATCGAGGAATCATGTCCGAAGCCGTCATCGTCTCCACCGCCCGCAGCCCCATCGGCCGGGCGTTCAAAGGCTCGTTGAAGGACGTGCGCCCGGATGACCTGGCAGTCACCGTGGTGACTGCGGCCCTGGCGAAGGTCCCCGGCCTGGACCCCTCGCTGGTCCAGGACCTCTACCTCGGCTGCGCCGAGCCGTCGGGTGAGCAGGGCACTAACCTGGCCCGGGTCGTTGCGGTGCTGGCCGGGTTCGACCACCTCCCGGGTGCCACCATCAACCGCTTCTGCGCGTCGTCCGTGCAGACCACCCGGATGGCCTTCCACGCGATCAGGGCCGGCGAGGGCGACATCTTCATCAGTGCCGGCGTCGAGTGCGTCTCCCGCTACCAGAACTTCACCGGGCCCGGCGGGTCCATGGCCGACACCCAGAACCCGAGGTTCGCCGCCGCCCAGATCGCCAGCGCCCAGATGGCCGTCGACAACTCCACCTGGACCGACCCTCGCGACAAGGGGCTGCTGCCCGACATCTACGTCGCGATGGGTCAGACGGCCGAGAACGTGGCAACCTCCCGCGGCATCTCTCGGACCCGTCAGGACGAGTGGGGCGTGATCAGCCAGAACCGCGCCGAGAAGGCCCTCGTCGATGGGTTCTTCGCCCGCGAGATCACCCCGATCACCACGCCGGACGGCACCGTCGTCGCCACCGATGACGGCCCCCGCGCCGGCGTCACCCTCCAGGCGGTGTCCGAGCTCAAGCCGGTGTTCCGCGAGACCGGCACCGTCACGGCCGGCAACTGCTGCCCGCTCAACGACGGCGCCGCGGCACTGGTCATCATGAGCGACGTCAGGGCCCGCGAGCTGGGCCTGACCCCGCTGGCCCGCGTGGTCTCCACAGGGGTGAGCGGGCTCTCGCCGGAGATCATGGGCCTGGGGCCGGTGGAGTCGTCGCGGCTGGCCCTGGCGCGCGCCGGCATGTCGATCAACGACATGGACCTGATCGAGATCAACGAGGCGTTCGCCGCCCAGGTGCTGGCCTCGGTCGATGACCTTGGCATCGACACGGACAGGCTCAACGTCCATGGTGGCGCCATCGCCCTCGGCCATCCGTTCGGCGCCACCGGCGCTCGCATCACCACGACCCTGCTCAACGGCCTGTCCGCCCGCGACGGCCAGTTCGGCCTGGAGACCATGTGCATCGGCGGTGGCCAGGGAATGGCCATCATCTTCGAGCGACTCAGCTGATCGCGACCCCCCGCGCCCTGAGCAGAGTGTCTGGCCGTACTGCGGTCAGCGCAGCTCGCGGCGCAGGGTCGCCAGCTCCTGCGTAAGGGTTGTCGACCGGGCCGATCGCTGCGCCCCGTCTTCCGCGGCGGCCTGGACCATGAGGTCGCAGACCATGACGGTGAGCTGGTCCATCACGATCGCCGGGCCGCAGTCCGGGACCTCCAGGGCCGGGATGCCGTTCGCGGCGGACACCTCGTCGGCCAGCGACTGGACGAGCGCGCGGACGCGGGCGGCATACGCGAGCGCGTGGTCCAGGGGCAGCTGACGCCACCGCCGGACCACGCGCTGAAGCTCGGTCTCGACCTCCTGGGGGACAGCCGACCTGGGAGCCTGAGGCGCGCTCACTCCCGCAGGCGGGCCAGCAGGCGCAGGATCTCGAGGTACAGCCAGACCAGCGTGACGATGAACCCGTGAGCCAGCAGCCAGGAGTACCTCTCGGGAAGCTGGGCCATGACCGCACGGTCGACAGAGTCGAAGTCGATGGCCAGCGAGTACGACGCCAGGCCTACGCCGAGCACCGAGATGGCAATGCCCATGAAGCCGGTGCCGCCGAAGCCCCAGCCCTGGCCGACTCCCATGAACGCTGCGACCAGGTTGACGAGACCGAACAGCAGGTAGCCCATGATCGCCATGCCGAAGATGCGACGGGACTTGTCGGTCACCTTGATCAGGCCGGTCTTGTAACCCAGGAGCATGCCCGCGAACGTGCACACCGTCGCAATCACCGCGGTCGAGACAATTCCGGGGAAGCGCTCGTTGAAGACCTCGCTGATCGCCCCGACGAGGACGCCTTCCAGCACGGCGTAGAGCACGATCAGCGGGACGCTGATGGTCTTCTTGAAGGCGATGACCAGGCCGACCCCCAGCCCGCCGAGCATGCCGGCCAGCATCAAAGGCATGCTCAGGCTGATGTTGCCGGCCACCGTGACCCAGGTGGCCGCACCAACCAGGACGACGATGCTGAAGAGCCCGAGGGTCTTCATGACCACGTCGTCCAGGGTCACCCGGCCCATCTGCGCCGGGCCTGCGGACGGCTTGTTGTACAGGTCCTGGAGCTGCTGGGAGTTGAGGCTGTCCTGCACGCCACTCCCGGCGCTCGTACCGGACGTCGCGGGCCCGCGATCAAAGCTGGCGTAGTCGCCCTTGGTGATCTGCTTGTCAAGCCGGTCGAATACCGGGTTTGCCATCGTCTTTCCTCCAGCACGTCGGGCCGCCCCATGAAGGGTCCTGTCATCGGACGGTTCTCTGTCCAGACTAAAGGTTGCCGACCGGCAATAGTTCCC